>Ga0209470_1000906_pt1 | contig 22900 bp, 22 predicted proteins | sample GraSoiAngelo_125_FD_185882 | JGI IMG/M metagenome (GOLD analysis project Ga0209470, IMG submission 185882) | Grasslands soil microbial communities from the Angelo Coastal Reserve, California, USA - 14_0927_05_40cm (SPAdes) (version 2) | ecosystem: Environmental > Terrestrial > Soil > Grasslands ... | reverse complement strand
CGGGTTCGTGCCCGAGCCGGTCAAGATCGCGGCTGCGGTCGTGCTGACCGGCCTCCTGATCTCGAGCCTCTGGCGCACGCCGGTCCCCGAGGAGTGGGGGCGGCTCTCCGACAGGCTCGCAGGTCTGATCGGCTTCCGGCTCACGGCCCGGCGGCTGGGGGTGCCAGCCGCGGCGGCGCTCGTGGTTCTCTACCTTGGCAGCGGCTTCTTCGCGGTGGGTCCCGGTCAGGTCGCGGTGACGACCCGCTTTGGGAGGATCGTGGCCCCGGAGTTGGGCCCCGGGCTCCACTACCGTTGGCCCTGGCCGGTCGGAGAGCACCGCATGATCCAGCGTGACCTCGTGCGGCGGATCGAGGTCGGGTTCAGGACCGAGCCCCGACGGGACACGCTCGAGCGTGCGCTCGCGCGGGACCTCACGCTCGCCGGGCCCCGTTTCCCCGTGCCGCCGGCCGGCACGACGGGGTTCTGGTTCCAGAAGGAGCGCGTCCCTGACGAGGCGCTCCTGCTCACCGGCGACGAGAACATCATCGAGATAGGGTTCACCGCTCAGTACCGCGTCCAGGACCCGGTGGCCTTCGCCTACACGGTGGCGGACCCGGAGTCCGTCGTCCGCAACGTCACGATGGCCGCCCTCCGGGCGACCGTCGCCACCATGAAGGTGGACGGGGTCTACTCCACCGAGCGCGGCGCCATCGAGGCCCGGGTGCTTCGCGACGCCCAGGCCCTGCTCGACGCCTACCGCGTCGGCGTACACATGGTCGCGGTGAGCCTGCTCAGCGTCCACGCCCCTGAGGAGGTCCACGGCGCGTTCCGCGACGTGGCGAGCGCCCAGGAGGACAAGGCCCACATCATCGACCGGGCCTCCGCATTCGCCAGCGAGGCGGTGAACCTCGCCGAGGGCGACGCGGCCGCGATGGTGCAGTCGGCGCTCGCCTTCAGGGAGCAGAAGATCCTCGAGGCGGAGGGTGACGCGCTGGCCTTCAGCCTGCGCGAGAAAGAATACCGGCGGGCCCCCGACGTGACCCGCTTTCGCCTCCACCTCGAGACCCTCGAGGAAGCGCTCCCGCCGGCCCAGAAGATCCTCCGGCCGGTGGGCAGGGACGTCAAGGAGTTCGACCTCTGGCTCCTGCAACCGTTCGCGGGGAAGAAGGCGCCGTGATCCCCCGCGCGGTCGCCGCGGCGCTCGGGACGGCGCTCCTGGCCCTCGCCCTGTCCGCCTGCGTCGCCGTCGTCGACGTCACGGAGTACGGCGTCGTCACGCGCTTCGGGCGAGTCGTGCGGGTCGTGACCGAGCCCGGCCTCGTCCTCAAGCTCCCCTTCCCGATCGACCGCGTGACGCGGCTCGACCGCCGGCTGCTGACCTTCAAGCCCGTGACCGCCGAGTACCTGAGCGAGGACAAGAAGAACCTGATCGTCCACAGTCTGGTGACGTGGAGGATCGTCGACCCCGTGCGGTACCTCGCGACCGTCGGCGAGCGCGCCGCCGCCGAGCGCAGGCTGGCCGATCTCGTCCTGGCCAGCATCGGTGGTGTGCTCGGCCGCCACTCGTCAACCGCGCCGATTTCGCTCGACCCTCGGCGGGCCGGGCTCGAGCGGGTGAGTGGGGAGATCCTCGCCGAAGCTCGTGCCGCCGCCCAAGCCGCATACGGCGCCGACATCGTCGACGTCCGGCTCCGCCAGCTGAATCTGCCGGAGCAGAACCGTGCGAACGTCTTCGCCCGAATGCAGGCCGAGCGAGGCAAGATCGCGATGAGCTTCCGTTCCGAGGGCGAGCGGGAGTCGAAGAAGATCGTGGGCGAGGCCGAGCGCGAGAAGGCCCGCATCACGGCCGAGGCCTACCGGGAAGCCGAGCGGACCCGGGCCGAGGGCGACGCCCAGGCCATGCGGATCTATGGGGAGGCCTTCGGCCGGAACCGGCAGTTCTACAAGTTCCTGCGCACGCTCCAGGCCTACGAGAAGATCCTCGACAGCAACACGACCCTCTTCCTGCCCGCTGACGCCGACGTCCTGCGAGTCCTGAAGGACGAGCGCCCGCCCGGCGCGGCACGGTAGCCGATGCGGCTCGAGACCGACGACGTCGAGGCAGTCGCTGGCGCGGCCAGGCCCGGAATCGCCGAGGCGCTACGGCGCCGCCTCGCCGGCGGCCGCGGCCGGCGCTGGATCGCACCGCTCGTCCTCGTCGCGGTCGCGATCTACCTCGGCTCGGGCGTCTTCACCGTCGCCGCCGACGAGCAGGCGGTCGTCCGCCGGTTCGGGCGGGTGACCGCCCGGCTCGGCCCCGGCATCCACTACCGCTTGCCGTGGCCGGTCGACCGCGTCGACGTGCTGAAGACCACCACGGTCATGAAGACCGGCGTCGGCTTCGACCTCCCGGAGGGTGAGGCGCCGACCGTCAGCGGGATGGAGGTGCTCACCGGCGATACCAACATCATCAGCGTGGCTATGACGCTCCAGTACGTCATCCGCAACCCCGCCGCGTTCCTCTTCGACGTCGAGAGCCCGCAGGCGCTCATCGGAAGCGTTGCCGAGAGCGTGCTCACCGAGACCGTGGTCGGCATGCCGGTGGACGAGGTGCTCACGACGGGGCGGCTCGCCGTCCAGGAGCGTGTCAAGGTCCGGACGCAGGAGATCCTCGACCGCTACGGCAGCGGCGTCCTCCTCACCTCGGCCACTATCATGACGATCGCCTTGGACGGCTCGGTGGCCCGGGCCTTCCAGGACGTCGCCAACGCCGGCGCCGACCGGGAGAAGAAGATCAACGACTCCCGGTCCTACGCCAACACGCTCTTGCCCAAGGCGCGCGGCGAGGCGCGCTCGATGGTCCTGGCCGCCCAGAGCTACAAGGAGCAGCGGGTCGCGGAGGCGATCGGCAACACCACGCGCTTTCTCGAGCTGCTGGTCGAGTACCGCAAGGCGCCGGACATCACTCGGAGCCGGCTCTACCTCGAGGCGGTGGAGAAGATCCTGCCCAGGGTCAGGAAGTTCGTGATCGACTCTCGCCAGGGCCAGCACCCCGTGAACCTGCGCTTCGGCCCGCCCCAGCCCTGAAACGCCGCAGACGCCAGAGCCAGCGAATCGGCGCGTGCGCCCATGGGGACATCCGTGTAGGCGCAATCGGGGGAACACCCGATTGACCTGACGAACGGGGGAGGCCTAGCGTGTCTGGGACGCGTGAAGCTCCTGAAAAAGGAGACGCCCTTGGAACGGACCAGGCTTTTCCTCGCCGCGCTCCTTCTCGGGGCAGTCCTCGCGGCCAACCCGCAACCCGCGAGCGGACAACAAGCCGGTGCGACACCCTACTACCTGTACGACCGCGGCGATGGCATCCCCACGTCGCTGTTGGGCACCTACGTGCGGAAGAACGAACTTCTCTTCTACTCGTTTTATGAATACACGCGGGATTCAACCTCGGAATACAAGCCGAGCGAGCTCGGCTTCAGCGGAAACCAGGATTTTTTCGGCAAACGGGAGGACCACGAGTTCCTCCTGTTCTTCGCCTACGGGTTCACCGACTCGCTCGCGGTGGAGTTTGAATCGGCTGTCTACACCGTCGCGACGCTGAAAAAGGCGAGCAACGATTCCTCCAACATGCCCAACCGTCTGCGAGAAGACGGGCTCGGCGATACCGAGGCGCAGATTCGCTGGCGGTGGATGCAGGAGACGAATTACCTGCCCGAGGGGGTCTTCTTCTTCAAGACCGTCTTCCCCTTGCAGGAGAACAAGAAACTGATCGGCACCCAAGAGTGGGAACTCTCGCCGGGGCTCGTCTTCACCAAGGGCTTCCCCTTCGGAACGCTGGCGGGCAGGTTCTCGTTCCTCTACACGACCGGGGAGCAAAACTTCGAGTTCAGCGAGTACGGGGTGGAATACATCAAGCGCCTCTCCCCCAACTGGCGCGTCGCCCTCGCGTTCGAGGGCGAGCAGGACGAACAAGCGATCATCGGCGAGGTGCAGTACGCGTTGAGCAAGAACGTCATGCTCAAAGTCAACTGCGGATTCGGCCTGACCAAGAAGGCGCCCGACTTCGCGCCGGAGATCGGTATCCTGTTCTCCTTCTGAAGTGATTGTTCTTGCGGCACCTCCTCAGGAACTCTTCAGGGAGTGAGCGCGCCTCCAAACGCGGCGCCCATGGAGAAACAGAGGAGAATCAACGACCACTCTGCCAGGCTCGTCGTCATCATAATGGCACGGAGAGCGTCAGTCAGTTTACCCCGCACACAAGGAGAGAGCCCTGATGGTTACGTCAGACGACCGCTGCAGCGAGGAGAACCGGCCGCGCTCTGGTCTCAATCGTCGCGAATTTCTTCCCTTCCTCGGCGCGGCCACCCTCGTGACTGTCGCGCCTCGCGCGCTGGCCGCTGCGCCCTCCCGGGGAAGCCACTCGGGCGACGACGACCGGGCCGAGGACCGGTTCGTCTACGTCGGCACCTACACGGCTCCAGGCATCGCGCCCGGCGGACACGTGCCGAGCACGGCTGTCGGCATCTACGTATTCAGGATGAATGGGGACGACGGCGGGCTGACGCCCATCGAGGTGGTGACGACCGACAATCCATCGTTCCTGGCGCTCGATCCGTCGTTGACGCATCTCTACTCCACCAACGAGAACGGCGCCGATGGACACAACGTGCCCCTCGGGCGCGTGAGCGCCTATGCCATCGACAAGCGGAGCGGGACGCTGAGCTTGCTCAACACTGCACTGACCAACGGAACCTTCCCCGCTCATCTGAGCGTGCACCCGTCCGGGAAGTACCTGCTCGGCTCGAACTACGGGACCGGCAACTTTCCGATCTATCGAATCCTGGCCGATGGTTCGATCGGCGCGAGGACCGACGACTTCCACGACGCAGGGAACGGGACCGGACCCAATCCAGACCGCCAGGAAGGGCCACACGCCCACCAAATCCTCACCGATCTCGATGCGCGTCACGTGTTCGGCGTCGACCTGGGCGCCGACAAGGTCATGGCGTGGAACCTTGACCTGGACACAGGCAGGCTGAGCCCGAACACCGTGCCGTCGGCGCCGGTCGCCTCGGGCTCCGGGTGCCGCCACATGGCCTTCCACCAGAGCCGGGAGTTCGCGTACGTGCTCGACGAGCTGGTCTCGTCCATCACCGCCTTCCATTACGATCCGACGCGCGGGGCGTTCATCTGGCTGCAGACCATCTCGACCCTGCCGGCGGGTTTCACCGGCTTCAACACCACCGCGGAGATCCGCATCCATCCGAACGGGCACTTCCTCTACAACACGAACCGCGGCCACAACAGCGTCGCCATGTTCCGGATCGACCCGGACACGGGCAGGCTCAACGTGATCGGTTGGGAATCGACGCGCGGGGACTGGCCGCGCGGCATGAACATCGACCCCTCGGGGACCTTCCTCTACGCGGCCAATCAGAACTCCGACACGATCGTGATTTTCAGGCTTGATCGGTCGAACGGCACGCTCCACGCTACCGGTGAAGTCGTCCACACCCCAACGCCGGTCGACGTCGAATTCGGCCCACAGGCGTAGCGTCGGCCGAATCAATGGTGCGCCCGGCAGGGATCGAACCTGCGACCTTCGGATTCGAAGTGCGTCACGCCCGTGTGCGACCGATGACGACCTGCCGTGCCCCAAGACGTTATATCACCGACTTACAGCGAGGGCCGCCGCGACCGGATAGGACGGGCGCGGCCTGATTGTGATGCAGAACCGGCACCAAAACCGGCACCGTGGCCTCTGGCCAGGCGTCTGGCCATAGGATACTGGCCCGCCTCATGACTCCGCCCGTTCGCTCTCGTATCGGGCTTTGACGCGGCATCCAAGTTTTTGTATATTGTGTCATGGCCGAAAAGCCGCTGATCTGGCTCGGGGACTCCCGAGACAAGATCAGGGGCTTTCCAGACGCCGCCCGGCAGATTGCCGGATTCCAGCTCTGGCGAGTGCAGCGCGGCCTGGAGCCGAACGATTGGAAGCCGATGCCGAGCGTCGGGCCGGGCGTCCAGGAGATCCGCATCCACACTGGCGCAGAGCACCGCGTCTTCTACATCGCCAAGTTTGCCGAGGCGGTCTACGTTCTTCACGCCTTCGAGAAGCGGATGCGGCGGACACGGCAGAATGACCTCGATCTCGCCCGGCATCGCTTGGGCCTGCTACTCAAGCAGCGAGCGCGCTGAAAGGGACAGGTGATCCGTGAGGAAAGTGAAGCTGACCCGGTCGACTGGTAACGTGTTCCGCGACCTTGGTTTCCCGCCTGACGAGGCTCTGCACCTCAAGGTCCGCTCAGAACTGATGATGAGCCTCCAGAAGGCGATTGCGGCGCGCGGGCTGAAGCAGAGCGAGGCTGCCGAGCTTCTCGGCGTCACTCAGCCTCGTGTCAGCGACCTCCTGCGCGGTCGAATCGACCTCTTCAGCATCGACACCTTGATCGACATGCTCGCCAAGCTCGGGATCCGCGCCAAGGTCGTCCTTCAACCCTCTCGGCGGCGTGCCGGAGTCGCCTAAGGCTGGCGGTCAGCAGCCGGGGGCTCCGCCCGAACTTGATTGCTGTGTGCGTAGCGGCTGTCCCGCGATCAACGGCCCCGTGGGGCGGGGAGTCCCTCCCCTCCGAGGCCTCCCTCAGAATCGGTCGCGGGCGGAAGTCCGCACTCTAAGAGCCGCAACTTCGGCGTGTGGCGCCGCCGCTCGAACCGCGATCAGTCCGACACGGCCTTCCCTCTTATGAGCGCGTCTAAAGATCGAGGCCTTGACAGACCCCCGAATTCACATCGGGCGCTTCCGGCGGACCGGGAGCGCCCGACGCGTCTACGTCTGGCGCCTGCGGATTGCTGTGGTGAGTCGCAAACGCCCCGCTTCCGCCGGCTACCAGTGCGGCGAGATGTCAACCGCCGGGTTGTTCGTCAGCCTCGTTTGGGCCGTGCCATCGCCGTTCATGACGTAGATCTCAAAGTTGCCATCCCGCCTCGTCGCGAAGACGATCATGCCGCTTGGCCCCCACGCCGGCTCGGCGTCGATCGCGGCGTCATTCGTTAGACGCTCCACTCCTGTGCCGTTCGCATTCATCACGTAAACGTCGCCGTTTCCGCTCCGACCGCTCCCGAACGCGATCTTGCTCCCGTCCGGTGACCAGGACGGGGAGGCATCGATCGCCGGGTGAGACGGGCAAAACCCAGGAGGTGAGGGATGGCGAAGGGGCGGAAGGTACGAGGGGTGTTCTGGCGGCACGGCGAATGGTGGATACGGTGGGCCTGCACGCTGGGGCATGACCACCGCACGCCGAGCGGCGACTCGAAGACCGCTGCGGCTGAGGAGCACAAGGCGAGGCGGGCGGAAGTCCGTCAGGCGCGGAAGGCCGGGCGTGAGTCCTGTCCGCGCTTGCTCCGCCGTGACCGGCCGGTGCTTTTCGAGGAGATTCTCGACGACTACACGCAGTACAGCGAGCGCACGAAACGGTCTCACAACAACGACCACGCCAAGGCCGAATGCTTCCAGGCACTCTTCCGCAACCGGATGGCGGTCGACATCACGCCGAGGGAGATCGAGGACTTCCGCGCCTCGTTCGGCGATGGACGAGCCATCGCCACGGTCAACCACTACTTGAAGTTTGTGAAGGCGGTGTTCAACCGCGCGATCCGTCAGGGCCGGCTCACCAACAATCCAGTGACCCCAATCAAGCTCGCGCGAGAGCACAACGCCCGCAATCGCTGCCTGAGCCCCGAGGAGGAGGCACGCCTTCTCGACGCCGTACCTGCGTGGATGCGCCCGCTCATCACCGTCGCGCTCCACACCGGGATGCGGTTGGGCGAGCTGCGCGCGCTCCAGTGGGAAGACGTGGACGAGAAGACCGGCAGCATCCGGATTCGCCGCGACAAGGCTGGCGACGGCCGATGGGTGGCGATGAACAGCGTCGTTCGAGAGGCGCTCCATACGATCAAGCGCGAGCGCAAGGTCCTCGGCCCGTTCGTGTTCTGCTCGCCCGAGGGGAAGTACCTGCACAACTTCGAGCGGTACTGGCGGCCGGCCGTCACGGCGGCGAGGATCCCCAACTTCCGCTTCCACGACCTCCGCCACACGTTCGCCAGCCGCTTGGCGATGACCCCCGGGGTCGACCTCTACACGGTCCAGCGCGCCGGCGGCTGGAAGACACCGATTATGGTGCAGCGGTACGCTCACCTGAGTCCTGATCATATTCGCGCCGCGGTCGAGAAACTCGCCCAAGGCACATCGAGCGCCGCAACCGGCACCAAAACCGGCACCGCTGAGGCATAGCGTGCGAGGCATGCGCGTTCAAGTGCTTGAAAGAACATGGTGCGCCCGGCAGGGATCGAACCTGCGACCTTCGGATTCGAAGTCGAGGGCCGGTGATGAGCCGGCCCTCTCCTCTTTCCGCGATCTTCCGTGTAACCGCGCGACCCGTCTACGCGTTCGCTGGCTGATCGCTCGCGACATACACGTACTCAGCCGACTTACGCGCATTCAACTTCGCACGGTTTTCGGAGTCGGATAGCGCAAAACAACGCACGCGATCGGGCGCCGCGTGTCTACCCGAGTTTGCTCGTTCCAAGCTTGACGTCCCTGCCTGCAATGTCCTTAGATCCGCCAGTGTCGCGAATCGCAGCTCGCACCTTCCGCTCGACGTCCGGCGGGATCACAGCCATACCGTGAGCGCTCTTGGCGTGGTCAGCGGCCTTCTTCATCACCTCGGCCTCGTCCCTGCCTTCGGCCACGAAGCTGCAGCCCCGCATCTTCGGGTCAACATCAGCGCACTTCAGTTGCTTCGCCATGTCGTCCCTCCTTACGCAGAGTCACCTTCACTTCAATCATCGCGCATGGACGCGCCGGAGCCCAGGCCTATTTCTGGATACGTCCTAACAGGCGATGCTCGCTGTCAGCCGGAATTCTTCGCTCCGCCAGGTCCTCTCATTAGATTAGTGGAGAGAGCAACCGCACTTTGTCTCACGTGCCGGAGTTTCTCTCGGTCGGGAGGGAGACTACTCGCTCGTCATTTCTTCCCGACGCTCTGGCGGCGCTGTCGTCGGCTCGATGTCGTGCTCCTCCAACCATTCGCGCATCGCCTTCCGCACGCGCTCGTCGTGGAACCGGAACCATCGCTCGCGCTCCGTAGGGTACTCCGCCAGCACGTCCTTGAACCGTCGGAAGGCGCCGCGGCCGTCGAGCGCGATCTCCAAACGATCGCGCAGACGCGTGTTGGTCACCGACGCCGCGAACTCCGTCATCCAGCCGTACTCCATGGACGCCTCGAGTCGCTCGATTCGCACGAGGGAGCCTTCCGCGAGTCCCGCGGTCGCTTCGTCCTCGGAGAGTTCGAAATCCTCAGCGCCATCCGTGAACGCGGATAGCCGGTACTGTCGCACCTCGCCGCTGCGCAGATCCAGAAAGTATTCCAGCTCGTCACTGCGCCAGGTCAGCGCCATCTTGAGATCGTCCCAGTTGACGGGGACCCGCCTTCGCCGGATCTGTTCCGGTTCCTCACGCATGCTCGCCGCTCCTGAGAGTCTTACGCCCCATTGTGTCAAGGCAGCTCACGCATCACCGACCCATCGAGCGTCGGCGGCTGGTGCCTATTCCGGTCGCTCCAGGCCGAGTTCGGCCCAGATGGGTGTGAAGTCGAACGTGCGCATGAGCCGCCGGCGCAGAGAGGCTTGAGAGAAGCAGCCGGGATCATGCCGGGCGGCTCCATGCGCCGGTTAGGCGGAACTCGCGGCTCCCGGCGCGCGCCACTTCCTGTGCACTGGGCGCATCTGTGGCGTTAGTACGTTCTCCCATCGCGTATGCATGACCCGATCGATCCACAGTTCAAACAGAACTTCAGACGCGTTTGCCATGTGTTTCGCGTCTCGAAACACTGCGCCACGGACCGCCGGATTTTCAACCAAGATGGCTTTGCCTGCGACGTAGAACTCGTCGCTTCCAGGCTTCGGCTGCGAGAACGTCTGAAGAGCGTACCTGCCATCCCGCAGCAAGTCGTGGCGCTTCGGTGAAGCGGGTGTAATGAGGACAAAGAGACGGTCGTCGGAAAGGACGGGGCACAGCGGGTGGAGGCGCGGGGCACCGTCCTTGCGCACGGTCGCCAGAAAGGCCAGCCCTACGCCAGACTTATGAAGGAGAAGCGAGCGGCCCGTTTCGGCCAGGTCGCGCTCGGCAGCGGCGAACTCCTTCCACGTCACCATTTCATCACCTACGCCTCTATCCGTGACGGCACTACTTTCTCCGTGGACAACCGAGGGCCTGATAAGGGTCCGACGGATCTCGTGCTTCCGATGAACGTCGAGCGGCTTCGTCTTCTGCTGACGGGTCGCTCGACCTCTGGCGTCCGGCCACGGACGACGAAGACCCATGGGAACTGAGGAACCGTTCGCAAAGATCTCCATTAGAGAGTAGCTCAAAGGCGAGCTTCCAAAGGAAGGCGGATGCGTCTGCGGCCTTCTCAGGTCTTGCGATGAGGTCGAGGATCTTAGAGCGAAATGTTGCCGAGGTAAGCTGCTTCCCGGTGCCGCCAAACCAGCTGGTGTCTTCATGAGACTTGCCATCGAGTCGCAGGACGTGAGTCTCCCCGTCCCAATCGATCTCGATCGACTCGCAGCGAGTTTGCTTGATAGAGATGTAGACTCGCCCGTCCTCACTTTGTTTGACGTAGCGGCCAGACAGATCAGGGCACGTGCTTTGAAGAGTCGACGCTTGCTGTAGTAACAGCAGAAAACCCATCAGTATCGTCATGGTCGGCCTAACGCTCACGTTGACCTGCGGCCACCGAGCGAGCCCCGGCGAGGGAGGTGGGCCGTCGGGTCCAACGTGATGTTAGGCCGATCGGAGTTCTTCTTTGGCACGGTTAACGAGGGAGAGCACCGCCGCCGAAAAGTCCTGGGGCGCTTCCTGGGGCAAGTTGTGGCCCGCCAGCGGAATCACTCGGCGCTCATATGCGGCTGTGAAGAACCGATGGTGGCGCTCGGAGCTAGCTACCGGCGTGACTCCGTTATCACCTCCGTGCAGCACGATCGTCGGCACGGCAATCGGCGGTCGCTGGGTCAACCGGCGTTCGGTAACCTCGGTCGCCGGGTCTCCGGGCACCAGCGAAAAGCGATGCCGATAGGAATGAATCACCACAGCGACGAAGTCCGGGTTGTTGAAAGAACCAGCAGTGCGTTCATAGGTCGCCTCATCGAAATGCCAGTTCGGGGACCAAAGCCGCCACAGAAGTTTGCAAAACTCGTAGCGATTCTGTTCCAGACCGGCCCGCCCACGCTCGCCATGGAAGTAGTACTGGTACCACAGTTGAAACTCTCTCTCCGGCGCTTGTGGCTCGATATAGCCGGGAATGTACTGAATGTTGTAACCGCCCCCTGATACCAGCCCCCTTACCCGCTCAGGCCACAGCGCAGCGACGATACAAGCAGCACGACCTCCCCAGTCGTAGCCCGCCAGCACACCCCTCTGAATTTGGAGCGCATCCATGAAGGCCACGAGATCGTGGGCCAGCACCGCCTGCTGTCCCGAGCGCGGCGTATCGAGAGACAAGAAGCGCGTGGGCCCGTACCCGCGCAGGAAGGGTGCAATAACGTGACACCCCGCCGAAACAAGAAGAGGCGTGACCTCATCGTAGGCGTGAACGTCATAGGGGAAACCGTGCAGAAGCAAAACTGGTGTGCCGCTCGCGGCACCACTCTCTTCATAGGCGACGCTGAGGACACCCGCCTCGACCCGCTTCAGCGTGACCTCCCTCCTTTATGACAATCGTGGAGCCAGTCGGGCTGAGCTTTGGACCTAACGATCACGCTGAGCGGCGCGCGAAGCATCGGGTGTATGTGCAAGTTAGCCGACCCGCTGTCAGCATGACTTTGTCTCCATGTTTCCTGGCAGATCCTCAGCACTTCACCGGATATGTGAGCACCAAGCGATCTGCCGAGTACACCTTCGTGTCATCGAAGCATCCTACAATCCGTGGGAGCGGGTCTTCGATGGCGTTGATGTTACGCCCTCTCTGCAGCTCCAGGTGCACATGCTCAAAGCCAGGCCACGCGCGCTGCCCCGACGTGCCGACCGCGCCGATCCGTTGGCCACGCTTGACATTCTCCCCGACCCGTACGGCGATCTCGGAGAAGTGGCAATAGACCGTTCGGAGGCCGTATGGATCATGGTCGATAACGACGATCAGCCCGCACAAGTCTCGGTTGTCACGCGCGACGGTGACGCGGCCGTCGGCCGCCGCCAGCACATCCGCGCCCATCCTGCCTGCGACGTCGACGCCGCGATGGGGACTCATCCGCGGATAGCCCTCTGAGCCCAGCCAGTCGCCAAAGCCCGTGTGGATTCGCGGGGTGCCGTCGCCTGAGGGGGTCACCGCACACACAAGATGCGTCAGGGGCAGAAGCACGAGAAACACCAGCGCAACGACATTGACGACGACAGAGAAGAAGCGCAGGTGCCCTTCCACGCGGCGACGCCGCACGAACTGAACGAGCGAGTTCACGAACGACAACACGATCAGCGCGGCACCAGCGGCGGCCACGGTCGGAAAGGTAAATCGAGGAACCCGCTGGGCTATCCACGGCGTGGAGGCGCCCGCGAACACCAATACGACCGTCGGCGAGACGAACCAAAGGATCTGGCGGGCGCTGAGGCAGCCCGGCGTTCTGGATTCTCTCACGGCGGCTCAACGCTCAGCATCAGCCGCGCGCGTTAGCGCGTCGGTTGAAGGCTGATGTTCGGCGACGCTGCACGAGGAGAAGTGGCCTCCTGCCGAGGCCAGACAAGCGTGACGCTACTACCAATGGCCATGCCGAGCCAGCGGTTCTCAGCATCCGAAAGCTCCTGACATACGCGACGCACCTCTGGCTGTGTGGGGAGCTCGCGCGATGGGTGAGCCGGCCTCCATATCCCACTGAGCAGAGCGCGAGCCGCTGCCCAGTCGCGATCAAGCCGACGCTGGTAGATCTCTACCAGGCTGCCTACGACTGCCTCGGCCTCGGTGACCCGCGAACTGACGCCCTTCATGACCTGTCGCGAAAGCTCCTCTACGCGCGCGGCCCGCTTTCGCGGAAGAACCTCCACGCCTGCGAATACGGCACCAGCGGCGATGGAGCCCCAGAACCCCCACAGGAGCCCTAGAGTGCGCTCGACGACGAAGTGCGCCAAGTCGTGAGGGAGTCTGTGAAGGGGTGCGTAACTCGGAAGCTCAAGCGTAACGCCATCGTCGCGTCGCACGAGCGTCGTGGACCGCCCCTCCGCGGTTCGTGTCATGACGATTTCCATACTGCACCTCTGACGTTCGCCGAACGCCCAGGATAACGTGCGGCGCGGAGCGCCGTCAGGCTGATCCTGTTGTTAGATGTGCTCACCGCAACCCGCCGTTGCTGTACAGAAGTTGGCCGTTGATCCAGCCACCCTCGGCCGAGCACAGGAAGCGCACGAGGTTAGCGCAATCCTCCGGAAGACCGACACGGCCTCCCGGGGTCTGCTGGGAGAAGTTCTCTATCTGCTGGGCGTTCATCCAGCCCGTGTCTGTTGGGCCAGGGTTGACGACGTTCGCCACGATGCCGAGATCTCGAAACTCCCGCGCCGCAGCTAGGACAATGCGGTCCAGCGCTCCCTTGCTTGCGCCATAGGGCAGGTTGCCCGCAACATGGTCGCTGGTCAGGGCAATGATCCGACCGCGACCACGCGTGGTCCGGAACCGCCGGCCGAACTCCCGCACGAGCAGCCAGCTGGCCCGTGCATTCACCGCGAAGTGCCGGTCGAAACTCTCGTTCGTCGTACCCATGATGTCGCTGTCAACTGACTCGGCGTGGGCGAGCACCAGGGCGGTGATCGACCCGATCCCTCGCTCGGCCTCGTCGAAGATGTAGGCGGGCGTCTCGACGAGGCTGAGATCGGCCTCGATCGCAATGGTCTTAGCGCCGTGCGCTTCGAGCTGGTCGCGCAGCCACGGGACGTCCGCGGGATCGCTTCCCCACGGCATACGCTCGTCGTAGGGACGCCAGAATGTCGCTGCCACGTCCCAGCCGTCTCGAGCGAGGGCCAACGCGATGGCGGCGCCGATGCCCTTCCTCCGGCTCGCGCCGGTAACCAGCGCGCAGAGCCGCGCGCCGTCTTCAGAGCTCATGGCCACGGCGTCCCTCCCATCACGACCCCATGGGTTTCCGACACAATCCGCCCGGGTTCAGCCACGACGGATCAGGGGCGGCGCGCACCGCTGCCAGCTGCATTCGGAAGTAGACCGTCTCACTTGCGCGACACAACGGTCAGCCGACTTACGTCGATGCCGTACGGTCGCCCGTCGAGTGCGCCGTACAGCTGCGGCGTAAGAAATCCAGCGTGCATGAGAAGATCTTTGATTTCCTGGCCCGAGTAAATTCGGTGACGGAATGTGAAGGTGGCGACGCGATCACCGTCGAGGACGGTCCATTCGTTTCTTACGCCCGTCCAATCATCGACGATCTCGTGTCGTTGAACCAGGAGCTGACCCGTGGGCAGCTTTGTGGACGTCGTCGCCTGAAAGACCTTGGCCAGCCATTCCTTGCTCACCATATCAAGCAAAAAGACGCCGCCTGCCTTCAGACTTTCATAAACGTGGCGGAGCACTTCGAGGTCGTCGGCCTTGTCTTCGAAGTACCCGAAGGACGTGAACATGTTGACAGCGAGATCGAAGCTCCCTGGTCTGCGAAAGCGTCGCATGTCTTCGAGGAGGAACTCCACGGAGACGCGCGCAGTGGCAGCCCGCGCACGCGCCTTCTCGAGCAGGAAGGACGTGCGATCGACACCCGTCACCGTGAACCCGCGTTTCGCGAGGGGAATGGCATGCCGACCTGGGCCGCAGCAGAGATCGAGGACTGCTCCCGCTTGCACACCGGTCAAGGCGAGGGCCCTATCCACCTGCTCTTCGGCAACCGTGAAGGCGGTGTCTGGGAACATGAATGGATACAGCTCGCGCCAAAACGATTCGTCAGTGAACCATTCGTCATGAGCTGACTTTGTGATCGACTCAGGGGTGCCTGTCATGGCGCCATGTTAACTTAGCGCCACTGTGAGCGGCTCGGGCCTGTGTGCTCCGCCATCGTTTCCAATGCTGATCACGAGCACCTCGCCGCGTGGGACTTCACATTGCCGGTTGAGTTCATCCTCGTCTCCGAAGCCGTGCGAGCCTACAACCCGCATCGGCTCGTGTTCCAGAGAGCACTGGAACGCTTGCCGCGTAGGGTTCATTCGGGCGCCGCAGCCCTGTAAATCCAGGCGGTGTCCTGGTGTGGGCCTCCGTACGCATCGAAGCCGCCGAAGTAGAAGACGCGTGCGCGGTCTTCGGCAAACGGGGAGACGACGATTGCCCGTGTGCCGCGCAGGCCGCCCCGCGCTCTCATGGTGGAGTCCCCAGGATCGAAAACGCGGCCGTGGGCGTAGCTGCCATCACGGTAGCGCACGAGGTACCACGAACTCGCCCCCAATTCCGACCGCCGCTCGGGGTGCAGGACCCACAGTCCGATGAGGTGAATGGGTTCGCCGGTCTTGGGGTGGACCGCCGCCGTCATGTCGTTGTACGCGATCAGCGTCACGTCGCGATAGAGCTGCCCGCCGTACCAGATCTTCGAGAAGTAGTTGCGTACGTCGAGCTCCAGCGTGACGGCGTGGTTCCGCGAGGGATCGATCCGCTCGATCACGCCCGGCTGCTCGCGCGCACCCAGCAGGACGTCGTGTCCGTCGCGAGGATCGCGAATGGGCGTCAGGCCTCGCATGCCCGTCCACATCGGCATGTCGGGGTTGGGACTCGACCACGCCCATTCGTAGATCCAGTCCCACCGTGGTCGCGGCCCATCTACCCGCCTGAACAGGCCGCCGTTTCCCGGCTGTGACGGTTCGGGATCGACCGTGAGATACAACGCGCCATCGGCCTCGGCCGCAGCCATTGGACGGCGGATCCGGCCGTCGAAATCGGGTTTCTCTTCCCAGACGATTTGGCCTGCGACCGACGCGTCGTAGGCGCCGCGATAAATCGCTCCGCTCGCGATTCCCGCGAACACGTGATGCACGCCCGTCACTCCGTCGACGTGATCGAAGAGCACGCGAACCTCGGGGTCGACCCGTCCGGTGACGCTCCGGATGTTGTCCGTGATCGTCATTCGAGACCATCGGCCGGTGGCATCGTTGCGGGACCACTCTTCCGCCGCGCGTGGCCGAAACGTCCGCGCGCCCGCGCCAACCAGCAGAACCGGGACGGGCTCTGGTAGTTTCCTGGCATGGCGGTCCGTCGTGAATCTGATGGACGCCATCGATGCGGCGCGGAGGTAGTCGAGGCCGAGGTCCAAGTCGACTTCCCAGGCTCCTGAGGCCGTACGCTTCACCAGGATCTGCGAGCCCGGTGGAACGGGTCGAAAGGGTGGCGCAGTCCAGGAACTGACAGCGCCGACCGCGGCAAAGAGCATTCCCTTGTGCGCAGCGAGGGACATGATCTCCGTACCTCCAAGCCCGTGCCCGTTGCGGTCGCGAGTTCCAGGCCGATAGTCGCGCGCAAATCGGAGGTCCAGCGGAGGCGGCTGCTGCCCGTTCGAGAGCGACCCGCTCAGGATGATCAGGAGGACGCATACGAACGCCAATGCGGTCGGGCGCCGTCCCCGATTCATCCGGAAGGCCCCTCGCGGGCCAGTGAGTTCCGTGAGGGGGTCGGGCAAATTGGTCGGGTCGAATAGAACAACCGGTTCGAGCCTGAGTACGTTCTCAATAGGCACAAATTGGGCTCAAGGGCGGTCAACTTGCGGGCGGCTGCTGAGACGTCGCGATGGGTTGAACCTCCCCCACACCTTCACCCTCCCTTGATACGGGACTTCGCGAATCTGACGATGGCGACGCGCGCGCCCTCGGGAAGTACCCCCACGATCGTGTCGAGGCTATATTCCGGCGTTGTCGGTGCCGTTCGGCGCACATAGACCGCGTCGATCACTGTGAGCACGTTACCGCGGAGAGTATCTGGTGTAGCGTTCGAGTTGAAGTGAAGAGTTTGTCGCGCCCAGGTCTTCGTCGTTCTTGAATACTCACCAACAAAGGACCACCCCCCTTGGGCGCTCGCTGCTTGGTCCCCTGTGGGAAGTGCCTGCTGCAAATTCACCAACGCCTGCGTCGCAATCTTAACGCTCGCCGGAGCCTGCTGCGGCGTCTCAAAGGTGTTGCCGGTCGAGACAGCCTCGCGGACGGCCTGCAGGGCTAATTCTACCCTTCCCAACTTCACATTTTCGACGCGGTTCAATTGCTTAGATATATCGTCATGAAACACGAGAGCTACCACGACAACAGCGACGGGCCAGCTCACTGACCTCGTCAAGGGAATCAAGTGCTGAAACCACGTCGTCTTGATGGGTGGTCGGATTAACTCAACTCTTATGTCACCAGGCGCAGCCCTAATCTCTTCCCGCTGTCTCGAATAGGATCTGTCGACATAAAACCACTGTTCCCCGAGCGTCGGCTCCGCCGGCACCGCGTTGTCGAGACCTTCGTTATACGGTAATGGTTATCCTCTCGTCTTCTAATTACAACTACTTCTTGGTGGTCGGCGACAAGAAGCGGGCCAGGAGTTCATAGCCGCCTACACTCCTCGTATTTTCCTGATCAGTTCGACGTGGGCGCGACCTGGATGTCGCCTTCAGCGACAGGGCCGGTACCATAGGCGACACGCTGCCCAACCGAATTGAACACGAGAAAGCTGACCACGTCCGGCGTCCCGCGGTCATTTGCCTTCTTATTGTCCGCGATCATGAGCCAGAAGCGGCATCCGATTACGTGATCGGCCCTGCAACGACCGTTGATGTACACCGTGGGCGTGTGCTTGCCGGTGGAGGTTACCTGCTCGAGCGAAACCGCAGCAATGGTCCCTTGGGCAATCGAGTCCGACATGCTGAGTTCCGTGATCGTGATGACGCCCGCCGGGTAGCCATTGTTCGCCTCGCGATTGCACTTCACCTCGAGGGCGATCTTGAAGCTGCCGGAGTGTGTCGCATCCGCACGGCTCTGAACCTTCACTAGCGCCTTGCCTTGCACCTGCGTCTCGTTGCAGACCTGCAACGTGGGGATCTGTGGCTGCTGTGCCCATACCGCGCTAACGGTTCCCGAACCCAGGAGCGCTAGACCGATCAGCCCCACGGTTGTCTTCGGCCTCATGATGGCCTCCTTGGCGGTGCCGCGAGCGGCGCCGTGCTTTCGTCGTTGTCGATGAGGAGGAGACGCGGCATCATTCCCTCCGCGTGCTCAGGAAATCTCCGTTAATGCCTCTTCGCGCTCAGGCGGAACGCGCATCAGCATCGTACTTCCCTCCGCCTCGCTGTTAACTTTGACGAAGTGCCTTAGCTCGCCGCATTCTGGCCCTCCCTATTGCGATAGCACGGTCTCGGCTACCATGCGCCAAATGGTCTCAGGGTCGGGCCCACCAACTGGCGATCGATGGGACCGGCGTGCCGATGCCCAGCCCGGTACCACAGGACGATATCTTGGCCATTGATATCTTCGCCGTTGATGAAGTTGTTGACGTGAATGGCATCGCCATTCGATCCGCCAGTCGCGCCACCGTCGTCGATCTCGTTCGAGTGATATCGGAGGAACCAGGCATCCGCGACTGCCCACGCATCGGCCACTCCGTCGACGATCTCCGGAAGCACCACGTAGCCCCGGTTCGTCGCTTTGTCTCGAACTCGCCAGAACGGAGTCGGGAATACGCCTCGATTGCCCGACGATTCGCCAACCGCTGCCCAGGCAGCGGTCTCCCATGGCGCCCCGAGGGGGGCGACATTGACGTGATGCGCGGCATCGGTGCCGGTCCAGGTGACGTAGGCTTGCCCACGAAACGTGACCAGGCTGAGCCCGGCGATGCTCGTGTCGTCGAAGGTAGCCTTTACCGCCGCGTCGAACCGCGAAGTGGAGTCACTCAGGCGATTGAGACGATGGGCCGGGTCGCGCCCGGTCCAGACGAGCTCGAAGGCGCTCTGTCTGGCGAGCCCCGGCTGCATATTACTGCTGTCCCCGAGCGTCACCTTGTTCGTGAAGGCCACCCCGTCAGCCGACTCCATGACATTGAGGCTGTGATTCGCATCGGTGCCTCTCCAGAGGAGATACAGCTTGCCGTCAACAAAACTGAGGCCGGGCGCTGACGCGCTGTTGTCGCCCAAAGTGACCTTGTTCGAGAACGTTACGCCATCTGCCGATGACAACACGTTGAGCGAATGATTCGCATCCGTCCCGACCCAGGCGAGATAGAGCCGGCTATTGCCGAAGGCCAGCGCCGGCCCGTAGGGACTCGTCTCGTTCAGCGTGACCTTGTTACCGAACCTCTGGAGGTCGGAGGACGCGATAACGTTGACGTGATGCGAGGCATCGGTGCCGGTCCAGGCGAAGAAGATGCGCCCGTCACCGGCGGCGAGGCCCGGCCCATCGATGCTCGTTTCGTTCAAGACCACCTTGCCACCGAACGTGTGGCCGTCGGCCGCGGATGCCACGTTCAGATGGTGGGCGGCGTCCGTCCCCGTCCAGGCCACCGCGAGGAGCACGTCGCTGACGTTCGCCAGCGCCGGCGCTCCGACGGCCGTTTCGGGAAGGATCACCTTGTTCTGGACCTGCGAGTCGACTCGTTCGATGACGTCATTCGCAAAACCATCGATGTCGAAATCGAAGCGCCAATAGGCGTGATGGTTGTGGGGCTGTGGCGTGCACGGATTCGTCACCGCCGAGAACCCGAAACGCGGTTCGATCGTGCCGTTGAGAAAGAACGTCCACTTCTGAATGTATCGATACCACCCCGCCTGCATCTGCGTCGTCAGGATCAACCGATCGACGCGCTTTTCCACCGCGACGCCCTCGAAGGTGCCAGCGTCGGACCCGGGATGGTCGAGCACCGTTCGTGGCGGGACCGTCGGCTCCGCGTAGCCCGGCTGCAGCACGTTGTCGGCTTCGAACTGCATGAGTGAGTTCTGCCAATCCCGGTAGGGGCCACAGGCGTTTCCGTCGTACAGCACGTTGAGAACCGGCAGATGCGCCTGCCAGAACACGCGATGCGCTTTGTAGAAAACGTGGCGCAGCTCCAGGCCCGAGCCGCTGATTCCGGAGCTTTGGTCAGGCGGCACCCAGCAGAGAGACCACACGGGATTGGCCGCGGGCCAATTGATGAGATGCGGCCACATGCAATACGCCGACGCGGGTTGAGCCCAGGCTGGCACCGGTGATACGGCAACGATCCATGCGGCTAGAAGCGTGAGGCCTGCGGTCGTCCTGAGACGAGGCCGTGAACGTTGCATGGCGTGGCCCTCCCGTGAAAGCCTCAACGCGCGTGGTGCCTAGGGCGTTTGTGAGGCGGCGATGATGTTCGCCGTCAGGTCCACGTACACTCGGCGCTGGAGCCGTGTTCGATCGCGGCTGAGGATTTGAAATTCGATGAACCGATGTGGAGCAGCTCCTGGTGGCGCCGAGACGCCCGCGGGCGGGTCGACGATAAAGCCGCCCTCCAAAACTCCGCCGGCCTGCAAGAGACCCGTGAGTCCAGCATCTGCCTGGATGACTCTCGTCGCGCGCGCAATCTCGTCTGGTGAGGCCGGCGGCCGACCTGACAACGGCTCGAATGCCACCAATGCCCCCGTCGTCGTATCGATACGCACTTGATGTGCACGGCCGGAGGTGTAGTCGAACAGCACCGCCGTGGCGATTCGCCGGGCAGGCGCGGTTCCAGGAGGGGCCGCTTTCTCGAGATCCTCACTAAAGACGCGCAGCGCTTGGACATTGTGCCCAGCCATCACAGGGGCGACTTGGGGATGAGCGAGAATCGCGGCAACGATGGCCCTCTTTTCATCTACCGTAAAGGGGTGACCCGGCGGCGTTCGAATGGCCGATAGGCCCTGCGGGGGTGCCGTGGCAGGACGCTCTGGAGGCTGTCCGTAGCAAGCCGTAGCCGCGAAGAGCGACAAGAAGATCGCAGCGAAGAGATATCTCCGATCTCCCATAGAGACTCCTTCCTGGTTACAGTCAACAGGGAAACGCAGAAACCTCATACGGCGTGGGCTTCCTGCATCAAGGGAGCAGGGCCAACTTCTCGATACCTAAAGGCTCTACTCCGAATCGTCAACTGAAAATATCTGGTTCGCCTCGGGATCTGAGGTTACCGCCTAGGACACCCCTCACCGTCGACAATCTGGAGGACGCGCTCCAAGATCTCCGTCTTGCTGAAGTCCCCGTGGCGCTTGGGATCATGCCGTCCGTTGCCGAACTTCACCAGAAAGAAGCGGGCTCTCAGCTCTTCGGGAATCTCGAAGTATTGCCTCAGTTCCTTCCCTCGCCCGAAGACGCGGTCGCCAGGCGCATTGACTCGTTGGAAGTAGTGGTCGATCCAGACGAGCAAGGTGCCGCGGTCAAACATGTCGAAATAGTCCCACTCAAGAGCTTCGCGCGTCTCGGAAAGGCTGAACCCCCAGAACTTCGTCTCTGGATGGTTGCGGAGGTAAGGCAGCACAGCCCCTCGGACATCGTCGATGCTGGCGGCGGCGGCCAGATAGACGATCCTATCGAAGCTAAGGTCTGTGTAGTCCTCGAGGACGTTGTTCAGGATCATGGTGCCCATACTGTGGCCCACGAGCGTGATCGCGAGATCCCCAACTTCCTTCCCATTCTCGTCATGCCACTTGCGCGGCGCTTTCATTCTCGCTCTGAGGGCGTCGAGGAGTAGGCGTGCAGTACCCTGGCCGTCCCGCCGCGCCAGACTGATCCCCCGCCGCGGAGCCAGCACGAGTTCGGCCCGCCGCTTCATCGTGTCCCATGCGGGAGTGCCGAAGCCTTGGATGACCGGCACCGTGAGCGCTCGAATCAGGTAAAACGTGACGAAAAGCGCCGCGTTTCCAGGGACCCACCGGTCGCTTGTGTCGCCCAACGGAGCAAGAGCGCATTCGCTCCATGGCCACGGCTCACTCTCACGAATCCAAAGAGCGTCGCGAGCATTCACGAGCTGAACTGCGAGTGACTGCGGCGTGCTGAACCCACTGCTCGCCAACCGTGATGCAGTGATGAATGGCGACGAGATAGGACCCCAGATCGGATGCTCTTCGCCCAAACGCAGGGTAAGCAAGTCGTCTGCGACCGACGTCGGGAGGGAGCTATCCCAGTTGACGAAGAGGAGGTGATGCTTGGCAAGGTGCTCATGCCTTCCGTCCTGTTGAGCGAGAAGCAGCTCGTCAACCCTCGCGAGTGCGCCTCGGTAAGTGTTCATGCCTCCGTGCACATGAATCAGCAATCTGGGCGCACCCTTCCCAGCTGTAGACTTCATGTATTGATCGATGCGTTCTAAGATCGGCTTTACGTAATTCGCGAAGTCCTTGGCCTTGACTTCCTGACGTTCGAGGTTGATCGGATAGCCATGTTTGTGAGCGATGACGAGTTGATCGGCATGGCTCGAGTGAAGCGAGCCGCAGCCAGCGGTCACGAGGAAGTTAAGGAGCATGCAGCCCGAGAGGACTAGGGAGCGAGGCTTCAAGTACGTCGTCGACATCTCCTGGCTCCTCTGCCTATAGAACCACGCTCCCGCTGCCGCGTCGCACACTCTATGCCAAGAGAGACGCGCGACTTTCTTGTACATAACTATTGGTTTCAGTTGAGTGTGACTGTGACTTTCCGCTTGATCTTTCCCTTTGGGTTGCACCAACTTGGTGCACCTGCACCACACTGGTGCAGGTGTAATTACTGGCACCGGTGCTGACCTTGTGCCTTCCACTTATTCGCCCCATTGGCTCACGCCGCTCGCCGGAGGTATTCGTGATGGAGCCCACCCACGCGGGGCACCTCCACCACCCTGCCCTGGCTCGGCGGCTGCACTCCGTGGCTCGGGTGCGTCCTTGGCCAACGATAAGTGGGTCCGGGTCCCGTTGTAGTAGTCCACGTACTTCGACAGGATCC
>Ga0209470_1000901_pt1 | contig 22977 bp, 22 predicted proteins | sample GraSoiAngelo_125_FD_185882 | JGI IMG/M metagenome (GOLD analysis project Ga0209470, IMG submission 185882) | Grasslands soil microbial communities from the Angelo Coastal Reserve, California, USA - 14_0927_05_40cm (SPAdes) (version 2) | ecosystem: Environmental > Terrestrial > Soil > Grasslands ... | reverse complement strand
TGAGGCGCAGCTTAACGCGACTACTTGTGCGCTACGATGTCCGCGACAAACGGACGTGCGGAAGCACGTGCGTCCACGGTAGCCACGGTAGCCACGATCGCTGACTGCGGCTCTTCCACCGCAATAGCCACCGGCGCTACCACACCGCGCCGCATCGGCTTTAATAAGAGCGCACAGATCATCAGCCAAAGAACGCCAAGAAACATCGCCGCAATGACGTCGCTGAGATAATGCGCGCCAAGAGCAATGCGACTGAATCCAACCAGCATTACCAGCATCGCGGCGGAAAGAATGATCAATCTTTGCCGGCGCTTCGATTTCATCAGCGGCAGCAGAAACAAAAGCAGCTGACCGTAGAGCAAAGTCGCTCCGATGGTATGGCCGCTGGCAAAACTGTAGCCCGACCAATCGACGAACCAGCCATCGAGAAAGGGACGATGCCGATGGACCGCGAGCTTGAGTAATTCGTTTAGGACCATGCCGCCGGGAACGGCCACAATCATTGTGACAAGAGCAGTCCAGGCACGTTTCCACACGAAGAATATTACGGCCAGAAACAGGACGACGCCGATCAATTGGGCTGAGCCAGGCTCACTAAAAACGCGCAGGAGATTCACAAAGGCCTGGCTAAGATGGGCATGGAACCAGCCGGCGATTTGATGGTCCGCACCGGCTAACGGATTGACCATTGCCAAGGTCGCGCCGCTCTGAGGGGGAAGGGAGGCGTTAAACACAAAAAACGATGTCCACATAATATATGCGGGACTCCGCCTTCGTCCAATATTTGTTAGGCGAAATTTCAATTTTTTTTGCCAGGTGGTACAGGAACACCAGCCTGTGGCCTGTGCACCAGCGGGTTGAAACCCGCTGTGCCGTTTTATATTCACGCCACTCTTCCCGGAACAGCGGAGTAAAACTCCGCTGGGCGCACAGGCTTTCAAGCCTGTGTTCCTTCGCGGTTAATGCCGCCTGCTCGACACGGCGGCCACTAACGGCACTTTCCATGCTCCTTACTCCATGGCTAGAGCGTCCGGCATTACCTGACAAGCCTGTGAAACCCATCTTTCCGACAATCCCCCCTTGCTAACTCGCACTGAATCTTATACATCAACCGCGACTCGCACATCCGATTCACTCATGTCTGCTTACTCCAATTGGCTATGAATAAAATCCACCTCCGAAGAAATTTGCTCGTCTCATTGGTTTGGGGGCTATCGATCTTTGCGATTTTTGCCGGTGCCGGGGTATTCGCGGGAACCGAACCGGAAATACAGCAACCTGCGCAGCCGCAGGACGAAAATTCCCATGATATCTTTTCCTACGATTCGGTTTATACCTTCCGGAGCGATTTCAAAAACGAACCGCGACTCGGCGAGGGCGATTCTTATTATAACGATTTCAGTTACGACCATCGCTTTCTCATTACCGGCAAGTGGTATTTCCGCACCGGGTTTGAGTACGAGCGTTACGATTTTGGCGGCAGCAATGGGCTTCCCGACCACCTCCAGGCGTTATACGGACATCTCGCAATTGAATATGTGGTCAAGGATCACGCCGGCGCTGGCCTCGAACTCGACCCTGGCGTTTATTTTCAAAACCGCATCACAGGCGATGCCTTCGATATTCCATGGAAACTCTTTGTCTCTTTCCCACTAAAAAAAGACAAGATCTTCGGTGTCATCGGCGTGGGCGGTGCGCTGTATCAGGATCCGATTATCGCTCCCGGCGGCGGTTTGATCTGGCTGTTCAGCGATAAGTTGCGGTTGGAAGGGGTGTTTCCGAAACCGGCGCTGGTTTATAACTTGAATGACGACTGGCAAATCCGACTCGCCGGCAATCTGGTTTACGAAAGCTTCCGCACCGACGATGTGTTTACGCCGCTGCACAAACTGCGGCTCCACAATGCCGTCGTACAGTACAACGAAGATCGCGCCGGGCTGCAGGTGAGTTATTCCGGAATCAAGCACGTGAAAATTACCGCTGCGGCGGGTTGCACATTCAGGCGCGATTTCGATTTCTTCCGCGCCCATGTTAGTGAGAAAACCGATCCGGCGCCCTATTTGCAGCTAAGCGCCGAAGCGAAATTCTAGGAAATACAGAGCTCAAGCCCTGTGCGCCACGCCGGCCTGCGGCCTGTGTTCCTACGCGAAACTGCTCACGCGAAATCTCGCTCCTCGCCCGATGTGGAATAGGTTCATCGAGATCGCGACCTTTCGGACCTGCAAACTTCTAGCGCGGTTGTTTCCTCCGCAGCCAAAACCGCTACCACGCCAGGCGCGCCTGATTCTGGTTTTCAGCACTACTGGCCTTGGCGATGGATTGTTTGATTCGGCTGCGATTCGCAGCCTGAAGTTGGGTCATCCTGCCGCGAAGTTGATCGTGTGTGCACCGAACGCGGCAAGCGGTCGCTTTGCATAACCGGTGCGTGGACGAGGTCGTGCCATTTGGAAAATCCCCCCCTTCGTCAATTAAAATTGCTCTGGCGCTTCCGACGTGACCGTCCAGATCTCGTAGTAGTGCTGCATGTCAATGAGGAGGTTAATCCCCTCGCTTACTGGATTAACCGTGATGCAGTAGTCCCCTTCACGAATTTGAGTGAGAGATACGTCTTTCTCGCTGCTCATCCCGTTAAAGTTCGAGATACGCAACACGCGGTCGTTTTGCCTCTGAAAGTAGCGCAATACGCCGGCGGCGCGACCGTCCCTCCGCGAATAATCTACGAGGTGAAGGCCGATGAACTCGCGGGCATTCGCGTTAGATTCGCCGACTGGATCGATCATCCCTACGTGGTTTTTCAAACAGGTGGAGGAAGGGCTTTATTCTGGCGAGATTGGCCCGTAGAAAACTACGTGACAGTGACCCACTGGTTTTCAGATCGCTTTGCCCACAAGGTCATTCTCACGGGCGGATTGGAGAACCTGGAAAGAGCCAACGCAATGGAACGAGCGTGCCCGGAGGTGATCAATCTTACCGGTAAAACCACGCTCGCTGAAACCGCTGCGCTACTTTGTCTCGCGAAGTTGTTACTCACTACGGACACAAGAATCATGCATCTCGGCTTCGCCGTCGATTGTCCTCTTGTTTGTCTATTCCACGATTTGTGCCCGGCCAAGGATTACTGCCCACCGGGTGAATCGGCGCGCGACGTCGCGCTGCAACTCAAGCGTTCGCACCCGCAACAGCCACTGAGCGCATGCGACATGGGGGCATCTCGTGTGACGAAGTTAAAGTGCCAATAGCCGGCATGCTCGCGATGATCGCCCGCAGACCACAAGATCTTGCGCATTGAGACTTCATCATTCCTTCGTCATTCGTCATTTGAGCTTCGTCATTCCCCTAGCGCCGAATGCGAAAGCAATCGGTGCTAGGGAAATATCTCGTCCAGCTTCCGCGCTGCGGCCTGACTGCCGTGAATTTTCAGTCGCCCAGTAAAAAACGCCCACTTGCCGCCTAGCGTGCCATTGGAAAGGGCCACCCAATTTTTGTCACTGGTGATAAAGGTGACGTCGGGCTTGTCTAGTTTCCCCCGCCCCATTTCGAATTTGCCGTCATTCACTTCGATCCACCATTCGCCACCATTGGGACCGCTCAGTTGCCATTGGTAGCGCAGATGAACCCCTTTCGCTTTATCCGCCTGAAAACTCTGCCGCATCCCATCGAACACCTCTTGTGGCGTCGAATTTGGCGGCTCGTTCGACGCGGCCATGATCGAGCCCAAGCCAATTGCAACAGCTATCATCGCGATTCTCAGCAAGGGCACCCCATTCATCTCTTCAATTACTTAAATCAGAATCGTTCCCGTTGCTTCGATCGGTTGCTCTGGCTGGCGCTACTCTTCGATCCGTCGCAGTAAAAATGCGGCGCCAATGAAGGTCACGAGCGCGCCGGCGAATAGCACGATGAGATCTACCAGGTAAAATCCTGCTCCGGCGTGATACATATTTACCAGCCGGAAAGCGCGGCAGAAATGTGTCAGCGGGAAAACTTCCGAAAGGTATTGGATTGCCTTTGGCAACTGTTCGAGCGGGGCGAATGCGCCGGACAAGACAAAAACTGGCAGCAAAAAGAAGACGGAAAATTGAATCGCTTGCGTCTGGGTCTTGGAAAAGGCGGAGATAAGCAGGCCAAGTCCGAGGGAACAAAGCAAAAACAATAGACAGATCAGCATGAGGGCAGGCGGTTGAAAAAATTGCACGTGAAAATGAAAGCCGGCCACCAGCGTGATCACCGCGATGAGGACAATCGAGACCCCGAGGTAGGGCAAAATTTTCCCGATCACAATTTCGCCGCGCTTCAAGGAAGTAACCATCAATTGGTAAAGTGTCCCCGACTCGCGTTCGCGTGCGATGGTACAAGCCATAAGGGTGACGGTGAGCAATTGTAAAATCAGACCGATGATTCCCGGGATAACGTAATCGATAAAGCGCGATTTCGGGTTGTAGAGAATCTTGCTCTCCGCCGACCACGCTTCCATTAGCGAGACAAATTGTTTGCGGATCTGCACCGGCAATTTTTTCCCGAGCTCGATTACTTCGTCCGGGAGCGTTTCCACGATGATATCGCGCTCTTTCACTTGAAAATCGGCCAGGCTTTTTTGCACCCCGCCTTCCGCCGCTGACGCCGTATTGATGTCGCTACCGTCGAGATAAAGCGGGAGCGGCTTCGGGTTCCCCGCGCTCAACGAATCGCTCCAACCCTGCGGAATGACGAGCGCGGCTCGGACCCGGTTGGCGAGGAGATCGGACTCGTTCGTGATCTCGGGCGACGCCTGTCCCCAGCGAAAGGTTTTGTTTTGCAAAACGATATCGATGAAACGCTGCGTCCGTGAGTTGTTGTCGCGATTGATCAACATTGCCGGCACATCGCTGATCTCGCTGGTTTCAAAAGCGTGACCGAAGAGCAAGACGAAAAGCGGCGGCAGAATGAGGAGCAAAAGCAACACACGCCGGTCGCGATAAATGTGGAGAAACTCCTTGTAAGCGACACTGGCGATGGCATGGAGGGAAGAAGAGTTCATGAGGTCGTCGTCGGGAAATGCGTGCCAGGACCGAAGCTGGTAAATAGTCGAGCGGCGAACGTGTGAGAGATCGAAGGGAACAAGGGAAAACGCCCAACCTCCAACGCCCAACGCCCAACGCTCAATGAGGAGAACCGCGAAGTGAAAAAGCAAAGCGTTGAACAGCGGGACTCCGCGGACTCGACTTCGCCATGATGGCCGTAGGGCGATGTTCCACACCTGAGAAGTTGTCCCGCAATGTCATTGCCTGCTCTTGTGTTGGGCAAGTCATCCGTCAGTTCAGCAACTGCAACGGCGAACTCCAATAATCTGTCTTCGAGGTCGTACTTAATTTTCTTCGGCGCGGCATACTCGGAATTCGCCTCATTGACCCCAAATGGCGGCACTTTCCGTTCGGCGTTCGATGTTCGGCGTTCGATGTTCGGTGTTTTCCTTTTGGTCCTCATATGAATCTCTTGCGTCGTACGTTCGCGTTCGGTTTTCGGCCTTGAATCTGTTTGGCGCATAGCTCCGTACACCGGCACGTCATCCTTTACGCGGCCCTCTCCCATCCAACGGATAATTCGGCGTGGGGTGTTCGGCGTTTTTCTTTTCATATCACGTCGATGGCTTGAGCACGGCGTCGTAGCCTTGCGAGTAGGCGGTGAAAACATCTTCCATATCCGGTTCGACCCACCGTTCACCTATCAATTTCAAATCCGGAAACGGCCAGTTCGTCTGCCAGATCGCGATCAGTCTTTCCGGATCGGGCGCATAAATTCGCAATGCGCCACTGCGCAAGGAAACGCCCAGAATCTCGGGAAGATTTCGCAGCCGGACCAGCGCCGGCATCACCGGATCGACATCGATTTCGAGCAGCTTGGTGCGAAAGCTCGCTTTCAGTTCTCGCGGGGGCGCTTTGGCCAGCAGTCGGCCGCTTTCGATGAAGCCCACCTCGGTGCAACGCTCCGCTTCATCCATGTAATGGGTGGTAACGAAAATTGTTTTGCCATCGTTACTCAAATCGTAGAGCAAATTCCAAATATGCTGCCGATGCACCGGATCGAGCCCGGACGTCGGTTCATCGAGGAAAAGCAGAGGTGGATCGTGCACCAATGCGCAACCAAGCGCGAGTAATTGCCGCATACCTCCCGACAAACTCCCGGCTGGGGTGTCGCGTTTTTCTTCAAGATCGGTCAGGCCCAATAAATTCCCGATTCGTTCCTCCAATTGCGTAACCGGCACCCGACAAGCGCCACCGAAAAAGCGAAAATTTTCCTCAACCGTCAGATCGGGATACAAACTAAAACGTTGCGCAACGTAACCGAATTTCGCTCGCACCAGCTGTCGCTCCTGCCACACGTCGTGGCCAGAGATCGTCGCCCTCCCACCAGTCGGATGCGTCAGCCCGCACAACATCCGGATCGTTGTCGTCTTGCCTGCACCATTGGCGCCGAGAAATCCGAAGATCGTTCCTGCTACGATGGTGAGAGAAACGTCCCGTACGGCCTGAACGTCGCCGAAACGCTTGCTCAGCTTGTCGAGCACGATCACCGGTTCACTCATTTGCGAAACGTTATTGCGATGGCAGAGCAAGATTTGCAACCCGGCGACGTGCCGTTAGAAGTGTGGGCATGAGAAACGGCTGCCTGCTTTGTCTTGCCCTGATCGTTTCGGCGGGCGCCGGCATCGCATCAGCCGATCCGGTTTCGGAACTGAGTAGCTTCTCTATTTTCGATAAAGTCGATCTGTCGCAATTGGCGAAAAGCGACGCGAAAACGGCGCACGGCCCGCCAATGAGCAATCCGCGGTTCCTCTCCGTGCAAAGCGTTTACGTTATGCCCGGCTCGCCCGCGCAACATTTGGAGGCAATGCGCAATTGGAATCCAGCCGAGCATCACGAACCCAAAGTTTATCTGCACGGTGATCTTCCCGGTTCACCAAGCGAGGCTGCTTTTGCCAAGCTCAAAAGCGCTCCGGATAACGCCCCGGTTCGCGCGTTAACGAACGCGACTGCCAAAATGGCAAATGAATTGCAGCTCAGTCGCGAGGAAGGGGCGAAATGGAAAGGAGGCAATGGCGCACTTTCAGGTGCCGGCGGCGATTTCTGGATCGGCGTTCTCGCTGCGCGTACCCGCGCCTTTTCAAGTGGCGGAACTTCGGCGCAAGCGCCCTACGATCACGCCGGACCCGCGGTGCGACCGGGCGAAGAATTGAATGGCCTGCTTCGCGAGCAAGGCAAAATCCGCAAGCAATTCGCAGGTCTGCTCGAAAGTACCGGCATCGGCCGCGGCGCTGGATCGCTCAAACCGGATTTGTATTGGGAACTGCTAAATGCCGATGACGTTGCAGTCGCTACCCTCGGCGCCTTTTATTCGCGCAACACCGGTGGAAACGCCCAGGCCGCCGATACTTTTTACTACGCTAGCGGCGGTTACTACGTGACACTCACTCTCCATCAAATGTGGCCAGTGGATGTGAATGGCAAACCGCATACGCTGATCTGGCGCGGCGACATGGTTTCGTCTGCTTCGCTCGCTGATTTACACGGCGTCGAAAAACTCGGTTCGGAATCGGCGATGATGAAGGACATAGCCAAATCCATCGCGCTTTTCCGCAGGGAAAGTGCGCACTGAATCGTGATGCTGCGCAATTTCAATCGGCAGTTACTGGTCGCGATTTTCCTGACCGCGGCCACAGGATCATTCGGCAGCGACTTTTGGCCGGTCGAATATTCGTTCGAGGAAACTTATGTCGGCGAGGCCAGCGTGGCACGCGGACCCCATCGCGTGGAGGATTTCGATGAGAGCGATACCTTGCTTCGTTTAGTTCTCACTCCGCGGGTGAAGCTTGGCGTCTTACGACTCGGTTTCGAATATGAACAATTCTCCTTCGGGTTGAGCAAAAATGCGCCCCTTCCCAATACCCTCCAATCCGTCGCCGCTGTCGTTGGAATCGATACTCAATTCTCCGATTCAATTCTCGTTAGATTGGAAGCTACCCCCGGCGTTTATAGCGAAGCTTTCCGCCCCGGATCGACCGATTTCAACATGCCGTTCGAGATCGGCGGCACCTATATTTATAATCCCGATTTGCAGTTCGTAGTTGGCGTCAGCATAGACGTGGAACGAAAGTATCCCGTCATTCCTGGCGGTGGTATCCGCTGGAAATTCCAGCCGAAGTGGGTGCTCAACGCCGTTATGCCCACACCGCGCCTCGAATACGAATGGAATAAGAACCTGACGTTGTATGCCGGAGCCACTCTGAAGGAAACGAATTTTCGAGTGAGCGATGAGTTCGGGCGCGACCACGGTATTCCCAGATTGAATCATGCTGTGCTAACCTATAGCGAAGTGCGAGCCGGTGGCGGCATCGACTGGAAGGTCACAAACTGGCTATCCGTCAATGCGGAGGCCGGCTATCAACCATATCGCAACTTCGACTTCTATCGCGCCAACATCCGCTTCCACGAAGATGGCAGCGCACCCTACGGAATGATTGCGCTGCACGGCGCGTTCTAAGCGAGCTGGACTGTCGTTCTTTGCTCGGGACGACGGAACAACTGCAGCTGCAACTATCTCGATAGCTACCTCGAACGTGCTTCCGAACCTCGCCAGGTCCCTCGATCCGAGCCGGACTGGCGGTGTCTGCGCGGGTGACGGGTAACGCAGCGTCTTGTTGAGACGCAGTTGTGCGCAGACGCCGCTAAGCTGAGACTGCAAACATGCGGCGCCGACAACTTTCGAAACTGGACGAGTGCCGCGACTGCGTTTGTCTGGCCATGCGCACGGCGACGCGCCGAATCACACAAGGATATGATACCGCGCTGGCCGGAACCGGCCTGCGGGTCACGCAGTTCAGCCTGTTGGTGATGGTGCATCACCTCGGCGCGCCGACAATGAAAACCCTCGCTCGCATGCTCGATAGCGATCCCACCACCATCACGCGCAACATCCAAGGGTTGAGCAAGCGCCGGTTGCTCACGCTTTCTCCCGGCCAGGATTTGCGCGAGCGCAAAGTAATACTGACAAAGCTAGGCCGGACCATGCTCCTGCGTGTTTTTCCCAACTGGCGCAAAGCGCAGAGTGATGTCGTGGCCAGTCTCAATCGCGCGGAACTAACAAATTTGCGCGCGTTGCTCGAGCAAGTTGGTCAGCGCCAGAAAACAGCGTGATCCGGGACCGCTGCAGTGAACGGAGCTGGCGTCGTGGCAAGGAGGCTCCCTACGCTTCCAAATCTTCTTACCGCTGATATTAGTGCCAACTCCGAAAGTGCTGAGACACGCCAAGCGTACAGTTTCACCCGCCCAATACGCTAGCGGACGCTAAAGTAAGCAATATTTCTTTTTTTGACGTCATTTCGCGCCCATCGCGCCGTGCTCGGGCGACTCCGGGACGAAGGCCGGTGTTTGGCAAATCATCCGTTTCAACGCGCGCAATCCGCGATTGGATTTCTTTCTCGGCTGTAATTTCCTTTTTTCAAATCCGAGCCGGGCCGGACCGGGCTCAGATCAACGCCTGCGAACATCACTGCCGAAAAGAGCTCTTGCACGTTCCTTCTAATAGTTGTATATACAACTATGAGGCAAGCCGACCTGTCGTCCCTGCCTTTTTCTTAATCGCGGCACGGCTTTTGTGATCTTCGCCGTTGCCATCTTCATTGTTGCCGCGCATACCGCCATTGCTGGAATGGCAGCTCCGCGCGCTTCGCTGTCGCAGAGAACCAAGTCCACCATCCCGTTTATAATCGCGGCCTTCCTCGGGTCATGGCTCGCGATTGCGTTTATCGTGGGCGACGGCGCCAATTTCCCCATCTCGCTGGAATCTCGTCGCTCGGCCAGCGGCTTAGTCGCGTTGATTCCATTCCTCATTGCGGTGATGGCACTGTTCGTTTCCAAATCGCTCCGCGCGATCAATTCCGCGATGCCCAGCGCTTGGCTCATTGCCATTCAAACCTATCGCGTCGCCGGCATCATGTTCGTATTCCCCTTCCTCACTGATGGAATTCTGCCGGCCGGCTTCGGCTGGCCTGCCGGAATTGGGGATGCCATAACTGGAATCTTCGCGCCGGTGGTAGCGCTGATGGTGGCGCGCAACCGTCCGAATGCTTTCAAATGGGCGGTGGCATGGAATCTTTTCGGCACGCTCGATCTGATCGTCGCCCCGGCCACCGCGCTCTATTTCGAGGCGCGTGTCCTGAGTATCTATCCGCTCAATCTGGTGCCGCTCTTTCTCGGCCCGCCTATCGGAATTCTGACGCACATTTATTCGCTCCGGAATTTGGCCGTCAACACAACGGCCTAAAAGCCAGGCGTCAGCGTATCAGCGCCGCACAAAACGGAAGGCCGCCACCGACAGTTAACAGAAGTCGTCGACGCTCTTTTAATACAGATCTTGCCGGCGATGATCGAATACCGCCATGCGAGCGCGAATGGAATTAATGATCTCTTCTGAAATCTCAGCTTGAATCAGTTCTTCGCGATCGGCGGAGGCGGCGGCAACAATGACGCCGTAAGGATCGATGATTACGGATGTGCCACAGAAAGTGACTCCGTCGTCTGTTCCGACTCGATTGGCCAGAACAAGGTAGCATTGGTTTTCAATCGCGCGCGCCAGCGCCAGAATCCGTAAATGTTCAAGGCGCGGGAATGGCCAGGCCGATGAATTAACGAAGAGATTCGCTCCGCGTTCCACCGCGAGGGCGCGGCACACCTCCGGAAATCGAAGATCGTAACAAATCGTTAGGCCGAGATTGAACTTATCGAGCTTGCAACTCGTGAATGTGCCGCCGGCAGCAAAGACGGGGCGCTCGTCCAACGGTGCAGCTGTCACCAAATGCGTCTTGCGATATTTGGCTCGGATGTTGCCGCCAGCATCAATGAAAACCTGTCCGTTATAAATGCGCGGACCCTCGCGGTCCGAAACGCCAGCGATAATCGCAAGCGAAAATTGCTTTGCCATTTCTTGAAGCTGCGGAACAGCGCCTTCAGTCCACGAAGTTGCGTGCTTCTGAATCACCGGCATCGAATAACCGGTATCGATCATTTCAGGGAAGACGATCAGCTCCGCGCCGGCGTCTTTGGCACGTGAAGCGAAATCGTTAATCGTGCGCAGATTCGCTTCCAGATCTCCCGGCGTGCAGGCGATCTGGGCAGCGGCAATTTTCATCGCTTCTATTTGTAGGGCGTTTCTGTGAAACGCCAAGTCGCGAGGCGGCCGCACCGACGGTGATTCTTCGTCTTGCACGCGTTCTCATTTTCATCGCGCGTCATCCTGAGCGAACGCGAAGGATCTCACAAAATTCGAGCGCGTCTTCGAACATTGCGAGGTCCCTCGCCATCTGCGCGGCTCGGGATGACTGATGAGTGTCAGCGCAACGTCTTATCCAATCTTCCAATCTTCAACGTTTCCGGCCACCACTTGGCGACGCCGAGGACGACGAGAATAGTTCCGATTCCACCGCCGACCACAGACAGAACCGGGCCGAACAACGCGGCGGTTAGACCGGATTCAAGCGCACCGAATTCATTCGAAGTGCCGATAAAGATGTTGTTCACGGCGGATACACGACCTCGCATTTCATCGGGCGTGACCAGTTGCACAATGGTACCGCGTATGATTACGCTCACGCTATCGAACGCGCCGATCAAAAAGAGCATCGCGAGGGAAAACCAAAACACGCGCGACAATCCAAAGAGAATGGTGGCGATTCCAAAACCGGTGACGCACCAGAGCAAAGTCGCGCCGGAACGTTTCATCGGCGGCAGGTAGGCAACCAGCAGTGCAATGCCGAATGCACCGATCGCAGGCATGGCCCGCATCCAACCGAGCCCGACAGCGCCGACATGCAGAATTTGATCGGCAAACATCGGCAATAAGGCGGTCGCGCCCCCGAGCAACACCGCGAACAAGTCGAGCGTGATGGTTGCGAGAATAACGTGTTTACTCAGAACAAAACGCATCCCTGCCTGCAAGCTGCGCCAGGTATTTTGTTCCTCGCGTTTTTCCCGGGCCGGTGCGCGCGGGATCGGCATCACGAGAAGAAAAAAGAGAAACGAGCAGATAGCGTCGATGATGTAAACGCAGGAAAAACTAACGTGGGCGACGATGAAGCCGCTAATGGCCGGGCCAACAACCGAGCCGATTTGAAAAACGCTGCTATTCCAGGTGACAGCATTGGCGAAAGCGTCCCGCGGCACCAGCGTCGGGAAAAATGAACTACGCGCGGCCCAGGCAAAGGTTCGGGCCGTCCCGGAAACAAAGAGCAATAGATAAATCAGCGGCACCGAAAAATCGTCGAAGTGGAAGGTCGATTGATGACGCTCGAAAATTCCGGCGATCCCGCGCAATAGATTATTGCCGTGCTGTAAGATCGGCCATGCCGGAATGACGAGATGTTTCCAGGAAACGATGGCGAGCGCAGCGGACGCGATCGCGCTGAAAAACTGCGCGATCATGATGATATGTTTGCGGCTGTATTTGTCCGCCAAATGTCCCGCCGGCAGCGACAGACAAACCACCGGAACCGCGAGCACCAGGCCGACCAATCCGAGCGCGGTGGCCGAATGTGTGCGCCGGTAAATTTCCCACTCCACTGCTACTGCCAACATTTGGCGGCCGACGATGGCGAGAAGATTTCCCGTCATATAAAGATTGAAGTTGGCAAAGCGAAAGGCGGCGTAGGGGTCGTGCGATGGAGGACCAATTGGCGGAATAGCCTGCGACGCTTGGTCGTGATTCATGAAAGTGCGCGCGTTTAGAAATGCGCTCGCGAGAGGCTAGCGTCGCGATTTGGTGTCGCAAGGCAGGTGTTAAACAATGAGCGGGCTTGCTCCATGCATGTCGTCCCGAGCGCGAGAGGGGACCTCGCCTAAACTCTTGGATCAGACAAGCTAACTTGGGTGTTCAACACTGTACTCGTGAGGTCCCTCACCTCGCAAGCATTCGGGGTTCGGGATGACACGCGCCATGTTGCAATTGAAGGGCGATGGTCAATTTGATTTCGCCGTAGGTTGAAGAACTACCGCAAGGAGTTTGTACCTAGTTAGAGATTTCTCGGTCCGAGCCGGACTGGCGTATTCGCTCGAAATGACAGACGTGAGCACTTGCCATCATCCGTGACGCCGAGTAGTTGCAAGCAATGACGTCGGTCTATTCCCGCACTAATCCGTTTCCCGGCAAAATGGTCGTTAACCGACGGCTGAATGAAGGAAATCGGAACAAGGAAACGCGGCATCACGAAATTTCGCTGGCCGGTTCGGGGCTGACCTTCGAACCGGGTGATTCGATGGCGGTTTGCGCCTCGAACGATCCGCCGCTGGTCGAAGAGATTATTCGTGCACTCGGCGCTACTGGTGATGAGATCGTACCAGCGGGAAAAAACGAAACAGCGCCGCTGCGACAGGCCTTGCTACGAAACTATTCCATCACCACGCCGACCCCGAAATTCTTGAAAGCGATCGTCGAGCGGGCCTCGGCTGCCCCGTTGCTAGAAGAGTTGCTTCGCCCCGATCATAAACACGATCTGCAGGTTTATCTCTGGGGAATGGAAGCGATCGATTTCCTTCTGCAACATCCTTCGGCGAAATTTACGCCCGAGGAGTTCGTTGGCCTGCTAACGAAACTGCAACCGCGTCTTTACTCGGTGGCGAGTTGTTTGCGAGTCTTTCCTGAGTCCGTCCACTTCATCGTCGATGTCATTCGCTATGAATCGCATGGACGCCTTCGTAAAGGTGTGGCTTCGACCTTTCTGGCGGAGCGCTGCAATGATCAGCCCGTCCCGGTTTTCCCCAGTGTGGCCAAGCATTTTCATCTACCGGAAGGCGATGCTGATATTATTATGGTTGGGCCCGGGACCGGGATCGCGCCCTTCCGGGCTTTCTTGCAGGAGCGTCGCGCGGTCGGCGCACGTGGGCGCAACTGGCTCTTCTTCGGCGCACAGCGTTCCAGCTATGACTACTATTATGGCAAGGAGTTCGAAGAGCTAAAGAAACAGAACATTCTTACTCATCTGCATTGCGCCTTCTCGCGCGATCGGGAGCACAAAGTTTATGTGCAGCATCGGATGCAGGAGAACGCAGCTGAACTTTGGCGCTGGCTCGACGCTGGAGCGTATTTTTACGTTTGCGGCGATGCGTTGAAGATGGCGAAAGACGTGGACGCGGCCTTGCGTACCATCGTGCAGGAGCAGAGCGGCAGGTCACCGGAGGAAGCGCAGGCTTACGTCGAGCAAATGAAGGCGGACAAGCGGTATAAGCGGGACGTTTACTAGCGAGTTCTTGTTTCAATCGGTTTCGCTTGCACGCCGTAACGCGGAAGTGAAGGCCTAACGCCGAGTCTTCCCAAGGGCGACTTGAGTATGTGTTTAGCGCCAAAGGCGCGGTTTTCATTTTAGCCTGGGGCAACGCCCCAGGGATTTGTGTGATGCCAATTCCCAGCGCTGAAAGCGCGAGTCATTTCGGTGCCTTGAGTCGCGCCTTCAGCGCTATTTGAGCGTTTGGTCCAACGTCCCTGGGGCAATGCCCCAGGCTCTCCAATGATAAAGCGCCGTTGGCGCGAAACACAATACCGACTTGGAAGTCGCCCCTTCCAGTTAAAGCGCGGCCACCGCGCGCGCTAGAGTAAATCCGATCAAGCCAGTGGCCGGGAGCGTCAGAATCCAGGCCCAGATGATCCGTTCCACCACGGTCCATTTCACGCCGCTGAATCGTTTGGCCGCGCCTACGCCCATGATCGAGGTTGAGATCACGTGCGTAGTTGAAAGCGGAATGCCGTAAACGCTTGCAGTCTGAATGATGAGGGCCGCACTCGTTTCCGCGGCGAAGCCGTGCACCGGCTGAAGTTTTACCATCTTGTGCCCGAGGGTGCGGATAATTCGCCAGCCGCCCGCGGCCGTGCCCGCAGCCATGGTGATGGCACAAAGAATCGTTACCCACGCGGGAATGGCGGCGAAGGCCGGCGTTTGCAAAAAAGTCAGCCAGCCTGGCAAATGATCGAAGCTCCCCGCCTTCGTCCCGGTAAAAAGCGCGAGCGTGATGATGCCCATTGTTTTTTGTGCATCATTGCTGCCATGTGAATGCGCCATCCAGGCCGCGCTAAAAATTTGTAACTTGCCGAAGACGGAATGGACCGCACCGGGCGTAAAGCGATGGAAGAGCGCAAAAAGCGCGAACATCACCAGAGCGCCGAGAAAGAAACCGGCAAGTGGCGATGTAATCATCGGGACAACCACCTTTGGCCAGAGTCCGGTGTTCCATTTCAATACCGACCAGTTTCCCCGGGCGGTCGCGAGTGCGGCTCCGCACAAGCCGCCAATCAGCGCATGACTAGAACTCGACGGGAGACCGACCCACCAGGTCGTAATATTCCAGGCGAAGGCAGCGATGAGAGCGCACAACACCGTCGCCATGCTCACGACATTGGTGTCGACCAAACCTTTGCCGATGGTGGAAGCGACTGCGCCGCCCAAAAGGGCGCCGGTTAAATTGAAAATCGCCGCCATCACAATGGCTTGCCGCGGGGTAAGCACTTTGGTCGAGACAACAGTGGCGATGGCGTTGGCCGCATCGTGAAACCCGTTGCTGTATTCGAAAACAATCGCCGCGAAGACAACGACGAAAAACGTGATCATCGGTAGATGCCGACTACGCGTATTTCAAGACAACTTGCAGGATGATGTTGCCGGCATCGCGACAGCGATCGATCACTTTCTCGAGTAATTCGTAAAGATCGCGCAGGAAAATGATGTGCTTAGGCGTGTAATCGCCGTGATAAAGATCGCGCAACAGTTCGAGTTCGAGTTTGTCGGCGTCGCCTTCGATTGTTTGCAAACGCGCGTTCATCTCGCGAGCAGTGCGGATATCCGTGCCCTTGCGCAATTCTTTGACCATCGCCAAGACTGCTTCGGCCGCGCGGTCAAGGAGTTCGACCTGACGCCGGAAATTGTGCCCGTGCAAGTCCTCCGGACAAATCAGAATCCGCTCGCTGATTTTCTCGACTGTCTTCGGAATTTTGTAGAGCGCACTGGCCAGCGCCTGAATGTCTTCGCGCTCCAACGGAGTGATGAACGTTTTCGAAAGTTCCTCGGTTAGTTGCTGGGTGATTCGTTTATCTTCGCGGCGGCTCTCGGCAAATGCGTTGAGGTTGCTCGACGATTCGCTTTTCTCCAGGTTCGCCAGCAGCTCGATCAAGTGGTGAACGCTGCTGTCGGCTTGCTGCGCGCTTGCCTCGAGCAAGTCGAAAAACTTTTCGTCGTGGCCGAGAAATCTACTGATTGAGAACATGGTGCCTCCGTTGTAGCCGCGGTCGCTGTCCGCGGCCAGTGATTTATTGACGAGCTGCAATCATCGCCTGTGGAACACGCAAACGCCCTGGAACACAGGTCTCTGGCCTGTGTTCCTGCCGCGGCCGGCGACCGCGGCTACAGTATAGCGCCGCGCATGATCGCAAACGCAATGTTGAAATAAATCACCAGCCCAATTCAAGAGTGTCGCTTACGAATGTGGCTCGTGCTCGCGGCAATGCTCGGTCTCGATAGTAAGATGAACCAGCTCTTCGTGCTCTCGAAGCAGCTCGCGGTATTCATCAGAGCTTCTTGGTTCATGCGCAACGATCGAGACGATGGCGGCGAACTTTCCGGTTCCAACCTGCCAGAGGTACAGGTCGGTTATGAGCGAATCGCCATCCCTTTCCACAGCGCGTCGGATTTGATCCGGCAGATCTGACGAAGACGGCGTCCGATCGAGCAGAATTCCGCTGGTATCGCGCATTAGGGCGTAAGCCCAGGAAAAAACAACGCCGCTGCCTACGATTCCCATGATTGGATCGAGCCAGGACCAACCGGCAAACTTCCCGCCAATCAGCGCAATGATGGCGAGAACGCTGGTGAACGCATCGACCAGCACATGAACGTAAGCGGCCCGCAAATTCAGATCATGATGGTGTCAGCTGCATGACTGTGACCGTCATGATGATGGTGATGCGAATCGTCCTTCAGTAGAATGCGCAACTCAAATTCACAAGCAATCCAAGAGAGGCAATACCGATTGCTTAGTAGGCCATTGCGGTAATAAGAAACGCGATCACATGAGTACTCATGTGCCAGCCATCGGCCTGCAAAGCCATCGAATGCGAGACAAGGCCGACCGCAATCTCGAGCACCATCATCACCGCGGTGATGCCGATCACGATGCGGGTGCGTCGTTCTGCGCCGGAGAAATCAGGAACGAAATTGTACGTATGCCGAAAAGGCGAATCATCCGAACGATGCATGGTCAACTTCGTCGAAGTTTTCACGAATAGTCTACTTTTCACTTTTCTCTAGCTCCTTCCCTCGAGTCTTGTTCCAAAGATGAAACGTGTAGGTGAAGACGACGTAGCCAAAAAGATCGTGCCCGGATCCATTATTGACGTAAAGAGCGGGATTCATCTGGAAATCGCGAGTGATGTTGCAGGTAAAGCCGATCGTCGATGAGTTTTCCTTGCCGCTCTGGAAGTCGACCTGCACGCGCCAGGTTTGATTGAAATCGTAGGCGTAACCGAGAATCGCCTCGTTCTTGTAGCCGGCGTGAATGGCGCCAACGATGAAGTTGTGATGCTCGGTGTAATAACCGGCTTCGATGTAGGGCTGCGGGTCGACATCGAGGTGCGGCGACCAGTTCACAAATCCGATGGATAACAGATACGGTTCCTTCGTTAGTAATCCGAACTCGGTGCCGAAGATCCATTCATCCGGCTTGAACCCGCGAAAGACGGCGAACTCAGCCCAGCTTGTCAGGCCCATCTCGGCCTGCAACTCGTAGGGATTGGCGATCCGCTCGCTCTGCGCTTGAAAGCTAAGCGAAAGGTCGCCTGGTCCTTGAAGATCGGGCGTCACGATTTGACTGAGGCCTTTGGTGGTCGCGCGCGCGGATGACGAGAGCACCATCATAACTGCGAAGGTGAAGAAAAGCCGCCTCACAACAGCGTGCCGCGCAGAATGAACAGCGCCACGTTGAAATAAATCACCAAACCAGTGACATCGACGAGTGTGGCAACGAATGGCGCGGATGACGTTGCGGGATCGAGTCCACAACGACGCAATAGGAATGGAAGCATCGCCCCGCTGATGGTGCCCCATAAGACTACTCCGACAAGCGCGGCCCCAACGGTAATCGCGACCAGCCAATGATACTGACCGTAGTTAAAAATATGCAAATATTGCCAGAGAGAGATTCGGAAAAAACCGATGGTTCCAAGAATCAAGCCGAGGGAAAGTCCCGAAAGGAGTTCCTTGCGGACTACACGAAACCAATCGCGTAGAGTCAGTTCGCCCAGAGCCATCGCGCGGATGACCAGCGTTGTGGCTTGCGAACCGGAATTGCCGCCGCTTGAAATGATCAACGGCAAAAACATTGCAAGAATAGCTGCCTTCTCGATCTCACTGTTGTAACCTTGCATCGCGGTAGCAGTCAGCATTTCCCCGAGAAAGAGAATGATCAGCCAGGTCGCTCGTTTCTTTACCATGCGCAGCAGCGGGATGGTCGTGTAGGGCTCGGCCAGCGCCTCCATGCCGCCAATTTTCTGGATGTCTTCCGTCGCCTCTTCCTCGGCCACATCGAGCATGTCATCCTGGGTGACTATGCCGACCAGGACCCCGTTTGAATCAACTACGGCCAGCGCGGCACGGTCGTATTTGCGAAAGATATTTAATGCCTCCCCCTGCGTCTCGTTAACCGTGAGGTGGACAAAGCTGCGGTCCATAATTTCGTCTACCCGAGTATTCAGCGGGCGGAGCAGAAAATTCCGGATGCGCAGGTCGTCGATCAGTTTGCCGCGCTCATCGACTACGTAGATGAAATTGAGCGTCTCGCTGTCCTGGCCGTGCTCGCGCACATAATCGAGCACTTCTTTCACCGTCCAATCCTCCCGCACCGCAACAAAGTCCGGTGTCATCAAACGGCCAACGCTGCCTTCCGGGTAACCAAGAAGCGCGGTCGCTACCCGCCGCTCCTCCGGGGTGAGCAACCGAATCAGTTGCCGAGCCGCCGCGCTTGGCATCTCTTCGAGTAACGCGGTGCGATCGTCCGGCGACATCTCGTTGAGAATGGCGGCGACCTGTTCGTGCGCCATGCAATGTAACAACGACTGTTGCGCGTCCACGTCGAGATACTCGAAAACGTCCGCTGCCAGTGCCGCAGGCAAAACCCGGAAGATGATGACGCGATCATCTTCCGGCATGTCAACAATGACTTCGGCGACATCGGCCGGCGGCCACTCGCTGAATAATTCACGCAAACCAGCGAAATCGCGCGCCTCAATCAGGCTGCGAATTTCCGGAATGAGAATTTTGCCGACCATAAAACGCGTCGTTTTCTAGCACTCGCGAGGAAGCCGAGCAACGGAGTAATGGAGTTGCTGGAGTAGTGGAGCGATGGACCACGTCCGTCATCCCGAGCGAAGTCGAGGGATCCGCAGCGAAATCTTTGAGGTAACTTCATCGGGATCCCTCGGTCCGAGCCGAACTGGCATTTTCGCTCGGGAGGACCGCTATTTCTGCTCGCTTGGAATTTCACCAAAGCTGTTCAATATAAACCGATGGCTGAAACCTCTGTTGCGCCGACCATTCGTCGCGAAATAGATGATTCGATCTGCGTGCTGACGTTCGATCGACCGGAGTCGGGAGCGAATATTTTCGATGCCGCGGCCTTAAGCGATCTCGATCAACAACTCGATTTCATTGAAGGGGAGGATTCGCTTGAAGGCGTCGTGATTTTGTCGGCCAAAAAATCGATTTTTATCGCGGGTGCGGATTTGAAAACACTGTTGCATCAGGCGCAGACCGGCGAGATGCGCGCGTTCATCGCGGAGGGACAACGCATTTTCAATCGGCTGGCCGCGTTGAAAATTCCGACCTGCGCCGCGATTCACGGTGCCTGCGCGGGCGGCGGCTACGAAATTACCCTGGCATGTGACTGGCGAATCGCGAGCGATGATCCGGCCACGCGCATTGGTTTGCCCGAAACAACGCTCGGTTTGATTCCGGCCTGGGGCGGTTGCACGCGCCTGCCGCGTTTGATCGGCGCAGAAAAAGCGGCGGAGGTGATTCTGAAAGGAAAATTGTATTCCGCGCAGGAGGCGAAACAACTTCGGCTGATTGATGAGATTGTTTCGCGCGACCAACTGCTCGACGCCGCGAAGAAGAAATTGCGTGATGGAAAAAGGCCCTCACCCTCCCCTCTCCCTCGGGGAGAGGCGGACGGCGGCGCCGCCGGTGAGAGAAAAACAAGCGCGCCGCGTGCGAGCGGAAATCTCGCACCGGCGCGCGCGCTCGAAATCATCCGCAAAAATCTTCCACTCGATCAATCGCTGGCCGCGGAGCTCGACACCATCGCCGAACTCGGCGGGACCGACGCGACGCAAAATTTGATCCGCAATTTTTTTCTGGCGGAGAAGTACAAACGGGGCAGCTCGAAACAAATGCCGGAAAAAATTACGCACGCGGCGGTAATCGGCGCAGGCATAATGGGCAGCGGCATCGCGCAATGGCTCAGCTCACGCAGAGTGTCGGTGATTTTGCGCGATGTGGGAACGGAGGAGCTGACGCGCGGACTGGCCAGCATCGAGAAGATTTACGCCGACGCCGTCAAACGCGGAATCATGACGGATGAGGAAGCGAAGGAAGGACGTGCCCGCATCGTCGCGTCGAGCGCGCCGATTGAAATGCGGGATGTCCAGATCGTGATCGAAGCGGCCTCCGAGAAAATGGAAATCAAAAAGGAGATCTTCCGGGAACTCGTGCAAAAAGCGCCGCATGCCACGATGCTGGCGACGAACACTTCCGCTCTGTCACTTTCAGATCTCGCAGCCGAAACCAAAACGCCCGAGCGCGTCGTCGGATTGCATTTCTTTAATCCGGTCAGCCGAATGAAATTGGTTGAAGTTGTCGTTGGAACGGAAACGTCGGACGCCACGATAGCGCGCGCGCTCGGTTTTGTGCGCCAGATCGCCAAGCTGCCAGTGATTGTGCGCGACAGTCCCGGGTTCCTCGTGAACCGCGTCCTCTTTCCTTATTTGCTCGAAGCTGCGGAACTTTTTGAAAATGGCGTGAGCGGGCAGGAAATGGACCATGCGCTTTTGCAATGGGGAATGCCGATGGGACCGTTGCGGCTGATCGACGAGATCGGCGTCGATATTACTGTCGATATTGCCAACACTTTGGAGAAAGCCTACGGCCAGCGCGATCGCGCCCCGAAAATTCTGCGCGAAATGCAATCAGCGAAAATGCTCGGCCGGAAGTCTGGTAGAGGATTCTATAGATATGAAGGCAAGTCTCAGACATCGAATGCGGAAATTGAGAAATGGCGCGGGCACCTTGTAGCCGGGGTCGGCGACCCCGGCCGGCGTGTGGCGTCGCCTTCACCTGAATCGGGGTCAGCGACCCCGACTACAACGAAGAATGACCTGGCAAATCGCCTGATGTCCCTAATGGTAAACGAGGCGGCGCGTTGTCTGGAAGAGAATGTGGTCGCTTCGCCGGAGGACGCCGATTACGGAATGATTCTCGGCACCGGTTTCCCGGCCTGGCGGGGTGGGCCATTGCGCTTCGCGGAAAACTTTAGCATAAAAAAGCTGGTCGAAGAGATGGAAAGACTTGCGCGAACTAACGAGAAGTATACACCGTGCGAACTACTCCGAAAGCATGCGCAAGAGGGAACGAAGTTTTATGAGAACTGAAGCTGTCGTAGCACAGACATCTTGTCTGTGGGGCGGGCAGGCATCTTGCCTGCCGCTTACGAGAGTCAACCGGCAAGATGCCCGTTGTCCTTACAGGCTGAAAGCCTGTGCCACGAAATGAAAACGCCGCTGGAAGCGCCGCCGGAACAGGTCAAAGCCAAAACCGGCGTGAAGGAAACAAAGGCGGGCTCCGCTCCCATCATTGACACTTCGAAGATGTCGGCTGGGAAGGCCGCCGCGCTCGAGCTGGCGGAAGCATCCCGCGATCCACTCGACGAACGCGGCAGTTTCGCCAGTAACCTTTTCATCGGAAAATTCGGTTTTGAGCGCATTTTTCCCTACCCCGCGCAGAGCGAGGAAGACCGCGCCAAAGGCGAAGCGTTCCTCACCGAGCTAAGAAATTATCTGCGCGATCACGTTGACGCCGATGAGATCGATCGTACGGGCGAGATTCCGCAGAAAAACATCGAGGAACTTTTCGCGATGGGCGCGTTCGGTGTGAAAATTCCTCAGCAATACGAGGGTCTCGGTTTATCGCAGGTAAATTATGGCCGCGCCGCGATGCTGCTCGGCAGTTGGGACGCAAACCTGACCGCGCTCGTTTCCGCGCATCAATCAATCGGCGTTCCGCAACCACTGCTCCTTTTCGGAACCGAAGAGCAAAAAAGGAAATATCTGCCGCGCGTGGCACGCCGCGAAATCTCGGCCTTCGCCCTCACGGAATGGAATGCCGGCTCCGATCCCGCGAACATGAGTTTGCGCGCGGATCCAACCGAAGACGGGTCTGCCTTTATCCTCAATGGCGAAAAGCTTTGGTGCACCAATTTGATCAAGGCCGGTGTGCTGGTGGTGATGGCGAAGACGCCGCCGAAAATTGTGAACGGCAAGGAGCGCAAGCAGATCACTGCGTTCATTGTTGATGTCGATTCGCCCGGGCTCGAGATTACTTATCGCTGTCACTTCATGGGCCTGCGTGCGCTTTACAATGGCATCGTGAAATTCACCAACGTGCGGGTGCCGCGCGAAAACATGATCGCGAAAGAAGGTCAGGGATTGAAGGTCGCGCTAACGACATTAAATACGGGACGCCTGACGATTCCGGCAGCGTGCGTCGGTTTGTCGAAGCGGCTGCTCGAGATTTGCCGCAAATGGGCAAAGGAACGCGTACAATGGGGCGTGCCGATCGGCCAGCATTACGCCATTGCCGGAAAAATCGCGGAGATGGCGGGCAATGTTTTCGCGATGGAGGCGATGACGTTTTTAACCAGC
>Ga0209470_1000899_pt1 | contig 22992 bp, 19 predicted proteins | sample GraSoiAngelo_125_FD_185882 | JGI IMG/M metagenome (GOLD analysis project Ga0209470, IMG submission 185882) | Grasslands soil microbial communities from the Angelo Coastal Reserve, California, USA - 14_0927_05_40cm (SPAdes) (version 2) | ecosystem: Environmental > Terrestrial > Soil > Grasslands ... | reverse complement strand
CTCCATTACAGCAGCGCGCCCTTCAATTACTCAACGTACGCTTGTAGCCAGAAAAGCCTAAACCCTCACTCGGCTCCCCGCTGAAAATCCGATACTTACGTTCACGGCTCGGGGGAACTTCGGTCTAATGTGGTTCTTTACAGTCTGGTCGCTGTTGCAAGAAAATTGCGTTTCAAAAAAATGACGACCGTAAACGTTCGGACCAATCAGAGATCTCTACGCTTGAATTTCCGCGGGAACGGCTCATGACACAAGGGCAAGAACACAACGGGGACCGCGCGATGGCGCAATTCTCGGAGTTTGGGTTTGTCCGGCCCTTACTTCTTCAGGATAATTCGCCCACGCGTCTCTCAACGGAACGTGTAGCCGATTCCGAATTTGAACGAAGGACTATCGATCGCGCCGATCTTGACTTCGGAAAACAGCCCTTTGCGCTGGCCGATGCCGGCGAGAAAATTGAATCCGGGCCGGACATCGGTGGTCCGGTTCCCGACAGGGCCGAAACTGAAGATATTGGCTGCAGGACCACCGCCTAAATAAACGCTCCACGGTTCACTTCGGCGGCGAACCTTTTTGAGGGGAACCCAATAGGCGAACTCTCCGTTCAATGCAATCAAGGTAACGTTGTTACCGACTCCTATCTCGACATTCGGCCGGAACCATAACTTATCGACCACGGGGCCGACGGAGGCGTGACCGCCGAAGTAGAACTGTTCGGGACGGGCGCTTACACCGGCGCGAATACCGAACCCATCTTGAGCGTGAACGGGCCCGGCAAAGAAGAACGCCATCAACACCGCCGCAACGAATAGATTGAACAATTCGATTAATTTACGCTCTTTTCTTTTCATGAAATTCGGCTTGCAATTACCCTACCATAAGCTCTCTGGAGGTTATCCATCATAACCACCGAACCGAACGAGCTGGAGTCTGCCTGCAGTCTTCGTGAGTTGCTCGCCAATCAGTCGAATCCCTTCATTGGTAGATCTCTTGCACTTTCTGAAGGTTGCGATTGAGGCACTCCTTCGGAAATACAAAATTTTGCGGCTCTTCCGACAAGTAAAAGGGGAAAATGATATCGGTCTTTCTCTTTCGTTGTTCTAGAAGACACGCTTGACAGGCTGGCAACCCAATCTACTTTATGTAACGGACACTCGAGGTTGTATCAATGCGTAACAGTAATGCCGTTGCATGGACCTTATTGCCCTAAATCCTTCCAACGGCGCTTTCTCCAAACTGAATAGGCGCTGCCGTGCGGGTCAGTTCCTGCAAATTCGGGTAATTCTTTCAGGTTTTTTTGCATCAAAAGTTGATTCCGGGTCATGCGAAGACATATATTGCCGCCTACGCGATTCGGTTCACTTAGGTAAACACATGGCGGGAGGAGGTATGAAGAAAACGTTGATTATCGTGCTTGCCGTGGCGGCTTTGGGCGCTCTGGCGAGTTGGGCGCAGGATGCGAAGACGACACTCGATGCTGCAGCGGCGGCGCTCGACGCTGCAAATCTCAAAACGATCGAATTCTCCGGCAGGGGAAGCGATTTCATGTTCGGCCAGGCATACGACGGCAACACCCCCTGGCCACGGTTCAACCTGCCCAGCTACACCGTGACGATCGACTACTCCATTCCTGCCATGCGAGACGAACGGCGGCGCCAGCAATCCGAGAATCCTCCCCGCGGCGGCGGTTTTCAGCCGCTGGTTGGCGAACTGCGTCAGATCTGGGTTCTGAACGGTAACTATGCGTGGGACATCGCCGGCCAGAATGCTGTGCCCGCGGCGCCCGAACGCGACTTGAGAACCGCGGTTGACGGCCGGCTCGCGCAAATCTGGATGACCCCTCACGGTTTCATTAAAGCGGCAATGGCCAATCGGGCGACTTCAAAGACAGAAACTGTCCGAGGAGCAAAAAAAACGGTAGTCTCCTTTACCGCCCCCAATAAAGCCAGGTTCGAAGGCCTGTTGAACGACGAGAATTTTGTCGAGATGATCACGACGCGGTTCGACAACCCCGTCCTCGGCGACAATATGTTCCAAGCCGTGTTCCGAGATTACAAAGACTTCGGAGGCGTTAAATTCCCAACACATATCCTGCAGCGAAATGGAGCATACCCGGTACTCGATGTGACCATTACCGATGTCAAACAGAACATTCCTGCCACATTCGACGTGCCGGCCAATATCAAACAGGCTCGGGCGGCGGCCCAAACGATCGTACCCGAGAAGCTCGCCGAAGGCGTCTGGAGCTTACCCGGCGGCGCCCGTAGCGTCGCACTGGAGTTTCGCGACTACATTGCTGTTGTGGAGGCCCCGGAAAGCGAGACCCGTTCCATCGCAGTGATCGATGCGGTTAAGAAGGTCATTCCGAGTAAGCCCATCCGGTACGTCATCAACACGCATTCTCACTTCGATCACCTTGGCGGCTTGCGTACGTATGCCGCCGAAGGAGCAACGATCATTACTTACGCCGGCAATGTCTCTTATTACGAAAATTTGTTGGCAAATCCGCGCACGATCAATCCAGACCGGCTCGCGCGATCGGCCCGCAAGCCGGTCTTTGAAGGATTGGTCGGCAACCGCATATTGACGGATGGCTCGCGGGAGGTCGTCATTTATCATTATCCCAACATGCACAATGCCGGGATGCTGATGGTGTACCTGCCAAAAGAAAAGATGTTAATCGAGGCCGATTCCTACACGCCGCCAGCGAGCCTGAACGAGGCGCCCGGCGGTCTACTATTTCTCGTGCAGTTCTATGATTCATTGGAGCGCCTCGGTCTCGACGTTGACCAGGTCGTTCCCATACACGGCCGGCTCGCCACATTCGATGACGTGCGCAGGGCGGTTGAAACATACGGAAGAAATCAGCTCCCGACCAGATGAGCTAACGAAGATGACAATTGAACGTTGAACAAATGAACATTGAAAAGTTTGCGGGGAAATGTTCATTGTTCACTGTTCAGTTGTCATTTGTCATTGCAAGGAGAAGTCATGCGATACAAATCAATCTGCGCAATCAGCGTGGTGAGCTTCCTGTTCCTGTTGGGCAATGCGGCACTCGGTCAGCAACGCGCGCAAGGCCAGCGAGGACGAGGTGCCGGAGGAGGCGAAGGGGCAGCGGCGCCCGACGCACCAGCAAACAAGACAGCGTTCTGGCCGAATGATGATATCCAGAATCGGTGGAAGGACAACGAAGCAAAGAAGACGATCAACTCGCGGCTCTTCAACGGGCCATATAACATCAGCACCAACGTCCGTATTGTGTTACCCGATGATCCGCCTCTGACGCACGAGACAACAGCGGATCTCTGGATCACGACCGCAGGCACTGCCACCGCGGAGACCGACGGCGAATTGATCGACAACAACGGCCAGAAGGTCATCCGCAACGGAGTGCGCCGCGCAGTACACCCGGGCGACGTTTTGTACGTGCCGCCTGGTGTGCCGCACCATTTCGTTGATCCCAGCGGGTTCCGGGCATTTCTGGTCCGCTTTGATACCCTTCAGGATCCGCACTTATCCGCTCGCCGAACTGCCCCCGCCGTGGTGGAAGGCGGAGGCGGACGCGGAGCAGCGGCGGTTCCGGAAGCGCCGGCCAACAAGACCTCATTCTGGGCGAGCGATGACATCCAGAACCGGTGGAAGAATAATGAGGCGAAGAAGGTCGCAAACTCACGATTGTTCAACGCGCCATACAGCGCCAGCGCCAATGTTCGCATCGTTCTGCCCGATGATCCGCCGCTGATCCACGAAGACGGCACCGCAGATCTGTGGATCATCACCGCGGGAACGGCAACCGCTGAAACCGATGGCCAAATGGAAGGCAAGACCATGCGCAACGGAACTCGCCGGCCCGTCCAGACGGGTGACATCTTGTATGTCCCGCCCGGCGTGCCGCATCACTTCGTTGACGTGAACGGATTCCGCGCACTGTTGGTCCGGTTTGCGACAAATTAGCGCCGCCGAAAAAACTCCCTCCTAAGTTACGAGGGGACTTCCGGTTCGCCCCTATTTCTGGTTCAACGTCTGACTGCTTCCAATGCCAGTCGCAAAGTCCCAGCCGGGTACGGCCGCATATCCTGTGTTGCCCGAGGTGATATCGCGGAAAGTGGAAGAACTGTAGTTTGGATGTCCCGTATAGAGCAACACCTGCTCTGCGTACGAGCTGCCGCTGCCGCTCCCGAGGAGTTGCGGGTGGGCCGAATTGACGATACCTGCGAGCGCCGGCGCGGAAACGCTGGTGCCGCCAAATACCATCCATCCCGAACCGCTGCTGCTGCAGAATGGGCCATTAACAGCGACACCTGTGAAGGGATCGGCGTCGAAAGAAAAATCCGGAGTCCCGCGAGAAGAACCGACAATGCCTTGAATAACGTTTTGATAAGTGGGCCGCGGCTCCCAGCGGCTCGGACCGCCGCCTCCGCCACAAGGGCCGCCGCCGCATGTTTCTTTACTCCAGGCAGATTCCGATGTGAAATTGCCGGAATTATCGCGATTTACGCGCGTACCGCCCGCAGAGACGACATTCGGGGAGACGCCGGGCCATATTGTTTTCCCACCGGTATCTCCTGAAGATGCAAAATACGCAATACCGCTTCGATTGAAGTGAAAGTCATAATTGCGTTCAAATCGGAACTCGCTGCTTCCCCAACTCATTGATACTTGTCTGACACGTGCGATGTTGCTTGCCGTGTCGACAGCGGCCAACAAATCTGAAAGAGAGTTCGATGCCGCTTCAACCAGAACAATGCCGGCCCCAGGGGCCATCGCATGGGCCCATTCAATGTCCAGCGCCGCTTCTTGATTCCAGCCACAGTTAACCGATGGCTGCACTCCGCTGGCATAAACTACCTGAAAGCAGGGAGCATTGCTGCCGCTACATATTGGAAGCACTGGAAGCCCGAACTGGCTGGAAAACGCGGAAAGATCGGCATAAGCCGTCGGATAGTGATAGGCGTCTACAATCGCAATGACGCCGCCACCGCCTGTCGGGTTAGCGAATGGACCGCTCGGATTCTTCGGGCAACCCGGGTTCAGATTAGGATTTACGATGTTATAAACGCACGCGAGTGATCCCGGATTCTCTCCCGCAGGAGGACCTGACGGCGTCACGTTGGGTCTCCCCGGGACAAAAATCAAGTGATTCGTATGTGCTCGAATTCCCCTGTCCTCCGGCCTCTCTTCACTCGAAGGAGGGATGATCACCCTTCCGGCGGGAGTTGTAATCTGCTGCGGCGGACCTTGCGGAAAAGCCACACTAATATAGGCAGGCTGGCCGATAATCAGGATCGCCAGCGCAATCGAAAGAAAAGGAACAATATGCTTCTTACTCAATCAACATCTCCTGTTGCAAAGTCTTAGAGGAACGCGCCTCCCTGCATCGATGATTTTCTTTTGCGGACAAACTCTTGTCTACTCCCGATAGGAATCAGTTACGGGTGCGTCAACAACAAACATTTTGTGAATTTTTGTAGCTCTTTGTGGCTATTGCTTTCTCGATGCTTTTGACGTCGACGTGCCCGGGGGAGCGGCCGGTTTAATCAGTCCAGGAAAGAGGTTCGCAGAAGATCCCGATTCCGGCAGTCAGGACAACGGCATCGTACTTGATGCACTGAATTTGAAATGACCTCATATGGCGTATGGCGAATCGAAACAACGGAGAAAAATCAGGGGCGACCAGGAAAAGCTGCGGTTGAAGAGAAAAATTAATTAACTGCTCACGGTAGATGCGGCGGAGCAAGGCGGTATTGCCAACGACCCAGTCTAAATGAGCCATTCCTCGCAGCAATAAACTGTCATTGGGTTTATCTTCAACATCGATGACCACGAGTCTGTTGGCGGTGTCCAGAGCAAGCAGTTCAACATTGCTAGGCGTTTCGCATGGCAGGTCGGCATCAATGACTTTCAGACCTTCTTTTAACGCCCCCGGTTGCTCATGTAACAGAGACAAAAGCCTCTCGCGGTCGACGGCGCGGGAAGCGCGCAGAACAATCCCTAGCGGTGGGTTCTCTTGGGCATGCTCCGGCAGCTCCGGTCCGTTTCCGGATCTTCCACGGGCCGCGCGTTCGGCTACATGCGAGAGAAACAAATGAGAAACCTGGTCCAATCCCCGGCTAATACGGAGATGTTGTTCCGAAGTCTCTTCGTCTTTGTTGGGGTCCATAAGTTCTCTCTTATACTCCGTCGCGGAGGTCGTTCTCTTCCAGATTGACTACTGAGTTGTATCCGCCCCACGGTGCAGGTTCCACATCCAAATTCAGGGGATCCGGGAGCCACCTTCCATCCACGACATATTGGTATTGATACCGGCCAGGCTGGAGCCGCACGACTTTCCTCCAGACGCGGCCGCTGGGTTGCATTTCATTGCCATCGGCCACCCAACCGTTAAAGTCTCCGGCCAATTGAACGCAGCGCGCGCCTGGCGCATCGAGCGTGAACAGCACACCGTCGGACATAGTTAATGGAGGCGATGCCTCTGTTTGGATTTGGAAATCGGAATCGGCTGGAGTAGAGTGCGCATCCGCCGGCGATAATGCCTCTTCCGAAAGCATTTCGGCCACGGAGGCCTGACTCGAAGATTCCTGTTCCAAAACTTCTCGCGCCAGAGCCGCATAATCAATGAATCCTGCCGAGTGCTTGCTGAAATCGGCGATTGGCAAACCGTGCGCGACAGATTCGGGGAGCTTGACGCTGAAACGGATGACGGTATTGAAGCACGCCTCTCCAAGATGTTGGCGTATTTCTTCAGCCATCGTTTTGGCGAAGTCCGACCGCGTGGAATACAACGTGATCAACGCGCGCGCTCGGATGTCATGACCGGACTTTCTGGCAAGCAAATCCAACGTTTCGACTTGTCTTGCAATGCCGTGCAACGAAAAGAAACTTGGCTCGACTGGAATGATTGCTTCCGAACACGCCATCAAAGCATTGAACGTCAGCAGGCCGACATTGGGAGGGCAGTCGACGATCACGTAATCGTAATTGTGACGGACTCCTTCCAGAGCGAGCGATAACTTGGCTTCCTTTTCCGGAATTTCCCGAAGCTTTTCAGGTAACGCGCTGAGCAGGACGTCGGAAGGAGCGATATCGAAATTGTCCCGGACGTTGACGATAACCTCGCCCAAAGCCGTCAGACCATCTTCACGCGCCAGCACTTCGTAAACTGTTTTTTCTAATGGGAACGGATCCTTGAGCACGCCGAGTGTGGCGTGTCCCTGAGGATCCATGTCGATCAGCAACACTCGCCTGGAAGCCCGGGCGAGAAAAGCGGACAGATTGATGGCGGTCATGGTCTTTCCACAACCGCCTTTTTGATTCACGATCGCAATCGTTCTCATCGAGAGCTCCTCCTAATTTCAAGCCACACCGGAAATCACCGGGGAATTTCTAGAAGAAGTAACTGCATCGACGGAAGATCGGTTCTCGCCGCTTCCCGGCTTCCTGCATGGTGTCTGGATTTTCAACCCGCCAGCCCGTTGCTGGCGTACCTGAGTTTACTGCTAGTCTCATGTAATCGCAGGCAAGGGACAGGATGGGTCCATCTGTGGAATGGTCTTGCTGCGCGGGTCGTTCACTCGATTACGTTGGCCGCTACAAGCATTACCGCGATCTCTCTCTTTGACGCCATCGATAACTGTAGGTGCAGCTGTCTCGATTGTGGTCAGGCTGGTTTTTTTTCTGGTACCGCGGCTTCGATAAACTTGTTAGGGTCAACGCACTGGCCGGCGGCCACATGGACGACACTAGCCCGCGATCCCAACATGTCTGTGCTTGAAGGATGATATTCAATTTTGTCCCATTGCACGCCTTGAACCGGACCTTCGCTGAACACCTGATGAAATCTCGCAGGAGGCAGAGGGCTGACGTATGTCACAAAGGAGGCGTTGGGGGCTAGTGGCTTGATGGAGCCCTGCCACACAAGCTGATCCCTATTGCTGAAAGTCAATTCAATACCGCCAGGCCTGAAGACATGGGGGTTCTTCGCGTAGTTGATGCGGATTTCCAACAACACAAGTCCGCATGCGGACGGAGCATCCAGCCTCAGTATTCCGGAATCCGGCGCGTGCTGCGGTGTCGAAAACTTTAATGGTTCAGTGGCAACTTCTCGTGGCTGCAGACGAGGACGAAGGACGTAGTGAGCATCGGCATGTTCTTCGTTGCTGGCAAGCTCGAAGTGTTTGTAGAGATATTCGAAAATGATAGGCGTTCGCGTGATTGCCTGAACATCGCCCACAGGCGTTCCGGTGGCTCTATCGGGGCCATAGACGATTTCGAGACCGGCTCGCCGCCGGCTGTCGAGCGCACGTACGTAGTACTGCTCGAGAGGCTCTGTTGAGGCCGCGTAGCTTTCCAACACAGGAGCGAAGAAGCGACGGCGCGGTCCAACACTGATGTAGTTGTCGTATGGAAACGCGAGGATCGAAACATTTCGCTGGCCTGCCAAATTCGGAGTAACCAGGCTGGCGCGCAGGCCAGCGTTAAACGGCCTCTTCGTCGCGTAGATACCACGCATCACGGCCTGCGGGGTCGTGTCGCCGCGAATTACTTGGACGAGGTCCGGCGGCGCGCTGAGATTTAACGAAGGCCAAGCGAACAGTGCCGCAGCAGCGGCAGCCGACCATCCCACGCGTCGTGGCAGCGAAGTCCATTCCATCTTTACCAGCAGGCTGAGAATGACAATCACCGGAGTGAACGCCCCAGCAATTTGCGAAATATCGCTGCGAACCATCGCGGTCTCGAGCCACACCAGTGCTGCACATAACAAACTCGCGAGCAGCGCCGCGTCAAGTGGATCCGATCTCCAAGCGGCCGCCGCGCATACACCGATGACATAAACGGCCACAACCGCCAGCACTTCAGTCTTCACCATGGGCAGACTCCACAACGTTCCCATGCTGTTGTGGTACCCGCGCAGGATTTCCAGCGAATAGTTGTGGTAGTCAAACAATAATCCATAGTTGGATGACGTTATCTTGAAGGCGACCGCGAGCCCGAGGTTTGCCATAGCGAATGTTCCGACGAAAACCTGACCAGCAACGAGTACCGCTACGCTTCGGGTAAGTATCGATCCCACAATCAGTGCGCCGACAGTGGCGATTGCTGCGCAAATACCCAATTCAACCGTCACCAGTTGAGCAACAAAACACAAAAGTCCGCTTGATGTGGCCCACAGGATCTGCCGGGGTGCCGTTTCCGCTGCGATGATCCGGTACGCAACGACGGCATTTAACAACAGCAATACCGTCCGAATGTCGAAAACCTCAAAGAACAAGTTCAGTAAAATCGCAAAAGCGTAGAAGATCGCACATGGTTGCCACGAAAACCGATCGCAAATGAACAACATCAACGCGGCCAGCAACGCGGTCGTGGCACAGAAGAAAAATGTAATCATTCCATAAGCGTCAAATGCGGACCGGGTGACGGTAGCAGCCGTTGCGATCCATGCCAGCAATTGTGCGGCTGGCCCGTACATGGATTGAAAGTCACGGCCGCTGATCGCGCGCTGCTGCAAGGCTGTGGCAAGTCCGGGTAGTGACGATCCTTCGATGGCTGTCGGATCGTTTGCTAAATGGCGGCTGCGAACAAGAACGATCAACAGCCAGCCGACTGTGAAAACAACGATAACCGCAATCTTCGCCACCCGCTCAGCTAGAGGACTGCTGTACGGCAACCTCCGCTTTAATTCTTCGAGCCGCTTGACAATGGGGTCTTTCATTCTCTTCCACGGCAGGCGGGTAGAAGAAAGAAGAGCTTTCAAGGTAGAACCAAGAACAGCTGTGAAGGCGGAAATCAGAAGAGAAGTTTGCAAGGATTTGCCCTCCATCGGCCTGTTTAAGGCACGCGGTATTCCAAAGTTCCGTCCAGCATTACACGGTTTGTGGCGGACATCCCAACTGAACTAATGACAGGGCTTAAGGTCAAATCGCTATCGGCAACCCGGTCCCGTAGCACCGCTTTTTGCCATTTCCTCCACCAAAAGCGTTGGCGAAAAACGATCTACTTGTTTTGGGGGACTTAAGTCGAAAAATTGCCTTCTCCCGGCAAGGTGCCCACTTTTTTTGGGCGAAAGTCCCACCAATCCGGCGATCGCGCACGCCGCTTCAGCGCAGCCGCCGACAGACCATCTGTGGCGATCTGTGGCGATCAATCGTTCGTTTCTTGGCCGGAGTTTCGATAGACTGACACGCCAAGGGAGGTACATATGATGCGATCCATAATGACGCTCTTTGCAATTTTGCTTGCGGCGCGTGTCGCGGCGGGACAGTCCTGGGTTCCTCCTGCCGAAAACCAGCGCTGCCCGTCGAAGTGGGGCGCCGGTGATGAGCGTGGCTCGGGAAATTTGATGAAACCGGAGCAAGTGCTCAAGGCAGCCAAGTTGATCCGCACCGGCGAGGTGATTGAACTGGGGCAGGTTCTCGATCCCGAAAAAATGCCTTTCTTTCCGGGCCGCTCGCTGAGCATCCTGACCAAGCGTACGAACGTCTTGCCGCAGTCGAATCGCCGCATCAGCAATGAGGAAATGGTGATCGGTGAAATGGGCCAAATCGGAACGCAATTCGATGGTTTCAGTCATCAAGGCATCGACAACGGCTTTTACAACTGCTTCAAGCAGGACCAGATCGCTACCCGGAACGGCTTTTCCAAGCTCGGCGTCGAAAACGTGGGCGCGCTGATGACGCGAGGCGTGCTGATCGACGTCGCTGCTTTCAAAAACGTCGAAATGTTGCCGGACACCTACGAAATCACCGTCCGGGATCTACAGGATGCACTGAAGCGCCAGAATCTCACGCTTCAGGCCGGCGATGCGATCATCATCAATACGGGCTGGGGCAAGCTGTGGGGCAAGGATAATCTCCGTTACACTAAAACAGACCCCGGCATCGGCGTTGCCGCTGCCGAATGGCTTGCGAAACAAAACCCGATGCTCATTGGTTCCGACAACTGGTCCGTGGAAGTGAACCCGAATCCCGATCCCAAAATCAGCTCGCCGGTTCACCAGATTCTTCTGGCCGTCAACGGCGTCCACATACTCGAAAGTCTCAAACTGGACGAACTCGCGGCAAAACGCGTCAACGAATTCGTTTTAATCCTGGAACCGCTAAAGCTCAAAGGCGCGACGGGATCCACCGTGGCGCCGATCGCGATTCGCTAGGGTGAGCCCTTCCTCTCACGGAGGGTGGAATACATTTTGAAATTGGACGAAGCCTAATCTCAAATCCGAAATTTCGGATTTGAGATCAGTTCCTAAATTAGGGTTCTCCTGGAAGCGCGGGCGTCGTCTGGGGCGGTTTGCGATGATGCGTCGCCTGCTCGTAGCCGTACGCGAGCTTAAGCATCGTTCCCTCCTCATAGGGCCGTCCCATGAAGGTGATTCCAGAGGGAAGGTTGTCGGCTGTAAAACCTGCCGGCACAGCGATAGCCGGAACGAAAACGAGAAACGTATTGAGATGCGGCACGCCTTTCGTGTTCACAAAAGGAGGATTCACGCCGTCCTTGATGAGCGTCGGCTGATGCTCGACGGACTTGTATACGATGGCATCGAGATTGTTGTCTGCCAGTACCTTCATGAAGTTCGTCATCAGTTCGTCCTGCGCTCGCAGGAACCGATAGTAACGGGTGTCGTCGGAAGTGCGCCGAAGACGATCTTGCGCATACGGGACCACTTTTGCGAATCCCGGCGCCCGCAAGAGCTCGTCGAGAGACTTGAATGGAGCTTGGGCGCTCCGGCCCACGAATACCTTGAATGCATCCTGCACCTCCGTAGGACCGATCGTTCGTGTGGCGAGTAATTGATTCAACTTCGGAATCGTAATCGCATCGACGACGTTCGCGCCCGCCGCCTTGAGCTCTGCTACGGCTTTGTCGAAAACTGCTGTTACCTTTGCGAAGTCGGCCGATTGCGGTTCGGACCCTTGCCCCATCGGCTCACGCAGGATGCCGATACGCGCGCCCTTCAAGCCATTTCTGTCGAGAAACCTGGTGTAAGTATCCGGAATATGACCCACGCCTCGAGCGGTCAGTGGATCCTCGGGGTCGTAGCCGACCATCACATCGAGAAGTTTCGCCAAGTCGGTAACGGTCCGCGCCATCGGCCCGAGCGATCCGTTGACTTCGGGCCAGCCGTCAAACATGCCGCCGCGGCTGACGAGTCCGGCAGTGGGTCTCATCCCCACGACGGAATTCCAGGTCGATGGACGCCGAATCGACGCAAACCCTTCTTCACCGACAGCGACTGTCGCAAAGTTTGCCGAAAGCGCCGCGCCCGATCCGCCGGATGAACCGCCGACCGTACGATCCAACGCGTAAGGATTCCGTGTTGAGCCGAAAAGCGAGCCATGGGTATCTCCTCCTCCCAATTCACCCAGCGTTGTCTTTCCCAGAATGATCGCTCCGGCTTTCCTCAGCTTCTCCGCGACAAAGGAGTCCCGGTCCGGGTAGTAGCCTTCAAACAGGATCGAGCCGAGTGTCGTCGGCATTCCTTTTACATCAAACTGATCCTTAACGATGACCGGAATGCCATGAAGAGGGCCGGTAAGACCCGATCGCTTGAATGCCGCATCCAACCGGTCCGCCTCTTCAAGCGCTTTTGGATTGATTGTAATAATCGAATTGATAGCCGGCCCCTTCTTGTCGTACGTGTCGATCCGCTTCAGATAAAGCTCGACCAATTGATGCGCGGTCAGCCGTCCGGCCTTATATGCGTTCTGGACCGCCTCGATTGTGGTTTCCTGGAGGCGGAATGTCTGAGCCTGGCTCGGGGCTTTGCCCGGCCACAGGCAGCCGACAACAATCAATATTCCAGCCCAAAGTAATTTTTTCGCGTTCATCGAGAGTCTCCCTTGTAGCGACGGTCTAGCATTCGTTCATTCCGGCTTTGCCGGCGCTCTAGCAGCGAACTTGGAGTCGCGCACGCATGCGCGGCCACGCGCATCCTGCCACAATTTTTCTTCAGTGTGAAGTTTGCCTAATGCACGTGCCACTACCTGAAAATTGTAATCGCTGAAGTGTTCGGTGATTTCCTGGTAATACTTCGGTTCCGCTTCGATCAACTTGTGGATTTTCCCAGCGAGATCCGCAATTGTCTTTTCGTTGTTTGCAGGAACAGAAGACGGATCAGTCTTCCCGCAGAGGTAATCGTCGATTTTCGCGCGGTCGGCGTAGGCATATGCGATACGCTCAAAGCGCTCGCGCGGCACTCCCTCGGGTATCGTCGCGTCGAGACCCACTTTTGCGCCCGTCGGCACAACGCCGGGAGGAGTGACCGGCAAACTCGGGTCGAGCGGCTTCGCTCGGGCGCCGGGTATGATGACGATGTCTTTGTCTCCTTGCACGCGGGTGGCAATCGCCCACTCGACATCGGTGGCATCGAAGACGTCGATGTCGTCATCCACGATGACGACGTGCTTCATATCCATCGCTGTCAGCGCGGCAAGCAGTGCGTTCTTGCCTTCGCCGGCCTGCTTCTTGATCGAAATAACCGCGTGCCAGAAGCCGCAGCCTCCGAGCGTCACGTTGATGTCCTTCACCTGCACTCCGGCGGCTTTCAATGCGCGGCGCAATGCAGTATAGCGTGTGGGAGCGGCTAGCCAGGTGTTCTCCCACGGCATGTGCAGCGCGTAATAGATCGCGTCCTTTCGCGTGGTAACGGCCTTGATCCTTACCAGCGGATTCCAGTGGAGGCCGCCCATCAGACGCGTGAACTCACCGAAGCGGCCTTCGGGATGGCTCCAGCCGGTCGGCAGGATTTCGGCCTCGAGCACGATTTCGGCATCGGCAATGCAAGGCATATCGATCGTTTCACACATTACAAGCTCGACGGCTGCTCCGCGAATACCGCCGGCGATTGCCATCTCATCGACACCGAGCGGAGCGCGGAAACCTGAGCCCATGATTTCGAACGGATGAGTGCCGATCGAAATCGAAATCGGACACGGCCGCCCAGCTTCATAGGCACGTTGGGCATACAACCGCATGTTGTTGGGGGTAACGATGTCGATGCCCGTGAGGTTCTTCTCCTTGACCATGAACCGATACATTCCGGAGTTGAAGCCGAACTCCGCGTCTTTTGCGATCACGACGCCGGCCGTGATCATCGGACCACCGTCGTAGATAGACGACATTGGTATCGGTAGCCGGAAGAGATCGACCGCGTCGCCGATTTGGATGACTTCTTTGTTGGGAGCGGTCTCCGCGTATCCCGGTTCGATGGGATGTTCAATGCCGTGCTGCAGCTTGGCTTCGATTTGCCCGTACGTCTCACAGCCCATCGACATGATGGCGCGTGCGCGGGTTCGGAGGATGCCGGAAACGACGGGAATGTCATAGCCGATCACATTGTGGAACATCAGAGCTGTCTTTGCTTGATCCACCAGGGTTGCGATATGCCGGATGTCTACCGGTTGCCGGATGTCGGTAAGCTCGTTTTCCTGCCGGAATCGTTCGAGCAAATCGCGGAAGGTTTCTTTCGCGTACTGTTGCGTGCTCATACCATGCGCCTAAATGCTACACGTCTATTACACTATACGGATCGTGAATCGATATTCTTTTCTCATCGAGACCTATTCCACGGAGCGCCAGAAAATTCTTGGCGTCTGGGCGATGTTCAAGGACGAAGAGATGCCGTGGAGGCCACACCCCCGAGCACGCAGCGTGCACGAGCAGATGGTCCATCAATGCGTGAGTGAAGATCACTGGATGAAAAATTTTCTGGGAATTGATCTGGGTGAGCCGCCCTTGCCTGCACTCGAGACGAAACGGGAGTTCATCAAGAAATACGCCGCCTCGTCCTCAGCCCGAATGGGCGGACTTGAGGCGAAGCCCGAATCGTGGTTCGAAGACACCGCTCAATTTTTCGATGTCCGCCGGAGCAGAGCCTGGATTCTGGTGCGCCGCATCGCCCATTCCGCCCATCACCGCGGCCAACTCACGACCTATCTGCGTGTGCTTGGCCACGAACTCTACAGCACGTACGGCCCTACTGCCGATACCGGCGGTCTTTTCCAAGATGGCGCACGCGTAATTTATCAATATCCGGATATTGAAACTCTGCTCGTTTCCGAAGCGCGCGGAGGCGTTCGGCCTCCGCTGCCGGGTCCGGGTTCTAAACCGTCGACCGAGCGTCCGTGACGGCTTTCCCGCCAGCAGAGAAAATCAATTCTGCCGCGAAGAAACTCGTCTCCTCCACCGAGAAGATCATCTTCATGCCGGAGAAGTTTGTCTTGATCGTGGAAATGATCTTCTCCGCGATGAAAACGATCAGCTCAATGAGGGAGGAGATCTTCTCGGAAATAAAGAACGTCGATTTGCATTTGAAGATGATGTTCTTCGTTCTGGAGAAGATCTTCTTCATCGAGGAGACGATCTTGTCCAGCATTGAGACGATCTTCTCAGCCGCGGAGAAAATCTTCTTCGTCGTAGAGAAAATCTTCTCCACGACTGAGTCCGCGATGCTTGGCGTATTGGACTCCATCTTCGCCGTTTCGAAGACGATGTTCTTGGGCACCAGGAACATCGTCGCCGTCGCATTGAAGATCATTTCTGCGGAGGTGAAGATCGTCCTCTTAACAGAATTGCTGGTCGACGCGGCAAAAATGAATGGCTCGGACTCATTGAAGATTGCTGACAACAGCAACAGGCCAGGGTCCGCCCCCGTCCTGTTTGAGCATCACTCAGCCAGGAAAGGCAGAGGTGGCAAATGGCCGGTTTGCGCCATTTGCGAGTCTCTCCCGTACACCAGCACTGCCGGGTCGCAGCGACTAAGATCAACGTACGCATACGACGTATTCAGTTACTTGAGACCGGCGGCCGGGCACACTTGGCCGCCGCAAACAAGTCTCGCATTGTAAGGAGCAACTCATCGACGGTTTCGGGAGTAAATGAGGCTTCTCCCCCGGTTGGACACACCACGCATATAGATTGGGAACGCGAATCGTAATACCGTCATCCTCGTGCTCAAAAGTGGCAGTACGCCATTCTTTTACTGTGCGATGCTCGGCGCAAATAGGCGCTTGTTGATTACGCATTGCTACCTCTTCTTCCGTCGCTTGAATGGCGGATTCTCCCATTCCGAAGGATCAGGAATGTAAGCAGTCACAAATTCAGTCTACAGCTGCACGGCATGTGCTCGAATGAGGTAAAGACCTTGCCGTATTCGATCGCGAATATGTTCGATATCCACTCGTGATCTTTTATTTGGGCGCTGCTGTAAAGTACGTACCGCGGCCGCTTGCGACCAGCGCTCCTTCCGTATCGTAGAGGTAGGCTTCCGCAGTCGAAAATTGACCGCCCAATCGCACGACGCGTGCCTTCGCCGTGATGTCGCCCGGCATGGCGGCTTTGTGATAATCCACTCGCAAGTCGATCGTCGGTACGGGACGGCCGATTCTTGCTGCAATCGCGTAATCTGCAGCCACGTCGACGATGGCGGCAAGGATGCCGCCATGCGTGAAACGGCGTTCGGGATGGACGACCCATTCCTCGCGCCAGGCGGCTTTGATCTCGACGCCGTCTTTCCCTGCGCTCACTGTCGTAAAGTTGAGCCACTGATTGAAGGGTCCACGCATGATCAGCTCTTGAAGTTTTTCGATGCTTATCGCTTCATCGCTCATTGGATGTCTCCGGGACAGATCCTTTCGCCACCCACTCGCGCAGGCGTTCCTTATCAATTTTGTTAGTGCCGGCGAGCGGCAACTGTTGAAGAAGAAAGACGCGGCGTGGATGCTGGTAGGCCGGACCGTTGGCCAGAGCGAATTGCTTGAGATCTTCTTCCGTCGCCCGGGCGCCTCGGCGCAGCACGACAAAGGCGTACGGCACCTGCCCTTTCATTTCATGATCGAACGGCATGACGAGCGCCTGGTGCACGGCAGGATGGCGTTCGAGCAACGTCTCGAGCTCTACCGGGAAGATGTTCTCGCCGCCGCATACGAACATATCGTCGTTGCGCCCAACGAAGTAGTAGAAACCCTGTTCATCGCGCCGGCAAATGTCGCCGGTGTAATACCAACCCTCGCGCAAGCGGTTGGCTGTCTCGGCCGGCAAGTTGTGATAGCCGAGCAACAGGCCGGGATTTTTCACCACGAGTTCACCTTCGTTTGGATTCGAACCCCCAACCAGGTTGGCTTCGGTCCCAGGATACGGCATGCCGATGGACTCCGGCGGACGCGGATGACCTTCGGGATGTGGGCCCAGCGGCACCGGTCCCCCTTCCGTGACGCCGTACACAACCAGCGGTTCGGCATTCGGGAAATATTCCTGGAGCTCTTTGAGGAGTTGCGGCGATGATTTGGCCGACCCCATCATGACCGTGCGCACAGACGATGTGTCGATCGTCTTTAATAGATCCTTGCGGGCGAGCACCATCGCCATCATGGTCGGCACGCCTGAGATCACCGTACAGTGGTAGCGTCCGATCGCTTCGATATAACGCTCGACAGAGAACTGCGGCAGCAGCGGCAACGTCGCGCCCGCCGTCAGTCCTTGCTTGATGGCGTTGAGCGCATTTTTGTGATAAAGCGGGGCAGCCACGAGGATGACATCACGCTCAGTTGTGCCGCGTGTATGCGCCAGGATGCGGCGGCTCCAGTTCTGTCCGTAATGTGTAAGCAGGACACCTTTCGGCCGGCCCGTTGAACCGGAGGTGTAGCATTGGATTGCGACGGAAACCGGATCCGGTTCGAAGACGTGAAAAGGTCCGTTGTCGAGAAAAGCTTCGAAGCCGTTCGAGCCGCTACCACCCAACTCCACCACTCGCACTCCAGAAGGAACGAGACGTCTCGATTCGGACTCGGCGAACACCAGGCGCGCAGAAGAATCGGAAAGAATATAGGCAACCGTGTCTGCCGAAAGTTTCACATTGATCGGAACCGGCACGACACCTGCGCGCATCGCACCAAGCAGGACAACCACAAACTCAAGGCGGTTGAGCGACAGAATCCCGAGGCGATCTCCGGACTGGAGTCCCGATCTCACCAGCCCGCGCGCGCATGCGTCACATGCCGCGTCCAACTCCCGGAAGCTCAGGGGGCGCGGCTGCTCCGGGCTGCGAAGGTCGGTGATTGCCGTACGGTTGGATTCCGCGTGTTCGGCAAAGAGCAGTCCGAGATTGCCGGGGTAGCCGCGAGGTTCTGGTCGAGGAACAGTCACGGTGTGACGACAACCTTACCGAAAACTTCGCGATTTTCGATCATGCGCAGGCCTTCAACGGCGCGATCGAGAGGAAGCACCGTGTCGATGATCGGTTTCATTTTGCCCTCCGCGATGAACTGCATCAAAGCCTGCAGGTTGTCATCGTAAAAACTGTTCGAGCCGATGATCTGCAGCTCAAAGCTCCAGATGTATCGCAGATCTTCTTTCGGATCGTAGCCCGCCGTCGCGCCACAAACCAGGATCTTGCCGCCTCGCTTGACGCATCGCAGCGAGGGCTGCCATGTGTCTCCGCCGGTGAAGTTGATCAGGACGTCCACGCCGCCTTCATAGCTGCGGCGTTGCGGCTTCCCATACTTTTGCACCGCCCACCGGGAGAAATCGACCTCTCGGTAATTGATCACTTCGTCGGCGCCGAGTTCTTTCAGCCTTTTCAGCTTGTCGGCGCTCGAGGCACAGGCGATAACCTCCGCGTCAAGCATTTTGGCAAGGATCACGCATCCGGTGCCGACGCCGCCGCTGGCACCGAGCACGAGCACTTTGTCGCCGGCCTTCACGGTCTTGTGCGTGATCAGCATGCGATGCGCCGTGCCGTAAGCGACAGGCAGTGCTGCCGCATCTTCGTAAGTTACGGCGTCCGGCATTGAGACCAGTTGGTGCTCGGCAACCAGGCACTTTTCGGCGAGTCCGCCATGCATCATTTCTCCCATCAGGCCCCGCTCCCGGTTCAGCGGATTGATCAGCACGCGGTCGCCGATCTTCCAACGATCGACGCCCGGACCTTTTTCCAGAATGTCACCCGCCATGTCCAGTCCAATGATCATGGGCAACGGCACCTTGATGCCGGGCATTCCTCGCACGGTGAAGATGTCGTGGTAATTGAAGGAGGCCGCCTTGACACGAATCACGACATGGCCTTCTTTCACCACCGGGTCGGGGAAATCCGGCACATATTTGAGGCCTTCCAGGCTTCCCTGTTGTTCCAGCACTACGGCTTTCATCGTTTAGATGTTTGTTATACCATTCACGCAGTTTTCAATCGACATTCACAACAGGAGCAACAAATGAAACCGAGAAGCATAGCGCTCGTTGCGGCGATACTCATCGTTTCGGCCGGCGTGGCGGCCGACGATAATCCGCTCATCGGAAAATGGAAAATCAACCTTGCAAAAACTAAATACAATGCGGGCGCACCGCCCAAGAATCAAGTCATCACCTACGACATGGTCGGCGATGCCTTAAGGTTGACCGCAGAGATTGACAATGCCCAGGGGCACCAGACCAACAGCTACACCGCCAAGTACGATGGGAAAGACTATCCATTCACATCAACAGCGCGCGACGCGGTTACAGGGCAAACGGTTCGGCTGAAGCGCATCGATGCCAACACCACCCAGCGCACCACTTACTTCAAAGGGAAACAAATCGGCACCGTAACCGAAGCGGTCTCAAGAGACGGCAAGATGCTGACTCGAACCCAAAAGGGCGTCAATCCGCAAGGCCAGCCGATCGATAACGTACAGGTCCTGGATAGGCAGTAGGAATCGTCAGGGGAGGGTTCAATGCGTATCACACTTTCCACATTCGCTGTCGTAATCGGGTTGCTACTTCTACCCGCGCCTGCCTTCGTGCAAGAGAAGGGCGGCGACGATATGACCGGGCCGTACAGTGTGGCCGAGAAATGGCCGCTGCCGTTGTCGGTGGCCAAACCAGGATACATCTGGGGCTCGACCGGCGGCATCTTCGCGGAGACGCCGAACCGAATCTTCATCGCGAACCGCGGCGAGCTGAAGCTGCCGGAAAAGCTGCCGAACAATTTTAACGGCTTCTGGGGTTCTCTCGGCCAACAGGCGACGGCAGCAACTCCAGAGTTTCGCAACTGCATCGTCGTGGTTGACGCAACCGGCAAGGTAATCGAGTCGTGGACACAATGGGACAAACTTTTCGAAGATGGACGCGGTCCGCACTCGGTGTCGATCAGTCCGTACGACCCCGAGCACAACATCTGGGTCACCGACGACATCCATCACCAGGTTTTCAAATTCTCCAATGACGGGAAGAAGCTGATGATGACGTTGGGAGAGCGGGACGAACCCGGCAACGACGACAAGCACTTCAAACGGCCGACCGACGTGGCCTGGCTGCCCGACGGAACATTCTTCGTCAGCGACGGCTACGGCAACACGCGCGTTGTGAAGTTCGACAAGAACGGAAAGTTCCTGATGGCGTGGGGAACGCCGGGGACCGGACCTAGCCAGTTCAACACTCCGCATTCGGTGACGACCGATCGCAACCGCCACGTCTACGTCTCCGATCGCGCCAACAACCGTATTCAGGTCTTCGATGAGAATGGCAAGCTCCTCGACATCTGGCCGAACATTCATCAGGCGTATACCGTCCGCGTGAGCGCCGACAATTTTCTATGGGCCTTCTCCGGACCACTCGACAAGTTGCTCAAGTATGACTTGAACGGAAAGTTGCTCTATGCCTGGGGAACACACGGCACGGCGCCCGGCCTGTTTTGGGCGGTACACGAATTCTCTGCCGACTCGGATGGAAACTTGTACACCGCGGAAGTTTTCGGCGGCCGTCCGCAGAAGTTCGTACCGAGGCCCGGCGCGGATCCGGCGCACATTTTCCGTCCTCAGCCGCTGATGCCGAAGGTCAACACCAACTGAGGAAATCGACCATGATGAAACGAGTCGGACTATTTTCTGTTGTGCTCGTCGTGATGCTAGCCGCCGTTCTGAAAGGCCAGACGAACCCGAACTTCTCAGGAACCTGGACTCTAAGCAAAATCGAGCCGCCGCCGACCGGCAGAGGTATCGGCGGCGGTGGAGACGAGGCTTTTGGGGCGATTGCGCAAACTGTCATCATCACGCAGAGCGGCAGCGATCTAACTTTTCAGAGTGGTTCGGTTAAAGCCGTCTACACTCTCGATAACAACACGACCGTCACCCCGCCCGGTGATGTCAACGGACTTAAGATGCGAGCGCACTGGGAAGGATCGAAGCTTCACCTGCACTACAAGAGAGGCCAGAACTGGTGCCGCGATGTCTTGAGTGTGAACGGGAATACCTTGACGATCCTGCGCGACCTCGAGTCGGGCGGCGGTTCGACCGCGCGGACGATTACGTACACGAAGTGAAGAAATTTGAAATTGGGAGGGGGCGCGCCCCCTCCTTGCCTCTAAAATGCCGCTACCTAGAAATTGACCTGCGCTCCCAGTTTTATCAACCGTCCGCCCATGATCTGGAGTACGTTCCGCCACGGGTTATTCGCGGCAGTGGTGTAGCGCGTCTGCTCGTTCAGGACGGTGTTGTTGTTGAAAATGTTGTAGACGTCGAAGTTCGCTTGCACCCTTCTCGACTCACCGAACTTGAAGATCCGGCTGAAACGCAGATCGAGCTGTTTGATCCGCTCCCCGTAAAGTGTGTCCAGTGAGCCAGCAGTCTTGCTGGGGATCAGCTCGATCGTGGCGGTCTGAGAACAGGTAGCCGCGGTCTGACTCGGGCAGGTCGAAAGATGCCGGCCCAGCGATCGGCCGACCTCAGCATCGCTGACCACATAGCTCGCCCTGATGGGGAATCCAGGTTTATTTTGGTAGATCCCGCTGACCTGAATACTTCCGGGAAGCGGGTAGACAGCCAGGAAACCGAAGCCTGTCCCGCCGGACCACGGTTGGGCGACGTGGCAGAAACCAGGCCGGTTATCCACGGTAGGCGGCAACAGATTTGTGTTTCCTCCTCCGGTCGCAGGCAAGCCGGCGAGGAGACTCCCTGGCGAATCGATCGTGAGGCAATTGTCAATCACCTCGCGGCCGGTACTGAAGGTCCCCTGGAAGTTCCCACCGCGCCCAAAGCGATAGTTATAGATGACATCGAACCCATCCCACACGTCGCTCAAGTGCCCGTAATGCGACGCCTGGGTAATCAGGTTGTCAACCTGACCGAACTTCGCGGGTTTGATATCCGCAACGCCGCAGAACGGCTTGCCGCTGACATTGCTGGGCAACTTCGGATCGACTGGCGCCGTGATGCAGTACGTGTCGTAATCTGCCGGAGTCGTGAGTCTGTTGTCTATGGCCAAGAAGCCGCCATACGAGGTGCGGAAGTAGCCGACATTGACGCTCATGTTCGACGCCACCTGACGTTGGACGGAAATCGAGCCCTGCCAGTTGTAGGATTGTTTATTGAAACCCTTCAGCGCGTCTTCCGCCCGGTGAGTACTCGCGGGTACGTTGGTTTGACCGAAGGTCAGATCGTTCCACTGCCCGCACTCGCCGTTGGTCAAAGGGTTTTTCAGATCGCAGTCCGGAACATAATTACCCCGCCTGGGATCACCAACGGGAAACGTATTGTCGTTCCAGCTCCGCGTCACGCTCTGGGGTGTGTTTGCCGAGGGGATGTCCACGGCGACGCCGACATCACGGTATGAAAACCGGCCCAGCGATGCCTTGAGCGCTGTCTTGCCATCGCCAAACAGATCGAGGGCAAATCCCAGCCGCGGATTGAGGTTTTGCCAATGCGGGGAATGCTTCACCTCCGGATAATCACGTACAGGCACCCACGGGCCCGCCGGCAAGTGCTGTGCGGGAATAGTTGCATCGTACACCGTGTACCGCAGACCCAGATTCAGCGTCAGCCTGCGAATGAGAGTCCACTGATCCTGTGCGTAGACGTTGTTCTCCGTTGCCTTTTGATACGGCCCGTATGGTCCGTTCCAGATCGTCACCGATTGCGGCGCACGGTCGCGGAATGTGTACGAGGTGGCCTGGTTGACGTAAAACGGGTTGTTGTAGTTCGGAAGACCCTGGCTGAACTGGTTCAGATCGGTTCCGATTTTCAGGTT
>Ga0209470_1000888_pt1 | contig 23207 bp, 21 predicted proteins | sample GraSoiAngelo_125_FD_185882 | JGI IMG/M metagenome (GOLD analysis project Ga0209470, IMG submission 185882) | Grasslands soil microbial communities from the Angelo Coastal Reserve, California, USA - 14_0927_05_40cm (SPAdes) (version 2) | ecosystem: Environmental > Terrestrial > Soil > Grasslands ... | reverse complement strand
CCTGCTCGATCGCGGCATCATCATATTCTCGACATCGCGCGGGCCGCGCTCGGCCAAGGAGCCAATGTCACGGCCGAAGGTTTTCTCGATCAAGTCGCCGATTCGTTCGGCTTACTGCGTTATCCGGAGCTGAATTTCCTGCCGGTCCCGGAGGACGTTTATGTGCCGCGCGCAGCGATTGAGCTTTATCATCTGCGGCCTGGACAAGAACTTGCCGGCAAACTTCGCCTGCCGCGCGATCGTGAGAAAGGACTGGTGCTGGACGACGTCGTCACAATCGAGGGCGAGCCCGCCGAGAAATGGAGCGAGCCGACCGATTTCGAAAAATTAACACCGCAGTTTCCGCAAGGCCGGATCATGCTCGAAAATCCAAAGACGAATTCGATCTGCGCGCGGGGAGTTGATTTACTCGCACCGCTCGGCCACGGCCAGCGCGGGTTGATCGTTGCGCCGCCACGCGTTGGCAAAACGATTTTGCTCAAGGAAATCGCCAAAGCGATCCGGGTGAATCATCCGGAGATCGTTCTCATTCTTTTGTTGGTGGACGAGCGACCAGAAGAAGTGACCGATCTTGAGCGGGAAATCGATTGCCAGATTTATCATTCGAATTTTGACGAGAACGTGACCCGACACGTGCAGGTCGCAGAGATGGTGCTCGAGCGGGCCAAGCGTTTGGTCGAAATGAAAAAAGACGTGGTGATTTTACTCGACAGCCTGACCCGGCTCTCGCGCGGCTATAATAATTTGCAGCCGAGCAAAGGCCGAATCATGTCGGGCGGTGTCGAAGCAAAGGCGTTGACCAAGCCGAAGAAATTTTTTGGGTCCGCGCGGAATGTCGAAGAAGGCGGCAGCCTGACTATTCTCGCGACCGCGCTGACCGAGACCGGCAGTCGCATGGACGAACTGATTTTCGAAGAATTCAAAGGCACCGGCAACATGGAGCTGCATCTCGACCGCGCGTTGCAGGAGAAACGGCTTTATCCGGCCATTCATCCGATGCTTTCGGCCACGCGGCGCGAGGATTTGCTTTATCATCCCGAAGAATGGGAACGGGTGCAGCTCTTGCGCAAAGCCATGGCCGCGCTGCCGCCGATCGAGGCGATGGAGAAACTGATCGACAACTTGAACGCGACCAAAACCAACGCCGAGCTGCTTTTGAGCGGACTCAAATGAGGGGAATGACGAAGCTCGAATGACGAATGACGAAAGAAGCCCGAATGCACAAATGGCGAGAACGCGGGAGAAGCATGTCGGTCATTCGGACTTTGTCATTCCTTCGTCATTAGTCATTTCGGCCCGCATGATTGCGACGGGCCAACAGTTAACCGAGCTGGTCGCAAAACTCGGACCGCACGATCGTATCGCCATCGATACCGAGGCCGACAGTCTGCACTGTTACAAAGAGAAACTTTGTCTGCTCCAGATCAGCATTCCGGGGCACGACGATATTGTCGATCCTTTGGCAGATGTCGATCTTGCGCCGTTACAAGACGCGCTCTCGAACAAAGAAATCGTTCTCCACGGCGCCGATTACGATCTGCGATTGCTCCGGCGGAATTTGAATTTCGTGCCGGAAAGAATTTTCGACACCGTGATCGCGGCGCGTTTGATCGGTATTCGTGAATTCAGTCTGGCCGCGCTCGTGCAGCGTTATTTTGGGATCGAGCTGGCGAAAGGATCGCAAAAAGCAAACTGGGCGCAGCGACCACTTCCCAAGCGCATGGCCGAATACGCGGTCAACGACACGCGTTATTTGTTGCCAATGACCGAACGTTTGGAAAAGGAATTGGATTCGCGAAACCGAATGGAATGGTTTCGGCAATCGTGTCAGCGTGCGCTCGAGCAAGCCGCGATCGATCGCGAGCGTGATGTCGATGAAGCCTGGCGAATTGCCGGGGCGGGTGCGTTACGTGGTCGCGCGTCCGCGGTCTTGCGCGAATTATGGAATTGGCGAGAGAAGGAAGCCGAAGCGGTCGATCGTCCGCCATTTCACATTTTGCAGAACCGCGAGCTGCTGAACTCGGCCGAACGGTTCGCCGCTGGTGAATCTCCGGATTACAAACATTTCTCCGATCGCCGCCGCCGCGCTTTTCGAGAAGCGGCGGAGCGCGGAATGCAAATGCCGGAAAAAGATTGGCCGGTCAGGCCGCGTCGCTCCGGAACGCGCGCAACCGCAGAAGTTGTAAAGCGAATCGAGCAATTACGCCGAAATCGCGATCACGCCGCAAAAGATTTGCAGATCGAATCTTCCTTCATCGCCCCGCGCGCAACCTTGGAAGCCATCGCCGCCGATCAAACCCGTGCCGACGCGCTCCTTGTCCCCTGGCAACGAGAGCTGCTTGGCATTTAGAAATCAGAGATCAGTTGAACACGCGCTAATCGGTTCGCTGCGTCAACTTGGTTAGGTCGCCCATGGGCGCAAAGCGTTCTCGACAAGCAGAGTTAGCCCCGCTGGATGTCGAGCGGCAAGACGGTGTCCATGATCGAAGCCCCCCCATCTACATGGAGGATTTGGCCGGTAATAAAGCTCGCTTCATCCATGCACAGCAACATGACGGCGTTGCCGACATCTTCCGGGGTGCCCAACCGACCCATTGGGGTCCAGCCGCCCTCGTGCCAGACTCGAATCGCCTCTTGGATCTCTTGCGGCAAAACGCGCAAGACACCCCCCTCAACCACATTCGGCGGACCGAAGACGCCCCCGGGACTGATGCCATTGACGGTGATCCCTCGTAGCGCTAGGGCCACCGCGAAGTAGCGAACGAGCGAGTCCATCGCTGCCTTGGCGGCACCCATGGCAACCCATGGCTGCCAGCTCCCCGTGCGGCCGCCGGGGCTGTAAGTAATGGCAAGAATCCTACCCCCATCGGGTATGATGCGCGCTGATTCCTGGGCTCCCAGCAGGAACGCCCGGGCTTGGGAGTCGAGCGCCATGTGCCATTGTTCAAGCGTGATGTCCAAAGGCCGCCGGTAGAACCCCGGGAGATCCGGCCGCGCGTTGCTGACGAAGATGTCGAGCTTGCCGAATTCGCCCTGAACCTTCCGAAACATCTCGGTGATGTCTTCTGGACGTGTTACGTCGGCTTGAACGACGAAGCCATCGGAACCACGCTTGCGGACTTGGGTAAGCGTATCGTTCGCCGCGCGCTCGTTTTGGTAGTAATGAATTGCGACCTTGACGCCAGTCTCCGCCAGTTTCAGCGCGATTCCTCTTCCGATGCCGCGCGAACTCCCGGTGATCAGTGCGTGTTTTCCATCGACTGCCATATAAAGCTCCCCGGGTTACGTGATCTAATCACGTCAAGATGAGCCGTGGCCTCTGGGCGCGCAAGCGCAGTTGAAATGCTTTCTAATTGCTACTGTCTACTTCGTCTTAATCAGACAGCGCGTGCGTCGCATGTGTAACTGCGCCTCCGGCTCGGAGCGATGCCGCAACCATCGCGGCTTCGACAAGTTCGGCGTCGTTCGCGCCCGCCTTGCGTGCGTTACCAGCATGGATGTCGATGCAGTACGGACACTGCGTCGTGCAAGCGACTGCGACCGCGATCAGCTCCTTATATTTTACCGGGATTGCTCCTTCGGCGACCGCCGCTTTGTCGAACGCCCAAAACGCTTTCATCACTTCGGGCGCGAGACTGTCCATCTTCTTCAGTTTGGCGAGGTTGTTTTTGTTATACATAGATTCGCGTTAGTTAGAGTGCTCTAATTGCTGGCTGCAGTGCTTGCTCAACCTTTCCCACGGCGTTGCAATATGAACAAGACAATCAAGACGCACGCCGTAATCGCAGCGATGGCGATGACTGCGTTCTGAATCGAGAGGTGGCCGAAAAAAGTAGGCTTTTCAACGCGTGGTGCAGCCACGGGCCAATGCCCTCTGATGCTGATTGGTGTACCGATGTCGATCCAATCGTAGAACCACTTGGCGGGATTGGCGCCCGCCAGCGGCAAGCGGACGCAACCATGGGAGGCCGGGTGTCGCGGCACTTTTTGGAAGCCGTGAATGAAAACGTTCTCGTGCACTTGCACGCTCCAGGGCATCGGCGCGTTGTGGTAGAGCCGTGAGCGATGCATCGGCGATTTGATCGGCCCGGCCTTGAAATCTCCCGGCGGCGTTTTTCTTCCTTCCCGGCCTGAACTGATGTCACTGTCGAGCAGGAGTCGAGCGCCTTGATACGCGCGCAAACGCTGGTTCCCCAAGTCCACTTCGACATGTTTGGCCGCAAATCGAATCGCGGCTTTCTTAAAAAAGCCACTCGCGACCAGCGCCTGCATTCCGTCATCGCCCCAAGTAGTGGTCGCGCCGGCGCGCTGCAATTCATCGAGTGGCACCAACGGAGTTCCGTTTGTCAGCTTTCGAAGACGCGCCGCATTGAGTGCCTGGCCGTTCAGGAAGATTTCTTTCGACTCTTGGTTCAGCTTTATTTCCCAGCCAAGCGCCGGCGCAATTTCTTCAACGGGAACGAACAGGATGTGCGGATCGTCGGCAAAACTGATGCCGTCAATCACTTCGGCCGCGGGCGCCGTTAAAGACCACGCCAAGATGGTCAGCGCTAACAACACTACTTGGGCGAGAGCGTTCTTAATCGACGTATTTTTGGGCGATCGGCATCCGGCGGCCGAGCCCGAAGGCGCGGCTGGTGACTTTTAATCCGGGCGCAGCTTGCTCGCGCTTGTATTCATTGAGATCGACGCGGCGTTGCACCCACCTCACAGTTTTCTCGTCGAACCCGCGGCCAATGATGTCGCGCGCGCTCAAGTTATCCTCGACGTAAAGCCGCAAAATCTCGTCCAGTTTTTCGTAGGGCGGCAGCGTGTCCTGGTCTTTCTGGTTCGGCTTCAATTCCGCGCTCGGCGGCTTTTCGATTGTCGATCTTGGAATGATTTCCTTTTGCCGATTTATCCAGCGGGCGAGTTCGTAGATCATTGTCTTGGGCACATCGCTGATGAGCGCCAGGCCGCCCGCCATGTCGCCGTAAATCGTGCAATAACCGACCGAGAGTTCGCTTTTGTTTCCAGTTGATAAAACCAGATGTCCAAATTTGTTGGAGAGCGCCATCAACGTCATGGCGCGCAAACGCGGCTGCATGTTTTCTTCGGTCTCGTTTTCCGGCAGTCCGGAAAAGATTTCCTTAAACTGGCCTTTGAAAACGGCGAACGTCTCCGCGATCGGGACGTGCAACAATTTCATTCCGAGGTTCTCAGCCAGCTTCTTCGCATCGTCGATACTGCCACGCGACGAGTACTGGCTCGGCATCGAAACGCCAACGACGTTTTCCGCTCCGAGTGTTTCGACTCCGATCACCGCGACCACGGCCGAATCGACTCCGCCGCTTAGACCGAGCACGGCCGATTTGAAATTACATTTCCGCAAATAATCGCGCAGACCTAACGAAAGTGCGGCAAAAAGTTGTTCCGGGGTTGATTGTTCGCGGAACTCCGCGGCGGCAGTTGATTCTGTGTCCACAATCTGTTCGTGCTCGCGAAAAGCGGGAAGTTGCGCGATCAAACCACCGGACGAATTCACGGCGATCGAGTTCCCGTCGAAAATGAGCTGGTCGTTGCCGCCGACGGCGTTGCAATAAAAGATGGGCCGCTGGTAAGTGCGCGCGAGCGTCGCCACCATTTCGTAACGAATCGCCGGTTTATGCAACGTGAACGGTGACGCGCTTAAGTTGAGAATTATGTTAGCGCCTTGTTCGATCAGACTTCGCGTCGGTTCGCAGTCATAAAGCGGGCGAGGGAGGTAATGTTCGGTCCAAATATCCTCGCAAATGGTAACGCCGATTTTTTTCCCGTTCAGATCGAAAGGCTCGACCCGAGCGGCCGGTTGGAAATAGCGGTCCTCATCGAAAACATCGTAAGTCGGCAAAAGCGATTTGTGCGCTTTGCGAATCGGCTCTCCGCGCCCGAGTAAAGCGGCGGCGTTATGAAATGGCCGACCGCGGCCTTCGTTCCGATCGACAAAGCCGACCAGCAGCGCGGCTTTGCCAACACGTCGATGAAGTTCCTCCAAAATCTCGAGGGTTTCCGGAACAAAGCGCGATTTGAAGACAAGGTCCTGGGGCGGATACCCGGTGATCGCCAGTTCGGGTGTAACGATGAGTTCGGCGCCGGCCGCGGCCAAACGTTCGTACGATTGAAGGATCTTTTCGAAGTTACCGCGCAAATCCCCCACGGTGGGATTGAGCTGGGCGAAGCCGACTTTCATGCTGCTGGCCGCAAATTAAACGCGGGAGAGCCAGCAGCAATCGCCTTTTATCTTACTTGTCGTATCGAGCACGGCGCGGTGCTTGTAGCCCTTATTCAAGGCATCGTCGGCCCCTTCCACGAAGACTTTCGCCCACTCAACGAGAGAGGCGGCAAGGAAACCGGCGAAGGCGCAGATGAGGACTTTCTGGAAGAAGGTGGCGTGCACCCCTTTTTTGAAAGCAGCGATAGTGCCAGTGGCGAAGGTCTTTATAGTTCTTAGAGGTTCTCAATCGCAATTAACACCGCGCTTTAGGCCGTGATCAGCGCAAGCTATGCATCACAAACCGTTTAAACGGTTTACGATATTAGTGCTGGAGACCACCGGGCTGAAGCCCGGTGTTACCCGGGCATGATAGTTGCGATTTTTCGGCACCATGGCTGATGCCACCGGGCCTAAACCGAACGAAATCGACCCTGATAATTTATCGCGCCTGCTCGAATTGGAGCTGATCCAAAAGCGCGCGACCTGGAAACAAGCGGGCGAACGCTACCGATCGATTCGCACCGCCGGATTCGTCTTTCTCTTTGTCCTCATCGTCGGTTGCTTGATTGGCGGTTACTTTGCTTTTATGCGGTTGAACGAGACCCGATCAAACCAGCCAAGCCCCGCCACCAGTTCCGTTCCACGTCGTTGATCGCGATCTTGCGCGGAAGACAATTATCTATTCGGCCGCGGGCGTAGCTTCGGAAGTGCCGTGCCGCTGCTCTTTGCTCGAGCCAAGTGTGTCCCGGCGTTCCGATCGGCGATGACGAAGGTGTTATTCTCGCCCAGTTTCGACCATGGTCCGCGCGGCACGTCCTTGAACTCGACAAATTGCCAATCGGTCACGTCGGTTTCGCCTAAGCCGAGATAATCGCGCACGGCCGGTGAAACATCGAGACCGGCGCCCTTATTCAAGTTTGGTTTTGGGCGCTCGTTGGCGAAAACGTATTGCCAGTGGTCCGTCCGAAACGGTCCAGCGTCTTCCCATTGCGCGTAGGCGACCTTGTTTCCCTTGCGAATCGCAATCCAGCGGTCTTTGCAAACGGAGACGCCCGGCCCTTGATACGCTTCGTTGAACCATGGAACGACGCGCGGCGCTTCGGGCCGGTGGCCAGTGGCGGCTTTGTCGTTGTAGGGAAGCGCGCAGTAAAATGGGTTCTGCCGCGGCGTGAATTTTACCGGAGTATAATCCTGTCGGCGCGCTGGATTGGGATCGTCAAAGCCGCCGTAACTTTTCGACCATTCTTTGTCCCACGAACTGGAGCGGTTCGGCACCGGATTGTTTTCGCTCGGTTTTTCGCCGATCCAGAAAATGGTCGTCACGATTTGGCGTCTCCATGGATACGGTTCGCCCGGTGAAGGCCGGGCCGATCTCAAACGACTCGGCGCAAACGCGAGCGATTCGACACCGACCATGGACTCATCCGACTTTTTCTCGGACTTTTTGCTTAACTTGACATTGCTCGGCTCAGATTTTGTCACCGCCCCGTGAGCGAAAAGCGACGTTATGGATGAGAGCAAAGCTGCGACCGTGTGTGTGATTTTCCCCGGTTTCATACGATCCCACGCCAGCGCGAACGTGCTCGCACAGATTCAGACGTTAACCTTTCCTAAGACATTCGAGTCAAAATCGCGCCGGTGCAAGTAAACGATTCCTCAGGGTGAATGATTGACCCTCACGTGCCGTTTCGCGTCTTCCTCTCCCTGAGGGAGAGGAGTGAGGTGAGGGCGTTGCCTGCCAAAAAGAGACTTACTCGACAAATTTTCCCGGATTCAAAATCCCGTTCGGGTCGAGAACAGCCTTCAGTTTGCGATGAAGCTCGCGCACCGGCTCGCTCGTCGCGTCCGGCCACCAGCGCTTTTTGGCCAGACCGATACCGTGTTCGCCGGTGATAACACCACCCCAGGCCAGCACTTGCGCGAATAAGTCATCCAGAGCCTGCTCCACTTTTTTACGCACGCCCGCGTCGCGATTGTAACGGTCGGCCATGATGTTGATGTGAATGTTGCCGTCCCCGGCGTGGCCAAAACAGGCGATCGGAAATCCGTACTTCGCGTGCAACCGCTCGGCGAACTCGATAAGATCGACAATGTGGCTGCGCGGCACGACCATGTCCTGATTCAATTTGGTGAGGCCGGTCGCGCGCAGCGAATTGCTGAATTGCCGGCGCAACTCCCAAAGTTTCTCGCAATCTTCCTCGCCCGTCGCCATTTCCAGAGTGTTCGGCTTTTTATCGACGAGCAATTGGCGGATTGCTTCCGCTTCGCTTCGCACGCTTTCTTCCTGCCCATCGAGATCGATTAGAAGATGCGCATTGCCCGGCGGCACGATCGCTTTGCCCAGATCTTTTCGTGCGGCTTCGAGGGTAAAACTGTCGGCAATCTCAAGCGACGACGGCAAAAATCCTTTCGCGAAAATTTCCTGCACGGCTGCGGCGGTTTGCGACATCGTTGCAAAGGCAGCGGAGAGGGTCGCGCGCGCGGGCGGCAGTGGCAGCAGGCGCAGCGTGATTTCGGTGACAACGCCGAGCATTCCTTCCGAACCAACAAAAAGCCCGATCAAATCGAAGCCGGTTTTGTTTTTGTGCACCCGTCCGCCGGTCCGTAAAATATCGCCGTTCGCGAGCACGACTTCCAGGCCGGTCACATAATTGCGGGTGACGCCGTATTTCAAACAGCGCGGTCCGCCCGCATTGGTCGCGATATTTCCGCCGATGCTGCAATCTTTCATGCTCGCAGGATCCGGTGGATAAAATAATTTTTGCGCGCGAGCCGCCGCTTTCAGATCGGCCGTGATCACACCCGGCTCGACGATTGCGATTGCGTCCTGAAAATTGATATCCTTGATCCGATTCATTCGCATTAGCGAGAGAGCAATGCCTTTTTTCGCCGGCACACAACCACCGACATAACCGAACCCAGCGCCTCGGGCCGTCACCGGAATTTTTTTCTGCGATGCGAAGCTTAGAAGTTTCGACACGTCAGATGTCGATCTTGCGAAGACAACAACTTCGGGCGCTTCAGCGGCGAACCATTTGTCGCGACTGTGAACGGCGAGCGCCTCGGCATCGTCGGCGACAGCGTCGCTGCCTAGCAACTTCCGCAGTTCGTCGGCCAACGCCATCTGCCGGTCAGTTAAGCGCGACGACTTTGTAATGGCGTGATCGTTCGCTGTGTCGTTTGAGCAATTTCTTGGCGTCCGGAGGAATGACTGGTTGCTCGTAATTTTTGCCCGCAAAAATCTTTACAGCATCGAGCGTTTCGAAACGCAAAAGTGTAATGAATTCCATTTCATCGTTCTCGGCCTCGCGAACGAAAAGCTCCGCGCCTTTGTAGCCCGGAATGCTACGATGCGCGATTTCGAGCAAAACTTCTTCGCGCAAAAGCTTTTGATATTTCTCTGCGTTCTCCCGCGTGGTCCAGCCGTACCAAACTCGCGCAATCATTTCTCAAGTCTTTTCATTTTTTGGGGAAATGGCTACATGCCCATGATTTGGTAGCCGCCGTCGACGTAAATTACCTGGCCGGTGATTGCCGCGGCCCCGTCGCTCGCCAGAAAAACACCGGTCGTGCCCAGCTCGGCTGGGTCGCAGCTGCGCTTCAACGGAGCGCGTTCCTGATAATGCTTTAACATTTGAGAAAACCCGCTGATGCCGCGCGCGGCCAGCGTCTGCACCGCACCGGCTGAAATGCAGTTCACGCGGATTTTCTTAAGACCAAGATCGTAGGCGAGGTAACGAGTGGATGCCTCCAGGCTCGCTTTTGCTACGCCCATCACGTTGTAGTGCGGCACGACTTTTTCCGAGCCGTAATAGGTCATTGCCACAATGCTGCCGCCGTTTGTCATCAATGGTGATACTTCCCGCGCCAGCGCGACCAGCGAATAGGCGCTGATATCGTGTGCGACACGAAACGCTTCCCGGTTGGTGCTCACGAAATCGCCTTCCAGCGCTTCCTTTGGCGCGAACGCAACCGAGTGGAGCAGAAGATCGACATGATCGGTTTCGCCGCGGACTTTCTCGAAAAATGTTTTGATTTCCGCGTCGCTCGAGACGTCACATGGAAAGAGTGGTGTTTTCTCTCCGAAAGCTGCCGTCAGTTCCTCGACGTTTTCTTTCAGCCGTTCGCCTTGGTAATTGAAAATGAGACGCGCGCCTGCGGCCGCCCAGGCCTGCGCGATTGCCCAGGCGATACTGCGCTTATTCGCGACACCGAAGACAACTCCAACCTTTCCTTCCAGCATTGGCTGCGTCATACGAGATCGACAATATTGCGGCGCTCACGAAACGCCGCTACAGAAATCTGCAAGGTCGCCGCGGCGACCGCTTGCCCTATAACGCCTCAGTCGCCATGATTTATTCCTTACGCTTATGAGTACTCGATTCGCCTCGATCTTCGGTTTGTTGATTTGTTCGCTTTCGTTCGCGCAGGAAGAATCACCGCCAGCTTCTGCGGCCGCCGCGGCGGGTTCGCCGGCAGCTGCATCGCCAGCGAGTACGACTCCACCGTTGTCGGCTTCAGTGACGCCGGCGCCCTCTACTGGGGCTCCGCAGGGGACCGATGTGCTCTTCAAAAATCTCAAGGCGCGCTCAATCGGTCCCGCAGTCATGGGTGGGCGCGTTTCTGATATCGCGATCGATCCGCGCAATCCGTTCGTGTTTTATGTTGCGCTCGGACACGGCGGTGTTTTTAAATCAGGCGACAGCGGCGTTTCTTTCGACCCGATTTTCGACAAACAACCTGTGCTTTCAATCGGCGCTATCGCAATTGCGCCGTCCGATTCGGATGTCATTTGGGTTGGGAGCGGCGAAGCGAACGATCGGAATTCGTCCGATTGGGGAAACGGGGTTTATCGGACAACCGACGGCGGCGAGCATTGGACAAATGTCGGGCTGAAAGATAGCCGCGCCATTGCGCGCATCGTTGTCGATCCAAAAAATCCTGACGTCGCCTATGTCGCGGCGATGGGGCATTTGTGGGCCGACGGCGGCGAGCGCGGTTTGTTTAAAACAACTGATGGCGGCAAAACGTGGAAGCTGATCCTCCAGGCGGCCGGGCCGCACAATGCGCGCACGGGCTGCGGCGATGTGATTCTCGATCCAGGCAATCCGCAGATTGTTTATGCAGCGCTTTACGCCCGGCAGCGCACACCGTGGAGTTTCACCTCAGGACCGAACGCGACTGGCGGCGAAGACGTTGGTGGAATTTTCAAAAGTACGAATGGCGGAGCGACCTGGAAAAAATTAAGCGGCGGTTTGCCCGGGCAGACCGGGCGCACTGGTCTGGCCGTGAGCGCGAGTAATCCGAAAATCGTAATGGCGGTCGTACAAAGTTTTGAAGGCGGTTCGGGCACGCTGAGCGATTTGCGCAGCAAAAGCGGCGGCGTTTTTCGATCGGAAGACAACGGCGAGCATTGGACGCGAATGAGCGCGATCGATCCCCGCCCGTTTTATTTCAGCCAGATCCGGATCGATCCGGCAAACGATCAGCGCGTTTATCTGCTCCAGTTTGCGCTGCTGGTCTCGGATGATGGCGGCAAAAATTTCCGGGAAGATCTTTCCGAGAAAGTGCACCCGGATTGCCACGCCCTGGCAATTCAGCCTGGCACAGTGCCGGCGCCGAAGCCGCCAAAGCCGGAAGACAAAAACAAACCGCCGAAACCGCCCGTTTGTCAGCGTTTGTTGCTTGGGACCGATGGCGGTCTGTATCAAAGTTTTGCCGGCGGCAAAAATTGGGACCATCTGAGCAAGATTCCGGCGGGAGAATTTTACCGAATCAGCCTCGACGATTCGAAACCGTATTTCCGAATCGCGGGCGGCTTGCAGGACAACGAGAACTGGGTTGGGCCGAGCGGCGTCCAGAGCAAAGAGCAGATTCGCAATTCCGATTGGACCGCGCTTGCCGGCGGCGACGGCTTCTATGTTCTGTTCGATCCGACCGACCGCGACACGTTTTACGCCGAGAGTCAGGGTGGGGAAGTGCACCGGATCAATCTGCGCAATGGCGAGCTGCGGCGTTTACGGCCCGAACCAACGGAAGGTGCGCCCCGTTACCGGTTTCATTGGAACTCGCCGATGCTAATGAGTAAACACAAGCCCGGCGCCATTTATCTCGGCGGCAACTGCGTCTTCAAGCTGACTGATCGCATGGAAAAATATTCTGTGATCAGCCCCGATCTGACGCACAACGATCCAAACAAAACGAATGCGGTCGGCAGCGGCGCGGAAAGTTACGGCGTCGTTTTTTCGCTGGCCGAATCGCCCAAGCGCGCGGGATTGCTCTGGGCTGGAACGGATGATGGTCGTCTTTGGATCACCGAAAACGACGGCGGCAAATGGACGGAGCTGACAAATAATTTGCCGGAACCGGCGCGCGGGCAATGGGTCGTGCGCATCGAACCGTCGAATGTTGATCCGAACGTCGCTTACGTAGCCAGCAACGGTTATCGGACCGGCGATGATCGACCCATGATCATGCGTACCAGTGACCTCGGCAAAACTTGGAAATCAGTCAGCGGCGATCTTCCCGCAAATGACCCCGTTGAAGTTGTGCGCGAAGATCCAGTGAACCCGAAATTGCTTTACGCGGGAACGCACTTTGGATTGTTCGCGTCGTTCGACCAGGGCGCGCATTGGGTGCGAATTGGCGATGTTCCGTCCGTGCGCGTGGATGACATTCAAATTCATCCGCGCACAACCGATCTCGTGATCGCGACGCATGGCCGCAGCATCGCCGTGCTCGATGACAGTACGCCGTTCCGCGAATTCACTGAAGAGATCGCGGCGAAGCCAGCGCATCTGTTCAGCGTGCGGTCCGTCACCGGCGCGTATTTGCAGCCGGGATTTGTCGATTCGCACGGTAAAGGAGTTTATCGCGGGCAAAATCCGCCCGAAGGCGGGCTGTTCACTGTTTGGGTAAAAGAATTCACTGGTGACGAAATCAAAATCTCAGTCACGAAATCCATCGGGCAACCAGTCGCGAATCTGAAAGCGCCCGGCACGCCCGGATTCACCCGATTGAATTGGGATCTGCGCCCGACCAAAGACGTGAGCATCGAGTACGGCGGCGACGATCCGAAACGATTGTTGCCGGCCGGCGATTACAACGCGGAATTAAGTTTCGGCACGAACAAGGTGAAACAAAGCTTCCACGTCGACCTCGCCGAAGGCATCACGCCCAGATAAACCGAACTTTTTGGAATGGGAGACTTGACCGTTTAAAACGGTCAAGTCTCCAGCGCCGAATTTGCAAGATCGATTGAGCACGCGGTGGCGTGTCTTCGGCAAACGCCGGAGAGCATTTCCCAAAGCGCATCGAGAACGCGCTGCACCGACGCGCGCACTTTGTTAATGTTCTGATTGTCGACGTACGTGCTTAGCATTTCCCGCTCAGCAGCGGAATGTTCTTTATCGGCTTCGATGTGGACCGAGAAATATTCGTAGCCTTTCGGATCCGTGAAGCCGTAATGCTTTTTCAACCCGTCGATCTTGGATTCACAGATCGCCGGGATCTGACTCTCGTAGGCGTAAAGCGCAGCCAAACCTTCCGCGGTCGATGTTTCGCCGCAAACTGATCGAAACGTTCCGATCAGATTTTTTGTCTCCGGCTGTTTCTCCGTCTTCTCAAGCTCGACATTTTCCACACCGAGGCCTTCCGCAAATTGTTTCCAAAGCTCCGGATGATTCGGCGAGCCGGCTTCTTCATCGATCAGATTAGAGAGAATTTGTTTGCGGGTCGGTTGATCATCGCACTTTGTGTGCACCGCTGTGAGATACGTCGGAAACGCGGCGACATGATGATAGTACTGACGCGCATAATCTGTCAGCGCTGCTTTGCTCAGCTCACCGCGCGTCCAGGCGAGATAAAACGGATGCTTTAAGAGATGTTTCTCCGCAATGTCATTGTCGATCTTGTCGAGATGCTGATTCATAGGATTTTTCCAAACCATTGTTTAGAGCCACAGGTTGACACAGATTTTCACAGATAAAAGAAACAGATTTTCCATCTGTGTTTCATCTGCGTGCATCGGTGGCAATTTTTTACGCTGATTTCAGAATGTGTTTGATGCCGCGGATGGGGATGATGACCCAATCGGGGCGATTGTTGAGTTCGTAGCCGATTTCGTAAACGGCTTTGTCGAGGAGGTAAGCTTCGAGAAGAATTTGAAGGTCGTCGGAGTTTTGCGGGACGAACATCGCGCCCGACGCAGTCCGCAAATAACTTTGGAGAAAAGTGCTGCTCATCTGGCGATACCAGAGATCGGCCCAGCGCTCGAGGAATGGGACGTCTTCAGCGCGCATGGCCGGCTGCCAAAGCGCGCTGTAAGCGGCGTATTGAAACGAGCGCATCATGCCGGCGACATCGCGCAGCGCGGAACGTTTGAGTTTGCGCTCGCTTAACGGCCGCGCCGGCTCGCCTTCGAAATCGAGAATGACGAAATCTTTTCCGGTGGAGAGGACCTGACCGAGATGATAATCGCCGTGAATCCGGATTTTCGCGGCATTGGTTTTGCGATCGAGCAGGCGTTTTTCGCGAGCGAGGATGTCCTTCTCGGTGCCGAGAACTTCTTTGGCTTCGTCGCGAAGATTTTCGGGCACATCGCGCAATTTCTTTTTCAACGAATCGAAGTTGCGGCGCAGGAGGGCGCGCATGCTTTGATAAACTGAACGCTGGGCCATGGCGTTGAACGGCTCGGGTGCAAAAACGGGATCGTCCCGGACTGAGGCGAGCGCGAGATGCAATTCGCCGGTGCGTTGCGCGAGCAGTTTTGCTTTCTCGGCGTAAACCCCACCGACCAATTCTTCGACCAGCGCGCCAGCCGGCGCGGTTTCATTTTGCAGCTCGGCTTTACGACAAAGGACGCGTTCATAAAAACGGCCGACGTGATCGAGCGTCATCGTCCAGGCATCGGATTCACTCGTGATCGCGTCCTGCAACAAACAAACGACGGTGGGCTGCGTTTTGGCCCGGCGATATTCAATTGAGCCGCCAAACGCAGGCACGTTATCGAATTGCGCGCGCTCGGTCAGGAATCGCGTGACCTCGACGTCGGGGTTCACGCCGTCCTCCAGTTTTCGGTAAACCTTGAGGAAGAATTTGTCGGCAAAAAGCATCGAGGAGTTGCTTTGCTCGCCGCTGAGAACATTGGAAGGCAGAACAGTCGTGACCGCACCTACGCGTGGACTGAGCGCGCCGACCAGATTTCCATTTCGTCCGCTGGCGTGTTGTCGATCCAACATGAGTCGGAAAAGTTTCTCTCGAAAATCGGTGTCCCAGACCGCGTCGAAGAGAATCGAATCGTGATCGTCACTGAAACGTGCGATGACCGCGTGCGGCGCAGATTGGGCAAGCGACCGCGCTTTGTCGTCGGAAAGGATCTTTACCGGCAAAGCATAGGTTTCGGTCGGGCCATCGAGATAACTTACTTCGACGAACCAGAATTGGGCGGCGTTGGGCTCCGAAGAAATCGCGGAACGTTCAAGCACGCGCATCTGCCGAAGCGTTCGGGCTTTGGCGCCGAACCAGCGACAAGTGGCGATGTATTCGGGTAGAATTTCGCCTTCGATGCGCGCTCGCTCGCCGTCATCGAGCAGCGATTGCAACTCGGGGCGAGCGTTGAGCGTCGGCACAACGCGTTTTTTTTCCAAGCGCCGCCGCTCGCTTTGCGGCTGAAGGGTAAACCAGTAATGCGAATGCGGCCCGAGCGTGAGCACATAAGCAGATTTTTTTATGATGGGGAATGCGTTGCGACTGAACACCTCGATCGGCCTACATCCGGAAAAGCGCGCCAGATCGAGCTCAACCACTTGCGCGAAGCGCGACAGGTTCACAACAATTAGAACGGTTTCGTCTTCATGTCGGCGGAGAAAGGCAAGCACCTTGGCATTGTCCGGAAAAAGAAATTCGAGAGTGCCGCGGGAAAAGGCTTTGAAGTTCTTCCGCGTCGCAATGACGCGGCGCATCCACCAAAGCATGGAAGACAAATTCTTCTGCTGGTTTTCAACGTTGATTGCTTCGTAGTGGTACTCGGGGTCGATGATCACGGGCAAATGTAGCTGTTGCGGATTAGCCAGGGAAAAACCGGCATTGCGGTCGGGACTCCATTGCATCGGGGTCCGACAGCCGTTGCGATCGCCAAGGTAAATGTTATCGCCCATGCCGATTTCGTCGCCGTAATAAATAATTGGCGTGCCGGGCATGGAGAGAAGCATGGTGTTGAGAAGTTCCATTTTGCGCCGGCTATTGGCGAGCAGGGGCGCCAGCCGTCGGCGAATCCCGAGATTGATCCGCGCGTGCGGATCGTTGGCGTAAACGCGCCACATGTAATCGCGCTCCTCGTCCGTCACCATTTCAAGCGTGAGCTCGTCGTGGTTGCGCAGGAACATCGCCCACTGGCAGTTGTCCGGAATCGGCGGCGTTTGATCGAGGATATCGATGATCGGAAACCGATCTTCCATTTGCAGCGCCATGAACATGCGCGGCATGAGCGGGAAATGAAAACTCATGTGCGATTCGTCGCCGCTGCCGAAATAGGCGACCGCATCTTCCGGCCACTGGTTCGCCTCGGCCAGCAACGTGCGGCCGGGGAATTTTTGATCGACGTGCGCGCGCAACTTTTTCAGGTAGGCATGCGTCTCGGGTAGATTTTCGCAGCTCGTCCCTTCGCGCTCGTAAAGGTAAGGCACCGCATCGAGCCGCACTCCGTCGACACCCATGGCGAGCCAAAAGTCGCAAACCTTCTCGACCGCTTCGTGGACGGCCGGATTTTCGAAATTCAAATCAGGCTGATGCGCGTAGAAGCGGTGCCAATAGTACGCCTTGGCCAGCGGATCCCATGACCAATTCGAAGTTTCGAAGTCTTTGAAGATGATCCGCGCGTCTGAATATTTTTCCGGCGTATCGCTCCAGACATAAAATTCGCGTTCGGGTGAACCGGGCGGCGCGCGCCGGGATTTTTGGAACCACGGATTTTGGTCGGATGTGTGATTGATGACCAGCTCGGTGATGACGCGCAGGCCGCGTTTGTGCGCCCCGTCGAGGAACGCGCGAAAATCGTCGAGCGTTCCGTAGTTCGGATTAACGTCGAAATAATCGGCGATGTCGTAGCCGTCATCACGGAGTGGGGATGGATAAAAGGGCAGGAGCCAGATAGCGGTAATGCCGAGCTCCTGGAGGTAATCGAGTTTTTGGATCAGGCCGCGGAAATCGCCAATCCCGTCGCCATCACTGTCATGGAAGGTCTTGACGTGCAGCTCATAGATGACCGCGTCCTTGTACCAAAGCGGATCGGCCACTGATTCTTTAGTGCTCGACGGCATGCGAGTAACCTTTGCCGCACAAAGCACGCCGCGCAATGATCCGTTAGTTTGCGCCGCAGGATCGATATACTGGGAGCGCTGGCGAAGAAAAAGCGGCCGCGTTGCCACGGCCGCTTTTTGAGCAATTAGAGTGTGGATTATCCCTTAACTTTGTTGATCTGCGAAGCGACGCACTGCCATTGTCCGTTCCGCAACATCCAGGTGTCGGTGAAAAGGAAGGTTCGATCGAACGCTTTACCGTCTTTGCCCGTTCCATTTTCCCGGGCGCGGCCGGTCACAACTGTAACATTTGGCCCGAAAGACTTGACGTTTAGTTTCTCGTTTTTCGCCGACTTGTAGGTGTCCTTGTCCTTCTTGTATTCTGCCAGCATGGTGGACTTGTCGACAAACTTGCCTTGTGAGGATACGCCAACGAAATCAGAGGCAACGAACCCCTGGACTGTCGTAAAGTCGTGGCTGGGAATCGAAGCTTCCCACTTTTCTTCCATCTCCCGGACGCTCATTTTCTTTCCACTCGGGGCGGCAGCGGAAGCTGGCTTCGCGGCGGTGGAAGTCGTTGCTTCCGTTTTTGCCGCCGCGGTTGCGGCAGCTTTTGGAGACGTTGCTGCCTCAGCTTTCTTTTCAGGAGCCGGAGCAATGGCTTCCGTTGCTTTGGAAGCGGGCGTTTCCTCGACTGTGGCGGATGCTTTTTCTTCGGTTGCCGGTGCGGTCGATTCCGCGGGCGAGGCTGATTCTTCCTGAGCAAAGGTCATTGCCGCGAGGAAGACGGTTGCGAGAAATAAAATGATAATTTTCATGGCATTTTTTGGTTGGCTTTGAGGCGGATTACCGCGGGCTGAGTTGAGCGCGAATCGTATTTGGCCAGTCCCGCACCGGTCAAGGCTTATCGGGAGCCTAGAGAACGAAAACGTTGGACGCCGGTGACCGGCCGAACTAAGACTTGAAAATGTCGTCAGTGGTCGATCCAAATCTGCAAGCCGCTCCTGGGTCTGAGCCTGACGTGGCGACCTCGGAAAAATCGATGACCAGTGCGGTCGACCGTGAACCGGGCGCGCCGAGCGATGTCGATCTTATGCTGGGCATTCAATCGGGGGACGCGGACGCGCTTTCTCAGCTTTATGATCGCTATAGCGGGATCATGAAAGCGCTGATTTTGCGGATCATTCACAACGAGACCGAGGCGGACGACCTTCTTCAGGAAGTGTTCATGGAAATTTGGAACCAGGCGAAGAATTTTTCCGCTGAGAAAGGTAAACCGCTGGGGTGGATGGTGACGTTGACCCGCCGGCGGGCGATTGACGCATTGCGAAAAAAACAGGCTTATGCCCGCGCCGAAGAGCGTCTCCAAGCGGAGCCGGAGCGGCAACCCCTTGCCTGGGTGGAGAATGCGACCGAGAAGGACATTGAAGCTGGGGACACCCGCGTTCTAATGGCCAAAGTGATCAATTCGCTCCCCGAAGCCCAGCAGCAAGTAATCGAACTTGCATTTTTTCGGGGGATGAGCCAGCGCGAAATCGCTTTTCATACGAATATACCCTTGGGCACGGTAAAAACCCGGCTCGAACTAGGCTTGAAAAAGATCTACGACGGCTTGAAGGAGTTAAGAGATGAGCTTTGAGGAATTCCAGAATTGCGCGCGGCTCTACGTGATTGGAGCGCTAGAACCCGAAGAGCTGCAGGACTTTGAGGCTGCGCGCAAGCAATACGGCTCTGCCGCCGAGGATTTTATCAATCAGTGCTACGGGTTGCATGAAGCTTTCGCTCTCAGCCTCAAGCCAGCCAAGGCCTCCAACGCGATCAAAGACAAGTTAATGTCGATGGTGCGCGAGCGCGGCCAGGGTCAGTCGGGCCCGAGGTCCGCTTAACCGGATATTTCTCGCAGGATAAATTCCTGGAGAAACCCGTAAAAATTTACCTGAAACAATCCGAGGTCCCGGCGTGAACCGATCGGAGAGCGATCGTGATCGTTTAATTCTTCGTCCGAGAACTTGTATTTGGCGGCGATCACAAGCCGTGCCTGATTAAGCGTATTGAGCCAGGCATCGGCGTGGGCGATCGGAATGTGGAGAATGCAATTGCTCAATGATTTCTCGTTGCCATTAAGTTGGGTGAGATCGTCCGTCACCGTTTCGGTCGCGCTGCGAAAAAGCCGTCGCAATTCAGGTTCGACGTAACTTTTCCATTCGGCGCAAATTTTCTTTTCTGCCGATGGCCGGCTGAACAGACGTGCTTCAGCGGCCGGGGCGCCGTCGGGATTAGTGCTCTCTGGGATTTGTCGCAGCAGCTCTGCCAGAAACGGATCCAGATCGGAGATCTGTAACGCGTCGTCCTGTCGGCAGATTTCCATATCAACCGACTTTCTCCAGGGTCGCGAGCAGGAGATAACCATGAAGCTGCTGGACGTAGAACTCGGCGGGTTCACGCACACCGCTCCATAAAATCGAACGGCCTTTTTGATGAACTTCCAACATGTGACGCTCCGCTTTTTCGCGCGGATAACCAAAGACGCGCTGGAAAACCATTGTCACGTAGGTCATCAAATTAACCGGATCGTTGTGCACGACGACCTGCCACGGCACATCGAGTTCTTCTTCACCGCGCGTTTCTTTTTCTTTGATGGGTGCTTCCACCGTGGAAGTAGACCCTTTTTCGAGCTGCCCGGCATTCACCGCGCTCATAAAAAAATGTTATCACACTGCGCCTTCACTTCAAACGACTCGCGTGGGTAAGAATTCTCAGCTGAACGATTGCCATCTTCCGCGCGTCAGGCTCATTTCGATCGTCGAACCCGTGCAAGTGGAGCAAACCGTGGACGACGTCCAAGCGCAGCTCGCGCGCGAGGGCGTTTCCGAATCGTTGGGCATTGCCGCGCGCAGTCTCGGCGCTGATAAAGATTTCGCCGTGCTGAAATGTGATCACGTCGGTAGGTCCCGATTCATTCATGAACTGTCGATGCAATGATGCCATTTGGCGATCCGAGACGATTAACACCGAAATCTCCCGCAACTCGCTCAGGTTCGTCTTGCTCATGCGCGGCAGGCGAAGACAAAGCTTGGCAGCCTTTTGCGCAAACTTCGCAAGATCGGCAACCTTCACCGGGACTTTGCGCTGGAGATTGCGCACCGTGATTTCCGGGACCGCCGGTTGAACCTTGGGCTTCATCTCGACCACCGTGCGAGCTTTGCGCCGTAATAACTGCCGATCGCGCCCGAGCCAACAACTGTGATGCGGAATCCCATTCGTTAGGCTGGTGGCCTCTGCTCCGACTGAAAGCTTCGGGTGATCAGGCGCGCGCCTTTGTTGAAGCTGAAATAAGCCCAAGCCCATTGAAAAAGGACAGCGAGGCGATTTCTAAAGCCGACCAGAAAGATAATGTGGACGAACAACCAAGCCAACCACGCCGGGATTCCGCTCAAATGCAGCAGTTTAAGGTCCGCGACGGCTTTATTCCGGCCGATTGTAGCCATGCTGCCTTTGTCGAAATACCAGAACTGTTGCGGCTTCCGGCCGTCGATCATCCCCAAAATATTGCGGGCAGCGTGACGTCCTTGTTGCATCGCAACTGGCGAAACTCCGGGCAAGGGCTGACCGGTTTGATGCGAAAAGTTCGCCAGATCCCCGATCACTTGCACTTCGGGATGATCAGGAATCGTCAAATCCTTGTTCACGAACACGCGTCCAACGTGGTCGATGGGCGCGCCAAGTGAATGGCCGACAAAGGAGGCGTTGTTGCCGGCCGCCCAGATTTTTACGCGGCACGGAATGAATTCGTCCCCGACTTGCAAACCTTGTTCCGAAAGATTGGTGGCATGAATGCCGGCGCGCACTTCGACGCCAAGATCGACAAGCTGTCGCATCGCGCTGATCTGCAGATCTTCCGGAAAGGCAGCGAGCACGCGTGGTTCGCTTTCCACCAAAATTACGCGCGCCTGGGACGGATCGATATGGCGAAAATCTTTAGCCAACGTGTAGCGCGCAATTTCGGCAATGGCGCCGGCCATTTCGACGCCGGTTGGGCCGCCCCCGACGATGACAAATGTCATGGCCGCTTTGCGCGCGGCCTCATCGCTGATTTTTTCGGCATATTCAAACGCCATTAAAATCCGGCGCCGAATTTCAACTGCGTCCTCCAGACTCTTGAGGCCGGGCGCAAGTTTTTCCCATTCCGGATGTCCAAAATAGGAATGCCGCGCCCCGGTGGCCAGAATGAGATAATCGTAATCGAGTTCGCCATCGACCATTTTTACCTTCCTCGCATTCATATCGATCGATTGAACCTCAGCGAGGATCACCTCCATGTTCTCGCATTTGCTCAAAATCGCGCGCACGGGAGCGGCAATATCTGCCGGCGAAAGCGCAGCGGTCGCGACTTGATAAAGCAGCGGCTGAAACAAATGGTAATTCGTCCGGTCGACCACCGTGACTTGGACGGGTTGACCGGAGAGTTTCTTGGCCGCCTCCAGGCCACCGAAACCGGCGCCGATAATCACGACGCGCGGAATTTTAGGGGAGGCCGCTTCCATATATGACAATGTCCCAGCAAGTCGGCGCAGTGAAAGTTCCAAATTCCAATCTCCAAATCCCGGAGAAGTTGCAAAATTCAATGTTCAAGCGTCGTTGCGCTTGGAATTTGAAGATTGAAATCTTTTGGGGTTTGGTGCTTTTGCCGCCGTCGAGCAAATACCAAAAAGAATTTGTGATTCGAGCGGCGGCCCGTATCTTTCGCGCCTTATGCCGAAAGCAATCTCGCGCAGCAAAACCAAAAAAGCGGTTAGGAAAAGATTCAAGATCACCGCTCGCGGCAAAGTTTTACGCGGCCAATCGTCACGGCGTCATTTGCTTTCGACCAAAAACGCGAAGCGCAAGCGGCACCTCGGCAAAATGGCGCGGGTCGATAAAACCGACGAAGCCAGGGTCAAAGCGAACCTCCCGTTCGGCTAGATCGCGCGCCGGTGGATCGGCCGCTCGGCGGGCGATACTAAATATAAAGGCGGCTTCGCCGCCAAGACTAACATCGAGCAAGGGACTGCTCGATCCACCTTGCACTAACGGAACTGCGGCTTTGGCGCCGGCGTTTGTTCGCTCTGCGGCCTTGCTCTCACTTGCCGCATCGCTTCGTGCGAATCGGGCGCCGGTTCGGGACTGTAAAGATCGCGTTGGTTAGCGAGAGTCGTGCAACCGAATTGCGCCGCGACCAACAACAGAAGGGCCAGCAGTTTCACACCGCGATGATAAAACTCGCGATTGCCCGATGTCGATCCATTCGGCGTTGCTCCGGACAAGGCTTGCGGTAAGTTTCGGTTCCGTCAGGGGCTATGGATTGAGGACTGACGAACCCCGCCAGGGCAGGAATGCAGCAACGGTAGTTTGATCCTCCTTGCCGTAGTTCTCTGGCGGACTTTTCTTTGGTTGAGACGTTGAGCCGTTGACTGGTTGAGGCGAAAATTGTCTCCTCTTCTCAACAACTTAACCGATCAACTTCTGCTGTGAAACTTCTCAAAGTCAAAACTGCGCGCTTTGCCGATGCCGTAGAAACAGCGGGCCGTCCCGAGGTTTACATCCTCTGGCAAAAACCAGGGCAAGATCGGCATCTGCAATCGGAAATCAAGAACAACCGGGTGATGACGATTAAAAAGAGCGAAGCCGGAAGCGAATTC
>Ga0209470_1000883_pt1 | contig 23299 bp, 21 predicted proteins | sample GraSoiAngelo_125_FD_185882 | JGI IMG/M metagenome (GOLD analysis project Ga0209470, IMG submission 185882) | Grasslands soil microbial communities from the Angelo Coastal Reserve, California, USA - 14_0927_05_40cm (SPAdes) (version 2) | ecosystem: Environmental > Terrestrial > Soil > Grasslands ... | reverse complement strand
CCGGCGAGCGGCGGGGGCATCATGCCGCGCTATCCGAGGGCCAGCAGGCGGGGCACGAACGGGATCAGGATCTCCGCCGCGATGAGCAGGATGATGATCCACTCGAGCACCTCGGTCCGGCGGTTCGCCGCCTGATCGGCGAGCTTCTGGTAGATGCTCTCCAGGGTCTGGAGCTTGCGGAGGATGCTCGCGTCCCACTCGGCCAGGTGGAAGCGCTCCGAGACCAGGCGATAGACGCGCGCCAGGTACTGGTCGCCGAGCAGCTTGAGGGCGTTGTTGACGCCCTCGAAGAGGATGGCGTTGTCGACCTGCAGCTGGCCTACCCGGCGGAGGTCGGCGCGCGACGAGCCCGGCAGCCAGAGGCCGTAGCGGCGGCGCGAGAGCGTCTCGTACGACTCGTCGAGCGCGTCGTCGAGCTGCTGGTCGAGGAAGCGCATCTCGAGCAGCTCGACGTTGGCGAACTCGAGCACGGTGCGCACGTCCTCGGCGTCCCGGTCGACGATCAGGGCCGCCTCCCAGTCGATGAGGGTCACGTCCTCCACGCCGAACGAGATGCGATGCGCGAGCGCGTCGCTCACCTCCTGGTCGGAGAGCACCGCGCGCTCCGCGCGCAGGATCTGCGCCACCTCCCGGGCATGGGTAGTGATCAGCGCGGCGGGCGCACACGGCGGAGAGGAGGCGGCGATCTCGAAGATCACGTAGGTCTCGACGAAATCCGCCAGCCCGGCGCGCGTCACCGCGGGGGCGATGGCCGCGAGCAGGTGCTCGACCCAACGGCGCGAGTCGGCGAGGAGCACGTCGCTCTCGTACAGTTCCTCGGCGAGCGTGACGAGGCGTGCGAGCGGGCCCTCGAGCGGGATCTGGTAGGTGACCGACACCGCGCCGAAGTCGTAGAGCACGGCGTCGACGGAGGGCGTCGTGCGGAAGGCGCCGACCGCGAGCGCCTCCCCTTCCTGCGTCACGCGCAGCGGAGCCGGTCGGTACTCGAAGTAGCGCGGCGCGCGATGCTTGTGGCGGATGGCCGCCCGCTGCGTCATCGCCGTGATCCGACGCTCCGACTCGTCGAGGTCGATCGCGAGCCCGGCATCGTAGGCGAAGAGGGCGTAGCAGACCCCCTCCTCCACCACCGGCTCGGCCTGTGCCTCGGGACGCGCCACGGGCCGTCAGCTGTGCCGGCCGGCGGCCGGCCGGTCAACCCCGGCGACGGGAACGAGCGTCAGCGCCTTCTCCACGATCTCGCGCGCCGCGTGCGGCCGGGCGAGCCGCCGGGCGTTCTCGCGCATCGCCGCGGTGCACGCCGGGTCATCGAGCAGGCGGTCGATCTTGTAGCCGAGCACGGGCAGGTTGTTGCAGCGGATCGCCGCCCCCTGCTCGAGCAGGTGGTCCGAGTTCCGCTCCTCCTGGCCTGGGATGGGGTTGACGATGACGAGCACGAGCTGCTTCGCGAGCGCCTCGCTCGTGGTGAGCCCGCCGGGCTTCCCGACCAGGATGTCGGCCGCCGACATGTACTCGTCCATCTCCGTCGTGTAGCCGACGACGGCGAGCGCGTTCGGTTCCCCGGCGCGCTCGGCGGCGAGCGCGCCGAGCCGCTGCCGGAGCTCCTCGTTGCGCCCGCAGACGACCACGATCTGCGCGGGATGGCGCAGCCCGAGGAGGCTCGCGACGGCGTGCTCGATCGGTCCGACGCCGAAACCGCCCGCCGAGAGGAGCACGATCGTCCGGTCGGCGAGGAGCCCGAGCTTCTGCCGCATCGCGTGCTTGTCCTTCGCCTCCGCGAACACCGGATCGATCGGGATGCCGCTCACGGTCACCTTGCCGGCGGGGATGCCGAGCCGCACCAGGTGCTCGCGCGTCTCGTCGATCGCCACGAAATAGTGCTCGAAATGATGGCACAGCCACATCGCGTGCACGTCGAAGTCGGTGACGACGATCGCCTGCGGGCACGCGAGCCGCGCCTTGGCCTTGAGCCACGAGATGATCTCGGCGGGCAGGAAGTGGGTGCACAGGACGAGGTCCGGCCGCTGCCTCTCGAGCATGCGCACGAACGGGCGCGTGTTGAGCTTGTCCCAGGCGAGGCGGCGCCGCTCCTTCTCCCACGGCGTGTCGAGCCGATCGTAGAGCCAGCCGAGCACGTCGGGCGCGCGCTCCACCAGCTCGATGTAGGCCTTCGAGTAGAGGGTGCGGAAGACCTTGTTGGTGAACTGGAGCGCGTCGACGTGGTGCACCCGGTAGGGGGCGCCCACCTGGACGAAGGCGCGCTCCAGCGCCTGCGCGGCGCGGACGTGACCCGCGCCCGCGGAGGCCGACAGGATGAGGGCCTTGCCCGGCACCGGCGCATTGTCGCCGGGAGCGATGCGGTCGTCGAGCGGGCGCGAAGGGAGCGAGAGCCGGGAGGGAACGCTAGTGCGTCAGCCGGCCGACGGCGGCCGCCGGCTGGTCGTCGTGGGCGACCGCCAGCGCGTCGGGGAGGCGCACCCGGAACTCGCTCCCCACCCCGGGCTGGCTCTCGACCGTGACCTCGCCGCCGAGCAGACGCACGCAGCGCTGCACGAGGGTGAGCCCGATGCCGAGGCCGAGGCCGTCGTGGCACCGCGTGCCCGAGCTGTCGCCCGGCGCGAAGAGCTCGCTCACGCGCTCGGGCGGGATGCCGACCCCGGTGTCGCGCACCGCGAGCACGGCGGAGCCCCGCTCCTCGCCCGCGCGCACCACCACCGTCACCTCCCCCGCGCTGGTGAACTTGAAGGCATTGGAGAGGAGGTGGAAGAGCAGGCGGCGCAGGAGCGCTTCGTCGACGCCCATGATCGCGGCCTCGGGCGCGATGGCCATGCGGAGCGGGACCCGCTCCCCCTCGAGCGGCCGGGGCAGCTCCGCCATCACCGCCTCGACCAGGGCCGCGGTGTGGACCTGATCGCGGCAGATCGGCACACGGTCCGCCTCGAGCTGCACGAAGAACAGGATGTCGTCGATCAGGGTGTTCAGGCTGCGCGTGTTGCTGAGCACGCGGTCCAGGAGCGTCGCCTGCTCGCCGCTCAGCGTGCCCGCGGCGCCGTCGCGCACCAGCGCCGTGTAGCCGAGGATCGCGTTGAGCGGCGTGCGCAGCTCGTGCGAGACGGTGCCGAGGAACTCGCGCTTGACGCGGTTCGAGTGGATGAGCCCTTGCGTCAGGGCGCGGATGTTCTCCTCGTGCCCGCGGAGACTCTGCTGCTGATCGGGGAGCGCGCGGCGCCCGACCCCGAGCTCGCCCTCCAGGTCGGCGCACAGCGCGACCACCGACGCGCGCATGCGCGCGACGGTGAGCACCTGGCCGACGATATCCGCGAGCAGGGAGAGCGCGCGGTCGCGCGTGAAGGCTTGCGCCGGCGACGCCAGCGAATGGAGCAGGAGCGCGCCGCCCGGCTCGCCGCTCACGGCGAAGGGGAGGACGAAAAAGCCCTCGCCGGCGAGCTCTCCCGGCGAGACCGCGTCGAAGCCCCCGTCCGTCCGGCGCCGAAAGCAGGTCGGGCTCATGCCCGGCTTGAGCAGGCGCGCGAGCGCGAGCCAGCCCGACTCGCCGAGTCCGCCGCACGGGCCGCCCAGGCGCTGCGCCTGCGTCGCGAACCCGGTCAGCGTCAGGTCGCCCCGGGGCTCCTCGCACAGCGCGACGGCGCACGTCTCGAGGGCGAGCTGCTGTACGAGCGCCTCGGCGATCTCCTGCCCGCACTGCCTGACCGCGGGCCCGCGCGCGAGCAGGTCGAGCAGGACCTTGATCGTGGAGAGGTACGCGACGGCATCGTCACGCTGCTCCTCGACCTGGGCGAGTGCCTCGCGGATGTGATCGTTCCAGCGCTCCCTCGCCATGCGGCTCACGCCTCGAGCTGGCCCAGCGCCGCGAGCTCGTCGCCCTCGCGCAGCTGGCGCACCACGTCGTCCCACACCGCGGGCGTGACGCCGTGCTCGCGGCTCCGGTCGAGGAGTGCGGTCGCCTGCGAGTCCATCACGCCGGTGGCGAGATCGGTCCACGCGACCAGGCGGTCGGCGACGGCGAGGAGCCCGGGCACCCCGGGGCGTGCGTCGGCCGCATGGTGCGCGCGCACGGCCTCGACGATCGTGGGCGGGAGGCTCCACGCCTCGAGGATCCAGCCGCCGACCTCGGCGTGGTCGACGCCCAGGCCGGCGGCCTCCTTGCGCTCGATCGCCCCGGCCTCGCCCGCGTCGCCGACGACCCGCCAGTACTCCTCGCGGAAGCGCATCGCGAGGACGAGCCGCCCGACGTCGTGGAGCACGCCGGCCGTGAAGGCCTCGTCCGGGTCGCCGGCGCGCAGCCGCGCAGCCAGGGTCTTGGCCGCCACCCCGACCGCCAGCGCATGCGCCCAGAGCTCCTCCGGCCGGCTCTGCGCCATGCCGGTCCCGAGCGTGTCCCACACCTTCACCCCGAGTGCCAGGTTGCGGACGGTCGAGAGACCGAGCAGCGCGACGGCGCGCGGGATGGTCGAGACCCGCCGGCTCTGGCCGAAGAAGGCGCTGTTGGCCAGCCGAAGCATCTTCCCGGTGAGCGCCTGATCGTGCTCGATGAGCGCGATCAGCTCCCTGCCGCTGGCGCTCTCCGACTCGGCGAGGTGGAGGATCCTGGCCAGCACGGTGGGGAGGGTGGGAAGGTTCTTCCGCGTCACCACGTCCGCCCGGAACTGCTGCATCGCCTGCTCGTCCATCCCCACCCCCTCGCGTCCGCCCCGGCACGCGCCGTGTCGTCCGTGCCCGCCCGTTTCCACGGGGAGTATCGGCGCTGCGGGCGAAAACTTGAGGGGACGTGGGACGATCGGACCTCCGCTACGGCAGCGCCGCCACCGCCCGCAGCGGCCCGCCGCTGCCGCCTGCGATCTTCATCGGCAGCCCGATGAACGTTGCACCCCGCGGCGGCAGCGCCGCGAGGCCGGCCAGGTTCTCGAAGATGGGCACGTTGGCGTTGGTGAGCGCGCGATGGGCGCGGAAGTCGCGCGAGGGGCCATGGTCGATCGACGCCGTGTCGATGCCCATGGAGCGGATGCGCCGCGCCGTCGTGAGCCACACCGCGGCGTCCTCCGCGACGCCGGGGAAGTGGAGGTGCGCGGTGTCGCCGGGCGCCGCGCTGCCGAGGTAGCGCGCCCGGTCGTCCCAGAAGCGGTCCCAGCCGGTGCGGACGAGAACGACCGCGCCGTCCGGGATCCGTCCGCTCCCGCGCTCGCAAGCCTCCAGGTCGGCGCGCTCGAGGAGCGCGTCGGGGTCGCGCGTGGCCTTGTCGCTCACGTCCACCACCACCGCGGGGCCGACCAGCCGGTCGAGGGGGATCTCGTCCGCCGTCCAGCGGCCCGCGGCGAAGTGGATGGGGGCGTCCAGGTGTGTGCCGCCGTGCTCGGCGGCCGAGAAGTTGTTGGCGGCGTACCACCAGCCGCCCTCGGTCACCCCGTGCGCCACCGGCTCGAGCGTGAAGGGCTTGGCCGTCGGCCAGTAGATCGTCCCAGCGTCGAAGGGATGGGTCAGGTCGACCAGCCGGGCGCCCGCCAGGTCGAGGGCCGTCGCCGGTGCCGCCAGGGCGACCGCCAGCGCCACGAGCATCATCATGTCCCACCTCCGGGTTGCCGCTTCGTCGGCATGCGGTCTATTATCCGGGCGTTTCATGGCGCGCTCCCCCGTCGAGGGTCCAGAGCAGCTCTTCCACTTCACGCCGGCGGCGCGTGCGGCGTTCCCGCGCACGCGGCGCGGCGCGGAGCCCGGGGAGAAGCTCCTCATCACCGGCATCGCGGGCGGCCTCGGACGCCTCATCGCCAGGCGCCTCGGCGACTACTTCAGGGTCGCCGGAGTCGATCGCAGCCCGTGGGAGGGCTTCCCGCCCAACGTCAGCATGCACGTCGTCGATCTCCGCAAGCGGAAGTTCGAGGACGTGTTTCGCATCGAGCGGCCCGACGCGCTCGTGCACCACGCCTTCGTGCGCCACTTCCGCTCCGACCCGCGCGTGCGTCACGAGGTGAACGTCCTCGGGACGAAGCGCGTGCTCGAGTATGCGATCGCGTACGGCGTCAAGCGGGTGGTCGTGCTGTCGAGCTCGTACGTCTACGGCGCGCTGCCCGACAACCCCTTCTACATGAACGAGGATTTCCCGCTCAACGTGAGCCGGACCTACCCCGAGGTGCGCGACCTGGCCGAAGTGGACACGCTCGCCACCGCCTTCCTCTGGCAGCACCCCGAGGTGACCACCGCCATCCTCCGCCCCGTCAACACGCTCGGCTACTACACGAACAGCGCCATCCGCCGCTACCTCTCGCAGCGCTGGGTCCCCACCATCATGGGCTTCAACCCGATGTGGCAGTTCATCCACGAGGAGGACGTGGCCGAGGCGGTAGCGCTCGCGCTGCAGAGCGGCACGCACGGCGTGTTCAACGTCGCCGGCCCCGGGGCCGTGCCCCTGAAGGTCGCGATCCGCGAGACGGGCGGCACCGCGGTCCCGCTCCCCGAGCCGGTCGCGCGCGCGGTCTTCGGCCGCCTCTTCCGGCTCGGGCTCTACCACACGCCGCCGGGCGCGATCGACTTCCTCAAGTACCCGTGCGTGCTCGACGGCGAGGCCTTCCAGCGTGCCGCTGGCTTCACGCCCCTCTTCAGCCTCGAGGACACCTTCGCGAGCGTGCGCCACTGATGGTGCTCGCACCGATCGTCTCGCTCTCGCGCGCCGTCACGGACGCGCTGCCACGCTCGATCCACGCCCTTCAGCACGAGATCGACGAGCGCATGCTGCGCATCCCGACGCGGCTCAACGCCTACGGCTACGACCCCTGGGGCTTCCACCCCGACTCCGCGCGCCGCAGCATGCTCATCACCGCCCTCCTCTACCACTACTGGTTCCGGGTCGAGACGCACGGCATCGACCGCATCCCCCGCGGGCGCGCCCTGCTCATCAGCAACCATGCCGGGCAGATCGCGCTCGACGCGGCCATGATCGTGGTCGCCTGCTTCTTCGAGGCGGAGCCGCCGCGCGTGGTCCGCGGCATGGGGGAGTACTGGCTCCCGACCGTGCCCTGGCTGAACGAGCTCATGGTGCGCACCGGCTCCGTGGTCGGCACGCGCAAGAACGCGATCGATCTCCTCAAGAACGAGGAGGCGGTGATCTCCTTCCCCGAGGGCATCCGGGGCATGAACAAGCTCATCTGGGAGCGCTACCAGCTGCAGGAGTTCGGCCAGGGCTTCATGCGCCTCGCGCTCGAGACCGACACGCCGATCGTGCCCATCGCGGTGGTCGGCTCCGAGGAGCAGGCGATCGCGATCGCCAACGCGAGGCCCCTGGCGCACCTGCTCGGCATGCCCGCCTTCCCGGTGACCATCACCTTCCCGTGGCTCGGGCTCCTCGGGCTCCTCCCCTTCCCCGTCAAGTACCACATCTACTTCGGCCAGCCGATGCGCTTCACGGGGAACCCGAGCGACGAGGACGAGGTGATCGGCGAGAAGGTGGAGCAGGTGAAGGCGCGGATCGCCACCATGCTGGCCGACGGCCTCGCGGCACGGCGCTCGCTCTTCTGGTGAGCCGCCTCCCGACCCGGGTCCGCCCGTCCGATCCCGAGTTCCGCGCCAACGCCGCCCACATGGAGCGCCTGGTGACGGCGCTGCGCGCGGCGCGGGCGCGCGGCGCGGAAGGCGGGGCGGGCGGGTCCGAAGAAGCGCGCCGCCGCCACACGGCGCGCGGCAAGCTGCTCGTGCGCGAGCGCATCGCGCGCCTCCTCGACCCGGGGACGCCCTTCCTCGAGCTCTCGCCGCTCGCGGCGCACGGCTGCTACGACGACGAGGCGCCGGGCGCCGGCATCGTGACCGGCATCGGACGCATCGCCGGCCGCGAGTGCGCGCTGGTCGCCAACGACGCCACCGTGAAGGGCGGCACCTACTACCCGCTCACCGTGAAGAAGCATCTCCGCGCGCAGGAGATCGCGCTCGAGAACCGTCTCGGCTGCGTCTACCTGGTCGACTCGGGCGGCGCCTTCCTCCCCCTCCAGGCCGACGTCTTCCCCGACCGCGAGCACTTCGGCCGCATCTTCTTCAACCAGGCGCGCATGTCGGCGGCCGGCATCCCGCAGGTCGCCATCGTGCTCGGCTCGTGCACGGCGGGCGGCGCCTACGTGCCGGCCATGTGCGACGAGACGGTCATCGTCAAGAACCAGGGCACGATCTTCCTGGGCGGCCCGCCCCTCGTGCGCGCCGCGACCGGCGAGGAGGTGACGGCCGAGGAGCTCGGCGGCGGCGACGTCCACACCCGCATCTCGGGCGTGGCGGATCACCTGGCCGCCGACGACGCCGACGCGCTCCGCATCGCGCGCGAGATCCTGGCCGCGCTGCCCGCGCCGCGGCGGACGCCGCTCGCGCGCGCGATCCCCGAAGACCCCGCCTACGACCCGCGCGAGCTCTACGGCATCGTGTCGCGCGACCCCCGGCGGGCGACCGACGCGCGCGAGCTCATCGCCCGCCTGGTCGACGGCAGCCGCTTCCACGAGTTCAAGACGCTCTACGGGCCGACGCTGGTGACCGGCTTCGCGCACCTCCACGGCTACCCGGTCGGCATCCTCGCCAACCAGGGTGTGCTCTTCTCCGAGTCGGCGCTCAAGGCGACCCATTTCATCGAGCTCGCCTGCGCGCGCGGCGTGCCGCTCCTCTTCCTCCAGAACATCACCGGCTTCATCGTGGGCAAGAAGTACGAGCAGGGCGGCATCGCCAAGGACGGGGCCAAGATGGTAAACGCGGTCGCCAATGCGGCCGTGCCGAAGCTCACCGTGCTGGTCGGCGCCTCGCACGGCGCGGGGAATTACGGCATGTGCGGGCGGGCGTACGGGCCGCGCCTCCTCTTCTCGTGGCCGAACAGCCGGATCTCCGTCATGGGCGGCGAGCAGGCGGCGCAGACGCTGCTCACCGTGAAGCTGCAGCAGCTCGAGGCGCGGGGCGAGACGATGGGCGAGCCGGAGCGCGCGGAGCTCATGGCGCCGATCCTCGCCAAGTACGAGGCCGAGGGCGACCCGTACTACGCGACCGCCCGGCTGTGGGACGACGGCATCCTGGATCCCCTCGAGACGCGCGACGCGCTCGGCCTGGCTCTCGCCGCGGCGCTTTGCGCCCCCATCCCCGCCACCCGCTTCGGCGTCTTCCGGATGTGAGCGTGAAGACCGTCCTCATCGCCAACCGCGGCGAGATCGCGGTCCGCATCGTGCGCGCCTGCCACGAGCACGGCCTCGCCGCCGTCGCGGTCTACTCCGAGGCCGACCGCGGCGCGCCGCACACCCTCGCCGCCGACCGCGCCGTCCCGATCGGGCCGCCGCCGGCGGTCCAGTCCTACCTGAACGTCGAGGCGCTCCTCGCCGCCGCGCGCAGCGCCGGCGCCGACGCCGTCCACCCCGGCTACGGGTTCCTCGCCGAGAACGCCTCCTTCGCGCGTGCGGTGGAGGCGGCCGGGCTCACCTGGATCGGCCCGCCCGCGCAGGCGATCGCCACCATGGGCGACAAGCTCGCCGCGCGCGCGATGGTCGCGCGTGCCGGCGTGCCGCTCGTGCCGGGGGCCGAGGTCGGCGGCGGCGACGCGGCCGCGGCGGCGCGGCGCCTCGGCTTCCCCGTCCTGGTGAAGGCTGCCGCGGGCGGCGGCGGCAAGGGCATGCGCACGGTGGCGAGCGAGGCCGAGCTGCCGGACGCGCTCGCCGCCGCCCGGCGCGAGGCCGAGGCCGCCTTCGCCGACGGACGCGTCTATCTCGAGAAGCTCCTCGTCCGTCCCCGCCACGTCGAGGTGCAGGTGCTGGGCGACCACCACGGCGCGCTCGTCCATCTCGGCGAGCGCGAGTGCTCGATCCAGCGCCGCCACCAGAAGATCGTCGAGGAGACGCCGTGCCCGGCGCTGACCTCGCGTCTCCGCGCCGACATGACGGCCGCCGCGCTCGTGGTGGCGCGGGCGGTCGGCTACGCGAGCGCGGGCACGGTCGAGTTCCTGCTCGACGCCGAGGGGCGCTTCCACTTCCTCGAGATGAACACGCGCGTGCAGGTCGAGCACCCGATCACGGAGTGGGTGACGGGCATCGACATCGTCGCGGCACAGCTCCGCATCGCCGCGGGCGAGCCGCTCGGCTTCACGCAGGCCGACGTGCGCGCGCATGGCCACGCGATCGAGGGCCGGCTCTACGCCGAGGACCCGGCCGCGGGCTTCTTCCCGAGCGCGGGGCCGATCCTCGCGCTGCACGAGCCCGCCGGGCCCGGGGTCCGGGTCGACTCCGGGATCGCGGCCGGCGGCGTCGTCCCGGTCGAGTACGATCCGCTGCTCGGCAAGATCTCGGCCTGCGGCGAGGATCGCGCCGCGGCGATCGCACGGCTCTCGGCCGCCCTCCGCGACACGGCGGTCCTCGGCCCCACGACCAACCTGGCCTTCCTGCAGGACGTCCTCGCGCACCCAGCCTTCCAGCGCGGCGAGACGCACACGGGGTTCCTGGCCGAGCACTTCGCGACCTGGCGGCCGGGGGGCGACGAGGCCGTCGCGGCGCTCGCCGCGGCCCTGGCGCTCGCGCGGCCGGCCGCGCCGGCGGGCGATGCGCGCGGTCGCGCCGCCGCGCCGACACCGTGGGAGACGCTCGGCGCCTGGCGCCTCGGGAGCTGACGTGGAGACGCGCCTTCGTGTCGGCACGCGCACGCTCGCCGTGGGTCTCGTCCCCGCGGGCGACGGCTGGGCCGCCACCGTCGACGGCGCTGCCCACCGCGTCACCCGCCCGACGCCGGGCCCGCGCACCACGGCCGCAGGCGGGGCGACCGTCGAGGAGCTGTCGTTCGAGGTCGACGGGCGCCCGCACCGCACGCTGGTCGCGCGCACGCCGGGGCGCGTCCTGGTCGCGGTCGCGGGCCGCGTGTGGACGTTCGAGATCGGTGAGGAGGCGCGCGGGGCGCACGGCGCCGCGGGCTCCGGTGCCGTCACCGCGCCCATGCCCGGGAAGGTGGTCTCCGTGCTGATCGCGGAGGGCGACGTGGTCGAGGTGGGCCAGCCGCTCGTCGTCCTCGAGGCGATGAAGATGGAGAGCACGCTCGCGGCAGAGGTCGCGGGGCGGGTGACGGCCGTGCGCGCGGTCGCGGGGGCCAGCGTCGGCGCCGGCGACCTACTGGTCGAGATCGCGGCCGCGTAGGCGAGGCCGGAGAGGCTGGCGGGCGTCGGGGGGCAGCCTCGCCGGCTGCTGCGCCGGGGTATTCCGATCAAATGCGTCGGCGCAGGGTGGCGTCGACGGCGGCTGCGCCGTAGGTTCGCTCGCCCGCCGCGGAGGTCGACGCCATGCGCATCCTGATCCTCGACGACGATCCGTCCCGGAACGAGGCGCTTGCCATGAGCGTGGCACGCGCCTCCCCGGGGGCCGAGGTCCGGCGCGCGTGCGGGGCGACGGCGGAGCGGGCGATCGCGGAGAGCACGCCGGCCCTCGTGGTCGTCGGGCCGGGGCTCGTGGACGGGGAGGGCGGCGGCGAGCTGGTGCGCGCGCTGTGCGCGCCGCACCACGCGCTCGCGGTCATCGTGGTGAGCGCGCGCGATGCCGCCGGGCCCGCGGTCGCCGCGCTGCGCGCCGGCGCGGCGGACTACGTCGTCCTCGGGGACGGCGACGACCTGGCCGCCGTGGGGCGCGCGGCCGCCCGCCTGGCCGGGGCCGACGCCCACCGCCCGCCGCGCTCCGCCGGGCGTGGGGCGCCCGACGCGCTCGCCGGCCTGGTCGGCCCGAGTTCGGCGATGCAGCAGGTGCGCGCGCTGGTGCGCACCGCCGCGGGCGCGGAGGCCCACGTGCTGATCGAGGGCGAGACCGGCACGGGGAAGGAGGTGGTGGCGCGCGCCGTGCATGCCCTCGGCCGCCGCGCCGCGGGTCCCTTCGTGCCCGTCAACTGCGCCGCCGTCCCCGAGACGCTCGCCGAGAGCGAGTTCTTCGGGCACGCGCGCGGCGCGTTCACCGGCGCGGTGCAGGAGCGTCCGGGCGTGCTGCAGCTCGCCGACCGCGGCACGCTCTTCCTGGACGAGGTCGAGGACCTCGCGCCCGCGCTCCAGGCGAAGCTCCTGCGCGCCGTGCAGGACCGCGAGGTGCGGCCGCTCGGCGCGTCGAGCGTGCGGCGGGTCGACGTCCGCATCGTCGCCGCCGCGAACCGCGACCTCTGGCGCATGGTCGAGGCGGGCCAGTTTCGCCGCGACCTCTACTATCGCCTGCACGTGTTCGCGATCACGCTCCCGCCGCTCCGGCAGCGGCGCGAGGACCTGCCGGCTCTCATCGAGCACTTCATTGCCCGCTTCAACCGCGCACACGGCAAGGCTTTCGCGCTCCCCCCGGCCGGGGCGCTGCGTCCGCTCCTCGAGCACCCCTGGCCCGGCAACGTGCGCGAGCTCGAGAACGTGCTCGAGTCGCTCCTCGTCCTCGCCAGCGCCGAGGGCGTCGAGCTGGCCGAGCTGCTCGCGCGGCGCCAGGCGCCCGCGGCGGGTCTCATGATCGACGAGCGCGCGCGCATCCTGCGCGTGCTCGACGAGCATCGCTGGAACCGGCAGCGCGCCGCCGCCGCGCTCGGCATCTCGCGCGTCACACTCTGGCGGCGCATGGAGCGGCACGGCATCCGCGATCCGCTCGCCGTCCCCACGCGTGAAACGGCCTGATCGACGGTGCTTCAGCCGCGCGCCTCCCGCGCGCGCGGTACCGCCGGGCCGGGCTGGCACGCTCGCTGCACTCTCCCCTGCCCGCCCCAGAGATCGGAGGAGGGTCGCATGGCGAAGGGATCCCACATCGTTGGATCGGTCGCGCTCGGCGGCGTTGTCGTGGCGCTCGTCCTGCGCGCGACCACGCTCCATTCCGTGAACGAGGCGCCGCTCATCTACCGCGTGGTCAGCAACGTGAACGACCTGGACGCGGTCGAGGGGCTGGCGCCGCCCGGACGCGTGGTCGAGCTGTGGTTCAGGCAGCGCAACTTCAAGGAGGGCACCGACGACGCGAGCGACCCCTTCGCCTGGTGCGGGTGGAAGAACGGCGGGGACGCCGTGCGCATCGGGATCGCGACGGCGGACGCCGGCGGGGTCTGGCGCCTGAGCGACCTCCGCCACGCGGGCACCACGGTGATGCTCTTCCCGCCGGCGCCCGGGGGGGACCGATGCCTCGGCGGGCTCTACACCGAGCTCCTGCCGCGCGCCTGCGACCAGCCCGGGGCGAACTGCAGCGCCTGGGACACGCCCACGCTCCACTGGCTGAACGTGCGCAAGCTCCGCCCCACGATCGGCGCGGTCGCGGGCTCAGTCTCGCGCGCCGAGCACGCCGCGGCCGCGGTGGCGGACGGTCCCGACGACGGGCCCGAGCCGAGCGACGTGGTCGACGTGGACGAGAACGGCATCGACACCACGGCGCCCGGCTACGAGGTCGGCCAGCGCGTCACCTGGCGGTGCGGCGTGGGCGGCACCGCGGTCTGCCCGAGCGTGACGATCCACGACGGGTCGACGGCCGTGTCGACGGATCCCGAGTTCCCGTTCGTCCTCGGCACCATCCAGGGGCACCGCACGGGCGGCTCGTTCATCGCAGCCGCAGCCATCCCGCGCGGCTCGCCGATCGGCTTCTCGGTGAACGTCAACGTCAAGTTCCGGGGCCTGCTCGACGTGAACCTGGGGTGCGATCGGACGCGGTTCTTCGACTTCTCGCTGGCGAAGGTGTTCTGAGGGGTCGGTGGTGGCCTGTTCCAGGCGCGGGCGCCGGCCGGGCGACTATGAGTCGCCCCGCCGGTCGCGGCGCCTCATCCCAGGCGGGCACCGGGTTCGAGACCGAGGGAGCGGGCCACGTCCGCGGCGGGAGCCTTCGCGCCGCCGTTGCGGGCACGGGCGCAGCGGACGGCACCGTCGCGCGCGGCGACCCTGATGCCTTCGACCCCGATCGCGACCACGGTGCCGGGCGGGGCGCCGGCGGGCGCCTCCGCCCGGCGGGGCTCGTAGAGCCGCAGGCGGGCGCCGCGCCAGGTGGTATGCGCGCCGGGCCGGGGGTCGCAGCCGCGGATCAGGTCGTGGAGCTCCGCCGCGGGACGGCTCCAGTCGATCCCGGCGTGCGCGTCGCTGCAGAGCGGGTCGTAGCTCGCGCGCGACTCGTCCTGCGCGACGCGCGGCGCCCTGCCCTCGCGGACGAGCGCGACCGCGTCCAGCACCGCGCGCACGCCGAGCGGGCAGAGCGTCCGGTAGTAGAGGCTGCCGGCGGTGTCGTCCGGCCCCACGGGCGCCGGACGCTGGAGCAGGATCGGCCCGGTGTCGATGCCCGCGTCGGGCCAGAAGACGGTGACGCCCGACTCGGTCTCGCCGCGGATCAGCTGCCAGGCGATCGCGCTGCCGCCCCGGTAGCGCGGCAGGAGCGAAGGATGAAAGCAGATGCTGGTGAGCCGCGGGACGTGGAGCAGCGGCTCGGGCACGATCTGGGTCGCGTAGGCGAGCACGCCCAGGTCGGCGCGCGCCGCCTCGAAGGCGTGCCGCGCCTCGGGCGCCCTGAGCGAGCGGAACTGGTGCACCGGGATGCCCCGCGCGAGCGCCGCGGCCTTTACCGGGTCCGGCTTTGGCCCCGCGTCGGGCGGGCACACGACGGCCGCGATCGTGTCGCCCGCCGCCTCGAGACCGCGCAGGACCTCCTCGGCGAAGGCGGCCTGCCCGACGAGGAGGATGCGCATCGCGGACTAGGAGGCCGTCAGATGAGTCGCGAAGAACTTCTTGAGCCGCGCCCACGCGTCCTCGGCCGCGGCCTTCTGGTACGAGGCGCGCTCGTTACAGAAGAAGCCGTGGCCGGCGCCGGGGTAGACGACGACCTCGACCGCCTTCCGGTGGCGCCTGGCCTCGGCCTTCAGCTGCTCGACGCTCTCGAGCGGGATGAAAGCGTCCTTCTCGCCGAAGAAGGCGAGCACGGGGCACTCGAGCTTCGCCGTCTTCTCGACCGGGATGCCGCCCCCGTAGAAGGGCACGCTCGCCTTGATCTTGTCGGCGAGCTCGCACGCGGCGAGGTAGGCGACGCGCCCGCCCATGCAGAAGCCCGTGATGCCGATCCGGTCGGCGCGCACGAAGCTCTGCTTCTCCAGGTAGGCGTAGCCGCTCGCGACGTCGGAGACGACCTCCGGGTCCTTGAGCGACTGCATGAGCCCGATCGCCTCGGGGAGCTGGTCGTAGCCGACCGTGCGTCCCTTCCCGCCTCGCCAGTAGAGATCCGGCGCGAGCGCGACATAGCCCTCGCCCGCGATCCGGCGGGCCACGTCCTTGATGTGCTCGTTCAAGCCGAACGCCTCCTGGATCACCAGCACGCCGGGCGCGCGCGCGCCGCCCTTCGGCCGCACGCCGAAGGCGGGCATCGCGCCGCCCGCCGCCGGCACCTCGATCATCTGCGTCTCGACGTCCATCGCGAGAAGCCCTCCTCAGGTGGGATGACGCCCAGATATAGGAGGGACCCTTCACCTTTCAATGCCTTGGCCGCGGCCTTTTCGTCGCCGTTGACTCATGCCGCCGGTGCGGCATAGCCTAAAACGGCTTTTCGGAGGGGACGGTGCGCCGCGAGAAATCCAACTACACGATCCAGTCGGTTTCCCACTCCCTGGATGTGCTCGAGCAGTTCGCCGGCGAGGCCGAGGAGCTCGGCGTGACCGAGCTGTCGAAGCGGCTCCGCCTCCACAAGAACAACGTCTTCCGCCTGCTCGCCACGCTCGAGTCGCGCGGCTACATCGAGCAGAACCGGGCCACCGAGAACTACCGCCTCGGCATCCGTTGCCTCCAGCTCGGGCAGAGCTACGTGCAGCACATGGGGCTCCTCCGCCAGGCACGCCCGATCATGACGGAGCTGGTGCGTCAGGTGCGCGAGACGGCGTATCTCGCCGTCCTGCGGCGCGCGGCGGTGGTCCCGGTCGAGGTGATCGAGGCCGACCGTCCCGTGCGCATCGTCTCGCAGCTCGGCGAGGCGCTGCCGCTCCACGCGACCGCAGCCGGCAAGGCTCACCTCGCCTTCGAGCGGGAGGACGAGCTGCGCGCGCTCGTCCCCGACGGCCTCCAGCGCTTCACCGAGCGCACCATCGTCGACCGCCCGGCCCTCCTCCAGCAGCTCCGCACCGTGGCGGCGAGCGGCTACGCCGTCGACCTGGGCGAGCACCTCGAGGACGTGCGCGCCATCGCCGCGCCGGTGCGCGACTACGCGCGCGCCGTGGTAGGCGCGTTGACGGTCGCGGCGCCCGCCTCCCGCCTGACGCCCGAGCGCATCGAGAAGGAGGTCGCGCCGCTCGTGCTCAAGGCGGGACGCGAGCTGTCCAGCCGGCTCGGCTTCGACGTCGGTCGGCGCGAGGCGCAAGGCTGAGAGAAGCCGGCGGCTTCCTTACTTGACTAGACCGTCCCGCGCTGTGTAATGCCTTCCCTCCCGCGCCTGTCCGCAAGGAGACCGGTGTGAAGATCTTCGTCACCGTCAAGCGCGTCCCCGATCCCGAGACGGTCATCAAGATCGCCTCCGACGGGAGCAACATCGTCCCCGACAACGTCAAGTGGGTGATCAACCCCTTCGACGAGATCGCGATCGAGGAGGCGCTGCGCGTGAAGGAGAAGGTCACCGGCACCGAGGTCGTGCTGGTCTCGATCGGCCTGAAGGCGGCGCAGGAGCAGCTCCGCACGGGGCTCGCCATGGGCGCCGACCGCGCCATCCTGGTGCTCTCCGAGGAGGCGCTCGAGCCGCTCGCCGTGGCGCGCGTCGTCCACAAGCTCGCGGAGACCGAGAAGCCGGACCTCATCATCATGGGCAAGCAGGCGATCGACGACGACTCGAACTGCGTCGGGCAGATGCTGGCCGAGCTGCGCCAGTGGCCACAGGCGACCTTCGCCTCCAAGCTCGAGCTGGCCGCGGACCAGAAGTCGGCCAGGGTGACGCGCGAGGTCGACGGCGGCCTCGAGACGCTCGCCATCCCGCTCCCCGCGGTGGTGACCGCGGACCTCCGCCTGAACGAGCCGCGCTACGCCTCGCTGCCCGGCATCATGAAGGCGCGGAAGAAGGAGATGAAGGAGATCCCGGTCGCCGATCTGGGCATCGACGTGACGCCGCGGCTCAAGATCCTGAAGCTCGAGACACCGCCCAAGCGCACGGGCGGGCGCAAGGTCCGGTCGGTACAGGAGCTGGTGCAGGTGCTGCACAGCGAAGCGAAGGTGATCTGAGCATGGGCAACGTTCTCGTCGTCGCCGAGCACCTGCACGGCAAGTTCCCGAAGACCACGCTGGTGAGCGTCGCCGCCGGCAAGCAGGCGGCGTCGCTCGCGGGCGGCAAGTGCATCGCGGCCGTCCTCGGCCAGGGCATCGACGCGCTCGCCAGCGAGCTGGCCGAGTACGGCGTCGACGTGGTGGCGGTCGACGGCGCCCCCTTCGCCCACTACCTGGCCGACGCCTACACCGCCGCCATCGCCGAGATCGCCAGGCAGAAGGATGTGGAGACGGTGATCGCGGCCGCGACCGCGGTCGGCAAGGATCTGCTGCCGCGCGTCGCCGCGCGCCTCGGCGCCGGCATGGCGTCGGACGTGACCGCGATCGTCGACGCCAAGACCTTCAAGCGGCCGATGTACGCCGGTAACGCGATCGCCACGGTCGAGCTCCAGGGCACGCCGCGCGTCGTCTCGGTGCGCGTGACGGCCTTCGACGCGGCGGCCAAGGATACGCAGAAGGGCGCGGTCGAGAAGCTCGCCATCGCGCCCGACCCGGCGCACAACCGCATGCAGTTCGTCGACTTCGCCGAGACCAAGTCAGACCGCCCGGTGCTCACCGAGGCCCGCATCGTCTGCTCCGGCGGCCGCGGTCTCAAGAACGGAGAGAACTTCAAGATCTACCTGGAGCCCCTGTGCGACGCGCTCGGCGCCGCCATGGGCGCCAGCCGCGCCGCGGTCGACGCGGGCTTCGTGCCGAACGACCTCCAGGTCGGCCAGACGGGCAAGGTGGTCGCGCCGCAGCTCTACATCGCCGTCGGCATCTCCGGCGCCATCCAGCACCTCGCCGGCATGAAGGACTCGAAGGTGATCGTCGCCATCAACAAGGACGAGGAGGCGCCGATCTTCCAGATCGCCGACTACGGGCTGGTGGCCGATCTCTTCAAGGCCGTGCCCGAGCTCACCGAGGAAGTGAAGAAGCTCAAGTCCGCGTGAGCGGGTGGGCGCGCTCCCGCGGGCCTTCTACCTCCAGCCGACCCTGCGCGTCGCTCGCGCGCTGCTCGGAAAGCTCCTCGTCCACGAGACCCCGGCGGGCCTGACCGCCGGCCGCATCGTCGAGGTCGAGGCCTACCGCGGCCCCGCCGACCGCGCCGCGCACAGCGCGGGCGGCCACCGCTCGGCGCGCAACGAGGTGATGTGGGGTCCGCCCGGCCACGCCTACGTCTACTTCATCTACGGCATGCATCACTGCGTGAACGTCGTCTGCCGGCCGCCCGAGGTGCCGGAGGCGGTGCTCCTGCGCGCGCTCGAACCGGAGGAGGGCGAGGCGCTCATGCGCCGGCGCCGGAGGCTTCCCGATGCCCCCGCGTGGCGTCTCTGCCGCGGCCCGGGCGCGCTCTGCCAGGCGATGGGGATCGGACGTGCGGAGAACGGCGCCGACCTGGTGTGCGGCGCGCTGCGCATCCTCGACGCACCCGCGGTCCCGGCGCGCCAGGTCGCGCGCACGCCGCGCATCGGCGTCGCCTACGCCGGCGCGGACGCGGTGCGGCCGTGGCGCTTCCTCCTGCGCGGGAGCCCCGCCGTGTCGGGGCCGCAGCTCCGAGCGCCGCGTCACGGCGGCGGGCGGGGGGCATGAGGGACGCGCCCGCGGTCGTCAGCGCGCGCCGATGTGGCGCCGGACGACGTTCAGCAGCGTCTCGACGTCGACGGGCTTCCGGACGTAGCCGGCGACGCCGAGCTCCCGCGCCCTCTGCTTCAGGTCCGCGTCGGCCGAGAGGAGCACGACCGGGACCGCGGCCAGCCCCGCCGTCTGGCGGAGCGAGGCCAGGAGCTGCCAGCCGCTCATGACGGGCATCATGAGGTCGAGCAGGATGAGCTCGGGCCGCTCGGGTCCGCGCAGGTAATCGAGGGCTTCCCGGCCGCTGGTCGCGGCAACCGTCCGGTAGCCCTCGAAGCGCAGCAGCTCGCAGACTGCGTCCAGGCAATCGCGGTCGTCTTCCACGACGAGAACGACGTCGGTCCGGTCCCCCTGCATCACGCGCTCGTGGCGGTCGCGCTCCGTGCCGGGGTCGGGCCTCGCATCGGCAGCTCGACCGTGAAGGTCGATCCCTCGCCGAGCCGGCTCTCGACGCGGATCCGACCCCCGAGGGCCTCCACGAACGTGCGCGCGATCCACAGCCCCAGGCCAAGCCCGCCGACGTGCTGGCCGGACACCCCCCGCTCGAAGCGCTCGAAGATGCGCGCCTGGTCCTCGGGCGCGATGCCGATACCATGGTCGCGCACGAGCAGGCGTGCCGTGTCGCCGTCACCCTCGACGACGATCTCGATCGGCTTGCCGGCCCCGTACTTGATGCCGTTGGAGAGCAGGTTCGCGACGACCCCGTCCAGGCGCAACTCGTCCCAACGGCCGAGCACGGACGACTCCGCGCGCAAGCTGAGCGGGCAGCACGCGCGGCGCAGCTCGCCGTCGAACTGCTCCGCGACCTCGCGCACGACGGCGGCCAGGTCCACGTCGTCCTCCGGCTCGAGCGCGAGGCGCCCTGCCGCGATGCGCGATACGTCGAGCAGGCTGTTGACGAGCCGCGTGAGCCGGAAGACCTGCCGCTCCAGGAGCTGGGACCACTCGCCGGGCGGCTCCGGCTCCTCCGCCCGTGGGTGCCGACGCAGCACGGCGAGCTGCAGCCGGAGCGCGTTGAGCGGCGTGCGCAGCTCGTGCGAGGCCATGGAGATGAACGAGTCGCGGGCGCGGACGGCCTGCGCGAGCTCGCGGTTGACCTCGCCCAGCGCCGCGCGCCCGCCCTCCAGATCCTCGATGGCCCCCTGCCGCTCGGATATCGCGGCGGCCAGGACCAGAAACGTCGGAGCAACGATGGACATGAAGGTCTGGAGCGACAGCAGGCTCTCGCCGAGCGCCGGTCGCACGAAGGGGCCGCGCCCGAGCACCGTGTATCCGATGGCCACCACCGAGGTCAGGAAGGTCGTGGAGGTCGCGCCCCGCTGGCCGAAGCGCACGGCCGCCCAGATCAGCAAGGGGAAGAGCGCATAGACGTGCCCGAAGGCGGTCTGCTCGGCGCCGGGAGCCGACCGGAAGACGGCGAGCGCACCGCCGAACAGGCCGGCACCGAGCGCTGCGGCCTCGAGGATGCGCCGGGGGTCCCTGCTCATGCGCAGGTTGCTCACCCACGCGAGCAGCACCGGCGCCACGACGAGATCGCCGATCACGTCGCCCACCCACCACGCGCGCCACGTCTCGAAGAGCCGATCGCGGGCCACGATGCCGCCGAGGAAGAGGCTCCCGACGCCCATGGTCGCGCTCACGAGCGTGCTCGCCAGTGCCGCCAAGCCGATCAGCGCGAGGACGTCGCGCAGCCGATCGAGCGACCGGCGGAACTCCACGCGCTCGAGCACGAAGGCGCCGATCACCGCCTCGAGCGTGTTGCCGGCCGCGATCCCGAGGGCGGTGGGGACCGGCGCGCCGATCCACCAGTTCACCAGGAACGCGCCCAGCGCCACGCCGGGCCAGAGCCGGCGGCCGCCCACGAGCAGCGCCGCGAGCGCGAGGCCCGTCGGCGGCCACACGACGGTCGCGAAGCCGCTCACGGGGTCCATCTCGAGGCCGAGCTTCGCGACGGCGAGGTAGAGGGCGGCAAGCGCGAGGACGCTCAGCACGTAGCGAGAAGGCACCTTCGGCGATCCGGCCTCCGCCACGTCCTCACGTCCCACGGGGCGCCCGTCCGAGAACTGCACGCGCCACGGCCGAGTTCAAATCCGCGGCACCGTCCTCCGCTACGTCGCCACCTTGGCGACGATCTCCATCACGTCGAGGGTCTGGACCTTGTCCTCGAGCTCTCTCGCCTTGATCCCGTCGGACAGCATGGTCATGCAGAACGGGCACGAGACGGCGATGACCTCCGGGCTCGTCTCGAGCGCCTGCTGGGTGCGCAGGAGGTTCACGCGCTTGTCCGGGTCCTCCTCGATCCACATGCGCCCGCCGCCCGCCCCGCAGCACATGCCGAACTGCTTGTGGCGGCGCATCTCCCGCACCTCGGCGCCGGCCCTGGCGAGCACGGTGCGCGGCTCGTCGTAGATCTCGTTGAAGCGGCCATAGTAGCAGGAGTCGTGGTAGACGGTCCGCTTCTTGAACGCGGGCGGCACCTGGAGGCGGCCCTGCGCGACGAGCCGCGCCACCAGCTCGGCGGCGTGGATCACCTCGTACTGGCCCCCGAACTGCGGGAACTCATTCTTGATGGTGTTGAAGCAGTGGGGGCAATTGACGATGACCTTCTTCACGCCGGCCGCGTTCAGGCTCTCGATGCACGCCTGCGCCATCGTCTGGTAGAGGTACTCGTTGCCGAGGCGGCGCGCGGTCTCGCCGTTGCAGAGCTCCTCCCTGCCGAGGCAGGCGAAGTCGACGCCCGCCTTCTCGAGCAGCCGGGCGAAGGCCTGGGTGGTCTTCCTGTTGCGGTCGTCGAAGGCGCCGGCGCAGCCGACGTAGTAGAGGTACTCGGCGTCCGGCTTGTCGGCGACGGTGGGGACGCCAAGGCCAGCCGCCCAGTCGAAGCGCTTCTCGGCCCCCAGGCCCCAGGGGTTCGACTGCGTCTCCATGCCCTTGAAGGTGCGCGTGAGCTCGGTCGGGAAGCGGGCGGCCTCCTGCACCAGGTGGCGCCGCATGTCGACGATCTTGTCGACGTACTCGATCATCACCGGGCACGCCTCCTCGCACGCCCGGCACACGTTGCACGACCACAGCACCTCGTCCGTGATGACGGGGCCGACGATGTTCTCGCCCACCTCGGGCGGCTCGGCGCCGTCGCCGTTCGGGCGGTGACGGACGCGCTTCGCGACGACCTCGTCCTGGTGCGCGTAGAGGTAGTCGCGCAGGTCGAGGAGGAGCTGGCGCGGGGCGAGCGGCTTCCCGGTCGCGGTCGCCGGGCACTGCGACGAGCACCGGCCGCACTCCGTGCAGCTGAACATGTCGAGCACCTGCTTCCAGGTGAACTGGTCGATGTGCGAAGCGCCGAACGTGGTGGCGTTCTCCAGGTCCTGCTTGGAGAGCGCGCCGAGCGGCTCGAGCTTCTGGAAGAAGACGTTGGGCAGCGAGGTGATGACGTGGAAGTGCTTGGCGAGCGGCAGGAAGTTCAGCATGACGAGCACCGAGAGGTTGTGCGCCCACCACGCCACGGCGCCGACCGTCGCCACGAAACCCAGGCTCATCCCCGCCAGCCACGGTCGCACCACGTGGTTCGAGAGCGGCTCCCAGGAGCCTTCGCCGGCGATCGCCGGCTCGCTCGCGTGCAGCACGAGCCGGCTCGCGTCGTAGACCGGCCCCGAGCTCACGATGATGCCGATGCAGCCGAGGATGAGATACGCTTCCCAGTGGTGGTGGGCGCGCTGACGGTTCTCGGCCGGCGCGAACCCGATGAGGCGCATCGGGCGCGTGACCGCCCAGCGCGCCAGCAGGACGAGCACGCACACCAGCACGATCCCCTCGAAGCAGTCGCGCAGGAACATGTAGGGCCCGCCGAGCAGCGACGGGCTCATGAGCGGCACGTAGAAGTGCTCGCTGTAGGCGCGTCCGAACATGGTGAGGATCTGGAGGCCGAGCACCGTGAAGCCCCAGAAGACGAAGAAATGGAGCCAGCCGGCCAGCGTCTCCCGCACCCACGACACCTCAGGGCGGATGAACTTCTTCTGCCCGAGCGCGATGGTGACGACGGCCCACAGTCGCTTCGGGACGCGATCGACTTTGAAGCTTCCGGTGGCCGCGCGCAGCAGGTTGAACCGGCCCCACACCTGGTGGATGAAGAGCCCCACCGCGACCAGCAGGCACACGGTGAACAGGATGGCCGTCGGCATGCTCCCCGCTTAGTCCACGCCCTTCCCGCATGCAACAGCGCGTCATGCGTCTGGTGCTCACCGCCGCGCTCCTCCCCCTCGTCCTCCCAGCCGGCTGCCGGGACCGCGGTCCGGTGGCGGTGATCCAGGGGGCCGCCGGCGCGGTCGAGGTGACGCTCGAGGTGGCCGCCACGCCCGCGGAGCGGGAGCGCGGGCTCATGTACCGCAGCTCCCTCGCCGAGGGCCGCGGCATGCTCTTCGTCTTCGACCAGGACGGGAACCACACGTTCTGGATGAGGAACACGCTCATCCCGCTCGACATGCTGTTCAT
>Ga0209470_1000882_pt1 | contig 23305 bp, 19 predicted proteins | sample GraSoiAngelo_125_FD_185882 | JGI IMG/M metagenome (GOLD analysis project Ga0209470, IMG submission 185882) | Grasslands soil microbial communities from the Angelo Coastal Reserve, California, USA - 14_0927_05_40cm (SPAdes) (version 2) | ecosystem: Environmental > Terrestrial > Soil > Grasslands ... | reverse complement strand
CGCCCCAGCTCTCGGGCGCGGACGAGGTCGCAAACCAGGAAGTGGCCGTGACACCGGTGCATGAGACTCCAGCCCACGCGCCGAATGTCACCGGCTGCTCGGGCTAGCCGCTCGGCGTCGTCCAAGATCCCGATGGCTCGCCGCAGCTCGCCAAGGGGGAAAAGCGCGTTCTTGAGGTCGAACCGCAGCTCGATGCCCAGATCCGGCTGCCGGCGGTCGTCGGGCACGTGCTCGAGCGCCGCGAGGGCTTGCTCGAACATAGCCACCGCCTCCCGATTCGCAAAGCGCCCGGCGGCCTTGAGTCCGGCTTCCCTGGCGTAACGTACAGCCTTATCCCACATCTCGCCCCGGAGCGCGTGGTAGGCGAGGTGCTCAACGTGCTCGACGAGCCGAGTGCCGTGAAGGTTCTCGATCGCCTCGACGACCCGGCCGTGCACCCGGCGGCGGTGCTCTTGGAGGAGGCTCTCGTAGGCGACATCTTGGGTGAGCGCATGCTTGAAAGCGTAAACACGGCTGTCTGGAGCGACCCGTTCGTAGACGAACTCACGCTGCTCCAGCTCATCGAGATGCAGCGAGAGGTCGCCACCTTCCCAAACGGCGTCGAGGAGCCGCGATGAGAACTCACGCCCGACGACGGCGGCCGTCTGGAGGACGGCCTTGGTCTCGGCCGGGAGGCGATCGATCCGGGCTGCTAGCAGGGCATGAATGGTATCAGGCAGCTCGTCGCCACCGCGCTCGAGTATGGTCCGCGTGAGTTCCTCCACGAAAAACGGATTGCCCTCCGCCTTGCGCAGGATCGTCTCGGCCAGGGGCTTCGGCAGTTCCTCGACGGCGACGGCTCGCGCCAGCGTCAGGCTCTCCGCCGAGGAGAGAGGCCGGAGCGTGAGCTGGGTCGCGTAAGACTTATCCGTCCACGGCGGCCGGGCGCCGGGACGCGCCGTCGCCACGAGCAGGATCGGAACGCCGGCGAGGCTGTCCGACAGCGAGGCGAGGTACTCTTCGGAGCTCTTGTCGATCCAGTGGAGGTCCTCGACGACGAGAACGATTGGTCGGCTCTGCGCGCCTTTGATGCTCATCTCGCGCAGGATCCGAAATGTCCGCGGCTTGAAGACGTCGGGCGGAAGCTGGGCAACGCTCTCCGCGCCTTCCTTCACGCCGAGGAGGTGCAGCAAATACGGCGCGGCCTCGGTGGGCTCCATACGAACTTCCGCGAGCCCGGCGCGGAGCTTCGCGGCCACAGATTCCGCGGCATCGCCTTCGGCGATACCGCAACCCGCCCGGAGAATGTCGAGGATTGGCTGATACGGGATCGTCACGCCGTAGGAGAGGCAGCACCCCTCGAGCCACGTCACGCGTCGCCCGGCGAGACTTTGGGCGAATTCATAGAGCAGCCGCGACTTGCCGACGCCCGGCTCCCCGACGATTTCGATCACCTGCCCCTGGCCAGCCTCGGCGATGCGCATGAGGTTGTGAAGCGCCGCGAGCTCGGGGTCGCGCCCAACGAAGGGGCTGAGGGTGCGCCCTTCGCCGCTCGCGAACGGCGACCGACGCGGGCGTGCGCCGATGACGCGTGAGGCCGTGACGGGCGCGCTCTTGCCGCGAATCTCGATCGGACCGATCGGTTCGAGGATGACGTCGCGGCGCACGAGACGCGCAGTGGCCTCGCTCACCAGGATCGTACCAGCCTTCGCCAATTGCTCGAGGCGGGCGGCGAGATTCGTGGTATCGCCAACGGCGGTGTAGTCCATACGTAGGTCGTTGCCGATGGCGCCGACGACCACGGAGCCCGTGTTCAGTCCCATGCGGACCGCGACCGTGCCCGCCTCGCGCGCGAGGTGGACCTCGCGCTCTCGGAGGACGCGCTCGATCGCGAGCGCGGCGAGCACGCCTCGGCGAGCGTGATCCTCATGGGCCAGTGGCGCACCGAACAATGCCATGAACCCGTCGCCAAGGAACTGGTTGATCGTGCCCTCGTATCGGTGCACCTCGCCCAGAGCGAGTTCGAAAAAGCGACTGAGCAGCGTATGCATGGCTTCTGCGCCAAGCCGTTCGGCGAGAGCCGTTGAGTTTGCCATGTCGCAGAACAGCACGGTCACCTGCTTGCGCTCACCCTCGAGCGCGCCCTTGGACCTAAGAATCTTCTCGGCGAGGTGCTTCGGCGTGTAGTTCTCGGGGGCGGCGAACCGCGAAGGTACCGACGTGGCGACGCCGAGTGACTTCCCGCACCCTCCGCAGAACTTCTCTCCCGCCTCGTTGGGAAAGCCACAGGAGGCGCACGCCGCTGCAAGGGACGCTCCGCACTCGTGGCAAAACCGGCGTCCTGGGCGATTCTCGAGCTGGCACTGGGGACACTTCACGCCGCGCCTCCTAGATGTCGGGACCGCTGCGGACAAGATCTTCGGCTAACCCCAAGAGCCCCTCTGCCTCGCCCCCAGTCCAGCGGTACTCGATCACGATCTTCTGCCCTTCAACCGAGCCCCGCTCGCGAAGTCCGTGGCGAAACGCCTGAGTCGTAGACGAAGGCCCGGCTACCACCCTAGGAAGCCGGTCGCGCCTCAGCCAGTGATCGACGCCGCCAGAATCCCTGCGCCGCGGCTGTCAGCGACGCGGAAGTGGCCTTCCCGGGGGACCGGGCGGCGGAAGCACCACTTGTCCGCCCAAGAAACGGCTCTCGAGCCGAGCCCGGCGCACCCGCAGCCTCCAGACGAATTACGCCGCACGGCTGCTCAAGACCGAGTCGCACGCTTCATCACTCGCCGCGACGGTCGCCTATGGCCTGCCGTCGCTGACCCGAGGATTTCGAGCTGCTTGTGAACCATCACGCTCGCGACTTGGCCAGCCGTCGCCGACACCCCCTGCTGAGAGAGCTGCGCAGCCAACTCTTCGAGCCGAGACCAGTCCTCGGGCTTTAATGGAATCTTCTGGATCTTCGTTGCACCCTCCAGAGACGGACGCCCGCCGGTGGAGCGAACTCTGATTTCTAGCTGCCGCCGCAGTGCGTGCAGGCTGATCGGAGCGCCGTGAACCTCCTCCCGAGGCACGGCCTCGGCGCCGAGTGCCTTGGCGACCGCGTCGGATCCTACCGTACGGAACGCCGCGCCGGAATGACGAATCGCGTTCGCAGGACGGCTCGTGACCTTGAGCTTGCTTCCCATACCTACCTCCCTCCCTCGTCGTACTCCTTGATACGGAAAAACCACGACCCCTCGGGGCCGCTCAGCTCGGCCACGACCACTTCCTGGTCCGTCTCGCGACCGAAGCGGTGGAGGAACTCCTGCCGCAGATCGTGCAGCTCATCAAGGCCAGGCGTCGGAGGTTCCAGACCTGCCCGAAGAGCGTTCAGCGTGGATTGTTCCCGGCGGGAACAGAGCCACAGGCGAAAGCGGGCCGGTCATGGCCATTACGCCGGATTCGCGGAGGCGGTCAACCGGAAGCTGCTCCGTGACCTCGAACGCGGCCTCGGACCGGCCGTGTCTTCGAGCACGCTCGCTACTGTACGCGCCGGCTTTCTAGCGAGTCATGGCCTCATCCACAATGCCCGCCACACACTGCTCTTGGCTCTCCGGCCAGATTCTGCAACTCTTACCATCGGCGAATCCGACGCCCGTCTGCAGCAGTTACTCCCACCGGCTCCCACGTCGCTATGGGAGCAGCAACGTTTTCCGGTTGACTGTGCCGCCCCAACGAGGGTTTTCAATCCACCGGGATTCAAGCGCGAGACGTTGTCGCCCTCATTACGGAAACGTCACAAGGTACCCGGATAGCGTCGCGAAGAAAAGCGCGTCCCCCGTAGAGGTGTTCCTCAAGAAGTTGAACCGGACCGTCGTTCCGGGATCACCGTAGATCTGGACCGCATGATTCGCCACGAATGTGTGACCGGTGGTCCCACCGCTGGATTGCTCGATGAGCAGGAGCGGATGGGGGGCGAATACACTGTTGACTGTTGTAGTGAGCGCGACCTCGGCGGGTCGCTGCTGCTCCTGCATGCGCGCGAGCCCCGAGAGGTGCTCGATTACGAACCGCTTGCCCACCGGTACGGTGAAGGTCCCGGTCTGCGCGAATGAGTCGCCATCGGCAAGCGTGGCGGTAAAGAGTACCTGGATGGCGTCCTTCGCGTTCACGACTTTGACGGGGACCGAGACCTGAGCGTGTGCGGGAACCGCCGCGACTGCCAGCATCAGGGGCACGCCGAGGACAATGACTCGCGCGATGACTGACATGGACATCCTCCTTTGGGACTGGAGTAGGTGACGACTTACTGCCTCCTATCGCAGCCTTGAACGAACCGAGCAAGAGCGTAGGAATAAACACACTCTATCGGTACAGGGCGACAGGCGGCGCAGCTTCGCTGTCATGCTTCCGCCTAGATACAGCGTCGACAAGAGGCCCGTCAAGGGATGATTTCTGAAGGCGTCGGTAGCCACGGTTGCTCGTCATTGCCGCACCCTGTTGTCCTTCGCCAAAACTTCGCCGGCGGGCAAGTGGGTGAACTGTCAGCTCTGATCCGGCGACAATCGCAGCTCGATGATCACCCTACTGCTCCACCTGCTTCGCCTCTTCCCGTTCCTCTGCGGCGGCCACCGCCAGCTCGCCCTGGAAAACCTCGCCTTGCACCAGCAGCTCGCCGTGTACAAGAGAACGATGACCCGGCCGAGACTACGCACGGCTGATCGGTTCTTCTTCTCTGAAGCGGCTTGTCAAGAGAGAAAAGGTCGTTGGTCGTATCAGCGCCCTCTCTCTCCTCCTCGTTTGTGAGGACGACGGACGCGTGTGTGTCGTGCTCGCTGTGCGAGGTTTGTCATCCTTCTCTTCGCGCTGTCAGTGGCGAGTGGCGACTCGCCCGCGCATGATGGTGATGCGATCGGGGCGGCGGCGCCATCTGGGTCACGGCTCTCAACGTCAGCCAAGAAGATCCTCGCGCTCACCGCTCATTCACCTCGTCTCACAGCTGAGCGATCGATCAGCTTGCCCCCTCTTGCAGTCTATGCGGCCCGTCGTGCCGTCATCGGTCCACGCACTTTGGTCGCGTCATAGACAGTCCCATCCCGCCAGATGGCAAACAGGATCCCCGCCAGGCGCCGCGCCAGAGCCACCGCGGCGATGGACCGGCCGCGCCGTCCGGCAATCCGATCCGCCCAGTCGCGCAGCGCGGCCGTCTCGGGTCTCTTGCGCCGGCGCAGAATGCACCACGCGGCCTGGACCAGCAGCCAGCGCATGCGGCCATTCCCCGCCTTGGTGATGTGGCCTCGGCGCTGGGCCTCGCTCGAGCTCCATTCGCAGGGAATCAGCCCCAGATAGGCCTCCACTTGATGCGCGTCCCGGAATCGGGTCACGTCGTCCACGGTGGCCACGAACGCCGTCGCCGTGACCGGCCCCACGCCTGGCACGGTGGTGAGAGGCCGGGTAACCTCGTCGGCCGCGACGATCCGCTCGAGCTCCTCGTCCAGCGCCGCGATCTGTTTATTGAGGGGACCGAGGAGTTCTAACAGCGGCGCGATCACCGTCGTGAGCGTGGGCGGGAGCGCCAGTTCCTTCACCCGCGTGAGAAAGGTCTCAGGCGCTCCGGTGCGGAGGCGCGATCCCTCACGCCGCACGAGCGACTGGATCCGAGTGATCCACGCGGCGCGGGTGCGGACCACGGCCTCGCGGACGGCCAGGCGCGCGCGCAAGTCGCGGCGCTCGGTCGACGTCCGATGGGCGGGGCGATAGGTGCCGGCCTTACCCGCGTGTGCCAGGGCGTGGGCATCTCGGCGGTCTGTCTTCACGCGGCGCGTCCGCTGGGCGTACATCGGCGCGTAGTTCGGGTCGGCCACGATGACCTCGTGGCCAAGGTCTTCGAGGCAACGGGCGACCCACTCACTCTCCGTAGACGCCTCCACGATGATCTTGGCCTTTGGTCGACGGCCGAACACCTCGACCAGGCGATGGCGCTCGGTGCGAATGCGCATGTTGATCAGCTCACCGTCATCCGTGAGGATCGCAATCTGGCTTTCCCTCTTCCCCAGGTCCATGCCAACATGGTCCATGGCTAGCCTCCCCTTGCGGCTTTGACCGCGTTTAAGTTGTGGGGCTCCTGACGCCACCACTCTAGGGGATGGCTAGCCGCTTCATCCTATCTGGGTCGTGCTGTCGAGGCTCTGGAAGAGCTGGCGGAATTCGCTGCAGATGGTGCGGCCAGAGACCGTGGTCGGCTGGCACCGGCAGGGGTTCAGGCACTACTGGGCGTGGAAGAGTCGACGCCGACGCGGTCGGCCCGCGATCAGGACGGAGCTCCGAGATCTGATTCGGCGGATCAGCCGCGCCAATCCTCTGGGGCGCGCCGAGGATCCATGGCGAGCTGCTGAAGCTGGGTCTGGCGGTATCGCAGGCGACGGTTTCGAGGTATATGCTCCGGCCGCGGAGGCCGCCGTCGCAGGCGTGGCGCGCGTTTTTGAAGAACCACGCCAAGGATCTGATCGCGTTGGATTTCTTCACAGTGCCCACGGCGACGTTTCGGGTCCTGTTCGTGCTGGTGGTGCTGAACCACGACCGGCGCCGGCTGGTGCATTTCAATGTCACCGAGCATCCGACCGCGGGTTGGACCGCTCGGCAACTGGTCGAGGCGTGCGGGCTGGAGGAGACCCCACGGAATCTGATCCGGGACCGCGACCAGGTCTATGGAGAGCGATTTTCGCGTCAGGCCAGGACGTTAGACATCCGGGAAGCGGTCATTGCTCCACGCTCGCCCTGGCAAAACGCCTATGCCGAGCGCGTGATTGGATCGATTCGACGGGAATGCCTTGACCATCTCGTGGTGATCGGCGAACGGCATCTGATGGGGATCCTGTCGAAGTACGTCGACTACTACAACGGGACCCGGACACACTTATCGTTGGCCAAGGACGCGCCCGAGCCACGGAGTGTGCAGCCGCCGAGCCAGGGCAGGGTGATGGAGGTGCCACGCGTGGGTGGGCTCCATCACGAATACCTCCGGAGAGCGGCGTGAGCCGATCGGACAAATAAATAGAAGGCACAGGTTAGGACACCCGTGCGATGGGACGGCCGGGGTCACGCTGGCTTTCGCGTGAGCATTGGGGCCGCCTGCGCATCGTAGACCACAGTGCTACGCCCTGACGGGGCTCGTCACATCGAGGGCCGTCAGCGCGAGCACCTTCGCGCACGCCAACATTTCGCTGATCAAGGCGTAGCTCCCGCCGGGTCCCGGCTCGAGGAAGCCGCCACCCGGCCCGTAGTAGACGGACGTGATCCCCGCCGTGCCCCAGAGCCACGAGGCGTCCCCGGCCGAGTAGGACATCGGCAAGAGCGCGCCGATGACCGCCGGCGGGCGACCGGTTACCGCCTGGTGGTGGCGCGCGACCGCCTGCACCACGTCTGCGTTCGTAGGCACGTCCACGGGCTGCATCACGAGGCGGCGCCGGCCCCTGAAATAGGCGGGCGGCGGAATCTCGACCTCGTAGCGGAGCTCGGGGTCCGACGCCCGCAAAGGGTCGAGAGTCCGCCGAATGTCGGCCACGATGCTTTCCACGGTCTGGCCCGGGACGAAGTGGACGTCCACGATGATCGTGCAGAGGTCCGGGACGTAGGGCGGCTCGACGAGCACGTAGCGCTCGCCGCGCCCGCCGATGATGCTGCCGACGTTCAGCCGCGGGAGGGCCGGAAGGGCCGCGTGCGGCGTGTAGCTGAACCGGATCGCCGCCAGCGCCTGCACAACCTTCGTCATCTTCGCGACGGCGCTCACGGTGTGCTCGATCTGGCTGATGTGCCCCGTCACGCCGAAGGTGTGGATGGCCAGGTGCACGATCCCGCCGTGGATCGTGACCAGGTTCCCCAGCCCGTACGGCTCCGGCAGTATCGCCATGTCGGTGCGGGGCCCGTGCTCGGCGAGGTAGCGACTGCCCTCGCCGCCCTGGGTCTCGCCGACGACGCAGGCCAGGACGATGTCCCCCGCGGCGCGGAAGCCGGCCCGCCGGATCGCCTCAACCGCCTCGATCATTGTGGCCACGCCGCCCTTCATGTTCTGGATCCCGTGACCGTAGAGCCGGTCTCCCTCGATCCACGGGTCGAACGGGTCACGGGTCCAGCCTCGCGCCAGCGAATTGATGTCGAGGTGACCGTTCAGCATGAGACTGCGGCCGCCGCCCGTCCCCCGAAGTGTGGCGATCGTCTGGAAGCGGCCCGGCTCCACCTCCTGCAGCTCCACCGCGTAGCCGCGCTCGCGGAAGTACTCGGCCAGGAAGCGGGCGACCGGGGTCTCGTCCGGACAGAAGCTCGGGATCCGGACGAGGCGTTGCGCCAACTCGAGCAGCGCGTCTCGATCGACGGCTGCGAGCACGCGTTCCACCAGCCCGCGGTCCACGTCAGTGGTTCCCGAGCAGATCGAGCACGAGCCCGGCCATCAGCAGGACCCCGGGGCCCTGGCGCGCGAGCTCCCGCGCAACCACGGCGCTGGTCCGGAACTCGGTCCAGCCGGCCTCGGCGTCGCGGTGGAGATCGCGGTGCCAGGCCTGGAGCGCGTCGAGCCGAGCCATCACCGCGTCGTGGGGCGTGCGGAGGGCGCTGTCCGTCACCTAGGGCACCGCCTGCCCCGCGAGCACGCCAGTCAGCCGCTCGTCGTCGACCGCCACCTCACCGTTCACCACCACGAATGGGATCCCGACCGGGAACTGGCGAGGATCGTCGTAGGTCGCCGTGTCGATGACGTGTTCGGAGTCGAAGACGACCAGGTCGGCGAAGTAGCCTCGATCGATGCGCCCCCGGCGGGTGAGGCCAAACCGGCGCGCCGGTCGATCGGTCATCCGGTGGACCATCGCCTCGAGGGAGAGCCCGCCGAACTCGCGTCGCAACCGGCCCAGGAACCGGGGAAAGGCGCCGTACGACCGGGGGTGCGGCACGCTGCCTGCCGGGGTGATGTCGCTGCAGACCATGTAGTCGGGCCGGCTGAGCAGTTGCATGCAGTCCCGGCTGACCTGGCGCCAGAGCGCGACGCTCCGGGGCGGCGCGGCCACGTGGCCCACCCGCAGCTCTTCCGAGAGCAGCAGGTCACACAGCGCCTCGCCGAGCGTGCAGCCGGCCCGGGCGGCGAGGTCGACCAGGCTCATCCCCTCGAGCGCCTTCTCCTTGCCCACGTAGGAGCAGACGAGCTGGTCGAGCGGCACCGAGGGGTCGTGGTCGAGCGTCTCCGCGACCTTGCGCCGGTCTCCCGGGTCGGCGAGGCGCCGGAGGAGGGCGTCGGGCCCGCCCTCCTGGGCCCAGCCCGGTAGATAGCTCACGGCGATCGTGCTGCCCGAGGGGTAAGGGTAGATGTCGAACGTGACGTCGAGCCCCTTGGCCTTCGCTGGGTCGATCAGCCGCATAATCACGTCAATCCGCCCGGCGGTCTCGGGCGCCGTCCGGTAGTGGGCGAAGTGCAGACGCACGCCGGTGCGTCTGGCAATCTCGAGTGCCTCCGCGACGCCGTCGCCACCGTGTGCCCGCTCGAGGTTCGCCCGACGCGGCTCGCACATGTACACGCTGCCGGCGGCGGCGACCGGCTCGCAAAGGGCGATCAGGTCGGCGGTCTCGGCCCACGGTCCCGGGTAGTACTTCGAGCCGGTGGAGAAGCCGACGGCGCCCTGCTCGAGGCCCTCCCGCACGAGGCGGCCGGCGGCCTCCAGGTCACGGCCGCGGAGCGGCGCGTCCCGGAACCCGAGCACCTCGAGCCGCACCGTGGCGAACGGAACCAGGTAGGCGGTGTTGACGGCGACCTTTCGGTGGTAGTGGCGCCGGAAGGCGGCGACACTGGACATGTCGAGGTCCTCGGGCGGATCGCCGAGAAGGCCGGCCAGCCAGCGCCGATACAGGCGGTAGTTCGCCGCCGAGAGTGGAGCGTAGGACATCCCGTCGATCCCGAGGAACTCCGTGGTGATGCCCTGTCGGAGACCCATCGGGTGCTGCGGATCCGTGAGGAGCGCCCCCTCCGCGTGGGTGTGGGGGTCGATGAAGCCGGGCGCCACGACGAGGCCCGTCGCGTCGATCACGCGGCGCGTCTCCGCCCGCCCCAGGTCCCCGATGGCGGCGATCGTCTCGCCGCCGACGCCCACGTCAGCGTGGTACCCGGGTGCCCCACTGCCGTCGACGACGGTCCCGCCGCTCACGACGAGGTCGAACATCACGGGATGACCAGGTCGCGGGACAGCCGCGTGAGCCGCTCGTGTCCGGCGGGGGTGACGAGCACGGGGTCCCCGAGCGCCACATAGAACGTGCCCTCGGGCGCAAGGAGCCCCGAGTGCAGAAGGAAGGTCATGCCTTCCTGGAGGACGTGGGTGTCCGTCTCCTTTATCCGCAGGCTGTCGATCCACGTGGGCGGATAGCCGAGGCCGATCCCGTATCCCACGTGCTGACCGCGGCGTGAGTAGCCGCGCGCGGCCATCGTCTCGTGAACCAGCCAGGCGACGTCCGCCGTCCGGACACCGGGCTTGATCGCCGCCAGACCCGCGTCGGTCGCCTCGCGGATCGCCTCGTACATTGACCGCATGCGGTCACCGGGCGCACCGAGCGAGGCGGTGCGCATGCAGACCGCGTGGTAGCGCCGGTAGCAGCCACCGACCTCGAGGAGGAACGGGTCGCCCGCCTGGACCTCGCGCGTGGTCGCGCCGCCGTGGGTCTGCGTCAGCGTCCGCGGCCCGGTCCCCATCGGCGGCGCGACCGACGGGTGCTCGCCGCCGGCCCGGTACATCGCCGCGACCACGGCCGCGTGGACGTCGCACTCGCGGACGCGCGGGCGGAGCGCTTCCCAGGCGGCCTCGACGCCGGCGTCCATGATCTCGCCCGCCCGCCGCATGCACGCGATCTCGGCCCGGGACTTCACGAGGCGCAGCTCCGTCACGAGATCGGAGGCGTCCACGAGCTCCGCGCCGCGGAGGGCGTCCCGAAGGAGGTCGTAGTAGTAGGGCAGGAGAGCGTGGCTCTTGCGCTCGATCCCGATGCGCTTCCCTGTAATCAGCCCCCGCTCGGCCAGGATGTCGGCGGTCTGCTGCGCCGGATCGCGTGTGGCATCGTCCAGCCAGAGGCGCACGTCGTCCACGATCCCGCCCTCGCGGACCAGCAACTCGTCGACCTTGCGGACGACGGCCGTCATCGGCTCCTCGGCCGCCGGCACGATCAGCGCCTGGTAGACCCAGTAGCCGATCTGGTCGTATCCCGCGAGGTAGAGCATGTGCTCCTGGTGGAACACCAGCAGGACGTCGAGGCCGGCCGCGCGCATCGCGGCCCGGGTGCCGCGGAGCCGGGCCGCGTACTCGGAGCGGTCGAACGGCGCGGGCATCAGCCGTCTCCTCCATCTGGCGCGAGCGCGGTCGTGAGCAGCGTGACGGGTTGGAGGCGTTCCAGCTTGGCCACGAGCTCAAGAACCCGGGCGGTTCCGGCCGCCGCCAGGACGGGCTCCGCCAGCTCGCGGTACTTCCGCTCGGTCTCTTCGTTCGTCATCGGCTCGTCGGGACCGCCCCGCGCGTGCCGGCGCCTCGCCTCGACCGTGCCGCCCGGCGTCTCGATGACGACCGTGGCGGGGATGCGGGCGGAGTGGCGGATCGTCGCCCACGTGTCCTGGGCGGCGGGGTCGGTCTTGAGCTCCACCCGGTCCATTAGGTCGAGGACCGCGGGGTCGGTCCGGTTGGCGTCCCACCACCACTCAGGCGGGGGCCGGTCGAGGATTGCCATTGCGACGGCGTGCGGCACGCTGAACTGCGCGTCTACCATGCTGGCCGGGCGCCGCGAGTGAAACCAGGCCCGGAACGCCTCTATCGAGCGCACGGTGACCCTCCGCACGTCGCTCGGGCGGAGGCCCTGCCCCGCGACCAAGTCCCGTACCGCGTCGAGCGTCGAGTGGATCCACCGGCAACACGGGTACGGCTTGAGCGAGACGCGCAGCAGCTCCCAGTCGGTCCCGAGGTCGTGGACCATGCGATCGAAGTCGCAGCGGTCGGAGCCGAGCATGCGCCAGAGGCCCCGATCCCCGTCGAGGATGGTCCGTGTCGCCCGGAACCCGGAGGCCGCGAGCAGCGCCGCGCGCACGCCCCCCTCGGCGGGCCAGGCGACGTTGTCCTTGACCCAGGAGAGCTGGTCCTCGTTCCAGCCGAACTTCGCCTCGTGGGGGAGGGGGGCGAACGCCCCGGCCAGGCCGAACGCGCACAGCATCTCCTCGTAGCCCAGGCCGAGGAGTCGGGCCGCAGCGGCCGCCGCCCCGAAGGTCTGGGTAACGCCGCTCCCGTAAACCTGGACGCGGCGTTCCCAGCTCGGCTGGACCCCGGCCAGGATACGGGCCCAAACCTCGTAGCCCGCGACTACAGCCGTCATCAGCTCGGTGCCGGACCGGCCGCCCACCTCAGCGAGGGCGAGTGCGGCCGGGATCACGGTCGCTCCCGGGTGTCCCGTGGCGCCGGTGTCGTCGTAGTCTAGGGCGTTGGCCGCCATCGCGTTGGCGAATGCGGCCGGGCCCGGCGCCGCCCTCCGGCGCGTGCCGATCACGGTGGCGCCGCTCCCGCGGTCGGCCACGGCGACGTCGGCGGCGGCCCGGGCCAGCGGCGTCCGGCTCCCCCCGAGCGCGCAGCCGAGGTGATCGAGGACGAGGCGCTTCACCGCCCCGACCACGGGCACTGGCACGTCGGCGAGCGACAGGGCGGACGCGAACCGGGCCAGCTCGGCTGTCGCGCTCGACGCCATGGGAGCGAGCCTCACACCACCATCAGGTCGCGCCGGTGTGGCGTCAGGATCTCGCAGCCCGTCTCGGTCACGGCGATCGTCTCGCTGAAGCCGGCGGCCATGAGCCCCGGGATCCGGAGCGACCGCACTCCGTGGAAGGTCGTGCCGGGCTGGAGGACTCCTCCGAGCCCTCGACGATCCAGATGGAATCCTCGGACCACTCGGGCGGGAAGCCGAGGCCGACCGGATAGGCGTGGTACTCGCTGAGGTACACCTCGGGATCGACGCCCGCGAGCCCCTTTGCGGCCGCGCGCGCGACCTCGTGCGCCGTGCGACCGGCACGGACGTTTTCATAGAGGAGCGCGAGCGTCGCGAGCGCCACATCGGCCAGCCGCCGGAGGCGATCCGACGGCCGGCCGATGACGGCGGTCGCGTAGAGCGGGGCCGTGTAGCGCTGGTAAACCCCGCCCAGCTCGATGATGACGGGATCGCCCAGCTTGACGAAGTGCCGCTTGTAGGTCGCGTGGATGATGCCCGAGCGATGGCCGGCGCGCACCCAGGGGTCCGTGCAGAAGAACTCGCTCCCGGCTTCGATCATCGCCGCCACGGCCGCGGCGGCGATGCCGTTCTCCGTCACGCCGGGACGCATCGCCCGGACGGCGGCCTCCATCGCGGCCACCGAGAAGCGCCCGGCCTGCCGGAGACACTCGAGCTCCGCCGGAGACTTGACCGCGCGGACCCGCGGGACGAGGTCGGATGCGTCCACGAGGTCGGCCTTCGGGAACGTGTCCCGCAGCAGCTGGTATGTGTGAGCGTTGAGACCCGTCCGCCTCGGCTCGATCCCGATCCGCCGACGATCGACGCAGACCTCGCGCAGGAGGTCGAGGAGCTGCACCGCCGCCTCGTCCATGCGGTTCCAGCCGACGCTGAGGATCCGCTCGACAGTCGTGTGCACGAGCGCCAGGCCGACCTCGAGGTCGCACACCTGGAGCGTGAGGGGTCCGTTAGGGGCGACGATGAGGCAGTTGTACCAATCGGAGACCGGGGTCTGGTAGCCGGTGAGATAGCAGACACTCGGCAAGTGATGAAGCAGGAGGAGGTCGAGGCCCTGGGCGTCCATCCCACGGCGGACCCGCGCCAGCCGCCCGCGGTACTCCACCTCCGAGAACGCCATCTCCTTGGGAACCGACCGCGCCCGGTAGCTCTCGAGGATGTCCATGTCAGGACACCGGAACCGGGGCTGCCGTCTGCAGGCGCAGCAGATCGGCCCGGGGAATGTGGCAGGCAATCGCGTGCCCACGGTCGGTCGTCACGAGAGGCGGCATCTCGCGCTCGCAGATGGGACCCAGCTTTCGCGGACAGCGGGGATGGAACGGACAGCCCGACGGCAGCACTGCTGGGTTTGGCGCCGGTCCCTCCAGGCGGATCGTTCCGGTGACCGACGTGGCGGAGAGCGACGGGACCGCGGAGAGGAGCACCTCCGTGTAGGGATGCCAGGGCGGCGCGAAGACCTCCTCGGTCGGGCCCGCCTCGCAAATGCGCCCGAGATAGAGCACGACGACACGGTTGGCGATGTGGCGTACGACTGAGAGGTCGTGCGAGATGAAGAGATAGGACGTGTGCTCCCGAGCCTGAAGCGAGGCCAGCAGGTTGAGGACGGTCGCCTGCACCGAGACGTCGAGGGCGGAGGTCGGCTCGTCGCAGACGACCAGGTCGGGCCGGCAGGCGAAGGCCCGCGCGATTGCCACGCGCTGCCGCTGGCCGCCGGAAAGCTGGGCGGGGAACAGGTCCAGGTAGCGCGGCTCGAGGCCCACCGCTTCAAGGAGTCGGGCGGCCGCGCTTCGGCGCGTGCGTCGGTCAACCAGGCCGAACAGCCGGAGCGGCCGGGCGACGGCCTCGAGAATCGTGCGGCGAGGGTTCAGCGTGAGGTCTGGATTCTGGAAGACGATCTGGAGCCGCCGCCGGAGCTTCCGCGGGCGCGCCGCCGGCCGGCGGGGCACCGGCCGGCCGTCGACCTTGATTTCGCCGGCGGTGGGCTGGAGGACCCCCGTGACGCAGCGAGCGATCGTCGTCTTCCCCGACCCACTCTCCCCGACCACCGCGAGGGTCTCGGCAGGGACGACGCCGAGCGACACTCTGTCCACCGCCCGGACGATCGGCGCCCGCCCGAGCATCGCGGTCAGGCCGCCCGCCTGACGGTAGTGGTGGACGAGGTCTACGACTTCGAGGAGTGGGACCGGACGCGTGCTGGCCCGGCCGCGTGGCTTGGCGAGGGCCGGGGCCCGGACGGTGCCCGGCGGCGGGACCCGCTCCCAGTAGAAGCAGCGGGCGCCTTGGCCCGGCGCGGTCTCGAACCAGCCCGGATGCTCCCCCCGGCACCGCTCCTGCGCCAGCGCGCACCGCGGCGCGAACTGACAGGCGCACACCTCGGCACGTGGGTCGGGCAGGGTGCCCTCGATGGCCGGTAGAAGCCGCGTGGCGGGCGGGCGATCGATCCGCGGCAGGCAGTCGAGCAGCGCGACAGTGTAGGGGTGCCGCGGTCGGGCGAAGACGGCGCCGACCGGCCCCTGCTCGGCGATCTCTCCCGCGTACATCACCGCCACCTCGTCGGCGAGCCGCGCGATCACGCCGAGGTTGTGGGTGATGTAGAGGATCCCGGCCGCGGTCCGCTGCCGGAGCGAGTCGACCAGGTCCAGGATCCGGGCCTCGGTCGTCACGTCGAGCCCGGTGGTCGGCTCGTCGAGGACGAGCAGGGCGGGTTTGCAGGCGAGCGCGGTGGCGATCGAGACCCGCTGCTGCTGGCCGCCGGAGAGCTGGTGCGGGTAGCGCCGCGCAATCTCCGCGGGGTTCGGGAGCTGGACGGCGGCGAACAGCTCAAGCATGCGGGCCCGCGCCTCTGCGGGGCCGCGCCCCTCGTGCTCGACGAGGACCTCAACGAGCTGGTCCCCGACGGTCAGCACCGGGTTGAGCGTGCTCGTCGGGTCCTGGAAGACCATCGCGAGCCGCCGGCCCCAGAGACGTCGCAGCTCGCGCTCGGGCTTCCCAATCAGGTTCTCGCCGCGGAAGCGCACCTCGCCCGTGACCTCGGCTTCAGATTCCAGGGCCGCCATCACCGCGAGCGCGACCGTGCTTTTCCCTGACCCTGACTCGCCGACGAGCCCGAGGACCCGGCCAGGCGGCAGCACCAACGAAACGCCCTTCACCGCACGGACCGGGCCCGCCCCAGTTCGGTACGTGACCCGCAGGTCGCGCACGGCGAGGACCGGCTCGCCCCCTGGGGCCCGGGTCACAGCGTTTCGCCCCGGCGGCGCAGTGCCAGCAGGTCGCTGAGCGCGTCGCCCAGAAGGTTGGCGCCCACGACTGAGCTGGAGATCGCCGCGGCTGGCAGGATCGCGAGCCACGGCGCCTGAGCGAGGAACGGGAGCGCCTCGTTGATCATGAGGCCCCAGTCCGGCGCCGGTGGCTGGGCGCCGAGCCCGAGGAACCCGAGCGAGGTCGCCAGCAGGATCGCGTAGGCGAACCGGATGGTCAGCTCGACGATGATCGGCGCCCAGGCGTTGGGCAGCATCTCGGCGAAGATGATGTAGAGACCGCGCTCGCCGCGAGCGCGGGCGGCGTCGATGAACTCGGCGGCGGCCAGGCTGAGCGCGATGCCCCGCACGACGCGGGCCGACCGCGGCATGAACACGACGCCGATCCCCAGCGCGACGTAGACCGGGTTGGCCCCGACCGTCGTGAGGAGGAGCATAGCGAGCAGGAGCGCCGGGAGCGCCATGAGCGCGTCCATGATCCGCATCAGCAGTTCGTCGACGAATCCCCGGTAGAAGGCGCCCACCATCCCCACCACGACACCCAGGCCGACGCCGAGCAGCGTGCTCGCCGTCGCGAGGAGCAGCGTCGAGCGCGCGCCCCACATGACCCGGCTGAGTTGGTCGCGGCCGAACTGGTCGGTGCCCCCGAGGAAGTCGCGCGAGGGCGTCTCGAGCGTGTGCAGGATGTTGAACTGCGCGAAGTGGTAGGGGGCCAGCGCCGGGCCGAACACGGCCAGTCCCAGGTGGATGACGAGGAGCAGGGCGCCCACCATCGCTGCGGGGGACCCCAGGAGAAGGGCCCACGCGACCTCGGCCCCACGCCAGATCGCGGCGCGGGCGCCGGGTCCCGGAGCGAGTTCGGCCGGCACACCCAGAGGAGCGAACATCGCTCAGTACCGTATGCGCGGATCGAGGTACGCGTAGACCACGTCCGCCGCCAGGTTGGCGAGTGCGTACGTCAGTGCGATCACGAGGGCCGCCATCTGGATCACCGGAACGTCGCGGTGGTTCACGGCGTCGACCATCAGCCGGCCGAGGCCCGGATAGGCGAAGACGGTTTCCACGACCACGATGCCGCCGATCAGGAAGCCGACGTTGATGGCCACGATGCCGACGGTCGGCAAGAGCGCGTTCCGAAGCGCGTGCCGGAGGATCACTACGCGCGGGCGGAGCCCCTTGAGGCGCGCCGCCCGGATGTAGGGCTTCTCCAGCACGTCCAGCATGCTGGCCCGGGTCATGCGGGTCATGTGGGCAAGGAGGGCCAGCACCAGCGTGAGCGTTGGCAGGACCAAGCTCGGTGCGATCGACCACAGGCTGGCCCGCGGGTCGATCAGGCTGGACGGCGGGAGGAGTCCGAACTGGAGGCCGAGGACCAGGATGAGGACCGTGCCCGTGATGAACTCGGGGACCGAGACGGCCACCAGGGTGACAAGGCCCACCGCCTGATCAAGGAAGTGGTTACGCCGGAGCGTGGAGAGGACGCCGAGTGCGATGGCGAGCGGCACCGCGACGGCGAGGGCTACGAGCGCCAGCACTGCCGACTTCCCGAGCCGCTCGAGCACGAGCGGGCGGACGGGGACTTGGTAGAGTAGGGAGGTGCCCCACTCGCCGCGGATCGCGTCGCCCACCCAGTCCGCGTAGCGGAGCGCGGCGGGCCGATCGAGGCCGAGCTTCTGCCGCAGGGAGGCGAGGTCGGCGGGAGTTGCCGAGGTCCCGAGGATCATCACCGCCACGTCGCCGGGCAGGATCTGGACGATGCCGAAGATCAGGACCGACACGATGGCCATCACCAACGCCAGAAGCAGCAGCCGCCGGCCGACGAAAACGAAGACCCGCATCGGCCCGCACTACGGCGTTAGGCCTCCAGGAACGTGTTTCGGAAGTCGCACCACCGCAGCGGGTGGAGCGTGTACCCCTTGACGTTCGACCGCACCGCGCTCACATACTGGGTGAAGTACGTGACGGCGTAGTGGCCCTCGTCCGAGATCACGCGCTGCAGCTCGGCGTAGATCTCCTTCCGCTTCGCCGGGTCCGTCGAGGACCGGCCGTTCTCGAGCAGCTTGTCGAGCTTCGGGTTCGAGTACTTGCCCTCGTTCCAGCTACCGCTGCTGTGGAAGTATGGATACACGGTCTCGTCGATCGTCGCCCGTCCGAACCAGTTGTTGATGTAGAGGGCCTTCTTCTTGTAAACGTTCGCGTTGAAGACCGACCACGGGACCGTCTTGACCTCCAGCTTGATGTCGGCCGGGGCCACCATCTGCTGGACGACGACCGCTAGCTCCTGCATGCCCACCCGCTCGTTGGACGTCCAGATCTCGGCGCTGAAGCCCTGAGGGTGTCCCGCCTCGGCGAGGAGCGCCTTGGCGCGGGCAACATCCTGCGTACGCTGCGGCTGCGGGGCGTGGAGTGGGTTGATGTCGGGAACCGGATGGTCGTTGCCCACGGTGCCGCGCCCCTGCCACACTGCCTTGATTACCGCCGTCCGGTCCAGAAGGAGCTTCATCGCGAGGCGGACCCGGTTGTCGTCGAAGGGCTTGTGGTCGGTCGCCAGGATCACGGGCTGGAACGACGTGCTCTTCACGGACCCCACGGAGACGCCCGGCGCCCGCTCCAGGGTGCCGATGAAAGCCACCGGCACCTCGAACATCATCTGGACGTCGCCGCCGCTAAGTGCCGCCACCTGGGTGGCGTGCTGCGGGATGTTCACTTGCCACAGCTCATCGAGGTAGGGCCGGGGCCTGTCCCAGTAGTCCGCGAACTTCACCAGGCGCGTGCGCTCGCCCGGCTTGAACTCGACTAGGCGGAACGGCCCCGTCCCGGACGGCTCGCTCACGATCTTGTCAGCCCGGTCCGCCGGGAGGACGCGGCCGAAGGTCACGCCCAGGTTGACGGGCAGGTCGGCATACGGGGCCGACATTCGGAACCGGACCGTGTAGTCGTCGACCGCCTCGACCTTCTCGATGGGCCCCAGGGCTGTCCGGCCCGGAGAGGCGGTCTTCGGATCGAGAACTCGCTCGAACGTGAGGACTACGTCGCTCGCCTTGAGCTCCCGCCCGTGGTGGAACTTGACGCCCTGCCGCAGGTGGAACGTCCAGACCCGCGCCTGGGGATCGGAGCTCCACCGGGTGGCCAGCATCGGCTGCACCTGGAGCCTCTCGTCGACCCGGGTCAGGTTATCGTAAACGTTCTGCGTGATCATGTATTCGTCGCCCTGGATGGTGAGCGCGGGGTCGATCGTCCGGGGCGAGCTGGGCCAGGCCATCTTGAGCGTTCCGCCCGAGCGTGGCGTCTCGGCCCAGGCCCGGCCCCGCTCCTGATCCTTGACGAGTGGCTCGACCACGCCGATGGCGCTGCCTGCCAGGGCCAACTCGAAGAGTCGCCGTCGCGTCATGCCGTCCCGCGTCCCGCCCCTGTGCTCGTCGTTGCGGGTCATCGCCACAGCCTCCTTTCGTCTTCCGGCCGGCCCGCGATATTCACCGGTCGATCACGGCGAACGCGTCGATCTCGACCATGAGCTCGGGGAGCGCCAGCCCCTGCACCACGACACCCGTGCTGCAGTGGTGGACGCCCTCGAAGTGCTTCTCGATCATCCTGTAGACGGCTGGGCGGTAGGACACGTCCGTCACGTAGACGGTGAGCTTGCACACATCCTTGATGCTGCCCCCCGCCTCCTCCATGAGTTGCTTAATGTTCCTGCTCGCCTGCTCGGCCTGGGCCCCGGGATCGCCCTTCCCGACGAAGTTGCCGTCGAGATCGAAGCCGGTCTGCCCGCGGAGGAAGACGTAGTCTCCGCGGGTGCGGATCGCCATTGAGTAGATGCCGCGGGCCCCGTGCTTGTAGGTGGAGGCGTCGAACTTCCGGATGAATTGCTTCGGCATGCGCCTGGTCTCCTCGAATCGGCCTTCGGGAGGCTAGTCAGAGTCAGCGAGTCAGCCGGAGTAAAGCATCTTTCCTCGCGAGGCGTCAAGGCGGGTGGCGCCTCTCACGACAGCCGCACCGTCAGGTCGCTCACTCGCCAAGCGTCGGTTAGCGCCAGGTCCTGCGGGCACGCCGAGCGGGCCGCGATGAGGTCCTTGCGCGCGAGCAGCGTGACGGAGTCGCCGGGGCGGGCCGGCGAGACGGCACTAAGATAGCGGCTCTCCGGGAGCACTGGCGAGTGCGCGAAGAGGTTCATGGTCACCGCCTCGCGGGCGCGCATACGGCACATCCGGGCGTGGCCGGCCGGGATCACGAACTCCCGCGGAGAGCTGGTCACGCGCCCACCCGCGCAGGCCGTCCGTCGGAGGCCTTGCCGCGCGCGGCCGGCCGCCGCCTGGCACCGTTCGAGGCGACGGCCGCCCGGGCGGGCAGCTTCTTCCGGTGACGCTTCCGGTACCCGGGATGCTCCACGATCCGTCCGAGGAACTCGATGATGAGTTGCGCCGCGATCTGCGAGGTGTTGTGGGACGCCACGTCGAGCATCGGGTTGACCTCGACCAAGTCGAATCCGATCACCTCTCGAGCCCGGGCGATGGCGAAGAGCGTCTGCCGCAGCTCGTCGTAGGACAGCCCATTCACCTCGGAGGATGCGCAGCCCGGGACAAGCGGCAGATCCAGTACGTCGATGTCGATCGAGACGTAGACGGGCTCGTCCTTCGGGAGGCGGTCGACAATGGCCTTCGCGCCGCGGCGGCGGAACTCGGGCACGGTGACGATGTCGTTGCCCCGGGCACGCGAATCCTCCACGTCTGCCTGGCTGGTGCGCAGGCTCCGGATCCCGACCTGGATGATGTGATGACAGGTCTTGAGCTGCGCCACGTTCCGGATCGGGTTGCCGTTCGCCCACTGGACCCCGTGGACGAAGGGGCGGTAGTCCATGTGCGCGTCGAAGTGGACAACGTTCAGCCGCTCTTCGTACGCCCGGACCACGGGGTACGTCACCGCGTGATCGCCGCCGATGACGACGGGGAAGGCGCCGGCCTTGAGGATGCGCTTAACGTCCCGCGTGATGTTGTCGAACGTGCTGCGGACGTTGGTGTAGATGATGTCTGAGTCGCCGCAGTCGACGATCCGGTGGTGCTGGCGCTCGTACTCGAGGTAGCGACGGTCTTCCTCGATGTCGTAGTACCCCTTCTGGTGCTGGAGGGGGCCGTAGCCCGCATACTTCACCGACAGTTCCCGGATCTTGCGCGGCGCGAACCGCGCGCCGGGCTTCCACGGCGACCCCTCGTCGGTCGGCGTGCCGAGGATAGCGATGTCGGCGTCCAGCTTGTCGAAGTCATCGCAGGTCGGAGCGCGCATGAAGGACACGAGCCCGGTGAAGGGCAGGTTCAGCCGGTCTTCCGCCATGAGCAGTGGCCTCCTGTTCTCAACGGCGCCCGATAGCCGCTCAGACGCGCCGGCACGCCGCGCCCGATCCTATCACCGGGACCACCGGACGCGCCACCGGGGTCTGGTGAACGTACGTGACTCGGTGCATGCTGGAACCGCCATGGACACCCCCCTGACCCTGCTGCTCGCTCACGGCGACGCCGTGCCCCGACGATCGCTGGCGGGCCTGGCGCGCCGGCTCGCCGCGAAGCTGGGTCACGACGTGGAGGGATGCCTCCTGGACGGCCCGGGCGACCCCCTGGGGGCTGCGGTCGAACGGGGCATCGAGCGCGGCATCTCCCGGTTCGTCGTGCTGTCCCTGGGCCTGGCCCGGACGGGCGGCGATGACACACGGGCCGATCGGGCGATCGCTCGCGTCCTTCGGCGATGGCCCGAGCTACGGGTCCATAGAGGCGCGCCGCTCGATCCCGATGACCTCGCCCGCATGTTGGGGGATCGAGCTCGCGAGACGAAGGGGCGCGCTCCTGCGGAGGACGCCGTGGTCGTGATCGTGGGCGGAGGCGGCGCCAACCCGACCGCCAATGCCGAGCTGGCCGGGCTGGCCCGGCTCGTGTACGAAGCACACCGTTTCCGGGATGTCGACTATGCTTTCCTGGATCTGACCGGGCCGAGTGTGGGCGAGGTCATCGGCAGATGGGCGAGGCTCGGCGCGAAGCTCATCGTCGCGGTGCCGTGCCTCGTATTCCCGGGCCGCGCTTTTCGCGGTCTGGCGGAACACGCGGCCGGCGCGGCCAAGGCCTCGGGCGTGAGCGTCTCGGTGGCGCGGCCGCTGTCGTCCCATCCAGCCATCGTCTGGGCGCTCGTCCGGCGCCATCTCGAGGCACTCTCGTCCGGCGACGGAGCGGAGAGCGCGTACGTCAATCCGGCTCTGCTTCGCGTGCTCCGGAGCGCCCACTCGCATGACTTCGGACCGCTCGCCGGCCTCCAGGCTCGCATGTCGGCGATGCTGCCGCCCCGGTATCGCGACCCGAGTGTGACGGTGAGCTCCGCCCCCATGGGGACCGCGGGGTTGGAGTTCGGGGCTGACGGCAGCGTCGCGTGGGACCGGCTGTGGCAGGGGTTCTGCGAGCTGGCGCTTGCGGGTGGACCGCCGCACCGCGGCACGCTCCTGGAGCCGGCCGCGCGGCAAGAGGTGCTGGCGGATGGGACGCGATACGCGGAGGTGGTGCGCGAGCTAGAGCGCGGCATCCGGATGGTGACCGGGCTCGAGGTGGTCGCCGACGGGCCGCCGGGCTGGGTCGGCATCGTCTGCGCGAGCCAAGAGATGGCGATCTGGCTGATGCGCGCCATCGTCGTGGAGAACGTGCTGGCGCGGCGAGAAGGGACGATCCTCTACCTGCCGGCCGGTCCCCGGTTCACCCTGAGTGGCGAGATCAAGAACGTCGTGACGGTCGTGGCCAAGACCCACCACTACTGGATCGAGCACTTGGCGGCCGGGGGGAGCGACCGGTAGGTCGCCGGGGCGGCGCGGATGCTCCGCTCCGCGGGGGCACGAGGACGGGCTGCCCGTTCAGGCCCGCTCCGGACGCCTCGCTCGCCACCCATCGCGTCAGCTCAAGGCCGTGTGTGAACCATAGGCCGGGGAACGTCCGCAATGTAGTCCAGCAACTCCTCGAGCATCAGCACGCGCGAGGGCCGGCCGCTGAACCGAGGTGGAGGATCAAGGTGTAGGCCCTGCCGAGCCCGTGCATCCCGCGAAACTCGTGCTACCACGTGGGCAGCGTGGCTGCCGAGGGCGCGTGGAGAACCGGATGGCTGCCCGAGAACCGGTCGGAGCTGGCCGGCGAGGCCTGTGTGATCGGTGAGCCCCAGGCGCCGAGCGACGTGCGGATCGGCGAGAAGGGCTAGAGCCAGTTCCGCCTGGGTCGCCAAAGGCGCAGCGCGCCGCGGGGGCCGGGCACCGGCGACGACGTCATAATCCAATGACATGCCGGCGCCGGACGAGTTCA
>Ga0209470_1000881_pt1 | contig 23311 bp, 22 predicted proteins | sample GraSoiAngelo_125_FD_185882 | JGI IMG/M metagenome (GOLD analysis project Ga0209470, IMG submission 185882) | Grasslands soil microbial communities from the Angelo Coastal Reserve, California, USA - 14_0927_05_40cm (SPAdes) (version 2) | ecosystem: Environmental > Terrestrial > Soil > Grasslands ... | reverse complement strand
CGTGACGGCGACCTTCATGCAGTCCTCGTTCGCGCTTACGGTGAGCACGGCAGGGGCCGGCACCGGCACCGTCACCAGTGCGCCGACCGGCATCTCTTGTCCTGCGAGCTGCACGACCTCCTTCACCTCTGGCACGGTGGTCACGCTGACTGCTACACCCGCCGCTGGCGCGACGTTCACCGGGTGGAGCGGCGGTGGCTGTTCCGGCACCGGCACCTGCGCCGTGACGCTGAATGCGGCCACGACCGTGACGGCGACCTTCGCCGTTCAGAACTTCACGCTTACCGTAAGTAAGGCGGGCGCGGGCACCGGCACCGTCACCAGTGCGCCCGCGGGCATTTCGTGCGGCGCGGCGTGCTCTGCGTCGTTCGCGAACGGCACCGCGGTCACGCTGACGGCCGCACCCGCGGCCGGCTCGACGTTCACCGGGTGGAGCGGCGGTGGCTGCTCCGGCACGGGCGCCTGCGCCGTGACGCTGAATGCCGCCACGACCGTGACGGCGACCTTCATGCAGTCCTCGTTCGCGCTTACGGTGAGCACGGCAGGGGCCGGCACCGGTACCGTCACCAGCGCGCCGACCGGCATCTCTTGTCCCGCGACCTGCTCGACCTCCTTCACCTCCGGCACTGTGGTGACCCTGACCGCCACGCCCGCGGCCGGGTCGACGTTCACCGGGTGGAGCGGCGGTGGCTGTTCCGGCACCGGCACCTGCGCCGTGACGCTGAATGCGGCCACCACCGTGACGGCGACCTTCGCCGCCGTTCAGAACTTTACGCTCACGGTAAGTGCGGCGGGGGCCGGCACCGGCAGCGTCACGAGTGCGCCCGCGGGCATTTCGTGCGGCGCGGCGTGCTCCGCGTCGTTCGCGAACGGCACGGTGGTCACGCTGACGGCCGCACCCGCGGCCGGCTCGACGTTCACCGGGTGGAGTGGCGGTGGGTGCTCCGGCACGGGCACCTGCGCCGTGACGCTGAACGCCGCCACCACCGTGACGGCGACCTTCATGCAGTCCTCGTTCGCGCTTACGGTGAGCACGGCAGGGGCCGGCACCGGTACCGTCACCAGCGCGCCGACCGGCATCTCTTGTCCTGCGAGCTGCACGACCTCCTTCACCTCCGGCACGGTGGTCACGCTGACTGCTACACCCGCCGCTGGCTCGACGTTCACCGGGTGGAGCGGCGGTGGCTGTTCCGGCACCGGCACCTGCGCCGTGACGCTGAATGCGGCCACGACCGTGACGGCGACCTTCGCCGCCGTTCAGAACTTCGCGCTCACGGTAAGTAAGACGGGGGCCGGCACCGGCACCGTCACGAGTGCGCCCGCGGGCATTTCGTGCGGCGCGGCGTGCTCCGCGTCGTTCGCGAACGGGACCGCGGTCACGCTGACCGCTACACCCGCCGCTGGCTCGACGTTCACCGGGTGGAGCGGCGGTGGCTGTTCCGGCACGGGCACCTGCGCCGTGACGCTGAATGCGGCCACGACCGTGACGGCGACCTTCGCCCTTCAGAACTTCACGCTCACCGTAAGTGCGGCGGGGGCCGGTACCGGCAGCGTCACCAGTGCGCCCGCGGGCATTTCGTGCGGCGCGGCGTGCTCCGCGTCGTTCGCGAACGGCACGGTGGTCACCCTGACGGCCACACCCGCGGCCGGCTCGACGTTCACCGGGTGGAGCGGCGGTGGCTGCTCCGGCACCGGCACCTGCGCCGTCACGCTGAATGCGGCCACTGCCGTCACCGCCACCTTCGTGCAGTCGTCGTTCGCGCTTGCGGTGACCACGGCAGGGACCGGAACCGGCACCGTCGGTAGTGCGCCGGCCGGCATCTCCTGTCCCGCGAGCTGCTCGACCTTCTTCACCTCCGGCACCGTGGTCACCCTGACCGCCGCGCCGGCGGCCGGCTCCGCCTTCACTGGCTGGAGCGGGGGTTGTGCGGGGACCGGAACCTGCAGCGTCACCATGAGCGCAGTGCGGGGCGCCACGGCAACCTTCACCAGCATCCCCGGCGTGAGCGGCATCACGCCAAGCACGATCGACCTCGCAAGCCCGCCGGCCACGTTCACGATCACGGGCAGCGGCTTCGCGAACCTCGGGTTCGGCCTGCCGGTGGTGAACTTCATGAGCGGCACCACGCTGCTCGCGCAGGCGCGGGCGACCGCGCTCGCTGGGAGCACCACGCTGACGGTGCCGTTCCCGACGCAGGCCACGTCGCTTACGCCGAATTTGCCGGGGCTGTCGCCCGGCACGGTCCAGGCTCAGGTCTGGCAGCAGACGAGCGCGACGCCGACCTTCAGTCTGATCGGGAGCGCCACGCTTACGGTCACCGTCCCCGGCGTGAGCGGCATCAGTCCAAGCACGATCGACCTCGTGAGTCCGCCGGCTACCTTCACGATCACGGGCAGCGGCTTCGCGAACCTCGGGTTCGGCCTGCCGGTGGTGAACTTCATGAGCGGCACCACGCTGCTCGCGCAGGCGCGGGCGACCGCGCTCGCCGGGAGCACCACGCTGACGGTGCCGTTCCCGACGCAGGCCACGTCGCTCACGCCGAATTTGCCGGGGCTGTCGCCCGGCACGGTCCAGGCTCAGGTCTGGCAGCAGACGAGCGCGACGACGCCGACCTTCAGTCTGATCGGGAGCGCCACGCTCACGGTGACCGACAGCCGGGGCGTGAGTGCGATCACTCCCAACCTGATCAACCTGGCGCTGCCGCCTGCCAGCTTCACGATCACGGGCGGCGGTTTCGCGAATCTCGGGTTCGGGCTGCCGGTGGTGAACTTCATGAACGGCACCACGCTGCTCGCGCAGGCGCGGGCGACCGCACTCGCCGGGAACACCACGCTGACGGTGCCGTTCCCGACGACAGCCACGACGCTCACGCCGAACCTCCCGGGGCTGTCGACGGGCACGGTCCAGGCCCAGGTCTGGCAGCAGACAGGGACTAACTCCTTCAGCTTCATCGGTAGCGCTGCGCTCACAGTCACTGGGCCGTGATCCGTTCAGACTGGCCCCCGTCTAGTTGCACCCGCCGCTGGGATCGACGAGCCCCCGCCCCCGGAAGAGTTGCTGACAGCCCCAACTGACTGACAACGCCGGTCACCTCGAGGCCAGAAGGACACTCACTGAGCTGCCCGCCGTGAACTCTGAGTCATAAGCGCCCGTCATTTCGCACCCACACGCTGGCACCGGGCGTGCACACCGAGAAGCTTGCCCTCTGCGGGATTTCCGGAGGGTGCGATATGACTGAGACAACACTGATCGCGATTCTGCTCACGGGTGGGCTCGTCGCGGGCGCGGCCGAGCCGCCCGGCAGCAACGTCGTGCCACCGCCAGCACTCGCGGTCGCCGCGCCGCCACGCCTCGTGGCCGTACCCGACAGTCCTGTCCTCTACGGACCGAACGCGACCTTCACCCTGTTGGCATACGGCGGCCGCTATTACAGCTTCCACAACGGCGCTTGGTTTTTCGCGACTGGCCCGGGAGGCTCATGGCATCCCATTGCGAGCACCCGTGTACCAAAGCCCGTGCGCGCCGTGCCGACCGAGTTCCGTTAGCACTCTTCGCTTTCTCTGTCCGCGCTACTGCCTCGACGTGCGCTTCTCCATCACTTCGTCGAGGTTGAAGCTCGCAAGGCGTCGGTGAGGCCCGAGAGCGCGTGCGATGATAGCCGTATGGCGCGCAGACCTGTCGTCCTGGTGACGGGTGCCGGCGGTGAGATCGGTCACGGTCTGATCCACGAGATCGCCGAGCGCGGAGCCTTCCGGGCGATTCGCTTCCCCGGTCTGCTCTCTGCCGTTACTATTCCGAGCGGTGGTACCAGCGACTTCGCGCCGGAAATGCTCCACGCCGCAGCCCAGGGCCGGCCCTACGCCTGCTTCCGTGCGTCTGGACACGCGCATCCCCTTCATGGCAATGCCGGACGCTGTCGCTGCCCTGCTGGCGCTCATGGACGCGCCGACCCGGTCGCTCACCGCGCCGGTCTACAACGTCGCCGCCTTCAGTCCTGACGCCGCCGAGCTCGCCGACCGCGTGCGCAAGGCGTTCCCGCAAGCGCAGATCACCTTTGCGCCCGACGCGCGCCGCCGGGCTATCGTCGATTCGTGGCCCAAGGACGTCGACGACGCCCGAGCTCGCCGCGACTGGGGCTTCCGCCCGGCCTATGATCTCGATCGGGCTTTCGACGCGTATCTGCTTCCCAACGTCAAGCGTCACTATGCGCGCGGCTGAGCGCGGGGAGATGTGGCATGTACGGTGAGGTGCAGGTCAGGTTGCAGGCCGAGCTCGAGGCGATTCGCCAGGCCGGGCTGTGGAAGGGTGAGCACGTGCTCGAGGGACCGCAAGGGGCCCGGGTCAGCGTGGCCGGCCGCGAGGTCCTGAACTTCTGCGCCAACAACTACCTGGGACTGGCGGCCGAATCCCCGCTCGTGCGCGCGGCCCAGGATGGCCTCGCGCGCTGGGGCCTGGGGCTCGCCAGTGTGCGCTTCATCTGTGGCACCCAGCCGATCCACACCGAGCTCGAGGCGGCCATCGCGCGCTTCCTCGGCACCGAGGACGCGATTCTCTACACTTCCTGCTTCGACGCCAACGGAGGGCTTTTCGAGACTCTGCTTGGCGAGCAAGACGCAGTCATTTCCGATGCGCTCAACCACGCCTCGATCATCGATGGCATCCGTCTCTGCCGGGCGCAGCGCCACCGCTATCTGCATGCGGACATGGCCGAGCTGGAGCTGGCACTGAAGGAGACGCAGGCGGCGCGGACGCGGCTGATTGCTACCGACGGCGTCTTCTCCATGGACGGCGACGTCGCACCGTTGGCGGAGATCTGCGACCTCGCGGAGCGTTACAAGGCGCTGGTGATGGTCGACGACAGCCACGCGACGGGCTTCTTCGGGCCGACCGGCCGGGGGACACCGGAGCACTGCGGAGTGGCTCGGCAGGTAGACATCGTCACCTCGACGTTGGGGAAGGCTCTGGGCGGCGCCAGCGGTGGGTTCACGGCGAGTCGACGCGAGGTGGTGGCGCTGCTGCGGCAGCGCTCACGGCCGTATCTGTTCTCGAATACGCTGCCACCCGCGCTGGTCAGCGCCTCGTTGGCCTGCCTCGCGATGCTCTCGACGACGACGGTACGGCGCGACCGGCTCGAGGCCAACACCCGCTGGTTCCGTAGGGCGATGACCGAAGCGGGCTTCGCCATCCGTTCGGGTGTCCATCCCATCGTGCCTATCATGCTGGGCGACGCCTACCTCGCCCACCGGATGGCGGCCGACCTACTGACCGAGGGTATTTATGTCGTCGGCTTCTCCTATCCGGTCGTGTCCGAGGGCCAGGCCCGCATCCGGGTGCAGATTAGCGCGGCGCACGAAGCGGAGCACCTCGAGCGGGCGGTGGCGGCCTTCGTGAAGGTCGGCCGCGCTCACGGCCTCCTGCACTGACGTCGAACTCTCAGCGCCCCGAAACGCGGCGCGGCGGACTCGCGAGCATCTGACGCCCGAGGAAGTCGGGCGGTTGGTGTCGAGGGTCTGCGAGCCGGGCTCGATCGTCGTGTAATGCTCGAGCTCGCACCATCCCGGACATCAGCGACTCACATCAATCCTCCCCGGTCTTTCAGTTCACGCAGCGTTCAGACAATTTGGGCGACGGCGGCGATCATCGCACGGGCGGTCGCGTCCCTCAATTCGTAGGTCGGTTACGTATACGTTGTTCGTCGCATGGCCGGCTCGCGGCGCGAGCGCGTGCTAATCTCGCTCACGTATAGCGCGCAGGGTCACGTCAGCTCAGGTTCGAGCAGCTCTACCCGAGTACATGCGCCGCATCGCGGTCGAAGGTGGCCGGGAGCGCGGCACCGCGCGCCAAGAACATGAGTGCGGCGAAGCGCAGCGCGAGCGCCCACAAGGCGGCGCGGGCGCGCTGGGCGAAGAGGATGCCATGAGCAAGGGACTGAACGTCCTCGGCCTGCTCCTGAACCTTGCCGGCGTCGTCGTTCTGTTTCTGTTCGGGATGCCCTTGCGCGTCCCGCCCGGCGGCAAGGTCGTAACCTGGACGATGGCGAGCATCGACCTCCAGGTCAAGAAGCTCGACGACGTCTCCGGCGTCCTCGGCTGGATCGGCCTGTCCGCGATCGTGCTCGGGACGCTGCTGCAGGTCTGGGCCACGCTGGAGCGTCGATAGTGCTCGTGAAGGCGCGCTCTGCCGCGCCTCGTGTTTCGGCTGGACCGATGATACCGGCGTCTGCCTGCCCGACCGCGGCACCACTGTCTGCCGGTTCTTCCCTCTCTCGGTATGCGGGTTTTACCCGATTGGCAGCGAGATGGAGCGTCATTAGCGTCGCCCTCGGTAGGAGTTGGGTGGTGGGCCTGACCGACCTTGGAGGCGACATGCTGAAGGAATCGTATGGGGTGAGGTGTCCTAAGTGCTCTCAGGCGATCGTGGATGGCGACACCGTTGTCTGGACTGGCGCTCGGATCGTTCATCTCGACTGTCGGCGGCCTCGCGCGCTCAACTTCGACGAGATCGCCGTCCTCTTCGCTTACTGCTGGGACCATGCCGTCGCCGAGTGCGTGCCGTGCGGCCGCCGCTACCGACAGATCGAGCTCGACTCCGAGCTCCTGCGGTGCGCCAAGTGTGGCAGTGCTCTTATCGACAGTATCCGGGCCCATCTTCACGACTGCGGACTGCTCCCTCCGACCATCCGACGGAGGGTACTGGAGGCGTACGAGCGATCGCGAATCCTCGTGAAGCTCGCCCAGCAACTGTCTGACGGCGCGGACGTGCTCGCACGAGAGGTCGAAGCCAGGCTACACGCGACCCGGGAACCACATCGGGTCCGTTAGGCGGCCGGCGAGAGGCTTCGCGGCTGGGCGAGCGCCGTGAGGTCTCAGAGGCGGAAGTTTCCGCGACCACATCGTACTCGCACATTCGTAAATCTTACCCACCTCGGGACGGCCTCCGTGCGAACCTGAAGATGACGTGGACATCCTCACCGCGATCACACTGACTTCGGCGGTCGGGGAGACGTTGCAGTTCCGCTGAAATGCTCGACGCTGCGACACTCCGACGCCGAGCCCACGAAGCAATGCGAAGCGGCACCCTCCCGGTGGGGCCCCCCAGCCGAATTCTCGGTGGACCGGGGAGCGGAGCGGTCTGCTTGATCTGCGGGGAGCCGATCAAGCATGACGAGATGGAGCTGGAGCTCGAATTCGCCGGGCCGGACGCTACCGCTGGACCCGACAAACGCCATCTCCACCCGATCTGCTGCGTGGCCTGGGAGGTCGAGCGCGCCAGGGCTGGAAGAAGCGCGAGCTAGCGCAGATCCGTCGTCAGCGCATGATGAGCCGAGACGGCGGCGAAGACACCCCCGCGGGTAGCGGATTCTCCCAGCACTTGAGAAACCTGACGGCCCACATCGGATGAAGAACACCCGTCACACCCCACAGGGCGTTGTTCCTCGCGAGTGAGGTTTCAAAACTGTCGCCGGAATCCCTGATTTTGGCCAGCGGCACGAAGCCCCGGACGTAGGCGAAATGCAGGTGCGGCGGCAGGTTCTTCGCTTGAAGGTTCTTCGCGTTCCCGGAGTAGCCCATCGTGCCGATCACTTGGCCCGCGGTGACGAGGCTGTTCAGGCTCACTTCGATCGTATCCAGGTGGCCGTAGATCGTATGTCCGCCGTCCAGGTGGTCGATGACGACGGTTTTGCCCAGCTTCCCCCAATCGCTTCGCGCAGCCACCACCACTTTGCCGTTCGCGACGGCGAAAACCGGTTCGCCCAGAAAGCCATTCAGATCCAGGGCGCCGTGAATGCCGTTCCCGCGCGCCGCCTCGAATCCGCCGCCCTCCCGCGCCTCGGAATCGCTCCCGCGCACCATCGCCACTCGACCGAGCGGGCATGCGGTGCCCGCCTCGGCGTCCGCCAACGGAGGCTCGGGCCCCTGCTGCGCGCGCGCGGCGACCGGCATCGCGACGCTGAGGACGGCGGTCAAGGCGACGAACACTCTCTTCATTGGGTTGAACCCGCGCGCGTCGACCCCTCCGCGCTCACGCCCTCGTTCAGCACCAGCACCTCGACCCGCCGGTTCTGCTGCCGGCCGGCCGCCGAATCGTTCTCCACCACCGGAAACTTCGGGCCGTAGCCCTTGGTGCGAATGCGCTGCGCGGCGATGCCTCGCGCCACCAGGAGATCGCGCACGGCGTCGGCGCGCTGCTGCGAGAGCTTGATGTTGAAGCTCTCGTCGCCGACGTTGTCGGTGTGGCCCTCGATCATCACTTCGCGCTTCGGATAGGCCTTGAGAAACTCCGCAAGCTTGTCGATGCTCCGCTGGGCGCCGGGCCCGACCTCGGCCTTGCCGGGTGCGAACAGCACGTCGCCGACTGTGAGCACCATCCCGCGATCGGTCTGCTGCGCCTTGAGGTTCGCCAGCTCGTTGGCGAGCGCCGTCGCCCTGGCATTTTCAGCCGCGAGCGCCTTGGCGTCGACCTCGTCCGTCTTCCGACCCTGCTCTCTCTCGGCCGCTTTCGCCTCGGCGTCGCGGGCGCGCGCCTCCGCCACCCGGCGCCACTGCTCCGCCTCGCGCGCCTTGGCCTCCGTCTCGCCGCGCGCGGCCTTCAGCTCGCGGTCGCGCTTGTGCAGCAGCATCTCGGACGTCTCCCGGCGCAGCTGCTCCATGTTCTGCTCGGTCTTGCCGGTCGCGCCCGTCACCGACGCGAGCTGCGCCTTTCTCTCCGCCAGGTAGCTCAGATGCATCCGTTCGTCGCTGTCCTTCGCCTCCCCGGCGGCGCGCAGCGCCTTTTGCGCGTCGCCGAGCCACAACGGGGCGTACGCCTGCACGTTGGGATCGACCTGTGCCTGCTGATACGCTGCTTGCGCCCGCTCGAACTGGGCCTTGGCCGCTCGCTGCTTGCTCGACATGGCGCAGCCCGCCGCCACGCTCAGGACACCGACCACCGCAACCACCCTCGTGAGTCGAACGGTACGCTGACCCATCGAACAGTCCCTCCGCCGCCGAGCCCGTCACTTCGGCAGCCGGTCGAGCTCCTGGCGCAGCACTTTGAGGTATCGGCCCATCTCGTCCGCCACCGCGTTGACGCGCTGATTAGCGGCCATGACGCGCGCGTATTCGCCGTCGATCGCGGCCTGCTCCGCGGCTCGGATCGCCTCCTCGTTCTTGCCCTTGGCCATCGCCTTCTGGGCGGCCATGAGCTTGTCCTGCGCGGTCCGGAACTCGAGCGGCGCGCTGACGGCCGCGCCCGCCTGCTGCGCCTCGTCGACGGCCCGCTCCGCTTGCGACACCTTCGCGCTCGCGAGAGGACTGTGGCCGGCGCATCCGGCGGTCGAGAGCGCGGCGATCGAGAGCGGTACGAGCACGATGCAGACCAAACGACCGCGGTGGGGCTGTCGCGTCGGCTCGTTCACGGTCGGCCTCCTCTTTATATGCGTTATGAGCGCGCCGCGGCCGGCGGGGCCCCAGCCCCGCGACGGCCTGCAGCAGCGCCCGGCCACTATTTCGAAGATCCGTCGGCCTCGCGGCCGGCGCCATCGAGCATTCACTCGATCCGCACGGCAGGTGTTTCCCCGATTTGGCCGTTTCCGTGCTTGTCATCGTCGACAGCACGGGTGAGACTCTGGGGAATGACGACGCCGCCAGTCCCGACGGAGCGGCGAGCGGCCGCTCTCGCGGAGATGAGCGCGCTGCTCGGCTCGTCGCTCGACTACGAGCGAACACTTTCGCGCCTGGCCCGTCTGGCGGTGCCGGCCCTCGCCGATCTCTGCGCCGTCGATCTTCTTCACGACGCTGCCTCACTCCGTCGCGTCGCGTGCGCGCACGTCGATCCCACCCGCGAGGCGCTCGTCTCCGAGATCGGCGCCCGGCTCGCGGTCGATCCGACGGCCGCGCGGGGGGTCGCCGCCGTCATTCGCACGCGCCGACCGGTTCTGGTGACCCACGCCACGGATGCCGATCTGCGCGACGCCGCGCAGGATGCCGACCAGCTCGAGCTGCTCCGTCAGCTCGGCCCGACGTCGTGGATGGTCGTGCCCCTCGTCGCGCACGAGCGTGTGCTGGGCGCGCTGACCGTCGCGTTCACCGAATCGGCCCGACGCTACGGTCCCATGGACCTCGCCGTCGCCACCGTCGTCGCGAGCCACGCTGCGGCGGTGATCGAGGGCGCGCGACTCTATCGCGAGGCCGAGGCGGCGCGCCGCGCGGCCGAAGCGGCGAACCGCGCGAAGGACGAGTTCCTGTCGACGCTCTCGCACGAACTGCGCAACCCGCTCAACGCCGTGTACGGGTGGGCGAGGCTCATCGAGCGCGGTCAGCTGAGCGAGGCGCAGACTCGCCGGGCGGTCCAGATCATCGTCCGGAACGTCGACGCGCAGATCCGGCTCGTCGACGATCTACTCGATATGGCGAGGATCGTGAACGGTCGGATGCGGCTCGTCGTACGGCCCGTCGACCTCCGCGACGTCATCGAGGACGCGCTGGAGGTGGTCCGTCACGCGGCCGAGGCGAAGGGCATTCGGCTGCAGTCGGTGCTGGAGGCCCCAGGCCTTCTGGTCAGCGGCGACGCCGGGCGCCTGCAGCAGGTTGTCTGGAACCTGCTGGACAACGCCGTCAAGTTCACCCCGAAGGACGGGTGTGTCCAGGTCCAGCTCCAGCGTGTCCGGTCGCACGTCGAGATCGTCGTCAGCGACAGCGGCCGGGGCATCCCGATCGACGAGCTGCCGTTCGTCTTCGATCGGCTGCGTCAGGGCGAGAGCGGGAGCACGCGCGACCAGGGAGGGCTGGGGATCGGCCTGGCGCTGGTGCGCCACTTCGTCGATTTGCACGGCGGCAGCGTGTACGTCGAAAGTGCCGGCGAAGGGCAGGGCGCGACGTTCGTGGTGAAGCTGCCCCTGATGCTCGCCGACCTGCGCGAGCAGCCCATCGCGCGCCGGGACGGCCCGGCGCTCGAGAGCGCCTCGCTGGCCGGTGCGCGCATCGTCGTGGTGGACGACGATCCGACCGCCGTCGAGCTGATCAAGGAGGTCCTGGCCCAGGCAGGCGGCGAGGTCATCGAATGTCGCTCGACCGACGAGGCCGTGCGCGAGGTCGCGCGGCGGCGGCCCGACGCGCTCGTTTCCGACATCGAGATGCCCGGGCAGGACGGCTATTCGCTCATACGAAAGGTGCGGGCCTTGAGCCCCGAGCAGGGCGGCGAGACGCCCGCGGCGGCGTTGACCGCCTTCGGCCGGCCGGAGGACCGGATCCGGAGCCTGCAGGCGGGATTCAATATCCACCTCACCAAGCCGGTTGATCCGGCCGAGCTGACCGCGATCGTGGCGAGCATGATCCGCCGCGCCGGATGATGCGCATCGCGTCCTGGGGCGGCTGGACACGCGTGTCGCGCGCCGCGATACGCTCTCTCGTAGTGCCCACGGTTCGCCACGACTCGTTGATCCGGGTCCGAGAGCGAACCGACGAGGACTGACGCGCCATGGAGCCAGCTTCCGGCGTCGGGAGCAAGCCGACGATCGCCGTGTTCAACTCGAGCGAGGACACCGTCGAGCTCCTGCGCACGGCGCTCGAAGCTGAAGGCTTCCAGACGGTGGTGGGGCACATCCCGGACGTGAAGAAGGGCGAGCTCGACCTGGTCGGTTTCATCAACCACCACGCGCCCGCGGTGGTGGTCTACGATATCTCACCGCCTACGATGCGAACTGGCGGTTCCTGCGGCTCGTGCGCAGCGCCGAGCCGATGCAGCGGCGCGAGTTCGTGCTCACCACGACCAACAAGCCGGCGCTCGAGCAGCTGGTCGGCGACACCGAGGCGCTCGAGATCATCGGCAAGCCGTACGACCTCCGCCGGGTGATCGACGCCGTCCGCGCGGCGCTGGCTCGAGGCGCCTAGCGGCCGCTCGCCGGCTCCGCCGCCGATCCTCGCCACGACTGAAAGGCGAGGCCCTGGATCAGGGACAGACCCAGCCAGACCGCGTCATCGACCGCGTACGCCGACACGAAGGTGTCCGCCAGGCCGCGGACCACCAGCACGACCAGGACGGACGTGGTCAGGTTCACGGCCAGGAAGATCAGAACCATCCCGACGGATTCGAGCATCTTGCCAACGGCGGCTCCAAGGCGGGCGCTCGGCAGTCCGAGCGCCCTGGCGCCGACGTAGTAGGCGCCGATCGACGTCAACCCCGCCAGCGCCGCGATGAACGTCGCCTCCATGCCTTCCTCCAGCGCTAGATGTAGCCCGCGATCCGATAGTAGAGCCAGCCGAGGAATTCTTTGACGAGCACGCGCATCTGCGCGATTCGCGACTCGGGCGCGTCGGCTCCGACGAGCGGATCGGACGGCACCCCGCGGACCTCGAACCCGGCGCGCTCGAACAGCGGGCGCGCGCGCGCGAGGTGGCCCGCGTTGGTCACCAGGAGCACCGTCCGCACGCCGCGCGGCTCCAGGAGCGCCTTCACGCGCGCGGCTTCCTCTCGGGTCGTGCGCGCGCGGGTTTCGGTCAGGATCGCTTCGGCTGGAATGCCGTGCAGGCGGGCCTGCGCCGCGCGCACCTCGGCTTCGGTCGGTCCGCCCCCGGTGGATCCGCCGAGCAGGATCAGGACGGGCGCCAGGCCGCGCCGGTACAGCTCGATACCGCGATTGGTCCGCCGCAGCGATTCGAGGCTCAGCATGCCCGAGGGCGAGATCCATCCGCCGAGCACCACGATGGCGTCGGAAGCCACGAGCCGGGGTGAGTCGGCCATCCACTGATTCAGCCGGTAGGCAAGCGGGCTGAACGCGCTGACCAGAAAGAAGACGATGCCGGCGAGACCGATCGTGCGGCAAACGCGGTCGCCACGCCGGACGGTCGTGTCCACGGCCCTAGTGTCGCTGATCCTGAGGCGTTTCTCATGTGCCTCTCATGCGCCCGTCATGGTGCGAGTTCATCGTCGAGCCAGAAGCAGGCCAATCCTGATCGTGGAGAGGGACCCATGTGGCTCGACTGCTATTCCGCCGTGTGCCGGGAGTGCCCTGACCTCGTGGCCGTCTACGAGGCGCCCGACGGCCGCCTCGCGCTGTTGCTCCGCCAGACCCTGGTGCCGCTGCCCGAGGAGTTCGCGAGCCTGCGCCGAACGATCCGCAGCGCCGCCCGCACGGCTTCCCGCAAGCTTCGGGCGGCGGGATTTCGCGGCGGCTTCACGGTGCTGCAGTGGCAACCCCTCGAGACGGTCGCCTCGGTCGTGCGCGATTGGCCGTGCCGCTACGAGGCCGACGCCGAGCGCCGAGGCCAGCTCGCGGCCGTCGCCCAGCGCTACACGGCCGACGAGCGATACCTCGCCAGTCACGCGCAGTCGCGCCGCCGCGCCGCGTCGCAGCCGCGCGGGGCGCTGCCGCCGTTCGCGGCGGCCGCCGAGCTCCACGGACTTCAATCCTGGTACGACGCGATGGCGCCGACCTGGCTCGGCCTCGAGCCGCTGCTCCGCCGCGCGCTGGTCTTGAAGGCGCACCGGTGGATCGCCGAGCACATCCTGATTCCGGCCTCCGAGGGCCGCACCTCGCCGGCCGAGATCCGCGAGACGATCGTCCGGCTCGGGTTTGCGCTCATCGAGATGATTCCCCCGGACGACCGCACCGTGTGGAGCGTGTGGGTCGGTCTCGTGGTCGGCGACCTCGAGCGAGCGATGTGCCGTCCGAGCGCCGACTGGAACCAGGCGTGGGCGCGCTGGCTCCTCCTGATCGCCTACAGCGTCCCGATCCCGCGCGGGCGTTCGGCACCGACGTGGCCCGTGAGGCTCACGTCGCTGGTCGGTGTCGATCCGTACCACGTCTGATCGGTCACAAGAGAGGGAGGCAGCGGTATGACGGACTGGTGGGCCGAGCTCGAGCACGAGCTGTTGACCTGTGTGGAGGAGATCGGGCTCGCCACACCCGCTCGCGGCGAGCCGGCGCCCGCTGATCCCGACCGCCGTCTGCTCACTCGTGAGCGCCGCCGTCTGCGCGATCACCACGTTCAGATAGCTCACGACGCCCGCGCGGTACTGATTGGTGGTCAGCGCCAGCGAGCGCTCGGCGGCCTGGACGGCCTCGTCCTGCTCGCGCGCCTCGACTTCTAGAATGCGGAGCGCGGCCAGATTGTCCTCGACGTCCTGGAATGCGCCGAGCACGGTTTGACGATAGCCAGCGACGCTCGCGTCGTACGCGGCGCGCGCTTGCGCGGTCTGCGCGCCGCGTAGGCCGCCGTCGAACACGGTCTCCGTGACGGCCGGCCCGACGGAGAAGAAGCGGCTCGGCCACACGAGCCACTTCGCGATACTGCCGCTCTGGAATCCGGCCGACGCGCTCAAGGTCACCGTCGGGTAGTACGCGGCCACCGCGATGCCGATCTGGGCGTTGGCGGCGGCGACGCGCCGCTCCGCCGCGGCGACGTCGGGCCGCCGCTCGAGCAGCTCGGATGGCACGCCGACGGGAATGGACGACGGGGCGGCAGGGAGCGACGCGAGCGCGAGCTCGAGCGTCGCCGGCGGCCGGCCGATCAGGACGGCGATCGCGTGCTCGAGCTGAGCGCGCTGCACGCCGAGATCGGTCGCCTGGGCCTGCGTCGTCTTCAGCTGAGTCTCGGCTTGTGCGACATCGGCGGCCGACACGACGCCGGCCGCATAGCGGTTGCGCGTGAGCTGGAGCGACGTCTGATAGGCGGCGATCGCCGCGTTGAGCAGCCCTCGCTGGGCGTCGACCGTCCGCAGCAGGAAATAGTCCTGCGCCAGTTCGCTCTGAAAGAGGAGGCGAGTGGCCTCCAGATCGCCGGCGCTGGCCTGGGCGTTCGCCCGGTTCGCTTCCACGTTGCGACGGACGCGTCCCCAGACGTCGATGTCCCACGAGACGTCGACCGGCAAGATGAAATCGTTCGAGGCGCCCTGCTTGGGTCCGAACGAGCCCGCCAGGTTCTCCGAAGGACGCGAGCAAGTGTAGCCGGCGCCAACCGTAGCGGTCGGGAAGAACTGCGAGCGCGCGGCCAGGACGAGCGCGCGGGCCTGCCGGAACTGGCCCTCGGCGACGAGGAGGTTCTGGTTCGAGATGCTCACCTGCGTCTCGAGCGAATTCAGCAGCGGATCGCCGAAGACCTCCCACCACGGCCCGCGGACCATCCCGTCGCTCGGCTGCGCGGGCTTCCACTCGGCGCCCTCCGCCACCTCCTTGTAGGCGCCGGGCGTCTCGATCGACGGGCGCACGTAGTTCGGCCCGACCGAGCAGCCGGCCGCGACGAGAAGGGCCGCGCCGACGAGGAGGGCGACGACCGGAAGGCGCCGTATCATGCGTGGGTCGCCTGGGCCACGGCGCGGCGGGCCCGGCCGCGTCGAAGCCGCTGCAGGGCGAGCCGCAGGCGGTCGAGCTCGAGGTAGACGACGGGCGTCGTGTAGAGCGTGAGCAGCTGGCTCACCACCAGGCCGCCGACGATGGCGATGCCGAGCGGTCGGCGCAGCTCGGAGCCGACGCCCGTGCCGAGGGCCAGCGGCAGCGCCCCCAGCAGCGCGGCCATCGTCGTCATCATGATCGGCCGAAAGCGCAGCAGGCACGCCTGATAGATGGCCTCCTCCGGGCTCCGGCCGCCGCCACGCTCGGCCTCGAGCGCGAAGTCGATCATCATGATCGCGTTCTTCTTCACGATGCCGATCAGGAGGATCACCCCGATGAGCGCGATGACCGAGAGATCCGCCCGGCAAATCAGGAGCGCGAGAATGGCGCCGATACCCGCGGAGGGCAGTGTGGAGAGGATCGTGATCGGGTGCACGTAGCTCTCGTAGAGCACGCCCAGCACGATGTAGACGGAGACGAGCGCGGCGGCGATCAGCAGCGGCTGGTTCGCGAGCGCGGCCTGGAACGCTTGCGCCGTGCCCTGGAAGCTGCCGCGGATGGCGGCGGGGAGCCCGGCGTGCAGGGTAGCGGCCTGGATCGCGGCGACCGCCTGGCCGAGCGCGACGCCGGGCGGCAGGTTGAAGGAGAGGGTCACCGCCGGGAACTGGCTCTGGTGATTGACCGCGAGCACGGTGTTCGTCGGCGCGTACCGCGTGAACGCCGAGAGCGGCACCATCGCGCCGCCCGCGCCCGGCAGGTAGATGTCGCCGAGCGTCTCGGGGCGCTGCCAGTACTTCGGCTCGACCTCCATCACCACGTGGTACTGGTTCAGGAGCGTGTACATGACGGACACCTGGCGCTGGCCGAAGGCGTCGTAGAGCGTGTCGTCGATGAGCTGGGGGGTGATGCCGAAACGCGAGGCCGTGCTTCGATCGATCACAACGGTCGCCTGCTGGCCGCGATCCTGTTGATCGCTGCTGACGTCGACGACCTGAGGCAGGCCGCGCAACCGCTGGACGATCCGCGGCGCCCACGTGTTCAGGTCCTGGATACTGTCGCCTTGCAGGGTGAACTGATACTGCGCATTGCTCGCCCGTCCGCCGACCCGGAGATCCTGCACGGCCTGCAGATACGACGGCGCGCCGACGACGCCGGCGAGGCGCCCTCGGAGCCGGCCGATCACCTGGTCGGCGCTGAGCTTGCGCGCGGCCAGCGGCTTGAGCGCGATGAACAGGCGCGCGGTGTTCGTGGTGGTTCCGCTGCCGCCGCCCCCGCCGCCGGTGAAGCCGATCACGTTCTCGACCGCCGGGTCGCTCCGGATGATCTCGACGATCTGCCCGAGCTTCTCGCGCATCGCCTGGAACGAGATGTCCTGCGCGGCCTGCACGACGCCCGTGATCCGTCCGGTGTCCTGCTGCGGGAAGAACCCCTTGGGCACGAGGACGAAGAGGTAGACGTTGACGGCGACCGTCAGGATCGTCACGGCGAGGATCGCGCGCGGGTGCCGCAACACCCACGCGAGGGTCCGTGCATAGAAGCCGTGCATCCCCTCGAAGAAGCGCTCGCTCAACCGATAGAGGCGCCCGCGCGGCCCCGGCTCGTCGCGTCGGCCCAGGAGCGTTGCGCACAGCATCGGCGTCGTGGTGAGCGAGACCACCAGCGAGATGAGGATCGCGGCCGAAAGGGTCATCGCGAACTCGCGAAAGAGCCGGCCGACGATGCCGCCCATCAGGAGGATCGGGATGAACACGGCGATCAGCGAGATGCTGATCGAGACCACGGTGAAGCCGATCTCGCGGGCCCCGAGCAGCGCCGCCTCGAGGGGGCCCAGGCCGGCCTCGCGGTGGCGGGTGATGTTCTCGAGCACGACGATCGCGTCGTCGACCACGAAGCCGGTGGCCACCGTCAGCGCCATCAGCGAGAGGTTGTCGAGGCTGAACCGCAGCAGGTACATCACGCCGAAGGTGCCGACCAGCGAGACCGGCACGGCGACCGCCGGCACGACCGTGGCGCGCACGCTCCGGAGGAACGCGAAGACCACCAGGGTCACGAGCGCGATCGAGATCAGCAGGGTGCGCTCCACGTCGAAGAGCGAGGCGCGAATCGTCGTCGTCCGGTCGAGGACCACCTTGAGGTCGATCGCCGCGGGGGTCGTGGCCTGGAGCTCCGGCAGCAGCGCGTAGATGCGGTCGACCGTCTGGATGATGTTGGCGCCGGGCTGGCGGAAGACGACCAGCAGCACGGCGGGCTTGCCGTCCGACAGGCCGATCGTCCTGACGTCTTCGACCGAGTCCTCGACCCGCGCCACGTCCTCGAGCCGCACGGCCTGGCCGTGCCGGTAGGCGACGATCACCGGCACGTAGTCCGCGGCATGGCGCATCTGGTTGTTGGCGAGGATCTGCGACGTCCGGGTGGCGTCGCTCAGCGAGCCCTTCGGGCGATTGACGTTCGTGGCGGCCAGCACCTGGCGAACGTCCTCGAGCGCGATCCCGTACTTGTTGAGCGCCGAGGGGTTGAGCTCGACGCGGACCGACGGCAACGAGCTTCCGCCGACGATGACCTGCCCGACGCCGCGCACCTGCGCGAGCTTCTGCTGTAGGATGCTCGACGCGATGTCGTACATCTGTCCCCGGCTCTTCGTCGGCGACGTGAGGGCGATGATGATGATCGGCGCGTCGGCCGGGTTCACCTTGCGGTAGCTGGGGCGTCTCCTCGCGCATAGAGGTAGCCCACCGCCCGGAGCGCGCGGATGCGCTCGCCGCCGTCGGCGCGAGGCCCGAGCTTCTTGCGCAGCCTGCTCACGTGCACGTCGAGGCTTCGGTCGAACGGCATCAGGGCCCGTCCGAGCGCGCTGCGGGCCAGCTCGTCGCGGCGGACGACCGTCCCGGCGGCGCGCAGCAGGATCTCGAGCACGTTGAACTCGACCGCCGTCAGCTCCACCGGGGCGTCGGCCCGCCGCACGACGTGGCGCCGCACGTCGATCTCGACGTCGTCGACACAGAGCCGCTCGTCGGCGGGCGCGGCGGGCTCGGCGGCGGCAGCGTAGCGCGCCCGGCGCAGGATGGCTCGGATGCGCGCCACCAGCTCACGGGGATTGAAGGGCTTGGAGAGGTAGTCGTCGGCGCCCAGCTCGAGCCCCACGATGCGGTCGACGTCGTCGCCGCGCGCCGTCAGCATGAGCACCGGGATGCGGGAGGCGGCGCGGAGGTTGCGGAGGATGTCGAAGCCGCTCACGCCGGGCAGCATCACGTCGAGCACCACCAGCCGATAGTCGCCGGTGAGCGCGCGATCGACGGCGCGCGTGCCGTCGGCTTCGACCTCGAGCGAGAAATCCTCGCGCGCGAGGTATTCGCGGACCAGGTCGCCGAGCTCGGTGTCGTCGTCCACGAGCAGGATCCGAACGGACCGGCCCGCCGGGTTCGGCAGCGGCGTGAGCACGTCGTTCATCGACCCGGCGACTCCGGCGGCTCGGAGCCGCTCGGAGCCACCGGGCGGTGAGGCTCAGCCGCGGCTCGGGCCGCCGGGCGTCGGCGGGGCCGGCGTGGGAATCTCGTCGGCCCGGGCGGGTGCGATGCTGTTCAGCACTACGCGATCGCCGTCCGATACGAAGTCGACCTTCACCCACTCGCCGATCGTGAGATTGGTGAGCATCCGATGGTCGGGGGCTCTGAGCTCCGTCCCGTCCGACAGCTGAACCAGATTGAGCCTGGGGTCGACGAACCTGACCTGGGCCACCTTCGTGCCGCCTTGGCCGGCGCTCGGCCCGAAGGCCAGCGCCTGACCCAGCGACGCGACCAGGGCGAATGACATGACGGCTATGAGGACCTGAAATTGACGCATGACTCTCTCCTCTATCGCGCGAATTCGGGGCCCGTGACGATCACGAATCCCCTGGATCGATAGTCAGATCGACGCGTGGGAGAGGAGAGCGGGTGGAGCCCGGGACTCGGGCGACCGGAGTCGAACGCTCGAAGCGGCCGCCGTCCTATGCTCGACGGCGGCCAGCGTGGGCTCGCCGCGATGAGGGAGCTCGACGGCTCCCGCGCCGCCGGCGTCCGGGCTCGATACGTCCCGTCCGGCGGCGCGGCCGCGCTCGTCTTCACCGGCCGCGTCGCTCCGCCACACTGGATCGACGGGAACGACGTCGGCCAGGGCGCCGAGCGACTGCAGAATTCCGACGAGCGCGAGCGTGATCAATCCCGCAATCACGGATTCAACGTACTCCCGCTCCGCGATCCGTCAAGCGATCGACGATGCACGCGTGGCGGCTTGACCGCGCCGCACTCGCGTGTTAGGTCTGCGCCGATGCGCTGGGCACTGCTGGCCGCGCTGTTCCTGACGATGCTCCCGGCACCCGCGACGGCGCAGCGCTCGCCGGTCATCCTGTCGACGACCACGAGCACGCAAGACTCGGGATTGCTCGACGTCCTGGTCCCGCTGTTCGAGCAGAAGACCGGCTACGCGGTCAAGACGATCGCAGTCGGCACCGGTCAGGCGCTCGCGCTGGCGGCACGGGGCGAGGCGGACGTGGTGCTCGCGCATGCGCCCGCCCTCGAGAAGAAATACGTCGCGGACGGCAAGATGCTCGACCGCCGGCTCGTCATGTACAACGACTTCGTCATCATCGGCCCGGCGGCCGATCCCGCGAAGATCAAGGGGATGACGAAGGTGGCCGACGCGATGAAGGCGATCGCCGCGGCCGGGGCGCGCTTCGTCGCACGCGGCGACAACTCCGGCACCCACGCGCTCGAGAGGGCCCTCTGGAAGCTGGCCGGCGTCGTGCCGCAGGGCGCCTGGTACATCGAGGCGGGACAGGGCATGGGCGCGACGCTCGGGATCGCCGACGACCGGAAGGCGTATACCCTGACGGACCGCGGGACCTTGCTGGCCTTTCAGAAGCGGGTGCGCCTTTCGATCCTGCTCGAGGGGGACAAGCCGCTCCTGAACATCTACTCCGTGATGCAGATCAACCCGAGCAACGGCCCCCGGGTCAACGCGGCCGGCGGCGCGGCGTTCGCCGACTTCATGGTGTCGGCCGACGTGCAGAAGGTCATCAAGACCTTCGGCGTGGACAAGTACGGCCAGCCCCTGTTCGTGCCCGTCGCGGGCGCGAACGAAGAGCAGGTCGGGGCCAAGGAATAGCGGCTAGCCGCGCTCGAACGCCCGCTTGATCTCCGTCTCGGCCCAGAGCATCGCTTCCTTGGGCTTCGAGGCGTTCGTGACCGCCCGCGCGAACATGTTCGGGATGATGTAGCTGTTCGTGATGAGCTGGATCTTCTCGTCGGGCGGCGCGGGCCAGCCGTACAGGTGCGAGTACTTCGCCGCGCCCTTGATGGGCTTGTACTTCTTGTCGACGTCGCCCGACACGATCCACTCGTGATACTGCGCGGGCTCGAAGAACCACTTCAGGAAGTCGCGCGCGACGTCCACGTTCTTGCTGAACTTCCAGATGCCGAGGCTCCGCGGCACGCCGACGGTATGGCGACCGTTCGGCCCGGCCGGCGACGGGTGGAAGCCGATCAGCTCGGCGACCGGAAGCTTCTCCTGCTTGGCGACCACGTAGCCCGGTGAGTCAGCGCGGACGGCTCAGATCGTCGGTGTCGAGGTAAGCGATCTCCAGGTCGATCACGGCGCCGATCTCCTCGAGCTTGGCGACCAGCTCGGGGTAGCCGGCGGCGATCAGGTCGACCTCGGCCTGACACAGGTGCGCGACCGCTCCGAAGAGGCGACGCAATCGATGCGCGTCGGACATGCGAACGCCGCGGCGCAAGACGCGTGCCGTTTCACAAGCCCCGATCGTTCCAGAGATTGGCGTTCTGGCACCCGACCGAACGTCCGCCCCGCGTCGCCCGCGGGCGGACAGCGTCACGGACTCGACAGCGCCCGGCACCGCGCGCCGCGGCCGTCGCGGGGCCGGGGCGCCCACGCCCGCGCCGCCGTTTCGGACTGGGATGCTAGGATGAGCGGCCGCCCGGAGGCGGACGAGATTGAGTCGCGATTTCGGCTTCACGCCCCGCGAATGGCGCGCGCTGCGCGCGCTCCGGACGCCCATCGGGATCCAACGGGCGCTCGACGCGATGCCCTACCACATCGCCGGCAGCGCCTGGTCGCCGCGACGGGTGCTGCGCGCGGGAACCGCGCACTGCCTCGAGGGCGCGATCTTCGCGGCTGCCGCCCTGCGGGTGCTGGGCTTCGCGCCCTTGCTCCTCGACCTGGAAGCCGTTCAGGACACCGATCACGTCGTCGGAGTCTATCGGGTGCGCGGCCACTGGGGCGCCATTGCGAAGTCGAACTTCTCGGGTCTCCGCTTCCGCGAGCCGGTCTACCGCAGCGTGCGCGAGCTGGTGATGAGCTATTTCGAGAGCTACATCAATCTCCGGGGCGAGCGCACCCTGCGCGCTTACTCACGGCCGGTCAATCTCGCGCGCTTCGATCGGAGCCACCGGGGATGGATGACGTCGGAGAGCGATCTCTGGTGGATCGCCGAGCACCTCGCCGGCGTGCCGCACATGCGGCTGCTGACGGCCCAGATGACCCGCAATCTCTCCCGCGTCGACCGGCGCTCGCTCGACGCCGGCCTCGTCGGATACCGCGCGCACTGAGGCTTCAGGGCGCGGTGGGGGGAGGCGTACGTTCCTCGGGCGGGAGCAGCACGGCGTCTTCGCGGGGGACGTACACCGTGGCCGACTCGCTGCGCCAGACGATCGCCCAGCCCATCGAGCGGAGCCGCTCGTCCGCGAGGGCCTGTCGCCGGTCGGCCTGGCGTCGCTCCCGGCCGTGCTCGACCTCGCGCAGGCGCCGATCGCCGAGCCGGCGGTCGACGATGACGACGACCTCGTCGTTGCCGGCGAATTCCTGCTGCAGGTATTCCTGAAGTTTCGGCCGGTGGCGAGACACGATGAACACCAGCTGGGCCATGGTTTGGGGAATAGCCTCACCGCTCGCGACGGTCAATGAGACCAGAGTCCCATGCGATTTGATTTGGCGCTGACCCTTGGGATATAACCGCTCTTGTGAGCCGTGTCGTTCTGCTGGTATGGCTCGTCCTCTCGCTCGTGCTTGTCCTCGACCCCGCGACGGCAGCGGCCCAGACGACCGAAGCGGACGTCTACGTGGCGCAGGCCGTCCTCGACTTCGACGACAGGAAATACGACGCCGCGCTCGAGAACCTGCACCGCGCGCTCGCGCTCGAGCCCGATCACGTCGAAGCGCTCTATTTCACCGGCGCGGTCTACGCGGCGCAGAAGCGTCCTGATCTGGCCGCGCCATATCTCGAGCGCGCCCGCGCGAAATCGCCCAAAGATCCCTCGATCGCGTACCAGCTGGGCCTGGTCTACTTCGCGCAGCAGCAGTACGACCGAGCGGAGCCGCTGCTGGAGGAAGCCTTTCGCGCCAATCCCGAGCTCGACAGTCTCGGCTACTACGTCGGGTTCCTGCGCTACCGCAAGAAGGACTACCGTGGCGCGCTGGCCGCGTTTCGCGAAGGCCGCTCGAGCGACCCCGAAATACAGCAGCTCACGCGCTTCTACACCGGCTTGGCGCTCGGCGTGCTCGGCCTGCCGGGCCAGGCGGCGGCGGAGGTCGAGCAGGCGATCCGTCTGGCGCCGGGCTCGCAGCTCACGGGTCCGGCCGAGCGCCTGCGCGACACCATCGTGGCCTCGAAGGACAAGGACCGGCGCTTCTCGTTCGAAGCCCGTGTCGGGTTCACGTACGACGACAACGTGATCGTGCGGCCCGTCGAGGACACGTCGGCGCCCATCGAGCCGCTGGTGGCCGAGATCCGGCGCCACAAACACGAGTCGTGGGGCGAGCTGTTCGGCCTGAACGCGAGTTACGTGTGGTGGCGCACCACCGACTGGGAGTCGTCGATCGGCTACTCGTTCTTCACGACCTACCAGAACGCGATGCCGGCGTTCAACGTCATCAGCAACCTCGGCACCGCGAGCCTGACCTACAAGACGGCGCTGTCCCAGCTGCCGGCGCAGGTGAGCCTCCAGTAC
>Ga0209470_1000877_pt1 | contig 23353 bp, 20 predicted proteins | sample GraSoiAngelo_125_FD_185882 | JGI IMG/M metagenome (GOLD analysis project Ga0209470, IMG submission 185882) | Grasslands soil microbial communities from the Angelo Coastal Reserve, California, USA - 14_0927_05_40cm (SPAdes) (version 2) | ecosystem: Environmental > Terrestrial > Soil > Grasslands ... | reverse complement strand
CCTCGTAAGAGTCACCGCTAGGACCGCAAAATTGCCATTACGCCGGCCGCAGGGTTGCTGCCGGGGTCGGCGTCGACACGCCGATTGGTTTGCGGGACTGACGACTCAGCCCCGTTTTAGTGATTACCGTGTTCTCCTGATACTCGTAATCGGTATTAACCGCCCAAAGATCGTGGCCCGCTTTCTCGACAATATTCTCGGCAGCGAGTAATCCCATCAGAATGCTGTGATCTTGGTTATTGTATTTGAACGCACCGTAGCGCCCAATAACGGTTAGACCGGCAATCCCGCTAAGATATTGTTCGACTAGGTTTAAGGTGCCCTTATAGCCGCAGTTATAGACCGGATAGCAACGGCGAATCCGATGAACGTGCCCGGCTGAAATCGGCGCATTCTTGATCAGACCGGTACGGCGCAGTTCGTCCGAAGCAAGGGCGACGAGCGATTGATCCTCTCGCCTCCAAATGCTGTCCTCATCATTACACCAATACTCCAGCGTCAGTATTGTACTCTGTTCGCTTCCATAAAGCTGCGGCACCCAATTTCTGAAATTGGTGATTCGGTTCTGGCGAGTGTATGTATAGCCAGTTGTCCGGGAACAAATCGGTTCCCTCAACTTTCAAATAAACGAGGATTGTGTTACGAAATTTAAGCGCTTTCGCCGCTGCGGCGATTCTTGGAGGAACTCGAGGCAGCCGTGTGACGAGCTGACCGATCGGCATGGTCGAAACGACTTCGTTGAATAGGCGTTGTTCGCCGGTTTCGAATTCAAGCCCCGTTACGCGCCCGTTGCTGGTCAACACTCGCTGGACAGGGCGGTTACACTCCACCGTGCCGCCGCTTGCCCGAACGTACTGCGCCATCCGGGTGTAAAGTTCGCCGGATCCCCCGTGCGGATAGGCAAACTGATCGACGAGCGTTTTATGTCCGGTGCCGCTACGCCGCGAGAATGCGTTTCGGATTGCCTCCCACAGCGAGAGTTTTTTGATCCGCTGGGCTGCGAAGTCAGAATCAATCTCTGTACACCGAACGCCCCACAACTTTTCGCTGTAGGTTTTGAAAAAAATCTCAAACAAGCGGCGACCGAAACGCCTAACCACCCAATTTTCAAAACAGGGCTGGTCGATCGCGCGCTGGAATCGCTGCACTCCATAACTTGTCATGCAGCGCGTAGCTTCGAGAATTCCGAGGTTAGCCAGCGCGTTAAATGGTCGCAGCGGATAAAAGAAAAAGCGGCCATGGTAGTAGATCCGGGTTAGGCGATTCACCATTTCGTAATCGTCGCCGATGATTTCTAACCAGACTTTGTTAACTCGCGGATCGCTGCTGAAAAATCGATGCGGCCCGAGATCAACTTTTTGTCCCCAAAGATCGATTGTCCGAGCCAGACCGCCGACGGCACCACTAGCCTCGAAAACGTGGACCTCGCCCCCTTTCTTACTGAGCTGATACGCGGCAGCAAGCCCGGCGGGACCGGCTCCAATCACGGCAATTGGTTTTGGGGACGAGAGGCGGTCCATCTTCCCTAGTTCCAGCACGCGAAGTGCCATTCTCAGCCTCAGAGCTAAGGATCAGCGGATATTACGACGGCGCTCGAAATTCCCGGTCAGTCTTTTAATCGAAGCAACTCTGGGTTGTGAATTACGTACTTCAAATCTGCCGCTGGCCAATGTGGCTGGATTTTGATCTCTAGGATATTTCGCGAAAGCAGCCATTCTGGAAATACGCCAAGCGGGACGAGATTCGTGCCGTTCGCCACGCGAAGACGCCCGACACCGGGACCGCTCTCGGACATCCACATGATGTCGATGTCCATTTTCGCAGTGGGACTTAGATTGCTCCAAAAGTCGAATTTGATGAAGTCGCTTTTCGCGCCGCTCACAGAGTCATCGTTCGAGTTCAAGGAAATGCTCGCTCCGTTTAATACCGGCGCCTCTGTCGCGCTCAATTTGTGAATCGGGGTGAACCGACTCCGAATGCTGGTCCAAGACGAACCCCAGGCAGATGGTAACCTTGCGAGACTGCCGTTGGCAAAAGCGCCACGTAACAAGTTGATGTCGTTTTGTTGCATGGAGCCGGAACGAGCGACACGATCCGGCGCAACCAGAAAGGTGCAGCCGTCACGAGAAAGCGGCACATAGTGTTCGGCAAAAAAACGATAAATCTTGTATGTCCGCAAAGCCGCGTGATCGCCATCGTAAAAGAATGTTGGCGCTAGCCAGACTACCGGAGGCGGTCGCACTCTGATTTCGGCAAGCAAATCATCCTGTAGGACCGTGTTAGCTGCGAGCCAGGGCGAGCCATAAGAAACTGCGACTGGCATGCCGAGGTAAAAATAATTCGCCTGGCGCCCGGTCAGATCAAGATACGTTTCGCCCGGATACAACATGTCGCTCAGTGCGTTCTTTAATCCAGTCAGCGAATCCAATATCTTTTTTGGCGCATAGATATGCCCTAGATTCGGCAAATTGAGAGAAGGCCCATCAATTGAGATACATTGAGGTGGAACCGTTAGGACGGCGGATGGCTTTTCTAGCAGTGTTCCCGCGGTGATTGGCGCGTGTGGTTTTGAGCCACTGTTGATGAAATCGGCCATCCCCCCTTGAAAAAATCCGATCCCGAATAGGAGAAGGAGGCTTGAAAAATAACGCCGCGGATCCGCGCTAAAGAGCACGAGAGGCAAAATGTATAAACACGCAAGGTACGATACTTCGCCGGTACGACTCGGCCTATCCGCATCGATGCGGTTAATCGTCCAACCGCTGAGGAAAAAAAGAAATAAACACGCCATTAAACTGATGGCCAATGTTTGCCTCGGTGCATTTCGCCAATCACTTGCCCGCGAGACAAAGATCCACGCCGTGATCAGCAACACGATTACCCAAGAGAATCGCAGCGTCTCCCAAACGAGCGGCGACCCGAGGACACCTCTCACTGACGACGTTTGCGCTGCGTTCGCCTGCCACTGGATCCCGTGCGCGACCAATGCTGTGCGGCCATTGTCGATTAGAAAATGTGCAAAGCCCAAGCACATCGCGCGTGTGGACGGGATCACAACGAGTGCGATAGCCGCCAAGCCCCACCAGAGCGCTAAGCGCAGGAGAAACTTGCGATCTTCTCCAAAGATTTGTCGAACTTGGACCAGCGCAACTGGGAGCGATCCCAATGTTAGCGCCACTCCTACTGCCGGATTATAGCAGACGGCGACGGGGCAAACGCAAAACCAGACAACGAGCCATCGCTGACTCTGCGCGATCAATCGGCTGCCGCACAATAAAACAAGGAGGGCCGGGACCAATAGTAACCGGTCCCACAAATTTGCTGCCATCGCCAGGCACAAGGCAAGTCCGATACCTGCGAAACGCTCGACACAAAGGAACGTTAGCGCCGCCGCAACCGCAAAAAGTATGGCACGGCTGTTCTCATAATTCGCCAGCGTGCCATCGAACAACAAAGCGTTTGCGCCACTGACAAAAAAATCCATCAGAGGGTGAACAGGAATAAAATTTACGAAAGGAAGCTTTCCGAAATCGTGCAACTGTTGCCACGGGAGGAGATGTTCGCCGGTGTGAAACTCGTCGCCAAAAAATGTTGGGAAAACGGGATGACTAGTCGCTACAAAGACTGCAATGGGAAGAATCGCCACCGGCACCAGACTCTGGAGCAAGTTTGTTAAGGGCGAGTCAACCTGCGTTATCCAGCGGCGCATTAATGCGGCACCGCTTATCGCCACAACCAAGAAGAGCATCGTCAACAAAACAACCGGCTGATGCGATGCCGCCCGCTCTCCGTTCTCTACGATCGCGGGCGGAATCACAACCGTCCATAACGATAGAAGGAGGAGTTGGACCCCAAAGACGACATGGCGAAGACGCTTTTGGATTTTCCCTATCGTTGCCGAAGCCCAAATTGCCCAGATCGTGGTGGCGAATGCGCATCCGCAGATCGTCGTCGCCATGCGGACTGTGACACTCTCCGAGACGGTTACGTGGAAACCGCGTGAGAGTGTCGTTGCTAATCCAAGGCTGCCAAAGAAAGCGAACCCGAGCACGAGAAGCGATGTGGCTGTGACGGTGAAGATCTCATCGGCCGTGATAACCAGCCGCGCACGAGATAGAGAGAAAAACAAAATAATAACGGCGCAGCCCGAAAGCAGACATTCAACTGGCATGTCGCCGAAAGAGTTCGTTGCAAGACGACTTCCGACCCAAAAGGCGCCAGGTATGAGTGCAAGCGCAAAGCCACGCTCGAGCGTAAGCTTTACGCCAGTGATTCGTTGCAGCCGCCGGCATAAGCAAGTGAGGACTGCCAAAAACAAGAAGAACGTGATCAAAAACACATGAAAGATCCGAAAGTCGAAGCTCTTGTCGGCGTTCGCCCACGGCCAGTGGTCCGCTCACTAATCAGCGTAAGATTGGCTGCCCTTTAGATAGCGGGCAACGATCGCCGTAAAAACAAACGCGTTCGCGAAACAGAAGATGAAGCCAATGGGACCGAGCGTTAATCGGCCCAAAGGACGCGGACTGCAGGACGGCACGCGCGCCACCAGGTCACGATTAATCTGTTCTTCCAGCGTGGCTGATTTCACCGAAGCGTTTTGTCCACAGCGTTCTTTGTGCCACCGCCCAGCACGCAAAAACTAGCGGCCTACCTTTTGCTCATCACTTGCTAACCGGCTAAACCTCATTTATCACGCAGCTTCTTCCGATGCCCGCTCCAGAACTTCGTCGCCGCAAGATCGATCTCATCCTTTTAGCGCTCATCGTTGCGCTCGGAATTTTCTTGCGCCTCCCGCCCACAGTTTTCGCGGGCTCGGCAAATCCACTCCACGCAGTGGAATTTTTGCATCCGAAACCGAAAATGGAGTCCGTTGGGTTCGATGAAAGCCTTTACACCGAATACGTCCACAAGCTCGCTACCTTGGGTCTTTCCGCTTACCCGCTCATCGTTCAGGATTACGTTGAGCGCCAAGAACGATTACAACGCTCGATTCTTTCACCGCTTCGGTTCCTCTATATCTACTGGGGCTATCTTTGGCATCTCTCTTTCGGCAGTGACCCGCTTGTCGCGTTAAAAAGTGTTGCCTCGCTTTTTAGCGTCTTGACCCTGTTCATCTCGATCGCCTTCGTTTGGCGCTTAAAAGGAAAGGCATGGGCTCTGGCGATCGGTGCATTAATGTGCGTCGCGCCAACCCAAATCCACATGTCGCAGCACGCCTTGGTGGATGGTTTCTTTACCTTTTGGGCGCTGCTCTGTCTCTGGCTCTTCTGGGAAAATTTGCTGGCGCCGCGCGAGTGGCGCTGGCTGGTTGCCTACATTGTAGGTTTGGCTCTCCTCGTCCTGACAAAAGAAAATTCGTTCTTTGTCTGGATCGCGCTCGTAGCTCTACTCGTTGCAAATCACTGGTTGCGATTCGGAACCGTAACGCGCGAGCTTGTCATTGCCACCGTGCTTGGACCACTGCTCGGCGGCGTTATTCTCGTCTTGCTCGCTGGCGGACTTAGCCAGACTATTCACACGTATCATTACTCGCTCGCTAAGAATTACCAACTTCAGTATGCCATCCTGACCGGCGATGGACCGTGGTACAGGTACCTGGTCGATCTTCTCCTGGTCAGCCCGATCGTCCTAATTCTTGCCCTTGGCACACTTTTTCGCCTCAACCGCACAATGAAACCGGAGTTGTTCATGTCGATCTTTATCGCCGCGAGTTATCTGGTCATGTGCAACGTCAAGTACGGAATGAATCTCCGTTACGCGAACATGTGGGATTTGCCGCTGCGTTTTCTCGCCCTCAGTCAAATCGTAGCATTCGCGTCTCTCGCGAAAAAGTACCGGACCGCAATCATCGCCGGCGCGGTGGTGTTACTCGCCGCGATCGAGTTTCACCAGTACATCGTTCTCGCCGTGCGTTATCCACTCTACGAACTGATCACGCACGATTTGCTCCAGGCACTTCAAATCTTGAAGTCGCCATAATTGACAAATCTCTCAGCCTAGCGCGGAATCAGCTGCTTTGAGAATGAACTTGTCGTCGTTATCAGTGAGACCGGCTAGATAATTGCGAATTCGCCGGAACGATTGGCGCAGGAAAAGTTCGGCAGCGGTGTTCTTTTGATTCGGCGCTTCGCCGTTGCCTTGCGCAAATTGAATTTCCGAATCCCACCGGCTCAGCACCGCGGTCGATGCAAAAAGGTCCATCGCCACGCCGGCGATCCTTTCCTGAACCAGTTGCATGTCCAGAATTGGTTCGCGATAGACGATGAGCGATCGATTCACGGCGAGATTAAAGCGCCAGATCAATCGACCGAGCTGATTCGCGAACGAGCGCAGCTCGGCGCTGCGCACTGGCACATCCGGAATGCGCACACTCGCGCCGAGTCGATTCATGCCCGCGCTCCATGCTTTCCCGATTCCACCTTCGCGCGTTGGTTTTAACATTGTGTCGTAAATTTCCTTGAACTCCATGCCCGGCCCGCGCATCCCGACCAGCGCGATGAACGACGTCAGCACTTCATTGCTGCCTTCTCCAATCTGATTGATGCGCGCGTCTCGCATCATTCGCTCCAATGGAAGATCGACAAAATAAGCGGAGCCACCGTAAATCTGAAACGCGTCGTTGATGCATTCCCACAACCGCTCGGTGGTGAACACTTTCAGCATCGCTGTCTCGAGCATGTAGTCTTCCAGTCCGCGGTCGATTAGCGACGCCGTGATCGTGGTTATCGCTTCCATCGCATAAGCGTCGGCCGCGATCCGCGCGATTTTTTCTTTTACCAAATGAAAATTGCCGAGCGTTTTATTGAATTGCTTTCGCGTATTCGCGTGTTTGACCGCGAGTTCCAGGCAAGTCTTCGCCGCGCCGGTGCAACACGCGCCGAAGGTGGTTCGACCAAAATCGAGTACCGTCAGCGCAACCTTCAAACCTTTCCCCGGCGGTCCGAGAATGTTTTCCGTCGGCACCTTTACGTTCCTCATCGCGAATCGCCCAGTCGCCGTGCCGCGAATTCCCATCTTCGGCATCCGCGCCTCGAGAATTTCGAATCCCGGCATGTCGGGCGTTACCAGGAATGCTGTGATCGACGTCTTTCCTGTCTTCCCCGGGACAGGCGTACGCGCCATGACCGTCAAGACGTGGGCGATCGCTGCGTTAGTGATGTAACGCTTTTCGCCGGTCAAAATAAAATGCGAACCGTCAGCGCTCGGTGTCGCCGTCATTTGCACATTGGCCGCGTCCGAACCGGCTTCTTTTTCAGTGAGGGCAAATGCGCCGAGTTGCTCGCCGGTCACCAGTTTCGGCAACCATTTCTGTTTTTGTTCGTGCGTGCCAAACAACAAAAGCGCGCGAATCCCAATCGAATGATGCGCGTTTACGAAAACTGATGTCGATGCGCACCGGCGACCGATCTCCTCCAAAATTTTGCAATTCGCCATTTGGGTGAATCCGCGACCGCCAACTTCTGGTGGTGCAGTCGCACCGAGCACGCCGACTCTTCCCAATCCATCGATCACATCACGCGGAATGTCCGCCTGCCGGTCGATCTCCGGCGCATCAAGATGTTCATCCAGAAATTTGCGCAGCTCGCTAAGCGTTTGGTTGAGCTCGGTTTGTTGCGCAGCCGGAATCCGCGGATACGGCATCACCCAGTCGGAAACGAAGTGGCCTTGGAACAAGCCTTTGACGAAACCGAGCGCCTGCGGGCCGGTGAAAAGTAATTCTTCGGCCTGCTGAATCTCTTTCTGTCGTTGTGCTTCAGTTTCAGTCATGAAAAACAAACCCGCGACGAACGAACGGCGGGTCACGAAGTTTAGCTATCCACCGCCGCATGTCCAATCGCGCGGTCCGCAAACGAGCAACTCAGACACGGGCCGCGCGCCGGTATTGCGTCAATTTTCCGGAGTCAGTTCGTTAGGAGCAACTAGCCGATAGTGTTTTTCGTCGCGAATCGTGACCTGATCATCGGTTAATTCGAATTCGAAAAGAGCGATGGTTTTTATCACGCATGAATTGCGCGGCTATCGGGCGGCAGACGAGAGATGAAAATTTTTCAGCACACAAAGCGATACCATCCTCAATTTGCACAACCCCGAGGTGCTCTCTCTCGCCTTTCGCCTCGACCGGCAAAACATAATGCACGCCATGTCGATCCACTCCGACGTAAAGCTCATCGGTTTCTACTCCCCCATTCCTAGATTCGTCTTTCTAAACGCCGGTGGGATAAACGTAATGATCATCAAATTCGAATCGCTCGCCTTGTAATAAGCCAGACACGCGAACGCCTTTACCGCCTGTGAGCGACTCGATACGGCTGACAGCATTATCAACCTTCTCGAAACTCAAGAACTCGCATTGACGCGCCAAGGCATTAAATGAGGGCCTTATCAACTGATTGAACACTTTCTCGCGTCTGCCAGTCGGAGCGACGATGAATAGCGCAATCTGATTATTCGGTTGCGCTAGCACTAAGTCATTCAAGCGCAATAAGCCGCTATAGATCGATGTTGTTGATTCCACTTCGAACGCGCGATGGATAACGTTTCTGATCAGCCAGAGCACATCGATATTCTGCACGATGCGGCGTGTGTTCTCATCAAATCCGAAGTTCGGCAGGCGCTCGAGAGTTGTAGAAGCAAATGACTGACCTTTGTAGCTCAAATTGCGATCATTCGGTGGGACCCAAACCGAGCAACCTTCAGCGCGGCCTAATTCGATCAGCCCGCCTTGGATCTTCAGGTGTGCTCGATCCGGGCTGGGAGGGGCGTCCACTTCATCCGACGATTGTTCTGGTGGTTTAGCAGTCGGAAAAGCGTTTAAGAACTCGGTCACATTTATTTTGGGGTGTCCCGTCGTCTGTAAAATGTATGTCTCGCCTTCGGTGAAGACGTCCAGTTTCCGAGTGGGTACATTCCGCATCGCTTCGATGACTAAGCTTCGCGGCAACATCAGTACTTTGTCTGCACCGCCACACAGGAGGATAACAAAGGCGCCCAGCCGTGTTTGGGGATAATTGTAGCGCCGATCTACTACTTCCTGAGCCAGGCCAAAGAAATATTTCTCGCCGCGTAGCCGCTTCGAATAATTTATGGAGCAGGTAAGCGCCTCTCCGAACTGATATAGTCGACTCTTGCCAAAAGGTATTGATTTGCCGTATCGCCTGCGCAGCTGACGGACTACTTCATCTACAAAGTGAGGAGCGTTACTGCGCACTAGCTGTACTCAGGAGGGGAAATCTGTGTATGGCATTCGTAGCATTCATAGAATGCCGTCTCGTCGAAAAGCAAATGCAAGTGATTCAGATTTCCGTCGACGAGGTTCTCAGCATGCTCCTGCACTTGGTAGAACAACTCCGCATTTCCACAGGTTGGGCAGCGCAAAACGCTGGATGGGGTTTGGGCCGTGTCAATCATAGTTTCAATAACGATAGCTCATTCCTCTGAAATTCTAGTGGAACCGGTCAAGTTTAAAGGGCCGAGGCGAAGTGCGCCATCGGGGTGCGCTATCTTAATTAGCTACAGCCCTGGCTCGTCCCGCACTCGGTGCACACTCCGCAGGCGCCGGCGCGAATCACTTTGTCGCTACCGCAATGCGAACAGATGATGTCCATGAACATGTTCCCGAGCGCTTCCTGCACGCGATCGGCATGACTTTGGCCATTGCTCGTTACCTGCGGCTCGCCGTCGTTCGCAGAATGGCTCGTGATCACGTCGATCAGTTCTTTTTCGCCGGTCCGCGCCAGATCCGATACCGGCCGGTTCAGCGCCTTCTTTTCCATTTCCCCAATCTCTTTCAACGGTAACTCCGTTTGCCCGCGGCTCGGCGAGGTCGCTTCCTTGTAGCCTTTAATGAATTGGCAGGCCAGCCACCGGAAAACGTAGTCGGTAATGCTGGTCGCATTGCGAATATCCGGATTCTTGGTGAAGCCGCTTGGTTCGAACCGTTGATACGCGAATTTCTTCGCCAAACTTTCCAGGGGTACGCCGTACTGGAGCGCAATCGACGTGAGCGTGCCGACCGTGTCCATCAATCCGCCGATCGTGCTGCCTTCCTTCGACATAGTGATAAACAGCTCGCCCGGTTGACCGTCTTCGTACAAGCCCACCGTGATGTAACCTTCGTGTCCGGCAATCTCGAACCGATGGGTCAACGACATCCGTGTGTCGGGCATGCGATGACGCAACGGTTTGTCGATCTTGCCGCGCAGCGTCGTCAGTTCTTGTTCCAATTCGAGAATGCGTTTCTGGAAATCTTCGCGGTCGATGGTGATATCGAGCGCAACATCGACATCCTCCGTAGTTCCGCCCATGTCGCGCGTCTTGCGCGTGTTCAACGGCGCCGATCGCTTCGAGCCTTCGCGATAAATCGCGATTGATTTCAAGCCGAGCCGCCAGCCTTCGACGTAACTGTTCGTGATGTCGTCGACTGTCGCTGTTTCCGGCAGGTTTACCGTTTTCGAAATCGCGCCACTCAAAAATGGCTGCGCCGCAGCCATCATCCGGAGATGCGCCATGTAATTAAGTGAGCGTTCGCCTTTGAACGGCTTGAACGCGCAATCAAAAATCGGTAAATGCTCCGGTTGCAGTCCCGACGCTATTGTCGATCCATCTGAATCGGTCACGTCTTCAATCGTGTCGAAGGCGTCGATGTGCGCGATGATCCGGTCTACTTCCTCCGAATTATAACCCAGCTTTTCCAGCGCCGGCTTGACCGTTTGATTCACAATTTTCAACATGCCGCCGCCGGCGAGCAGTTTGTATTTTACCAGCGCGATGTCCGGTTCGATGCCAGTGGTGTCACAATCCATCAGAAAACTGATTGTCCCGGTTGGCGCCAACACCGTCACTTGCGCGTTGCGATAACCGTGACGCTTGCCCAATTCCGCTGCCCGCTTCCAAGTCTTGGCCGCGTCCTTTTTTAAATAAGCGAATTCATCGACATCCGGGATCTCGCTGACCGCGGAGCGATGCAGCTCGATGACTTCGAGCATGGACGCGACATTATTTTTCGCGACTGGTTTTGGAACGCCGTTGCAGAGCGCGTCTTTATAACCGGGAAAAGGACCGAGCGCCTGCGCCATTCGCGCACTTTGCTCGTACGCTTCCCCGGTCATGATCGCGGTAACGGCGCCGCAAAGCGCGCGGCCTTCCACGCTGTCGTAGCTGTAGCCATAGCTCATCACCAACGATCCGAGATTGGCGTAGCCCAGCCCAAGTGTTCGGAAAATGTGCGAGTTCTCCGCGATCTCTTTGATCGGGTAACTCGCGTTATCAACGATGATTTCCTGTGCGGTAATGAACACGCGCACTGCGGCTTTGAATCGTTTCACGTCAAATTCGCCAGCCGCGGTTTTAAACTTGAGCAAATTCAGTGACGCCAGATTGCAGGCCGTGTTATCGAGAAACAAATATTCGCTGCACGGATTGGTCGAATTTTGCCGCCCGGTCCCTTTGCAGGTGTGCCATTTGTGAATCGTGGTATCAAACTGCATTCCGGGATCGCCGCAGATGTGCGTTCCTTCCGCGATTTTTCGGAGTAATGTTCGCGCTTCTTTCCGCTCGCACGGTTGGCCATCGGTCACCCGGCGCGTCCACCAATCGCGACCTTCGAGCGCGGCTTCCATGAACTCGTCGCTCACGCGCACACTCAGGTTTTCGTTTTGATACATGACCGAGCCGTAAGCATCGCCGTTGTAGCTGCCGTCGTAACCCTGCTCGATTAGCGCCCATGCTTTCTTCTCTTCCCTTTGTTTGGCGTCGATGAACTCCTCAATGTCCGGGTGCCAATCTTTGAGGGTGTTCATCTTGGCGGCACGCCGCGTTTTCCCGCCGCTCTTCACCACGTTCGCCACTTGATCGTAGACTTTGAGGAACGAGAGCGGACCGCTTGGCTTGCCGCCGCCGCTCAATTTCTCTTTTGTCGATCTTAACGTGGAGAGATCGGTGCCCGTGCCACTGCCGTATTTGAAGAGCATCGCTTCGCTCGTGGCCAGACGCATGATGTCTTCCATCGTGTCGTCCACGTCTTGAATGAAACAGGCGCTGCCTTGCGGATACTCGTACTGAGTCGGAGCGCGTTCGGCTTTTCCGGTCTCTCGATTATAAAAATAATTTCCGGCACCGGCATCTTTGCCGATGCCGTATTCATGATACAAACCGACATTGAACCAGACCGGCGAATTGAATGCGCCATGTTGGTTCAAACAAAGCCAGGTCAGTTCATCATAAAAAATTTCCGCCTCCTCCGCGTCCGCGAAATAGCCGTCGGCCATTCCCCAATCGGCGATGGTTCGGGTGACTCGGTGAATCAATTGCCGCACCGACCTTTCGCGGCCGCCTTTGTGCGGATCGGTTCCGTGCGCGATATCGCCGTAAAAATATTTCGAAACCGCGATCTTGGTCGCCAGCGCGCTCCAATTTTTTGGAACCTCAACGTTTTCCTGTTTGAAAATGATCTGGCCACTGTCGTCCGTGATCTCCGCCGTCCGATGTTCCCATTCGATCTGATCGAACGGTTTCGCCGCTGGGTCGCTGAACACCCGCTCAAAATGCAAACCGCTAACTGGTTTTTTTGCTGACCGATTCTGGCGACGATCAGCTGCCTTTCGCGGTTTGTTCAGAGCAGAAGGTCGGATTCCGGGTTTGAGTTGGATCATAGCGGGAAGTGCTGATTAAGGTTGTGAATTAGCGGTGAATTCCTGCCAACAGCCCTACTAACAACCTGTGAATTCCGGCGCATAACAAGTAATAGCGGAGCCATTCGGCGGACATACAATATGCAGTGCAAAGTCAACGCAAATCAAGACGAAAATTGTGACATTTTTCGCACGCTAAAGCTTCGCGTCGGCTCTGACCTAAGTGGCTAGCCAAGCCGTAGCCTTGGAGCGGCAACGGAATCTTTCATCGACCAAAGTCCGCCTTCCTTTCGCTCCGGCGTGGCAGCCTTTCGCTTTGCGCTTCGCTCCAAGCGAAGGCTGGCGGAAGGGGTGGGATTCGAACCCACGGTGGGTTGCCCCACGCTCGATTTCGAGTCGAGTGCCTTAAACCGGACTCAGCCACCCTTCCCTTTTTGCAAGATCGATATCCTGCTGATCCATTCCGAAAAGAGCGCGTTTATTATGAGGCGAGCACGACCATTTGCAAATCCGCCCCAAGCGTTGGAACCGTTGCGCGCACGGGACGTTCTTGACTAACCAGGCGAACCGAAATAAACGTCGCCTCGAACAAAGTTGGCTGCGGCATCGTCAATGCTGGTGAACGGAAGGTGCGATGATTAGGGCAAATTGTCGGGCGCGTTTCACCGCCGCGGATTTCGATTTTATTGTCCGCGCTCTCGCACGCTCGCGCGGCGATAGCGTTTCCCTGGTCGATCTTCTCAGTGACTCGGAAACCCGCGACTCGATTCTCGATCATCCGCGCCTGGTCGAGACCATTCTTTCCAATGCGGGCCATCTCCACATCTCGTCCCAATTCTATTTTTATGTTCTAGCCCGGTACGTCTTGCAGCAAGCCGGCATTGGCGATCGCAAACTTTGCGATTATGTCGGCTCGCTGCTCGAAACTTTTTCGCGCGCGAATCAATTGCAGAGCCCGGACAAGATCGAGCCGCCAAAGGACGGATTCGCCGGGGCGAGCAACCGCGCCCACGAATATATTTCCGACATGCTGATCGCGCTCACCCGCGCCACGCCCGAGCAAACGTTTCTTCTGCGCGCGCACGTTGGAAATTACTCCCTCTTCATCAGTGGCATCTTTCACGAGAACACCCAGCGCCGCAGTCTTCGCGGGGCGCCCGACATCGAATTTTACGAGAAAATCGGTCGCAGCAATTATCAGCTTGTCGCTTCGCACGAAACCGCGCGACGCTGCGAACTCACCGATGTCTTCGCCGGGTTAGCCAGTCGCTTTCACGACGTTCGTCTCGCGCTCAACGAACTTTCCGATCGCTTGCTTCATCTCGATGAAGATGCGCGGTCGTCCCTTGTTTTGTGAACGAGACGCTATTCAGTCAGATCCAAAAACTTTTCGAGCGCACTTACGCACAGGTCGGGATCAATCTCGAAGATTGCCTGATTGACCGGCGCCGCTGCTGGCAATTGTCGATCTTGGCCGGCAGATCAGCCCGCGAATTGAGTGAGCTTGCCCGCACATTTCTGCGCACGGCCGACGATCGCCTTTACGTCAGTATTTATTATTCCCGTTGGCTGATCGAGCAACTCGAGCGACACGACCCGCGCGCTGGCCTAAGCGATCACAATATCCGCTCGCTCATCACGTTCGTTGAAGAAATCAATCACGCCCTTCACGCCGCGCTCCAGTTTAAAAATGGCGCGCGTGAGATCGCCTCGGAAGATTTTGCCCGCAATCTTGAGCTCCAGGCGCAGGTCGATACCTATCTTGTTCTTCTTTTGTTCGTTGCCTTCTTTCGAAAAACCCAACGCGTTTCACGCACTGACCGCCGCTGGCTCCGCTTTCATCTTTTCGCACGGCAATGCCCGGAAGCGTTTCGCGATCGCAACCTCCGGGCGCGTTATCTGGAGACGACCGAGCTGGCCTCGAGTTACACTTACTATCTCGACAGCCTGAACGGTGCACGGCGGCTTGATGAAATTCGGCGTTTCCGATCCCTCGATTATTCCGACAAGAAAAAACGAATCCTAGCGCTGCCCGGCGCCGAAATTTCATCGCGGCGCGTGAATTTAATTTGCGAAAACTGACACGCAGTCGCTAAATACCGGTCGTGTTTAGTTTGACGATGCTCGGGAGCGGCAGCGCCGGGAACAGTGCGCTCGTCGCGACCGACCATTGTAAAATTCTGATCGATGGCGGCCTGAGCGCGCGGCAAATCGTCTTGCGCCTCGAACAGTGCGGCGTGGTGGCCGAACAGCTCGATGGCGTTCTGCTCACCCATGAGCATGGCGATCACGTTTGCGGGCTGGAGGTGCTCTGTCGCAAATTCGATCTGCCGATTTATGCGAACGCGCAAACCGCCGAAGCCGTCCGTTACGACGGCGCGTTGGATCGACATCGGAACTGGCGAATCTTTCGCACCGGCGCCGAGTTCAAGATTTGCGACGTCCTTGTCCAAACTTTCCCGGTGCCGCACGACGCGGTCGATCCCGTCGGCTTCGCGTTTTATGCCGGAGCGCGCGGCCTCGGGTTTATCACCGACCTCGGTTACGCCACAAAGATGATTGTGGAACGGCTTCGACAAGTGCACACGCTCGTGATCGAAACCAACCATGACGAGAAACTGTTACAGAGCGACACACATCGGCCCTGGCCGGTGAAACAGCGGATCCAGTCGCGGCACGGGCATCTTTCCAATAACGCGGCCGCTACCGTGATCGAAGAATTGCTTCCCGGAGAAATCGATCGGGTCGTGCTTGGACATCTCAGCCGCGATTGCAACACGCCCGCGCTCGCGCTCCAAACCGTCCGCGAGGCGCTCAGCAAATCTGGCAAGATCGACATCGAACTTTTTTGTGCCACCCAATCGGATATCAGTCCCAGGTTTCGCATCGGCGAGACCGAGCTCGGCGCATTTCAGCCGACTTTCGAGAACGCATTTTTCCCGGCAGCATGAGCGGGATTGCGGTTGAACATCGCCGGCCAGAGACAGCGGAAGAAATGAAAATCCGCGATGCGGTGGAGTCCGATTTACCGGCGATCATTAAAATTTACAACGCCGCGGTTGCGACTCGTGTTGCTACTGCGCAGTTGGAACAGGTCACGCTGAAAGACCGACGCGGCTGGCTGAAGGAACATTCGGCGGACCGACATCCATTCTGGGTTCTTGAAATGGATCGGCAGATCGCAGGTTGGCTGACGCTAAAGCCATTCTTGCCCCGCTGTGCTTATCGCGGTACGGCCGAAGTCAGCGTCTATGTCGATGAAAAATTCCGGCGGCGCGGAGTCGGCCGAACATTACTCGGCGAAGCGATCGCTCGCGCGCCGTCCCTTCAGATCAGGGCGATGGTTGGTCTTATTTTCGCCCACAACGAACCAAGCTTGCGGTTATTCGACCAACTTGGCTTCGAGCGCTGGGGATTACTTCCGCGCATCGCGCAACTTGATGCGGTGGAACGCGACCTGACCATCATGGGTCGCCCCGTTTAAGATCGACATTCGAGTTTAAACTTCTTCCGGGCCGACGACGAGATGAACGACGCCGGCGGGATCGGAGATGAAGAAGCCGTTGAAATCCTCGCGCAGATTTTCCACTTCATCGCGACGCGCGACGCCGTGAATCTTTAGAAACGACGAGGCGGCCTCGGTGTCGTTAGTTTCGATCTCGAGCCAAATGTCGGGATGACTCAGATTCGGCACTTTATCGATCCAGAGCCGGTTCGGACCGAACTGAAAAATGCAACCGTCGGATTCTTCTTCGATCAATGGGAGCGCGAGCGTGTCGCGATAAAAGGCGACTGTCTGATCGTAGGTGTGCGCGGGACATTTGATTGCAATATTGGCGCCACCGGAAAACTGCGGTCCGTCGAGTTTGGCCACCATATTGTCGATCTAAGCTCGCCGTTGCCTGCGGTCAAAGATGCTCGAGCAATTTCTGCGCGACCGTCTTTGCCTTTTCCAGCGCCACCGCGTCGTCTCTAAAACCGGCGAGACCGACGGTGAGGAACGCGTTACCTTTGGCGACGTAGAGTATCAGCATTCTCGAAGCGAACCCGCTTTCCCCGCCGCCGGTAAACATTTGGGCGGCGTCGCCAACATCGGAAACTTTTTCCATCGTGCCGTTCGCTGCCGCCAACAGCTGAAGTTCTTTTTGCGGACCGATCGCGTTCGGTCCCGGCAGCTGCAGGCGAATGATCAACGATTTGCCACGCTGAACGCTGTAATAATTGCATTTGGAATAATAACCGTCGGTCCCGTCGCCGCTCCGCTGGCTTGGGTCTTTGACCGGTTCGCCCAAAATAGCGGACGCTTCCGTTTTGTTAATGATCTGTGCTACGTCGGGTCGCGAATCCGCGGCCATTACTATCTTCGTTAGGCTGATCGCCAAAAATAGTGCGCCGATCAATCGTTGGATCGACATCTCTAGCCGCCCGAACCAGTGCCGCCGGGTTCAGTCATCGAAACTGGATCAAGCGCGCGCTCGAGTTCTTTTTCCGGCAAGATTTTTTTCTCCCGGCAAAGTTCGCGGACAGTCTTGCCGGTTCGCACGCTTTCTTTGGCGAGCTCGGCCGCGCGGTCGTAACCGATCTTGGGCGCAAGACTCGTCACCATCGCCATGGAAAGCTCGACCAATTCTTCGCAACGAGCTTTGTTCGCCGTGATCCCAGTCACGCATTTTTCACAGAAGACATCGACCACATTGGCAAGCAGCCGGATTGATTCGAGAAGATCATGCGCCATTACCGGCATCATCACGTTGAGCTCAAAATTTCCATTGGCGCCGGCCCAGGTAATGGCGGCGTCGTTGCCGAAGACTTGAGCGCAAACCATCATCATCGATTCGCACATCACCGGATTCACTTTGCCGGGCATGATCGAGCTGCCCGGTTGGGTGGCCGGCAATTGAATCTCGCCAATGCCGCAACGCGGGCCACTGCCTAACAGGCGAACGTCGTTCGCGATCTTAAACAAACTGACCGCAATGGTCTTGAGCTGGCCGCTTGCTTCCACGACCGCGTCTTTGCCGCCCTGCGCTTCGAAATGATTTTTCGCTTCGTAAAACGCGATCCCGGTCCGCTGCTCAATGTGCCGCAGCATTTTGCCGGTAAGATCGACATGCCGGTTCAAACCAGTTCCAACCGCGGTGCCACCAAGCGCAAGCTCGCGTAGAATGTCGATCGATTTTTCCGCTCGCTGCTTGCCGTAGGCGATTTGCTGCGCGTAACCCGAAAATTCCTGGCCGAGTCGCACTGGGGTGGCATCCATCAAATGGGTGCGACCAATCTTGATAATGTCCCAAAACTCTTTTGTTTTCGCGTCGAGTGCGCCCTGCAGTTTTCCGAGCGCTGGCGCCAAATGATTTTTCAACTGCTCGGCGGCGCTGATGTGAATGGCCGATGGGATAACGTCGTTGCTCGACTGTCCCATGTTGACGTGATCATTCGGATGCACCAGCTCGCGCGAGCCGATCTTTTTGCCAGCCAATTGCGCGCAACGGTTGGCGATCACTTCGTTTGCGTTCGTGTTGGTGCTCGTGCCCGAACCGGTCTGGAAAATGTCGAGCGGAAAATGGTCGTCCAATTTGCCCTCGATCACTTCTTCGGCTGCTTGCACGATCAAGGCGGCGCCCTCGGCGTCGAGTAAACCGAGATCGTGATTGGCCTGGGCCGCAGCCCATTTAATTAAGCCGAGCGCACGAATGAACGGGCGGGAGAAACGGTAACCGCTCACCGGAAAATTCAGGACAGCGCGTTGGGTAGAAGCGCCATAGAGAGCGGATTCGGGGAGCGGCATTTCTCCCATTGAATCCTTTTCCATCCGCGTCCGGCCGCCGGTCATGCGTTATTTGCGGAAGCTCGACTTTCCTGAAGGGATAGATGCGATTCGCCGTTACGGCCGTTCGATTTCTCAAAAACCGTGATGAACATCGGCGGAATGTTTTGCAGGAAATATTCAGATTCGGCACGGTCGAAAATCTTAGCGTGCTGCTTCAGCTCGTTTGTGACTTGATAAATGATAAACCGACCGCCAGCTGCGAGTGCGTCATGGGTTTGTTGGAGCAAAGCGCGCTTCTTGTCGATCTGCAGAATGCTAAACGGGATGCCGGAAACAATATAGTCGCACGCGTCGATGCCGCGTCTGCGCAATTCCAACGGCAGGTGCGCAGCGTTGTCGTTGATCACATGCACGCGCGGATCCCCTCTAAATTGACGCTGTAAATCGCGCGAGAAAGCAGCGTCGAGCTCAAAGAGAAGCAATTGACAATCCGGTTTCATCCGGCGCGCGATCTCGCGCGAATGCACTCCTTCGCCGGGACCGTACTCCGCGATCACGCGCGCCTGGTCAAAATCGATTTTATCGGCCACGCGTTCGACCAACGCCTTGGAACTGGGTATAATCGATGCGATTTGGAACGGGCGCTTCAGGAATCGTTTGAAGAAAAGGGCGCTCATCGAAAAGCGAATAGTCACCCTCTAGCCCAGCATTGTCCAGTCGCGAGTGCCCTCGGGCGTCCGGATAGCGGATCGTTAGGCTCCTCCCGCCCAAAGAAAGGATTGACATCGATTCTAGAATTTATAATGCTTTGGCCGAGCGAAATGTCTTGCCCATTTTCCCGCGAATTGGTGATTTTCCCACATGCATAACCTCCTAACGGTTAAGGAAACGGCCAAATATCTCCGTATCCCGTTGCCGACCGTTTATTATCTCGTCCAGCGCGGCCAGCTTCCCGCTATCCAAATCGGCGGTCGCTGGCGGATCAAAAAATCCTCCCTTGATAAAGACATTCTTAAGGAAGACAAATCCGGCCAACCAACCGTCCTCGTGGTCGACGATGACGAAAGCTTGCAAAACCTTTTGAAGCTCTTCCTCCGGAAAATCGGTTTTAGCCGCGTCGTTGTTGGCACAGTGAAAGAAGCCCTGGCTGCGCTCGAAAAACAAAAATTCGATTTCGTGTTTCTCGATTTAAAATTGCCGGACGGTCCGGCCGACGACGTTTATGATGCGATCAAGCAAGACCAGCCCGGCTGTCCGATTATCATCATCACCGGTTATCCGGACAGCGCGATGCTCGACCGAATTTTGGCCAAAGGACCCATCACGGTTTTGAAAAAGCCGCTCAAAGTCGAGCAATTGAAAGAAACCGTTCGTATTCTCGGCCACAAAGAAGCGGTCAAGCTCGCCGCGTAAGAGCCACCGGCTCCAGCAAGATGGGACATCTTGCTCTTGACTGGTCACTCGCCACTGATCACTTATCACTCCGCTTGAAATGCGCGGTTAGCTCAGTGGTAGAGCACTACCTTGACACGGTAGGGGTCAGAGGTTCGAAACCTCTACCGCGCACCATTTTTTGAAATTCCACGACGCCGCAGTGCAAAGACTCTTTCTCCCATCTTCGGTTTTGTTTCTGGCCGCATCGTTCTTGCCAGCACAGAATAATTCCTCTCAAACTGATGCCTCGCGCATTGTATTCACCTCGATCTCCGGTCCGGTGCGTAACGCTGTCGTTTACGCTCCAAATCCGGTGATTCCACCTGCTGCACTTCAGCAACACCGCGGTGTCTACAAGATTGATTTGGATAACGGAATTCCCTACGACGCCCGGGTTGTGCGCAGCACCGGACACAAAATTTTGGATGATGCCGCCGTCGAAGCGCTACGAACCTGGCGTTTTCGACCGCATCGCCTAGTTTGGGCCACAATTCCGATTGAGTTTCGCTGGACGAAACTGCCACCGCGAAAACAATAATTGTCAATCGGAGAACCAGGCAGCATTTTTTGATGTCGACACGAACCGGTTCCCAAGTTTTGAAGAGCGCGCTGGCCGCGGCGACCAAAACGCTCGACTCGATTATCGATCTTGAATCGCAAATCACGAAGGCTGCGGAGTTGGTTACCGATTGCCTAACGAGTGGGAAAAAAATCCTGGCTTGTGGCAATGGCGGCAGCGCCGCGGATGCGGCCGATTTTTGCACCGAACTGGCGTGTCGCTTTGTGGAAGATCGCCGGCCATATCCGGCGATGAATCTTTCGCAGGGCGGAAGCTTGCTCACGGCGACTGGCAACGATTACGGCTTCGAAGAAATTTTCGCGCGCCAAGTGCACGCATTTGGAGCCTCCGGCGACGTCCTTATTGCCATCAGCACCAGCGGCAAATCGAAAAATATCCGGCGCGCGATCGAACAGGCGCGCGATCGGAAATTAAAAACAATCGCACTTCTCGGCCGCGATGGCGGATCGGTGGCTGGCATTGCCGATGTCGATCTTATCGTGAAAGGCGGTTCGACCGCTCGAATTCAGGAAGCGCACAAGTTCATTCTTCACGTGCTTTGCGAGATCTGCGAAGCGCGTTTGCCTCGGAAATAGCTCAGATTAGACGGCCACCGCTTCCGCCGGCGCGCTGGAGGGGGTGCGTTTACTTGATCGGTAGCGCCAAATCGCGAATGCCACGAACAGGAGATCGAGAACCACGCCAATCGCGACATAAGTCTCGCCGCCGATCCCGAATCCGTAGGAATGCAAACCTTTGCCGAGAACAAAGTTGACGCCATACCACGCCATCAACACCGCCAGGAAACAAACCGCGCTTGCCACCACCAGACCAAATTCAGTCCACCAACCGGCCAATCGTCCATGCAGCGCGGTCAGATAACAAAGTAGTGCTATAAGCGCCCAGGTTTCTTTCGGATCCCAGCCCCAGAACCGTCCCCAGGAATAGTTCGCCCAGACGCCCCCAAGGATTGTCCCAGCTGCCAGCAAAAGAACACCGAGCTGCATGATGCGGTATAACCAGAAATGCAACGCCGCGTTGGCGCGCGTCTTCACAGGTTGAAGGGTATAGAGGACGAACATGACATTACCGAATGCCCAGGCCAGTAAGAACGCCGCGTAACTGAGCGTGATCGTCAATACATGAACGGTCAGCCAAAAATTATCGCGTAGCACTGGAACCAGCGGATCAATGCTTGCCGGCATCGCGATCGGCATCTGATGAACGAGCAAGAGTGCTAGAAATGTCGCTGGCAGCGCAGCGACAAGATAAATCACCGTTCGGTAGCGGGCATAGAAGATCATCGCAAACGCCGATGCAGCGAACGAAACCCAGATAACCGACTCGTACATGTTCGTCACCGGCGGCCGGCCGGCGATCAGACAGCGCATCACGATGCCGCTGACGTGAAAGGCGATGGCGAGAGACGCAACCGATACTCCGACACTTCGAAGCAAACGGCCGCCGCCACGCGCGTGCGCGACCAGCAGAATCACAAACGCCAGTCCGTAGAACCAAATCGCGCGATAGAATGCTTCGAAATGATTGTAAAAATATTCCAGCCGCAATTGTCGCTCTTGCGGATAAATAGAAGGACTTAGGGCGCGTAAACTTTCACGAAGCCGGCTGGCGGCGCGACTGAAATTGAATCCATCAGCCTGCGCATAACTCGTGGCCGTTGTTTGCAATTCGATCTGGATCGGCGCGAACTGCGTTTCGCTGTAGTACCGGGAAAACTCCGGCGGAACGACCCAGGGGTCGGTTTCGCTCTTCGATGCGGGAACAATCAAGAGAGCGCTGCCATTCATAATGTTCGCCAAAAGGGCGAGCCGATCGCTTACTGCGAGCGCCTCCTGTTGTACACGATCAAGAGTTTTCTCAGCGCGCTTCAAGGCGTGGGCTTCGTTTGTAAGCCGCTGCAATTCCGTTGACGCAACCAATTGTTCAAACGAAAAACGGCGCTCGGTCTTATCGAGGCCGAGCTTTTCCTTAAGTTGGCCTAACGAGACCAGCACCATCGGCTCCGTCCGCCAATCGTGCGTTTCCAGCACCGCCGAGAAAATGAAATCATTCGGCTGCCATTTTCGTCCAGCTTTGTCGGTATATATCGATCTGCCAGTGATTCGGATCAGCGTTTCGCGCGAAAAAGTGTCGATCGGTTTGCGCCGTCCGCCGTCTTGGACCGCAAGCAACCCGAACTGATGAAAATCTAGCGCGCTCGTGTCTGGTGTTGGCTGGAGCGGGTTTCGATCTTGGGCGGTCGCCTCAAAGAGCCCAATCGTAACCAAGAGTGCAGCCGTCAAGGCGGGGTGGAGATGTCTCACGCGCGAGCAGTTTATCTGAGGGCGGAGGCAGCGACAAGCCCGCCATAATCCCCTGAAACAGGCCAGCTTGAAAAGGTGCGGCCTGTCCGATGCTTCTGCGGGCTTTATGCGGCTGGTTCCCCGTAACTTGAAGCCGCGTCTGATCAGCTCTATCGATCCGGACGAGACCGTGTCAGGCGCTGATAGCTGCGGTTCCGTTTCTCTTTCAAAAGGAACAGCCGCCCCATCCAGCAATCGTCGCCGGTTTTACATTGGGATCTTCATGGGCGCCGCGGCGCTGTTCATCTTCGCCCTTACTTTCGCTCAGCACGCTGGTAACCAGGGCAACCGTTTCGATTTTCCTACCTTCATTAAGGCGAGAACACGCGATTTAGCGGCCGGACCAGCTTCGGCTGCTTCTCCGGCGCCGATCATGATCGAACTAAGCAATGACTGGTGCGCGTGAGCGCGATCTCACTCGGTCATCCACGACTCGCGATAATCAACGGCAAGGCAGTCACCGAAGGCGATGCAGTCACATTGCAGGCCCCCGGAATCATCTATCGGCGTTATTCTGCGCGTTGTCAGAATCGGTGATGGTTCGATCAATCTCTCCGACGGAAAGAAAATGTTCAGCGCCCGCCTCACCATTCCGTCG
>Ga0209470_1000872_pt1 | contig 23434 bp, 22 predicted proteins | sample GraSoiAngelo_125_FD_185882 | JGI IMG/M metagenome (GOLD analysis project Ga0209470, IMG submission 185882) | Grasslands soil microbial communities from the Angelo Coastal Reserve, California, USA - 14_0927_05_40cm (SPAdes) (version 2) | ecosystem: Environmental > Terrestrial > Soil > Grasslands ... | reverse complement strand
CTCGTAATCGTGGCGCTAATCGTAGCTCTCTTTGCGTTTGAGGTTGCCGAGCCTGGGAAGAAGACTCCGCCCTCCAATGTTCCGGATCAGACGAGACCGGCAGCCATCAGGACAATGGCATAGGTCATCCTAAGCGAAACTTGCTCAGGCGAAAGGCCTTAGGATGAGCAGTTTCATCGGAAAATTTCGGTCCTATCTCAGAAAGAATGAGACTGCTCGCGGCCTATTTCTGGTGGGACTTGTCATCCTTGGAGCAATTGCTATGTGGGGCGGAATTCGCCTAGCTCTTAACACAGAATATCCGATTCTGGTGGTCTCTTCTGGAAGCATGTGTCCGCCTAACAACTGCGTACTACCGGTTGGATCTCTTATCGTAATTCGTGGGGAAGATCCCAGTGCGCTAAAGGTTGGGAACGTAGTAGTGTTTCGGGGTAATCCAACCGATCCCAACTATCTGATTATTCATAGAGTCATCATCTTGTATACGCCGAGCAATGACACTGTGTATTCAGGTCAGTACGCCTTCGTGACCCATGGCGATGCAAATCCTCTCGGAGCTAATGAGGGGCCTAGCCCAGCATCAACACTCGTAGGGGTCTACCAATCTACTATCCCTGTCCCGTACTTGGGATCTGCAATACTTGAGATTCGTAAATTCTTGTACGACGACTCTACTGGTCAGCCCAAGCTCCAGGGAATTCTTGTGATCATCGCACTCATCGTGGCTCTCTTCTTATTCGAGGTAGCGGAACCTGGAAAGAAGAAGCCATCCTTCAGTGTTCCGGAAGAAACTAAGACGTCACTCGCTCCGACGAACATTTTGGCACGAACGAGTCGTCGAGGATAGGCTCGACGGTCGACTACCGATTTTTTCTCGGTAAGACCGGGCTAGCTTAAATATTCTATATAAAGAGGAACGTTTCCAGCGCGGTGAACGCTGGCGAGGATCCTGGTTTCTAGAATTATCTTGAGACTGGTCAAGACTTCGCCCTCGCATAGAGGAGGGTCTTCTGTCCTTGTCGGACAAAGGTAGGGCCTTCATCAATATAGAGAATGTTGTCGCGTCTGCGACCCTCAAGCAGCAGATCGACCTCAACGCCATCGTCAGGGTCTTTCCGGGCGTCGAGTATCGTCCCGAGCAATTTCCGGGATTGGTCTATCGTCTAAAGAAACCCAAGACAGCTACGTTGATTTTTAGTTCTGGCAAGATGGTCTGCACCGGCGCGAAGTCTGAACGCCAGGCACGCAAGGCTGTCTTGAAAGTAGTCGATGAATTGAAAAGAGATGGTATAGTCATTCTAGGCAAGCCCGATATTACAATCCAGAATATTGTCGCCTCTGCAGGTCTCGGCGGTTACATCGATCTCGAGAAGGCCACGTATGGCTTGAAGAAGACGATGTATGAGCCAGAGCAATTTCCGGGTCTCATCTATCGAATGGATGAGCCAAAGGTGGTTATCCTGCTCTTCGCCAGCGGCAAGCTCGTATGCACAGGAGCTAAGCGAGAGATCCAGGTCGGAATCGCCGTCAACAAGCTACAACAGATACTGGAGGCCAAGAACCTGATCACATACGAGGGTACGGAGAAACCGCGGCTGCCACCGCTTCCAGAGAAGGAGTTGGAGAAGGAACGGCTAAAGGTGGATCAGGCAAAGGCAAAACAGTTGAAGGAAAAGCCTGACAAGGACGACAAGGACGAAGAATAGCCCAATCCGGCGTTAGAATGCCCGCATACGCATTAGGTTCAAAGAAGCCCAGAATTCATCGAATGGCAATTCTCGCACCGAACTGCACAATAATCGGGGATGTTGTTATCGGACCCCGAACCAGTATTTGGCCAGGCGCAGTCCTTCGGGGCGACTACGGTTACATCAGAATAGGATCTGACTGCAGTATCCAGGACAACGCCGTGGTTCACTGCTCCGGCGAGAATCCCGCGATTGTCGGGAAAGGAGTTACAGTCGCGCATGGCGCCATTGTTCATGCTTGCCGGATAGGAGACGAATGCCTGATTGGAGCTGGAGCAATAATCTTCGATGGCGCCAGCGTCGGCAAACACTCAATCCTCGGAGTTGGGTGTATCCTTCTGGAAGGCAGAAAGATTCCACCTCGGTCAATAGCTGTGGGGGCTCCTGCCAAGATCATCCGGAAAGCAACGCTTCAGGATGTACGCGCGATTAAGGATTCGTACAGGGCCTATGTGAAAATGGCACAGCTATACGAGAAGACAGGAGCGTTCGAGTCGCCTACTCGCGCGGGCTAGATTCGACGGTAATTGGTTATATCTCTCGGTCAGCGGTGTCTTGGTAGACGGCGATGATTGGTCAAAGTTACTCGGACTACCAATGAGCGAGAAGGCATTTGCCTGAGCCGTCGATAATATACTAAACGATCTATCCGAGAGTAGACTGGGTCAAGTCTCGAATTATGTTCCCCAGGGTCTTCCAAGAACGGCGGACGATCGGTGGAAAATCTCCGTGATCGGAATAATAGTCTCGCAAGAACTTGACGGTTAAAGCGTCATGAGCATACCCTGACCCAATTTCTCCGTATTCCTTCCTCATCTCCTCGATTCTGCTGTCTCGGTGGACCTTCGCCATTATGCTGGCCGCGGAGACCACTGGATAGTTGATGTCTGCCTTGTGTTCTGAGACTATTCGCGGAGTGAACGAGAGACAGTCTAGTATGTTGTTCTTGAAACGCTCGGTCCGAATGTCCGACGAATCGACATAGGCTAACTCGGGCCTCAACTTCTCTATTACCTGCGCCATCACCTTCGCTTCAAGCAGGTTCAGTCTTTGAAATTTTGGAGCCCGGTTCACTATCCTATCCAACTCTTGCGCTCCGATTTCCATAACATGGTAATCATCGACTACGCCAGGAATCTCCTTAGAAAGACGGGTCCTTGTAGATGAGAGCAGTTGCTTCGAGTCTTTCACCCCAAGCGTCTTCAACCTGCCAAGTTTCTCTTCCTCGATTATCACTCCAGCTATCACCAAGGGGCCGATTACTGGGCCTCTTCCCGCATCGTCGACTCCACAGATTCTCGTGGGGCTCAGGTCCTCGGTTTGCTGATCCAGTCATCAACCTGACGTATTATTTTTCGGTAGATGGATTCGCGATTCTCCTTTGTAATCTCCCAATACAGACTTCTCTGCCTTGTTTTCTCGACTTCGGGATAGCGCGATCCGAACTTTACAGTAGCGACAACAGCTTTGTCCCCGTCCAAGACCCGGGAGATACTGTTTCTGAAGGAATTGCTCGTCATTTCCATTGGTCCGATCTCGTCCAGGATAACCAAGTCAGCGGTTCCGTTTACTGAACGCTCTAATGCGGCGACTCCAATCTTCTCAAGATCCTCAGAAACTACCACGTAGGATCCTACTCTGGGCCCGACCCCGAGATCCTTCTTGGCTAACCAGCCTTCTTGGCCGGATTTGAGATCGGTTATCATGAAGCCTTTTCTTGCGCCTGCCTCACGGATTTCGCGGGTAGTTATCCCTTCAATCTTGAAGCCGTTCTTTGAATAGTGCTCGTAGACCCGATTGACCATCGTGGTCTTTCCAACTCCGGGACGACCTGTAAGCAATATGACTCTCAACCCGTCACTCCTTTCGTGATTGATGCCATCTAGCCTTGAAACCAAGACCCAGAAAATAGATTTCAGAAGCTTCAGGTCTGCTCGCCTTAGGCTTCAACAATCGGCTACTCTCGAAGAACAATGCCGCGTCGTCCTGGAGCTTCTTCCGCTCAGGACCCTCAAAGAGCTTGATGAGCACGTTCCCTCGATAATCCAAGACTTTCTCAGCAATCTCCAAAGCACGCCGAGCTAGGTCCACTTGTCTCGCATGGTCTACATCCCACGCTCCAATGATTGACGGGGCGAGGTCTGAGAGAACTGCATTCGCCGGTCCTCCCAGTTGGGTGATGATCCGATCCGGGACATCTTCCGCATACACATCCATCTTCAACAGTTTGACGTTCGGTGAGAAGGGCTGGATGTCTTTGAGGTCAATGCCCAACACAAGCCCTTCAGGCCCAACCGTTTCACGCGCAACCTGCAACCATCCTCCGGGCTGGGCTCCGAGGTCCACAACCTTCTGTCCTTCTTTTACAATGCCGTAGGTCCGGATTGTCTGTTGCAGTTTGTATGCTGATCTGCTGCGATAGCCTCGAATCCGTGCGAGACGGTAGTACTGGTCCTTTCGTCTCCTAGCCAGCCAAGTTCCTGTCATGACGATGTAGAGCTTCTAGCTAACGCGTGACCCATCCGGAACATCTCGCTCAATACCCAACAGAGCAAGCTTCTCTCCTTCAGAAGCGGCCAGGAGCATTCCCTCAGACTTTTGTCCCGCAAACGTCGTAGGTTTCAAGTTGGCCAAGAAGATCACTCGCTTGTGGAGCAGGTCCTCCGCGTTGTAAAAATCGACCAGACTTGTGGCAGTCTGCTTCTTTCCATGGGTCCCTAGGTCGACGACGACCTTGTACAGTTTGTTGGTCCGAGGAACCCTTGAGACTTCGACTACTGTTCCCACTCTCATCTCAAGCCGCTTGAACTCATCAATCGTAACTTGCGTAGCGGGATCGTCCATGTCTATACTGCCAAGTGATAATCGCGATTTAAGACTTGGAAGCTAGCTCTTCAACCGTGGGCCTACAATGACCATTGACAATCGAGAACTGTCAAGATATTTCCTGGCCATTTCCATCAAGTCCTCCCGGGTTATCTTGCCGAAGAGCTGTCGTCTCTTGACGAAATAGTCGAGCCCTAAACCAAAGTGGGCTAGATTATGGCTGGTTCTGGCGATTCCCTCTGTAGATTCCAGCTCCATCAGAGCGGATCCCAACTGGTTCTGTTTGGCATCGGCTAATTCTTGCTCCTCGACGAGTTCTTGGCGGACCCGTTCGATCTCTTCCTTCATTAGAACCAACGCCTTTGCAATATTTCGAGGGTTTACTCCGGCTAGAGCAGTCCAGCTACCGCCTGCGAGTCCAGAGTTGAGGAATGATGTGCAGGAATACGCCAGTCCCTCCTTGTCCCGGACCCGTTGTCCTAGCCTGCCCATGAAGCCTAGCTCGCCCAAGATTACGTTCATCAAGTTCAACGGTTCATAGTCGGGATCAGTTCTGGAGCACGCTACTCCGCCGATGAGAATGTCTCCTTGTGTCTTGTGCGGCATTACGATCTCTCTCTTCGTGCTTTTTGAAACTGAATTCGCTGCAGCGTTCTTTTTCGCGTTGATCTTTTTTTCGCTTCTTGTCGCGAAAGTTCGAGCGGCCCAGCCCACGACCTCGTCTTTCTTGAACTGTCCCGCAAACGCGATGAGGGTCGTGGCTTTGCTGATTACCTTCTCGAAATAGTCCTTAACATCCGACCGTTCAAGGTCCTTGACTGTTTCTGCTGTTCCAAACCTGTCTTTCCTGTACGGATGCCCAGACGGATATACGAGTCTCTGAAGATCCCTCATGCCGCGCCTTGTAGTGTCATCGTCTCTGAGCCGAATGTCCGTCAAGAGTCCTTCTCGTTCTCGTTCTATGTCCCGTGGAGAGAGAGCGGGTCTGGTCAGACAGTCTGCGACGATGCCGAGGACTCGTTTTGTCCAGGGGCTTGTCATTCGCGCCTGGAAGATGATACTATCCTGGGAATTTCGGAAAGAAACCGCGGCTCCCACGGATTCAAGCTGATCTGCGATCTTGCCGGGTCCGAGTTTCCGGGTTCCTCTGATGAGGAGACGTGTGGTAAGTTCTGCAAGACCTGACTTCCCTGAGGGTTCTGACGATGTTCCGGCAAGAATGCTACCGTGAACCGCTACGGTCGGATTATTCGCGTTCTTGTACAGGAGGCACTTGATTCCGGGACCAGCGGACTGCTCTTCCACTAACTTCCCTAATTCGGTCTCAAGACCCATGGTCGTTCCTTACGCCGATACATCGACACACCGTCCGGTTCTGCACGGTCAAGTATTTCGCAGCGATCTCTGAAACCTTCGCCGGCGATATCTTCTCCAGCTTCTCAACAAGCCTAGCCATCGTCTCGAAGGACGTGATCATTTCGAAGATGCCTATCACGAAGCCTTGTCGAGCGACGCCGTCAAGCGTATACGCGTACTGAGCCTTGATCTGCGCGATCGCCCTCTCAAGCTCATGCTTGCTGGGAGGAGTTCTCTGAATCTTCTCAATTTCCTCCATCAACACCCTCTCAGGCTTGTCAATAGAGACACCCTCCCATACCGTAACGTCCAATGCAAACACGGATGGATCGATGGTCGGGAAGAACTCTGAACTGGCTTCAGTAGCCAGCTTTCTTTCGACAAGTGCCTTGTGCAGTCTGGCGCTTCTACCCGAGGATTGGCCGGGGCCGAATGCGAAGAGGCGAACCCCGCTAAAGATCGCGTCGAGCATCATCAGCCCGTAAACGTCCTCGCTTCCAAACCCGGGCGTATGATATGCTACTTTGATGTAGTCAGCCTCAGACGGGATTCGAACCTCGACTCGGCGCTCACCTGACTGAGGAGGCTCAGCGATTGTAGGATCGCTAGGCCGATCGCTCTTGGCCAGTGGGCCGAAGTATTCTTGGATCTTGGGAAGGATCTTCTTTGGCGAGAAGGGACCTACCACGACTAGCAGTGCGTTTCCAGGAACGTAGTAGCGTCGATAATGTTCGAAGAGATCGTCTCTCGTTATTTTCAAAAGGTCCGCCTTGAGTCCTCCTTCGGACCATCTGTACGGGTGGAATCTGAAGGCTGAAAGGAATAGTTCTTCGGAGGCCAAGAACTCGGGTTCGTTCTCATTACCCTCCCGCTCCGAGACAACAACAGTCCTCTCCGACTCGACTTCTCTCGGATCGAAGGCGGCATTCATCATACGCTCAGACTCGATGAGGAGTCCTTTCTCTATCTGGTCAGCCGGAAGTACTTCAAAGTAGGCTGTAAAATCCTTTGATGTGAATCCGTTGTATTCGCCTCCGACACTGCTGACTATTCGGCCTATGTCGCCCTTGTGGAGTTTCCCTCCTCCTTTGAAGAGCATGTGCTCGACCCAGTGGGAGATTCCCGTTACACCCGGCCTCTCGTTTCGAGATCCAACGCGGTATATGGCCCAGCAGCCGGACACTGGGGCGTTTGGTATTTCGCGGATCAGGACTTTGAGACCGTTATCTAGAACGTGGCGACTTACTTGCAGTTCTTTGAATAGAGAGATTGACTGAGCCAATTTGATCAAACCCTAGTGTGGTTGCTGGAAATCACTTTTCATGCTGCGCCGTCAGCTCCTCGTACTGTGATTCCGTGATAGCATCCATATCTAACAGTCGCTTGGCAAGTTCAGAAATCCGGGTGACCGAATGAAGCTTCATGCCGGCTTTGAACAGGTGTTCCCTTCCTTCCTCCTCGCGATCTACTAAGACTAGAGCGTCTTCCACAACTCCCCCTTCAGCCCTAAGGGTCTGTGCAGCGTCGAGAATATTCTTCCCTGTAGTAATCACATCGTCCACGAGCAAGACCTTGTCACCGGGAACGAGAAGACCCTCAACCATCTTCTCTCGACCATGACTTTTCACTTCCTTTCTCACATAGACGAGCGGCTTCGAGAGAGTGTAGGCCAAAACTGAAGCCCACGGCAATCCGCCGGTTGGAATCCCAGCAATCTTGGCAATGTCCGCGATCGTTCTCGCGGTCTTTCCCAAGAGTTCGATGGAGGCGTGGAACGCGTCCGGAAAACTTGGCAGGACTCGCAAGTCGAGATAGTATGGACTGAGTTTTCCTCCGGAAAGTGTGAACATGCCAAATTTCAGAGCTCCGGTATGTACCAGAATCTTCGGAAGTTCTTCCTCAATCGCTTTGGGCATTTCAGTTGTCCTCGAATTTTTCCGCCTGCCTTGACGAGTCGTCTGAGCAGATGCGAACTCCGCCGGCTAGTATAGCGATTTAAAGGCAAGCCCAATCGAACAATCAAGGTGGCTGGTTTGGAACTCTGGATACCTTACGGAGAGACCGAGGTTCCAGTCCGGGTTCCAGACGACAATTTCTACAGAATTCTGGAGCCGGCCAAGCCGCTTGGGACGAAAGATGCCACTTCCATAATCGAGGAGGCCCTGGAAATGCCGATTGGAGGGCTCTTCCTGAAAGATATGGTCAAACCTGGTAGCCTTGCTGGAATACTCATTGATCCCATCGTTCCACCTATCGCAAGGGACGAGGCGGTGAAGGCTCTGAGAGCCCGTCTCACCGCGCTGGGTATCGACAATGTGAGAGTCTTCATCCGAAAACGCATGTCAAACGTCATCCCGGCGAGCGAGGATTTCAAGATAATCGACCCTTCCCGAACCTCGTTCGCAGAACTCGGAAAGACTTCGGCAGGAACCAGCGTCGAGCTGGACCCTGACCTGGCTTCATGTGATGTTAAGATCAGCGTCGGACTTGTCATGCCTCACTTCGCAAGCGGCTTCACGGGAGGACCTGAGTCCGTACTGCCAGGCGCGTCCTCGATCCACTCTATAACCAAGAACCGGTCACTATTGACGAAGGGTTTCCCAACATCTTCAGCTGCACCGGACAACCAGGTCCTGTCCGATTCTCTCGAAGCCTACAAGCTCGCCGGACCATTCTACAGCTTATGCTTCATGCCAGACGGGGCCGGGGGAGTCGGCTCGGCGTTCGCCGGGGAACTTGAGTCGGTGTTCAGGGAAGCTGTCTCCCGCTACCACGAAGTCCATAGTCCAAAGATTGAACGGAAGCTGGACATAGTCATCGTGTCAGCGGGAAGCCTGTTAGGAGCAGACCTCTACCATGCGATCAGAGTAGTCTCAAACGTTCTCGGCGCTGTTAGAAAAGAGGGCACTATAATCCTGGTGGCCGAATGTTCGAGAGGAGTCGGCGATTCCGGCTTCCTAGAATACGCTCGGAGATTTCCTGAACGGAAAGAATTGTCGACCGAGCTGAGATACAGATTCAAGCTTGGCGGCCACGTCAACCTCTTCCTCCACGACGCATTGGAGAAGTGCCGCATACAGCTGGTATCTATTCTTCCAGAACTATTTGTCCGGGATTCCTTCGGGTTGAAACCTTCCCAGACGGCATCTGAAGCGGTTCAGAAAGCGATACGCGTTGAAGGCAAGGAGTCGAAGATTCTAATCGTTCCAAAGGGAGACTTCACAGTCCCAATTATGGAATCCTAGACGACGCTTAATAGAAATCCCGCCTAACCTCGATATGAATGTAAGATGCGCCTCAGCTTACTCCCAGTCGCAACGATCCTGATACTCGCAGTCGTCCAGTTTCCGGCAGTCAATTCTCAGTCACCTCAGTTAATCGCTCAACAAGGCTTTGGACTGAACAGATCTGCGTCGCTCTCTGTCAAGATCGCCGGCAGACTTGAGTTCGACCTATCTAACGAGCAATGTCACCCTTCCCGCGTTGAAGTATCAGAACATTATTGCGGGTCCCTTGAATACTGGCGTCATCTACAACTTCCATTATCAGTTAGTCTTCGCAAACGCCTCCACGACGACCAAATTCGCGAACTACTTGATGTCAATCCAGAAGGAAGAGATCACCACCGCCACGTCTGCTTTCGTTAACCCATACTTTGACAATTACACCACACTGTCCCAAGCCCGGAATTACGTGTACGATGCAGATAAGGTCGAATCATGGCTAGAATCCAATATGACCCTTTTCGGCGCGAGTCCTGTTCCAGGATACACTCTCTTCGTGGCCGACCTCCACAACTTTCTAATTCCGTTTTTTTCCTACGCTCAATATCAAGCCTACAACCCGCGCTGTACAAGCTGTCCACCTCCATCAGCAATCGTAACCCCACATTATTACAATAGAACCGTCACAGATCCAGACTTGAGCTTGGTGAATTACCGTCACTACATGACGGGCTGGGGTGGAAGTAGCAGGTTCTATTACATGGACCTCTCGGCCGGACCGAGTTATCGAACGAACGAGCTTCCCGTCCAGGTCGCATCCCAGCTTCGAGGAGTAAACACCGGTAGTTATTACGGCAAGCTTTGGATGAGCGAGTTCGTGGGGTCTTACGTCTTTGGAGCCGTCTACAATCTGTTTGCTGCTGACCAGCTTTACCCAGTGAACTATGCACAGACCTACAAGATACAACTGTTCGTCTTTGACAACCGGACCCTTCCTGAAATGTCGAAGGTTCCATTGAAGAGAACGATCAACCAGACGTTGATTCAGGAGACTGTAGCCAGCCTCGTACCGTTCGCGAAGGCAACGGTCAACATCAACTTTGCAAATGTAACCGATTATCCTGCTTTAGCCGGGATAGTGGCTAACGCAACTACAAATCTCGTAGATCCCTTGAGCCAAAGACCTCTAGTGGACGGGAGCCTCGTTTATCGCTGGTTCACGACCAGCGGTTTGGGGCATATTACGAATTTCATCAATGTTACTCGGACGACATCGGAGATCGACATCCCGGGCTTTCTTTTCGCTTTGAAGGGAAACTATACTTTCGGGGTGCCGGTGAAAGAAGACATCGCGTTGACCGGTCAACAACACACCTTTGCGGGAGAAGCGTTGGGCGATATGGTCTTGATAGGGCTATCTCAGTCAGACTTTATGCTCGGCAACAGAACGATTCCCAAACAGACGGGGAAGGGAGACGGATTCTCGCATGTCGCCATTCATGAGCTGGGCCACATGATGGGTTTGAACCATCCCTTCATCTACGATCTGACTGAGGATTTCACGAACACCGTGATGGGATATTACGCTTACAGTTTGAACTATAGCCAGTTCGATAGAGATACAATCCTGCGAGGAGTGAATGATGAGCTTCTCTCTTTCGCTCTGCAAGCTCTGTCAGCAACCCAGAACACTCTCTTCAATGCAGGGGACATATCCATGGCCAACCAGAATATTGCGCAGGCGGAAAACCTGTACAACACGATGGACTATGCGGGTGCCGTACAGTACTCGTTGGCGGCAGCTGAAGATGCCAGCGCGGCTCAGCAACTTGCCAACAGCGCAATTTCACCAGCCCTCGTCTTTAGTCTCATCGGAGTCGCAATCGGCGCATCAATCGGCATCCTGATGGGCTATCTCATATTCCGGCGGAGGAAGCCAGCAGGAGTGCAGTACAATCGATGTCCCACTTGTCAGCAGCCTCTGAGGTGGGACCCGGCTCAAATGCGCTGGTACTGCGATAGATGCCAAAAACCGGTTTGAGCTGCACGCCACAACAGCAGACTAGAGAATGGTTCGCACTCTAGGGTTTTCGAGAGTCAGAAGAGGAATAGACGCAAAATGAACCCTGATCCGGAATCGGGGCAGGCGATTTGAGATCACGCAGTTTGCACGTTGACCCGCACGCTGAGCTACGCCATATCGAAAACAGCCGACCGCATGATTCTGCGCCTCGTTTCGCAAGACTCGCCCGGTTCCGCTTCAACTGGCTGGACCCCTCTCCAAAAATCTCAAAAGCAGTTGCTCCTCACGACACAAAAGTGCTCTTTGGGCGTCTCGGGAATTCTGCGATTTCTCGGAGCGTCTGTAGTCTTTGAATCCAAATCGATGCTCCTCGAACTCAATCATTTCCGCGTGGGATCTGGCTCATGTAGAGGCATCGATTCCACGCCAGCTTTGCTGGGCGAATGCCATGCCCGTTGCTTAGGGTAACGGGCGCATCGCGAATAACCGCGAAGGGGACCTGCTCCGACGCCTCACCCATCACGAGCTGGGCCGATGCTGCTATTCCATCGGCAATCGCTCGGGCAGTAATCTGGATACGTCTCCCGAAAAGGTCCACGCTCCCTCTGGTATCTTCTACTGATTCGATTCCCGCGCAGCCGATCGCGAAGCCCGTCGTCCCCAGTCTCAATGGGCTCACTCGACTATCGACGATAACAACTCCCACACTTTTTCCCGACTTTCTCCGAATCGACCGTCCAATATTTCTTGCAGACAGATCTGCATTGCGAGGCCAGAGAACAACTGCTCCCTCAGGAGAGTTCTTCCGGTCGATCCCAGCATTCGCAACAGCGTCACCGTTCTTCACCGTCAGAAGTGCTCCTTTTACACCGCCGACCACTAGGTCGGCTTCGTCTAGAACGGCTTGAGCAAACGCGGGAGTTAAGGAATGCTTCCGGGCGAGGCTTCTAGCCCTCGGTCCGGGTTTCATGCTGTCAAGGTATCTAATTCTGTTTTCAGCGATTCCCACAATCTTGCTCGAGACTGCCACAATATCTCTCGTCTCGAACCGCACACGGTTCTTTGCTAAGGCCTTGAAAAACAGATCTGGAATTGAGTCCCCGGCTCTCGCCAGACTCGATCTAAGCGGGTAGACTATCACGTTCGATTCAGGACCCGGTGACCTGGGCGACGATCTTCGCTATCTCACCATCGCGAACCATCTTGCGAATCTTCTCGATATCATCGTGGGAAGACCGATCTTCAATTAGCCGGGGAACTTTTCGTCTGATAGCTTGGAAGGCACGTCTAGTTCCGATTCCTAGTCCGTTAGCGCCTCTCAAATCAACTCCTTGCGCCGCAACAAGCAGCTCTATACTGGCCACGTACTGGGAGTTTTCGAGTATCATTCTCGCTTTATGGGCTGCTCCGGGTCCCATGCTGACAAAATCCTCAAAATTGCTCGAAGTCGGGATCGAGTCACTGCTAGCAGGATGCGTCATCAGCTTACTCTCAGCAACAAGCGATGTTGCCGTGTACTGGACCGCCATCAACCCGCTTGAGAGTCCCGGCTTCGACCGTCCCCCGACCAGGAATGGTGGAAGTCCATTGTTGAGCGAGGGGTCCAGCAGAGCAGATATTCTTCTCTCCGACATGTTAGCAAGATAGGAGATCGCCAGGCCCATGATATCAAGGCCCATAGCAACCGGCTGTCCGTGAAAGTTGCCCCCGGAAATACAGACGCCATCCTCTGGAAATACGAGAGGATTGTCGGTGGCCGAATTCATCTCTACCTCTAGAATCTGTTTTGTGAAATCAAACGCATCTTTCGACGCTCCCATGACTTGTGGGGCGCATCTGAATGAGTATGGGTCTTGAGGGCGACCATTCGAAGGATCGCGACTCTCTATCGTCCTAACCGTCCTGCTTCCTCTCAATAGTCCTCGAACATGTTCGGCTACGATCTGCTGTCCCGGATGAGGCCTAAGCTTGTGAATTCTCTCATCGAAAGCATCGACCCATCCCTTCAGAGCTTCGAGCGAAAGGGCGAGCGCAGCTTCTGTGGTCGCAAGTAGTTGGTACGCGTCGTGAAGGCAGAGGCAGCCCATCGCGACCATTTGCTGGGTACCATTGTTCAACGCCAGCCCCTCTTTCGCTTCGAGTTTGAGAGGAACGCTGCTCGAGATCTCTAGGGCTTTCTTACCTGGAACCCAACGTCCGCGCGATTCAGCGCTTCCTTCCCCTAGAAGTACAAGGGCCATGTGAGACAGCGGCGACAGGTCTCCGCTGGCGCCCACCGAGCCTTTCTCGGGTATGTATGGATGGATCTCTTTGTTGAGTAGCCTTACGATAGTGCTGACTACTTCTGGCCTGATTCCCGAGTTCCCCTTGAGGAGTGTGTTAGCGCGTAGAAGCATCATCGCCCGCACAACTTCCGGAGAGTGTGGCTGTCCCACGCTAGCGGAGTGGCTCCGGATGAGGTTCGTCTGCAGCTGTTTGAGATCCTCCGAAGCGACTGTGAAGTTTGATAGTGCTCCGAATCCTGTATTGACCCCGTAGATTACCTCTTTTTCTGGCAACAGTCTTTCGAGGGCTTTGCGTCCGTTTCTTGTGCGGGCGATCGCTTTCTCGGTAATGACCGTCTGGGCCTTGTCTCTTGCAACCTGCAAGACCTGGTCAAGCGTTAGATGTGATCCGTCTATCGTAACCTGGGCCAATGTCCCACGAGTCTTTGCAACGAGGTGTTTGAGAGATAAGTATTGGCGGGCTTACTTGAGCATCGGCATCCGCAACCCCTTCTCTCTAGCGATCTCCTTAGCTCTCGGATAGCCCGCGTCAGCATGTCTAACAATTCCGATCCCAGGATCCGCTGTCAGTACCCGTTCAAGCCGCTCAGCGCTTTCAGGCGTTCCATCAGCCACAAGACACATTCCCGCATGTATGCTGTAGCCCATCCCGACTCCGCCACCCTGATGAACACTCACCCACGTTGCACCGGCGGCAGTATTGAGAAGCGCGTTAAGGATCGGCCAGTCGGCTATCGCGTCGCTTCCATCCATCATCCCTTCCGTCTCCCTTCTCGGGGAAGCTACACTCCCGCAATCGAGGTGATCTCGTCCGATCCATATGGGACCCGATAATTTTCCTGTTCTGACCATCTCGTTGATGCGTGCTCCGAACTTTGATCTCTCACCATAGCCCAGCCAGCAGACCCGAGCGGGCAGTCCTTGGAACTTGACGTGCTGCTGTGCCTTCTCTATCCATCGTCGAAGCTCCATATTGTCTGGGAAAGTGTCGAGGACTAACTGGTCTATCTTCCGAATATCTTCTGGGTCCCCTACGAGCGAGGTCCATCTGAACGGACCTCTACCTTCACAGAACATTGGTCTGATGTACTTCTGAACGAATCCCGGAAATTCGAATGCCTCTTTCAGACCGGCGTCAAAGGCCTTTTGTCGAATGTTGTTGCCATATTCGAATACAACAGCTCCTTTACGACCCATATCGATCATGGCTTTGACATGTGTCACGATGCTTTTGCCCGCCCTGTCGAGGTACTTGGTCGGGTCTGACGTTCTTAGCTGGTCAGCTTCTTCCTTCGACAATCCCACAGGATAGTATCCGTTAAGTGGATCATGGGCCGAGGTTTGATCTGTAACGATATCTGGAATGATTGATCTTCTCACAAGTTCTGGATGAATCTCAGCGGCGTTTCCGAGCAGGGCCAGACTCATCGAAGCCCGTTCTTGCCTGGCTTGGCTCACAATATCGATCGCTTCGTCAAGATCGTCAGTCGATCTTTGAACGTAGCCATGCTTCAGCCTCCTCTCTATCGCACGTTTATCGATCTCCACAGCTAGCGCGATTCCATCGCTCATCGTTACCGCCAAAGGCTGCGCCCCACCCATCTCTCCTAGGCCGGCGGTCAGGACGACTCGTCCTTTCAGACTGCCCCCGAAGTGTTCCCTAGCCGCAGCGGCGAGTGTCTCGTACGTGCCCTGTAGAATTCCCTGTGTTCCGATGTAAGCCCACGACCCGGCGGTCATTTGTCCGAACATTATCAGGCCCTTCTGTTCGAGCTCATAGAAGTAGTCCCATGTCGCCCATTTGGGCACCAGCATACTGTTGACGATCAAGACTCTCGGTGCCATTCTATGAGTCTTGAAGATCGCGACGGGCTTCCCGCTCTGGATAAGAAGAGTGTCCTCTTCCCCTAGCTTCTTGAGAGAAGTCTCAATCGTCTCGAGAGCTTCCCATGATCGAGCTGCTCTTCCTGTTCCACCATAGACAATCAGCTCATCCGGGTTTTTCGCCACATCGGGCTGCAGGACATTGTGGAGCATTCTCAATGCTCCCTCAATCTGCCAATTTCTACAGTTCAGAGTCCCGCCAGTAATCAGAGATAGATTCTGTTTCTGCTTCAAGGTCGTAACAGTCTGCGGTTGACCCCGTCGAGTCAATGGACCCTCTTGCCCTCTCTCACGACTTCCCTTCCCTCGATAAGGACCTTGTCCACTATTCCCTCCCCGTACGTGTAGCCTATCCACTTATGATTTGGGACTTTTAGAATGACGATATCCGCACTTTTGCCGTTTTCGATACTTCCGATGCTCCGCTGAAGGCCCAATGCTTTGGCCGCATTGATCGTAATTGCGCGAATAATCTCTTCCGCCTTCATACGGAGTACTCTTGATGCCTCGGCCGCAACCGTTAGTTGTCCAAGAACCCAGTTGGAAGGGCTAAAGTCTGTTCCCAACGACACCGGCAGCCTTTCCGATAGCATCTCCCTCGCTCGAGGGTAATCGGCGCTTAGTAGGCTACGCGAGGAGGCTGGTAGGAGGACGGGAACCACCGAGCTCGCGGTCATTCTCTCAAGTTCTCTTGGCTCCGAATACACCAGGTGGTCCGCCGAGGTTGCTCCGACGGCATTTGCTACTCTAGCTCCCATGCTATCGGTGAACTGGTCAGCGTGTATCTTTGGTCTAAGACCGTTAGCCGTTCCTGCTCTCAGTATTTTCTTGGACAATTCAGGATTGAAGATGCCGTTTTCGCAAAAGACGTCGCAGAATTCTGCAAGGCCTTCCTGGTGAACAGCGGGAATCATTTCTTCGACTACTATCCTCGCGTATTCCTCGGGGATCACTCCAGCCGGGACTGCGTGCGCACCGAGGAAAGTTGCGATTATCTTGCACGGATGGTGTCTCTTCAACTGGCTGATAACCCGGAGGATTTTCAGCTCGTGTTCTAGACGAAGCCCGTATCCACTCTTGATTTCCAGAGTGGTCGTTCCTGCTTCCAGCATACTGTTGAGCCTGCTTTGAGCGATTGAGAAGAGTTCAGACTGGGTGGTCTGGCGTGTTCTGTTGACAGTCTGGATTATTCCTCCTCCCTTTCGGAGAATATCTAGATAGGAGGCTCCTCCCAGCCGATTCTGAAACTCCTCTTCTCTAGACCCTTGGAAGACTAGGTGTGTGTGAGGGTCGACAAAGCCTGGAAGGACTATCTCATTCGTGGCGAGTATCTGCTTGGAGGCCGAGTACTTTCGTTCTAATAGTTGGGAAGATGCCGCGTCGACGATCCTGCCTCTGTTGATTGCAACCCCTCCGGCATCTATGATTTCGAGATCGTCTTCGGTAGACCTGCCTAGTGTGATTGTCTCTTTTGAGTCGAGGATGAGGAGGTCTATTCGACGCTTCGTCTGCTCTTCCTCTCGCGTGCTCGACAGAATTCCGATAACTTCGAGTGAATTAGATTACGAGCCTTCCGTCGACCATGATGGCCAAGCCGTCAATGTCAATCGTTGGTTTTGTGAGGGTTCCCGAGAATGCGAGGCTGCTATCGTTCTGTCCTCCGATTCCCTTATTAGCTCCAATTCCGATAGTCGCCGTTCCTAGGGCAAGTTCATCGGTGCGATAACCGATAAGTTCTATTTTCGGGTTTAATCCAAGTGCGAATTGGCCAATCTTGTCTTTGTCTCCTTGCGTAGCTTCGAAGACTTCTCTAAACACATCCTCGTATTTCTTGGCATGAAATTCCTTGACCCTTCCTTTCTCGAACACAAACTGCAAGTCGGTTATCAGACGCCCCTTCAAGGCTCTAGGGGTGTCAAGCATAACAGTTCCTCGAGCGCTAGTTTCGATCGGGGGCACCTCGACTTTCCCTGAGGGTAATTGAGTTGAGACGAGGCCTCGTTCCATGTCCTCTTGATCTACTATCCCATCCTCAATGTGTACTGGCCGCCTTGTGATGTCAAACCTAAGGTCTGTTCCGATCTTGGATGTGATGTGGACCTTTGATGCCCTTTCTAGACGGCCTGCTATCTTCTTGCCTAGCTCTGTCATTTTCGGATAGTCTACTTTGATCGCGTCTTCGGTGTTTTTGAGCCATCTGGCATAGTCGAAGCCATAGGCCTTTGCGCGCTGGGGGGTGACGTCGCCGAGCAGAACCTGGAGCACGCGGATTTTTCGCTCAATAGTTTTGTCAACTAATGGTTTGTCTCCCTCGAAAAACGGCTCAAGTCGGGAGGATGGAACTTCCCTGAACTTCGTCGGGTCTTCGGGACCCCCGATCCCAATCCAGACTGTAGCGCTCTCCATTGCGCTCAGTATGTGCCGCGGGGTTTTGCGGAAATACTGTTCCGGTATTTCCTCCAAGGCCTTCCACCACAATCGGTCGGTCATGAGGGTGATCAGCGGCTTTGCCCCTGTCCTAAGGCATTCGAGTGCAATGTCGCTTGCGAGGTCAATAGTATGCTGCCATGTGTCGATTACAACCATGTCATCTTCATGAATTCCGAGTGAGGTCTGGACGACTCGTTTTGCTATGGAATCATCCGGCAAGCAAAAACCAACTGTTATGAGGATTTGCCGCGTAAATAAGCGTTGAAAGCGTAGAATGGAATGTGGGCGCTAGAAGCTACGAATATCCGAGGTCAAAGCTGAGCGTTTCAAGCAATTTTTAGGTCCATCTACGGGATGATTCAATGCTTGGTGGCGTTTCTCCTCTGAATCTGGATTTGTTCACTAGTTGGTCTCGTGCAAGGGGCGCTCTTTAGGCTAAGAATGATCATGGAATAGGCCTCGGCCCGGTCTGGGACTGCTTCTAACGGGCTGTCCAACTCCGACAACGAATAGTGCCGTTTCTGAGATACCATCGAGATCCAGCTCTTTCTCGATTAGCTTGTCACAGATTGTTCCAAGGCAGAACCCGCCTAATCCGAGAGCTGTAGCTACCAGGAGAAATGACTGAGAGAGATGTCCTGCGTCAAGCAAGAATGCCCGGTAGACCCTGGGTGCTCTATATTTCCAAGCCGTTCGTGCAACGACGGCAGTCATGATGAACAGAGCACTGGCATTTTTCGTCCAAGCGTGACCGGCAGTCAACTCTACGCATCTTTCTCTGAAATCTCCCGCCTTCAGAAGCTCAAGCGAGTGGTTTTTCACAGAGTAGTGGTATATCCCGGGTTCGATGCTCTTGACATTATTGACGATAGCGTATGTCTCTATAGGGTGTCGGGCTCCAGCAGATGGACTGGTCTTGTGAAGCAATTTGCCGAACTCGCGAGTCTCATAGTAAGAAATCCTTCCCCACGTGTAGTAGGCGAGTCTAGAGAGTTCGTTGAAGCTTATTGGTTTCCCAGAGAACTCTCTCATGGAGTGTCTGCTTCGAAGCGCGCCGAAAAGTGGTGCTTCGCGACTGGACTTTCTTGACAGGTTGACTTTCGGTCGCCGGGGATAGGACTTGTAAATAGACGGTTGTTTTCTTCCCTTCAGAAACCTTGAGTAATACTTCATAACCTCTTTGGGCGTATTGTGAGGGTCGTCGATCTTTGTGGAGAAATGATAAAATCGCGAGGCGATTGGCCAAAGCCATTCCTCTCCGAACTTGTCCTCTAACTTGGCCTCGTCTGAATCCTTGGTGATCAGCAAGCCGCGTTCCTTCAGATTCTGAACCGAACGCAAAACGGACTTTCTGGTGTAACCGATCAAGCTCCTTGAGACCTCCGAGGCAGTCCTCCACCCGGAAAAATAACTGAGGAGAGTAACGGCATTCAAGTCGACTTGGAAAGTTAGCCTAGTTATGTAATTCTCGACAATGAGGTGTCCTCGGCGGAAATACATCACAACATTGGGTGATCGTCTCATTTTCAACCCCGAGAGTTCATTAATGATTTTTCTACCGTTGGAAGCCATTTTATTCCTCATCAATTCCCTCCGGGGGTCGGAAAGCGTTATATTTCGTGCTGTGCCATACGTAGCCGAGAAAATACCCCTTGAATAAGAGGATGAAGCGTAAGAAGCTCAATGTAGTTGTTGTGCCCGTCCGAGCGATCCCGCGCGTTCCTGCTGGTAAGTGGACCCTTAGCATCGATTCGTAGATCTTCTCGATCTAATCAGCCGAGCCACTAACCTCTTTGGGATGCCCACTAGCGGTCCTAGCCTACTCTTTCTCTAAAGGCGTGCACTGGAGGTTCCAAACCCCAGAACCAGTAACGAGTGAAATCTTCTCAACAACAAACTGATTTGTGGCTTGAATATTACCGTCGGCTCAGATTTTTGCTCCTTGAATTGTTCGAAACTTCCTTGGAAGGATCCTGCGAGAAGCATCATTGCATACTCCTCGTACCGATCTCCCATTACTGTGAAAGCTCCGGGCCCGAGGTCCTTCCTGCTCAGCAGCACAACTGGTAGCCTTACCCGAGTCGCTGCTTCGACTGGTAGAGAACGGGACAGCTCTTCAAGTTCAGGCTTCTTCATCCTGATCGAGTCTCCGGATGCGCTTAGAACACGCGGGGCCGGGTCGCTCAGGAGTTCTTTCAAAGTTCTCCTGTTCTTTGGAAGATGAGAGTTGAGTTTTCTCATATCATCATGGAGTAATGCGTCAATGAAGGGATCACGCTGCTCCATACGAGAACTCACCGTTTGTTTCCGAGGATCATAGAGTGGTCTTTTTCGAAGGGGTCGAGTCGAATCATTTCTCTAACTTTGTAGCCCCTTTCCTCGAGTAGGGTTTTCTCTCTTCGAAAGATCGCGGATGGTTCCTTCGAAACATCAATGCTTCTGGCCTTCACCGCAAACAAGAAGGCTCCTTTGTCGGTAAGATACTGCTCAATATTTTCGGATAGGATTCTTGCTTGGTCTGGTTGGGCGATATCAGCGTAGACGGTATCGACACCTTGGACTATGCTTCTGTATTTCTGTGGAAACCTAGCGTCTCCGAAAATTGGAGTCATGTTTCTCCGGTCCTTGCTTGCATTGTTGACCAAGTCTCTGAATGGTCGCTGAGCGAATTCTACGCAGTAAACTCTTCCTGTCTCCCCCACAATATCGCTTACGTGACTTGCAGTCGTGCCACTAGCCGCCCCAAGGTACAAAATGCTGTTGCCTTGTTTGATAGGAACTTCGGACAGCCCGTTTAGGACAGCGGCAGCTAACTTGCTCCTGTACGGGTCCCAGACCCGATATTCTCTACCTGCGATCTTGACCGTGTCTTCCCCGTAGACGGCGTTCCCGGGGTCCTGGCTGAGTGTAGCCAGTCTCTCCCTTCCTTCTAGGACCACCCAGTACATCCCTTCGAACGTCTTGTGTGGGTGTGCGCCAGGTCTTTCCATGCTCCCTCTTATGCGGCGGGGCTTGATATCGACCTTTGAGGTCTACGATCTTCTTATCGAGTGCGTCCTTAAGCCGTTGCCCTGTGTCACCTCCCCCATACGCATCCATTCGGGCTGCTATGGCGAGTTTGCCTGCAACTGCTCTCGCGATCTTTCCTCTGAGCCATTTGGGCGATTGATGAATTGGTGCGTATTGGAAGATGATTCCATGCTTTGGGGGTCTTGCTCCGGTTTTCAGTGTTCTGAATAGCGCTTTCTCTGCCCCGAGCACTTGGAGTGTGCTTGACGGCATTTTTGCGATATTCTCTAGTCCCCCTGCCATCGAGATGAGTTTTGCAGAAAGAACCGCGCCGAGCACTGAGGTCATGTTCGGTGCTACCTCTCCCATGATCTTGTCAGTGTATTTCTCTGCGTGCTCTCTCAAGCTATAGAGTTCAAGGACCGATCCGCAGACTTCACGGAGCCATTCTAGATCGGAGCCTGACATCTCGGCCCCGGAGGATTTCTCTGCAGACGCGGAGATCTGGGTCGCTCTATCTTGGGGTATGCCAAGTTTCGCTAGAGCATCGTATGAGAAAGAGTCTCGGGTTCCGAGACTGTAGACGAGTCGAACATACGAGTCGTGTTTCTCCACTAATCGGTCCAGTTCTGGGAAGTGTAGTCCGTACCATTCCCTGACTCTGCCCGCAAGGAGGTTCAGAATCTTGTCTAGGTCTTCGATGCTACGAACGGTCTGAATGGCGTACAGATCTCGCTTGGTTGTGGCCTCTGTAATGGCTGTCTTGGCGAGTTCAAGGGAAACGTCCCTGACGAATTGTTCGTAGTCTTCTTTCGATTCTATGATTCTTAGACGGACGAGAATTGATGGTAGTCTGTTCCTAAGTTTCGAAATGGTGGGATCGTTATCATCTTGGATTACTTCTGATTTGACGATGGAACGGGCGAGTCTGGCGAGAGGCTCGCTGTCTACCGTGATCCTTTCAAGCTCAAGACGTGAGAGCCTTTGCACAAAATCTGAGGACTCCGCGGGGAGTTCGCCGTTCTGGACTTTCCTAAGCTGGGAAGCGGCATCGCTCGGATTGTGGGCAAATAGTGCTCTCTCTGAAACCTTACCCGTTTTTTCGAGTAGAAAGAGTCCCGCCGGGGAATCGATTAGGTACGCTTTCAAGACGCTACTCCTGATTTGGACACGAGTGTATGACTGCAACTCGATAGTCGTGCGAAGATAATTAGCACGGCGATGGCGTTCATTCTCAGACCCTCTTGGAACCGGATTTATCGGTAGAGTTTGCGGGTATTAAACTCCCCAATCCGACGATTTTAGCCTCGGGGATTCTAGGAGTCTCTGGTGAGATACTCATCCGGGTTTCCAGGGCCGGTGCGGGCGCCGTCGTCTCCAAGTCTTTCAATAGGAAGGGGAGGGAAGGGTACAGAAACCCGTCTTTCATCGAAGTCCAGAGCGGCTTTCTTAACGCACTAGGCATACCAAACCCGGGAATGGAAGAGATGCGGGAAGAGGTTGAGGTTGCTTCTAAGCAAGGAGTGCAAGTCATAGCGAGCGTTTTCGGGTTTGATGCGGAAGAATTTGCCGAGTCCGCAGTGATGGGGGAGAAGGGCGGTGCGATTGCGGTGGAGCTGAATGTTTCGTGCCCGCATGTGAAGGAGCTTGGGGTTGAGATTGGCCAACGACCGAAAGTCGTTGCCGAAGTTACCCAAGCCGTGAAGAATCGAGTGCACATCCCAGTATTCGTAAAGCTAAGCCCGAATATTACCGACATCACCGAGGTAGCTAGGGCGGCTGAAAGCGCGGGCGCCGATGCTGTCACAGCGATCAACACGGTGTTAGGAACTGCAGTGGACGTCGATTCCGGTCTTCCGATTCTCGGAGGCGTCCTTGGGGGGCTCTCTGGTCCAGCCATACACCCAGTCGCGCTTAGAGCGGTCTATCAGATCAGGCAGGCAGTTCGAATCCCCGTCATCGGGGTAGGCGGGATCGAGGACTGGAAGGGCGCTGTGCAAATGATGATGGCGGGTGCGTCGGCAGTCCAGATCGGAAGTGCAATTACAAGCAAGGGTCTCGACGTGTTTCGCGAGGTGACCACTGGGATAGGGAAGTTTCTAGAACGAAAGGGATACAGTTCAGTTCGCGAAATTGTGTCGATGGCCTCAACTCGCAGAGTCGAGGGTTAATGAGACACGAAGCGCTTGCTCTCAAGATAGAAGGCTAGGAGCGAAGCCACTTCTTCGAGGTCTCTCGATCGTTTTCGCTGAATGCGGAAAGTCGACTGCTGTCGGTATCTATCTCACCCAACACTCCTTTCGATCCCTTTATCGGGACAACGATCTCTGATCGGGTTGCTGCGAAGCACATGAGATATCGTGGGTCCTTGCCAACATCAGGGATCACGATTGTTGCTCCTTCCTTAGCCGCAGAGCCGCATATTCCCTGTCCTATAGGTATCCCAACATGTTCTGTCTGTCTCTTCATCGCCCGCATAGGTCTGCAACACTAGATCGCTTTCTTGTAGGAGATAGATGCCTACCCAGTCGAAGTGATCAGAACTCTACCGAAGTTGCCGCACCGACGTCGTCAATGCCTTATCTAAGGGCTCGCTCGAAAGCGCACTGCTCAGGCTAACGAGAACTCTAGAATAATCTTGATCTTGAC
>Ga0209470_1000864_pt1 | contig 23598 bp, 30 predicted proteins | sample GraSoiAngelo_125_FD_185882 | JGI IMG/M metagenome (GOLD analysis project Ga0209470, IMG submission 185882) | Grasslands soil microbial communities from the Angelo Coastal Reserve, California, USA - 14_0927_05_40cm (SPAdes) (version 2) | ecosystem: Environmental > Terrestrial > Soil > Grasslands ... | reverse complement strand
TCGATGCGATCAACGATTTTGATACGCGGCTGGCTTTGCGGGCGGAGCGCGAGTTTTTGCGCTTGCTGGATGCGGATTGCAATCAACCCGTAGGAGTGCTCGCCGTTGTCGATGGACCGATCATGAAAATTCGCGGACAGATTTTCGATCTTGGAGCGACAGCACCACGGGAGGGTCTTGTGCAAGGGCCGAGCGAGGACGCAGAGAAGTTGGCGGCGCAATTGTTAGAGCAGATTCGAGCACCAGCCTCCGCCCAAGGGCTACGGCTTGGCAAGCGAGCATGAGCAAGAGCACGAGTAAGGACCAGAGCGGCAAAGTCTATCTTGTCGGCGCCGGGCCGGGAGATCTTGGACTGGTAACATTGCGTGCGAAGGAATGCATCGAGCGAGCGGACGTTATCGTTTACGATCATTTGGCCAACCCGGAAATGTTGAGCTGGGCCCGGGAGGAGTCCGAAATTATTTATGCCGGCAAAAAAGCGGGCGAGCACGCGTTAAGTCAGGCGGAAATCAACAAGCTGCTCGTTGAAAAAGCGCACGCTGGAAAAGAGATCGTGCGTTTAAAAGGCGGCGATCCGTTTGTTTTCGGTCGCGGCGCCGAGGAGGCCAAGGCGATTGTCGATGCCGGCCTCGCGTTCGAAATCGTTCCTGGAATTACGTCGGCGATTGCAGGCCCGGCTTATGCCGGAATTCCGGTGACGCATCGCGCGGAAAATTCGCACGTGACTTTTTTTACCGGTCATGAAGCTCCGTCGAAAACAAAAAGTGCGATTGATTACGCCGCGCTCTCAAAGCTCGGCGGCACGCAGGTGATGCTGATGGGGGTCGAGAAAATCGAGGCGGTTGCCCGAGAAATGATGACCAATGGCGTCCGGGGTGATCTTCCGGTCGCGCTGGTTCGTTGGGCGACAACGGGACGCCAGGAAACATTGACCGGCACGCTCGAGAATATTGCCAAGCGAGTAGCAGAAACTGGATTTGAAGCGCCGGCCGTCGCCGTTTTCGGCGATGTCGTTACATTGCGAAAAGATTTAAATTGGTACGAGCGCCGGCCGCTTTCAGGAAAGCGGATCGTGGTGACGCGGACGCGGAAACAAGCGGGCGCGCTCACGGCTCAGCTTCGCGCGCTCGGCGCCGACGTTTTTGAATTGCCGACGATTCGGATCGAGCCGCCGACTGATTTGCGCGAATTCGCTAAGCTCGTCCAGGACGCACACCAATACGACTGGATTGTGTTTACCAGTCCAAACGGGGTGGACGCATTTTTCGAAATATTCTACAAACTTTACGATGACGCGCGCGAAATCGGCGGCGCAAAAATTGCCGCGATTGGTCCGGCGACCGCTCAACGGGTTCGCGATTTCCGTCTCCATGTCGATCTTCAGCCCGAGGAATTCGTGGCCGAGGCGGTGGTCCGACAATTTCAAAAGCAAGGCGGCGTAGAAAATCTGCGAATCCTCCTGGCCCGCGCGGAAAAGGCGCGGGACGTGCTTCCGAAGGAGTTGTCGAAGCTGGGAGCGATCGTTGATGAAGCTTTTGCCTATCGGACGGTTCCGGAAACGCGCGACATTACTGGCGCGCGCCGCCGCTTTTTGGAAGAGGGGGCAGATCTGATCACGTTCACGAGTTCGTCCACGGTGGAAAACTTTCTCGATCTGGGTTTGCCATGGCCAAAGGGAATGCAGGTCGCAAGCATAGGCCCGATCACGTCGAAAACGGCATCCGATCGTGGATTAAAGATCGACATCGAAGCGCGACGCCACGACATCGACGGTTTGGTCGAGGCGATCCGGAAATTTCTTGGAACGAAAAATGTCGAATAACGCAGTCGAACAAGAAAAGGACTTCACGGTCGCGATGCAGCAATTAAGCGCCGAGGCGGAGAAAATCCGGCCGGCGAGGCCGATCCTTACGGATAATTCTTCTTCGAAGAGCCCGGATCAAAGGGAATCGGCGCCGCCGCCTGAAATTTTAGCCGAACAATTACAAACCCTAGAGAACAATTTGCTCGGCCGTATCGAAAAGCTATCGGCTGATATGGATGCGACCAGACGGTCCGCGTTTGCACAACATTTCAAGAAAATTGATGAGCAGCTAGCGTTGATTCGCAACACAGAAAGTGTGAATCAGCAGCTGTTCGACTCGCTCCACGCCGAGTTGCTCAAGTATCGCGACAATTTTCTGCACGAATCGCTCCAGAGACCGTTCATCCACGATCTGGTTTATCTCTACGACCACTTGAATGGACTTTGCGAACAGCTCTCAAGTGCTGCGCAACAGAAGGGGAAGGGCAGCCGGGTGTCCCAGTGGCGCGATAATTTGGAGAACGCCATTCATTCGCTGGTTGAAATCCTGCACCGCTTCGATGTAAAGGAAATTGAGCCGAGAGAGCGCGTTGACCGGGCTTGTCATCGAGTTATCAGTTATGAGCCGGCCGATTTTCCGGAAGAAGATGGCGCCATCGTAATGCGCGTGAAGCGCGGCTTCGTCTGGCGGGGCAAGCTAATTCGCCCCGAGGAAGTGATCGCAAAACGCTGTGGTTGATTGGCGCTTTGCCGTCGCGATTTCAACTCCGCAGTTTGCGCAAATTCTATCCCTTCCGGGGCACGAAAACTGCACTAACGAGCCGGCGCCGAACCCAAGGCATTCGTCCAACTTTTTTCAGTCATGAGCAAACGCAAAGTAGTCGGAATCGATCTGGGCACGACCTTCTCGGCCATCGCACATATCGATGCCTACGGAAAACCGCAAATCATCCCCAATACAGAAACCGAACGCATCACGCCATCGGTGATTTTCTTCGACGACAGTCAGGTGATCATCGGCACGGTGGCCAAGAACAACGCCGTGGCCGAGCCGGAAAAGATTGTCGACTTCGTGAAGCGCGAGATGGGCAAGCCGAAGGATCAATTCCATCGCGAATTCGGCGGTAAAATTTATTCCGCCGAAGAGCTTTCGGCCCTCATCATCAAAAAGTTAAAGGCTGATGCCCAGAAGTATCTCGATCAGCCGATCACCGACGCAGTCATTACCGTGCCGGCTTACTTCAATGATGCCGAGCGCACCGCGACGATCACGGCCGGCCAGCTTGCCGGTTTGAACGTCCTTCAGATCATCAATGAGCCGACCGCGGCGGCGCTCGCCTACGGCCTCGATAAGTTGGACGAGAACCAGACGGTGTTCGTTTTCGACCTCGGGGGCGGCACGTTCGACGTAACGATCATGCGAATTATCGATCACAAAATGGAGATGATCGCGACCAATGGCGATCACCGGCTTGGGGGAAAAGATTGGGACGACGTAATTGTTAATCTCATCGCCGAAGAATTCGACCGGCTCCACGGTGAAAACCCGTTACTTGATTTGCACAGCTACCAGGAGCTGCATAACCGCGCGTTGGCGGCGAAGATTCAGCTTTCCAGCCGCAACAATACTACCATCGTTTACCACCACGACGGCAAGAGCGTGAAGCTGACTTTGACCCGGAAGGAATTTGAGAAGCGCACGCGGCACCTGGTCGAGAAGTGCAAAACCATCTGTGAAATGGTGATGCAAGAAGCGAAAATGAAATGGGACAAGATCGACAAGGTGCTGCTGGCCGGCGGTATGACGCGAATGCCGATGATTCGCGCGATGATTTCAGGTTTTTCCTCTGTGGCGCAAGTCGATCAGGTAAATCCGGATGAGGTGGTGGCGAGAGGCGCCGCTATTCAGGGCATGTTGTCGATATTGAACGATGAAGATATTTCGGGAGAAAGAACAGTCGATGACAGCGTCCGCCGGCAGTTTTCTGTGCTCGATGGCGGATTGATTGAAGTTACCGACATCACGTCCCACACCCTCGGCGTCGTCCTTTGGGATGAGAGGCAGCTTCATGAATACGTCTTTCCGATGATCCCGAAAATGACGCCGATTCCCGCCGTAATTAAAAACTCATTCGGGACCGCTGACGCTAACATGCAGCGCGCCGTCGTTAAAGTAGTGGAAGGCGAAAGCACGGTGCCAGGTGAGTGTACGCCGCTCGGGATCTGCGACATTCAGCTGCCGCCGTATTTGCCGAAGGGCTCGCCGGTAAAGCTCACTTATCAGTATAACGCCAATCAGGTGTTGGAAGTCGAAGTGCAGGCGGCCGGCAACAACGCCAAAGTCACTATCGATCGCAACACTGGTCTGGCTCCGCAGGAGATCGAACAAGCCGCTTCCGGCTTGGGCGAACTGCAGGTCAGCTAGAAATGACCAAGTGCGATATCAGCTTTCCGCTTCCGCTGCCCGATGATCCGCGAAAGTGGCAGGGATGGAATAATTATCGGTCGCCGAACTACTACGAACGGCTCTGTCTCGATCCGCACGCCAATCCAAGCAACCAGCTGATCGAAGAGCACTGCCGCGAGCTCATGCGGTGGTGGCAAAAAAAACTGCCGCTCAAGAATCAGCCGAGCAATCCACTTGCCCAGCTGCTTCGCTCGGGACTAGAGGAATCATCTCGATTTCTGACCGAGGCGCGGGTGGAACTTCTCGATCCGGAACACCGCCGGGTTCTCGATGAACAACTGGAGGTGCAGCAACACGAAGCGGCCGTATTTGAATTTCTTAAATATCTCGAGTTCGTCCTTTCCAACGGCGTGCTCACGGCCGAGGAAGAAAAAAATCTCCTGCGCTTCGGTGCCGAGCGGGCCCTCACCGAAGCTGAAATGAATTCGGTGATCGAAGAGGCGCTGCACAAAAGTGGCGGGCAACGTCGAGCAGTTGCGCCTCCGCCGGTCGAGAAAGGCACCGAAGCGCCCGTGAAATCTTCGTCCGCTAATCCTCAGGAAGAATTCTTGCACCTGATGCGCCTGAGCAACCTCGACAGTTTCAGCATGAGTGACGATCAACGCGACACCTTCATCGACATGGCGGAAAACCTCGGGCTCGACCCGGGCGAGGCCGAGGATCTGGTCGATCGTTACCTGGAAGAAGCGGACGACAAATCGCTCGCAGCTTCGCCGAGCGCAACGCCGACCGCGCCTGCACCGCGCGCTGAAGGAAAGCCTGTTTCGACGCCGTCTCCGGTTGAGGGAAAACCGCCGCCGGTAAAGATCGGGCACAACCCAGAGCTGGAACGCTCGCGTTACGGCAATTTCACAAACACGCTCGGTGGGATGATGATCTTTGTTCCATCCGTCGAATTCACAATGGGAAGTGACGCTGAGGACGCCGCGCCAAATGAGCGTCCGCTTACGCATGTTGCCCTGAGCCGCTTTTATATCTCGCGATGCCTGATCACCAACGCCGAGTACGAGCAATTCGATCGTGCGCACCAGGCCAAGCGGGCTCCCAGCGCGGGGGATCGCCATCCCGTCGTGTACGTGAGTTATCTCGATGCCGTGAAATTTTGCCAGTGGTTGAGCACGCGCGAACGTCGAAAATATCGTCTGCCCACCGAAGCGGAATGGGAGTACGCGGCCAAAGGAAAAGACCAGCGCAAATTCCCGTGGGGAAATTATGACGGCCGCGGCGATCTCGCCAATTTTGCGGATCGCAACACCGTTTTTGCCTGGAGCGATCGCGAAATCGATGACGGTTATCCGGAAAGTTCGCCGGTCGGTGCGTTCCCGCTTGGCGCCAGTCCATTTGGAATCGAAGACATGGCCGGAAATGTCTGGGAATGGTGTCTCGATTATTACGAGCTTTATCGGCCGGGACCGAAAACGAACCCGCGCGGGCCGTCCGCCGGCACCAAGCGAGTGCATCGTGGCGGCAGTTGGAAATCGCGCTTCGGCAGTTTACGGACAACGGTGCGCAGTTCGAACGTGCCCGGGTTTTCGTGCAACGATCTCGGCTTCCGGATCGTTTGCGAATGTGATTAAGCGGACTAGACAGGATTTACAACATCGACAGGATTTCGGACCTCAGGAATCAGGATAATCCTGCTAATCCTGTCGGTTTCAGGCGGTAAAGCGGAACTTGGTCCGGCCGCGCTTGGCATTGTTCTTCGCTTTGCGGCGGTGCTTTTGATTCGGCGTCTCGAAAGCGCGCAAACGGCGCACTTCCTCGAGAATGCCCTCGGAATCAAGCTTGTTCTTCAACCGCTTGAGTGCGCGATCTACCGGCTCACCTTTGCGAACGAGTACTTCTGGCATCGATAATCAACTCCTGACTTGCAAATTTTGTGCCCAAATGGCGAGGCGGAGCCTAATCGGGCAGGCCGACTTCGTCAAATGAGCCCGCTAACGGGCGAGCGGATTCGCGGCCGTCGGCTTTTGCGTGACTTCCCGACGCAAAGTGCTGGTGGTTTGGCCCCGAGCGCGGGTCCACCAGAGCACAATCGGTGAGGCGATGAAAATAGACGAATACGTGCCAACCACGACACCGACGATAATTGCGAGCGAGAAATCGCGCAGGACCGCGCCGCCAAGCAGGAACAGACACAGAATCGGGATGAGCGTGACCGTGCTGGTCAATATGGTGCGGCTCAACGTCTGATTGATGCTCGAGTTCATGATCTCTTCGATCGACCCGCGCCGTCCGCTGGCCAGACCTTCACGAATACGGTCGTAAACGACGATCGTGTCGTTGATCGAATAACCGGCGATGGTCAGAACGGCGCCGACCATGGTCAGGGTCAGCTCCCGTCCGAGAAGCGAAAAGACGCCGACCGTGATGATGACGTCGTGCAGCAACGCGACGATCGCGCCGACCGCGAACGAAAGTTCAAACCGGAACGTGACGAAAATTAAGATGCCAAGAATTCCGAGTCCGAGGGCAATGAGGGAGCTCTTGGCCAGTTCGCCGCCAACTAAAGCGCCGACTCGCTCCGACCGTTCCACTTTGAAACTCGCGCTCGGCATGGTCTGGATGATTTGCTTCTCCACCTTGTCACTCGTGTTCAACGGGCTGCGAACAGTGATGTAGTATTTGCCGCTTTGGGCCGATTCCTGGATCGATGCGTCCGCCAAGCCGATCGGTTTCAATGAATCGCGGACCTGTCCGACGTCGATCGTGGCCGGCGAGCTCAGCGTCACCAAATCGCCGCCCCGGAAATCGACGCCGAAGTTTTTTTCGCCTTTGATATAAAACGAAGTGGCTCCGGCGAGGATGAGCGCGAGGGAGCACATACAGGCGAGAAATCCTTTGCCGAGGAAATTGATGTTTTGCGACGAGATCAGATGCAGCATCGAGATCTTTTTCACCCGGCCCGTGTCTACCAGCCAGCCGAGTGCGTTCCGGCCGACGATGAGCGCAGTAAAGAGCGACGCGAGGATGCCGAAGGTCAGCGAAATCGCGAACCCTCGGACCGGACCAGCGGCCTGCCAGAATAAAATTAGTGCGGTGATGAGCGTAGTCACGTTCGCGTCGAAAATGGAGCTGAATGCTTTTTGATAAGCCGTTTCCATCGCCACCCTGAGCGATTTCCCAAGGGCCATTTCTTCGCGGAGGCGCTCGTAAATCAGCACATTGGCATCAACCGACAAGCCAATTGTCAAAATGATGCCGGCAATTCCAGGAAGAGTCAGAACGAAGCGAAACATTGTGAGCGCGCCGATCAGGAGGACGAGGTTTACCAGGAGCGCGAGGTTCGCGACCAATCCCGGCAGTCGATAATAGATGAGCACGCACACCAACGTGATTGCCAATCCTAACAAGCCGGCCATGATGCTGGCGCGGATCGAATCGAGGCCGAGTGTTGGCGAAACACTGCGCTCTTCCTCGATACTGACCGGTGTTTGGAGCGGATTCTCGAGCACGCTCGCCAGACCGCGGGCTTCTTTTTCCTCGAACTTCCCGGTAATAATAGCGTCGCCGCCATAAATTGCATCGCGAATCACCGGCGCGGATTGAATCACTCCGTCGAGCACGATCGCAAAGCGGTGCCCTTTGTATTGTTCTGTGATTTTGCCGAATTGTTTCGCTCCTTCGCCATCGAACTTGAGCTGCACGGTCCAGCCTTCGTTGCCGTAGTAAGCATGCGATTCTTTGACGCGGTCACCGCCGAGATCGGCTTTCTTTTTGACGAGTAAACGTTCTTCCCGCGGCTTTTCATTTCCTTCCGCCGCCATTTTGTAAACTTCGATCCGATACTCCGGTGGAATGACTTCCTTGCCCTCATCGATCGCTCTTAAGCGCTCGCCGTTGTCGGGATAAACCAGGCGAAACTCGAGTTTTGCCACGCGGGAGAGTTGCTCGCGCGCCTCTTGAATTTTCGCCGTATCGAGACCGGGAATCTGAACCAGAATACGATCATTCCCGACTGGACTGATGACTGGCTCGCTAACTCCAAAATAATCGATGCGCTTACGAATCACTTCGACCGCCTGGTCGAGCATTCCCTTGTTCACATCTTTGTCGCCACCCATCAGGCGAATGAGGAACGAAGTGCCGCCTTGAATATCGAGACCGAGCTGAATTTTCTCTTTCGGCGGCCAAATGGTGGCGATGCTGAAGGCGGCCAGCAGCATTACCAGAGTCGTGGCCAGCAATCGCTTTCGAAGTCCGACGTCGGTGGCAAAATACCAACCGAAAAGAACCAGCAACCCAAGGCCGGCAAAAAATGTCAGTGCGGGACTCATTTCAGAGGTTGAGGGGTTGAGTTGTTGAGTGGTTGAGGAGCGACGGAATATCGTGTGCTCTGTTGTTTTTTGATGTTCATCTCAACTTCGCAATAATGCCAGTCCGGCTCGGACCTCAACATCTCAACTTTCTTTTAGAACATTCGTGATCGCCGATTTCTCCATCTCGATCTTCACGTTATCGGCCACTTTCAGCATCACGGTTGTCTCCTTCACGTTCGCGATCAACCCGTGAATCCCTGCGTTCGTCACCACTTGGTCGCCCGTTTTCAAACTGGAAATCAAGCGTTGCTGCTCCTGTTGCCGTTTTTTCTGTGGCCGAAACAGGACGAAATACATGATGACGAAAATGAAAATGAACGGGATGAAGAATCCGATGCCGCCGGCCGGCCCTGGAGCAGGCGCGGCCGGTTGCGCTTGAGCTAAAAACAAGAACAGCATGCTGAAAATTTAGGTGAGCCGGAGCTTAAACCCGAACGCTTCGGCTGCAATTCATAATAACTGTAGGGGACGCTGTCAGCGTCCCGTTTCTTTGTCGGGAAGCAAACTGCTTACCCTACAGATTTGCACTCTCGACATCTCGCGTTTCGTAGTTCGAAACGAACTCGCCGCGAAACCCGTCGAACGTGCCTTTGTCGATCTTGTCCCGCGCCTGGCGCATCAAATCGAGATAAAAATGCAAATTGTGCAGCGTGATCAGGCGCAGCCCGAGAATCTCTTCGGCTTTGATCAAATGGCGGATGTAACCACGACTGAATTCACGGCAACTGGTGCAGTCGCAACTGTCTTCGATCGGCCGCTTATCCCTCGCAAACTCCGCGTTTTTCAAATTGAGCGTGCCGGTAGAAGTGAACGCGGTGCCATTCCGCGCGAGTCTCGTGGGCAATACGCAATCGAACATATCCATCCCGCGCGCGATCATTTCCAACAATTGCGGTGGGGTGCCGAGCCCCATCGCGTATCGCGGCTTGTCGTTCGGCAAGAGCGGCTCACTCGATTCGACCGCGCGAATCATCTCTTCCTCCGGTTCGCCGACACTGACGCCGCCGATGGCATAGCCGTCGAAATTAAGATCGACAATCGCCTGCGCGCTTCGTTGACGCAGTTCCTCAAACGTCGCTCCTTGAACGATTCCGAAGACTAATTGTTTGGCTGTAGTGGCGGCCGTGTCGGCCGCAGGGTTTTCGGAACTGCCGCTGGGGACAGCGGCAGCTACAACATCCGCTGTGCGTTGGGCGTTTGCTTCTGCCCACTCTCTGCATCTCTTCGCCCAGCGCGTTGTCATCTCCGCACTTTTTGCGGCGTAATCGTACTCGCATGGCCAGGGCGGGCATTCATCCAGCACCATCGCGATGTCACTCCCAAGCGCCGCCTGGATTTCCATCGCGATCTCCGGCGAAATAAACGCGGGCGTTCCATCGACGTGATTTTGAAACTGAACGCCCTCCTCGGAAATCTTTCGCAATTTCGCCAGCGAAAAAATCTGGTAACCGCCGCTGTCGGTCAGAATCGGCCGGTCCCAATTCATGAACGTATGCAGACCGCCCAAATGTTTGATCACCTCAATCCCCGGGCGGACGAAGAGATGGTAAGTGTTTCCCAGAACGATCGGCGCGTTCAGCTCGCGCAATTCGCGCGGACTGACTGCCTTCACGCTTCCCTGCGTCCCTACCGGCACGAAGGCCGGTGTTTCAATCGCGCCGTGCGCCGTGGTTAAACGACCGTGCCGCGCTCTTGACTCCCGATCTTGGGCCAGAAGTTCGAACATTTGCTGCATGCGAAGAGAGACTTCGCGCAATCGCGGCGCAAAACAAATCCAGACGCAAAATATTCTTTGCGAGCCGTGATTTTCCCTCTATATTTGCGCCTCACCGCATCAGGCGCGTGACAGTGTATTACGCGACTGGGCGGGTTTTTTTGTCGCCTGGAACACGAGGTTTTTGGCGGCGCTTTGTTTGGAAAAAATGCCCACGATTAATCAGTTGATTCGGAAAGGACGCCGGAAAATGTCGGTGAAATCGAAGTCACCGGCGCTGACCAATTGTCCTCAGCGCCGCGGCGTTTGCGTGCAGGTGATGACGCGCACGCCGAAGAAGCCGAATTCCGCCCTGCGCAAGGTGGCCAAGGTTCGCTTGACGAACGGCGAGGAAGTGATTGCCTACATTCCGGGCGAGGGCCACAACTTGCAGGAGCACTCGATCGTGCTTGTGCGCGGGGGGCGAGTAAAAGATTTGCCGGGCGTTCGCTACCACATTGTGCGGGGCACGCTCGATTCGTTGGGCGTCGATGGACGCCGGCGAAGTCGCTCCAAGTATGGGGCGAAGCGCCCGAAAGGTGGCGCGGGCGGAGGCGGCGGCGCGAAACCGGCCGCGGGCGCAAAGGAAGCGGCGCCAAAGGAAGAGAAGAAGTAAATTTTTGAGACGAAAGATCGACAATGTCGCGACGGAAGAGAGTTTACAAAAAGGAAGAGCGCGTCGATTCCCGTTACGGGAGTCCGGCGGTCGCGCGTCTCATCACCACGGTGATGAAGCGCGGCAAGAAATCGCTCGCCGAGCGCATTGTCTACACCGCGATTGAGAAATCGCGCGAAGGTTCCGATTCGGTCGATCCGCTCGAAGTCGTAAACAAGGCGATCGAGAACGTTCGCCCGCGGCTGGAAGTGAAATCACGTCGTGTCGGTGGCGCGACTTATCAGGTGCCGCTGGAAGTTCCGCCCGCGCGCCAGATTTCTCTGGCAACGCGTTGGATCGTTCAATACGCCGATACTCGCAAAGGCATGCCGATGGCTCAGGCGCTCGCCCAGGAAATTAAGGACGCGGCCGCCGGTCAGGGCAACGCGATCAAGAAACGCGAAGACACACACAAAATGGCGCAAGCCAACCGCGCGTTTGCCCATTTCCGTTGGTAATTTTATGCCCGCGACGCTCGAAAAGAAAAAATCGGCATCGGCGGGCCCGAACTCGCCGAATCGCAAGTTCCCGCTCGAGCGAACACGGAACATCGGCATCGCCGCGCACATCGACGCCGGTAAAACGACGATCACCGAACGCGTGCTGTTTTACACCGGCATGATCCACAAGATGGGCGAGGTGCATGAAGGCACCACCGTCACTGACTGGATGGACCTGGAGCGCGAACGCGGAATCACGATCACTTCGGCCGCGACGACCTGCAGTTGGGCGCAGCGCAAAGAGGAAGGCGTTTACAAAATTTTCGAAGGGATCAAGCAGCGGATCAACATCATCGACACCCCGGGGCACGTCGATTTCACCGCCGAAGTGGAACGTTCACTTCGCGTGCTCGACGGCGCGATCGCGGTGTTTGACGCCGTTGCCGGCGTGCAGCCGCAATCGGAAACGGTTTGGCGTCAGGCCACGAAGTACAACGTGCCGTGCCTCGCTTTCATCAACAAGATGGACCGTGTTGGCGCCGACTTTAAGATGTCGATCGATAGCATGCGCAAGAAGCTTGGCGCGAACGCCTGGCCGGTGCTTTTGCCTCTTGGCAGGGAAGATCAGCTCAAAGGCCAGCTCGACGTCATTAATAAGAAGGCGATTATTTATTCGGACAGCGACCAGCTTGGATCGACATACGAGGTGACAGATGTGCCGAAGGAATATCTCGATCTTGTTGACAAAGCGTACAGCGATTTGGTCGAACAAATTTCAAATCTCGACGACGACGTTGCTCATGTCGTTCTCGAGGAGAAACCGGTTACGCCGGAGCTTTTGAAAGCGGCCATTCGTCGCCAAACGATCGCGAACAAATTTGTGCCGGTGATCGGCGGCTCGGCGTTGAAGAACATCGGTGTGCAGTACTTGGTCGATGCGGTGGTCGATTACCTGCCGAGTCCGCTCGACATTCCGCCAGCCAAAGGAATGGAACCCGACACACACGAGCCGATGGAAGCGCCGACGGACGATAACGGGAACTTCTGCTCCCTCGCGTTTAAACTTTGGAGCGATCCATTTGTCGGCAAACTCGTTTTCTTCCGCGTTTACTCCGGCACACTGAGCAAAGGCGACACCGTTTACAATCCGCGCACGAACAAACGCGAACGCATCTCGCGGTTGATCCAAATCCAAGCCGACAAACGCGAAGAAATCGAGACTTGTTACTCGGGCGACATCGCGGCGATCGTCGGAATTAAGAATATCACGACCGGCGACACGCTTTGCGACGAGGACCATCCGATCCTGCTCGAACCGCCGACGTTTCCTGATCCCGTCATTTCAATGGCGATTGAGCCGAAGACGAAATTGGACCAGGAAAAAATGGGCGTGGCCTTACAGCGTCTGGCCGAAGAAGATCCGACGTTCCGCGTTTACACCCACGAAGACACCGGGCAGACCATCATCGCGGGCATGGGCGAGTTACATTTGGAAATCATTCGCGACCGCATGTTCCGCGAATTCAAGGTGGACGCGAACGCGGGCAAACCGCAGATCGCGTATCGCGAAACAATCACCACCAACGCGCACGGTGTCGGCAAGTTAATCAAACAGTCGGGCGGTCGAGGTCAGTACGGACACGTTGAAGTGGATTTACGGCCAGGCGAGCGCGGCAAAGGACTCGTCGTCGAAAACAAGATCGTCGGCGGCATTATTCCGCGCGAATACATCCCTGCGGTCAAGAAAGGCATCGAAGAGGCAGTGCTCGATGGAGTGCTTGGTGGCTACCCAGTTGTTGATGTTGAGGCGGACATTGTTTTCGGAAGCTTCCACGAAGTCGATTCGAGCGAGCTCGCTTTCAAAATGGCCGCGATCTTCGCAATGAAGGACGGCTTCCGAGCGGGCAAACCAATCCTGCTTGAGCCGATCATGAAAGTGGAAAACATCACCCCGGAAGAATATCAGGGCGACATTATCGGCGACTTAAACCGGCGTCGCGGCCAGGTCAATAGCATCGAGTCACGTGGAAACCTGACCATCGTGCACGCTGAAGTTCCGTTGGCAGAGCTGTTCGGTTATGCCACCGCGATTCGCTCGCTTTCCAAAGGCCGCTCAAGTTACTCGATGGAGCCGTCGCACTTTCAACAGGTGCCGCAGAATTTGGTCGCGGCAATCCTGGATCAAAGGGAGGACAAATGACCGACAGCCAACGTATTCGCATTCGCTTGAAAGCATTCGATCATCGCATGCTCGACCAGTCCGCGGTCGAGATTGTGGAGACGGCGAAGCGCACCGGCGCTCGGGTGGCCGGGCCGATCCCGCTGCCGACATTGATCGAGAAGTTCACCGTGAACCGCTCGCCGCACGTGGACAAGAAATCGATGGAACAATTTGAAATCCGCACGCACAAACGGTTGCTCGACATTATCGAGCCGACCGCGAAGACGGTGGATGAGTTGAAGAAACTGAATTTGCCTGCGGGCGTCGATATTACGATTAAGATTTAGCCGCTTGAGAATTTTGCCACGCCGCCAACATGAGTATCGGGTTACTAGGACAGAAAATCGGCATGACCAGCGTCTACGACGCCAACGGTCGGCTGCATCCTGTGACCGTCATTGCGGTCGGCGATAACGCTCTCTTGCGTCGCCTGACTAACGACAACGACGGCTACTCGGCCGTGCAAGTTGGGTTCGGTTCACAAAAGGAATCGCGTGTGAGCAAAGCCGAGCTCGGCGTCTTCAAGAGCGCGAATTCGGAACCGAAGCGCTTCGTCCGCGAATTTCGCCTAACGGCCGATCTCGGTGATGGCGAAGTGAATCTCACCGTCACGCAATTTCAACCGGGAGATTTTGTTGACGTGATTGGTCGCTCCAAAGGAAAGGGCTTCCAGGGCGTGATGAAGAAGCACAACTTCGATGGGCAAGGTGCGGCGCACGGTTCGAAGACGCATCGCCGCAATGGCGCCGTCGGCAATCGTTCCACTCCGGGCCGCATTTGGAAGAACATGGGGATGCCCGGTCATCTCGGCGACGAGCGCGTCACTGTGCAGAACCTGCAAGTGATGCAGGTGCGCGAGGCCGAGAAAGTAATTTTGATCAGTGGCGCAGTTCCCGGTTGTAACGGGAGCTATGTGGTCGTTAGGCCGGCGATTAAGAATCCCGCAGCTCAGATAAGGCTGCACCAACAGCACGCAAAACAAGATAAGGCCGTCGCGAAGAAGCACGAGGCTGAAAAGAAATCGGAAGAGAAGAAGCCTGAAGCAGGGAAGAAACAAGAAGCCGAAGAAAAGCCTGAGGCGGCAGAGAAGAAATGAGTGCGAAAGTTTTAACGAAAGCCGCGGCCAAGGAGGCGAAGATCGACATCATCGAGGATGGTCGTGGCTCGCAAGCCGTTTACGATGTAGTGGTCGCGATGCGCGCAGCGCGGCGTTCGGGTTCAGCGAATACGAAAACAAAGGCCGAAGTCGACATGTCGGGCGCAAAACCGTGGCGGCAAAAAGGAACGGGCCGCGCACGCGCCGGTTATGTTGCATCGCCGATCTGGCGAGGTGGCGGCGTTGTCTTCGGACCCAAGCCGCGCGATTACTCCAAGAAAGTTTCCAAATCAGTCCGACGTCTGGCATTGCAAAAAGCTCTGAGCGAGCGAATCAAAGCCGGCGACGTCCTAACGATCGACAAATTTGCCGTTTCGGAAATCAAAACCAAGACGTTTGTCGATCTTGTCCGGAAACAAACTGACGCTGAGAAAGTTCTGATCGTTTCCGATTCGTTTGACGACAAGACCTATAAATCGGCGCGGAACGTGAAGCCGGTGAAACTTGCGACCGCGGCGGACGTGAACACGGAACAATTGCTCGCGTTTCAGAAAATTCTAGTGACGTCCAAGGCGCTCGAAAAGTTAGCGGAGAGAATCCATCCACCTTCGCCGGAGGCTACGGCGCGATAAAATGAGAGAGCCGCACGAAATTATCGAGACCGCCTCGCTGACCGAGAAATCGACGCTGCTGAGCGAAAAACAGAACAAATATGTTTTTCGGGTCAGCCCCCGCGCGAACAAGATTCAAATCAAAGACGCGGTTGAGCGTTTGTTCCAGAAGAAGGTCGTGAATGTGAACACGTGCAATTACGCCGGAAAAGAAAAGCGCGTCCGCGGACCGCTTGGCCGGCGCGCGCATTGGAAGAAAGCGATTGTGACTCTCGCTCAGGGCGAGAAGATCGAGCTGGTGTAATTATGGCGCTCAAAAGTTATCGTCCACTCACGCCGATTCAGCGGTTCAAGCAGACGCCTGCCTTCGATGAGATCACGAAGTGGCAGCCGACGCGCAGTTTGCTTGAGCCGAAGAAAAAATCGGGCGGCCGGAACAATTATGGCCGCCTCACGTCGCGCCATATTGGCGGAGGTCACAAGCAAAATTATCGCAAAGTCGATTTCAGACGCCGCAAGCACGGCGTCTCGGCCGAAGTGATGGGGATTGAGTACGATCCGAACCGTTCGGCGCGAATTGCTCTTATTAAGTACAGCGACGGCGAACTGAGCTACATCCTGGCGCCGAATGGCCTGCAGGTCGGCGCCAAAGTTGTCGCCGGTAACGACGTCGCGCCCGATCTTGGCAATTCATTGCCGCTGCGCGCGATTCCGCTCGGCACCAACATTCACAACATCGAACTAAGCCCCGGCCGGGGCGGTCAAGTTGCGCGTAGCGCCGGTCAGCAAGCGATCCTGAACAATCTCGAGGGCGGCTACGCGCTCGTGAAAATGCCGTCCGGCGAAGTCCGCCGAATTCACGAGAACTGTTTCGCCACCATCGGCCAGGTTGGAAACGTCGATCACATGAATGTGGCCAGCGGCAAAGCCGGGCGCACGCGTTGGCAGGGACGTCGTCCGCACGTGCGCGGAATGGTGATGAACCCGATCGACCACCCGATGGGCGGCGGTCAGGGCAAATCAAAGGGCGGCGGCGGACGTCATCATCCAGTCAGCCCATGGGGGCAGCTGGCCAAAGGATTTAAAACACGCAGTAAACGCAAGCCGAGCGACCGATTCATTCTCGAGCGCAAGCGAGCGAACAAGAAAAGTTGATTTTTATGGGAAGATCACTAAAGAAAGGACCCTTCGTCGAATCGCATCTTCTGGAGAAGATCGACAAGATGAACGCGTCGGGCTCGAAAAAAGCGATCAAGACCTGGTCGCGACGCTCGATGGTAACGCCGGATTTTGTCGGCCACACGTTTTTGGTGCACAACGGAAAGATATTTAATTCCGTTTTCATCACCGAGAACATGGTCGGTCATAAGCTCGGCGAGTTTTCGGCTACCCGAATCTTTAAGAAGCACGGTTCGCACACGGCGAAGGTGACCAAATAGTTGAGAATTTTTTTGGCAGTGTTGGGCTGCGTAACGCTGGCTCGAGGGCTGGCGGCAGAGGGAAATAGTTCTTTGTCAGAATCCAAAATTGAAAGCGCGGAGCAAAAGATCACAGCGGAATCGCTGCTGGCGCAGAACGAAGATTTGCGCAGGCAATTGTCGATTCAACAGGAGTCGCTCAAGACAGTGACAGCGAGCCTGGCGGAATCGAACGCGGAAGCGGAAGTGTTTCGCCGCAAATATTCCGACTTGGAATCGCGGATGGCAGCGTTGGGGCTGGCGTCGGCGAGCAAAGATCGGGCAAAACTCGAGCAACGTTTGCTTGCCGCAGTAAGTGATCTTCGGTTGGCGCAAAGAGAGCGCGATGAGCTTCGCGATCAACTACTTGGTTTGAACGAGGCCCTGTTGCGATATTTGCAGACATCGCAGGGTGGCGACGCGCAGGCGCGGATGGACGTGGAAACGCAATTGCGCAAAACGAACGAGCTGGTGGGAAGATCGATCCCGCCGCTGCGGGACGCGCAAGAGCCGCAACCGAGTTTGATGGACGGCAGCGTCCTGAGCGTGAAGGACGAATGGTCTTTTGTGGTTGCGAACATTGGCGAGCAGCAAGGCGTCAAGATTGGAATGCCGCTGCGAGTAATGCATGGGGAACAAAAGATTGCGACCCTGAGGGTGGTGGACGTGCGACAGCGAATTTGCGGTGCGGTAATTGAGGATTCTGGAAAAGAGAAAATAAAAGTGGGCGATCGCCTCCAGGCGGATGCCCGCTCGAATGTGACTTTAAAATAGATGGAAGTTAGATCGATATATAAGTACGCGCGGATTTCGCCATTCAAGGTGCGCGAAGTCACGCGAGAGATTCAGGGTCTGCCGGTTTCGGCGGCACTCGACATTCTTGCTTTCACGCCCAAGAAAGCGGCCTTCCTGATCAACAAAACGCTCAAGAGCGCGATCGCGAACGCGGAAAACAATGCGAACTTGAAAGCCGACGGTCTGGTGGTCAAGGAAGCGGTCGTTGGCGAAGGTCCCACCTTCAAGCGAATGACGCCGCGCGCCCGCGGCAGCGGCAGCCGGATTTTGAAACGGACCAGTCATATCCGAATCGTTTTGACGGACGACGTGGCCATTGAAACGCGCGAAACGAAAAAGGCGAAGCGCGATCAGGAAAAGAAGGGCGGCGAGAGCTCAGGAAAACCGGCAGCGACGAAAAAAAGTAAGAAGAAGACCGCGAAGGCGGCGAAGAAATAATTTTATGGGACAAAAAGTTAATCCGATTGGATTCAGACTCGGCGTGAACCGTGATTGGCGGTCGCGCTGGTACGCGTCGCCGCAGGAGCTGCCTGCATTTCTGCACAGCGATCTCGAGATTCGCGCTTACGTGAAGAAGAAGCTGCAATTCGCCGCGGTCTCGAAAATTGTGATCGAACGCGCGTGGAATTCGATTCGCGTGACAATTCACACTGCCCGTCCCGGCATCGTCATCGGCCGCAAAGGCGCCGAGATCGAGAAAATGACGGAAGAAATTTCGAAGATGGCGCAGGGCAAACAAATCAAGATTGACATCCAGGAGATCAAGACGCCCGAGTTGGACGCGCAATTGGTCGCGGAGAATGTTTCGTTGCAGATCGAGCGCCGAATCGCCTACCGCCGCGCGATGAAAAAAGCGGTGCAGGTTGCAATGGATTTCGGCGCGGAAGGAATTCGCTTGCGCTGCTCGGGCCGGCTGAACGGCGCGGAAATCTCGCGCTCGGAATGGTACCGCGAAGGGAAAGTTCCATTGCACACTTTGCGCACTCCGATCGACTACGGTTTCGCCGAAGCAAACACCGTTTACGGAAAGATCGGCGTGAAATGCTGGATGTGTAAGAAGGAAGAAGCGCCGAGCGAAGCTCCGATTGCAATGGCTCCGCCGCCGCCGCCACCGCCGCCAGCTGAACCAGTCGAAGCCTGATTTTTATGCCGTTGATGCCCAAACGAGTGAAGTATCGGAAGTCCCAGCGGGGAAGCCGCAAGGGGACTGCTTCGCGCAACCTGAGGATCAATTTTGGTGAGTTCGGCCTGCAAACGCTCGAGCGCGCCTGGATCACGAACACGCAGATTGAAGCGGCGCGAGTGGCATTGACCCGCAACATGAAACGCAAAGGCAAACTGTGGATCCGGATCTTTCCGGACAAATCAGTCACTGCCCGTCCGCCGGAAACGCGAATGGGCAAGGGAAAAGGTCAGCCGGAGTTCTGGGTCGCGACGGTGAAGCCCGGAAACATTTTGTTTGAGCTCGACGGCCTGACTGAATCGGTCGCGCGCGAGTCGCTGCGACTGGCGGCGGATAAATTGCCCGTGCGCACGAAATTTATCAGCCGTCACCACGTGGCCGCGGCCTAACGAACATGAAAATTAAAGAAATAGTTGAGATGAGCACGGACGAATTGCTGACGAAACGGCGCGATCTCCGCCAGGAACGTTTGCATCTGCGTTTGCAACAGCAGAGCGGCCAGCTCGAGCAGCCAAGCCGGCTGCGTTTGCTGCGGCGCGATGTGGCGCGGATCGACACGATTCTTTCTCAGCGGGCCAAGCAACCACAGGCCATTCCCGCCGCAGAACCAAAGCCGAAGAAGAAGAACTAATTTATGGCCGAGCAAGCAACACACGATCGACCCGCCTCCGATCCTCTACGGCGCGGCGAGCAATCGACGGCGCAACCGCCGCCGTTGCCGGCGAAGTACACGCGCTCAGCGCGGAAGACGCGGGTGGGCGAAGTTATTTCCGAGCGGATGAACAAGACGATCGTGGTCCGGACGATCACGCGCGTGCCGCATCCGAAGTTCGGCAAGATTGTGAAACAGATCCGAAGATTTTACGCTCACGATGAGGAGAACAAGGCGAAGACGGGCGACACAGTCCGGATTATGGAAAGCCGGCCGCTGAGCAGATTGAAACGCTGGCGATTAGTAGAGGTGCTTCAGAAGTAATTGTTATGGTGCAGCTTCGATCGAGACTTGACGTAGCGGACAATACCGGCGCGCGGATGGCGACGATGATCGGCGTGATCGGCAAGGCCACGCTTTACGCTGGGATTGGGGACGTCATCACTGCGAACGTGAAAGAAGCGAGCGCGACGGGCACGGTGAAAAAGGGCGAAGTCGTGCGAGCGGTCGTGGTTCGCACGCGGCAAGCGATTCGTCGCGATGACGGCTCTCTTCTGCGATTCGACAACAATGCGATTGTGATCATCGACAAAGATCTGAACCCGCGCGGCACCCGCATCTTCGGTCCGGTCGCGCGCGAACTGCGCGAGCGCAATTTCATGAAAATTGTTTCGCTGGCTCCGGAGGTTTTATGAGCCGGATGAAATTTCACGTCAAAAAAGGCGACGAAGTGGAGGTGATCTCCGGGAACTTCAAAGGTTCGAGCGGCAAAATTCTCGAGGTGTTGCCAAGCAAACAGCGAGTGCTGGTCGAAGGTGTGCGGATTATCAAAAAGCATCTGCGCAAATCGGAAGACAATCCGCAGGGCAAAATTGCCGAGCGCGAAGGGCCAATTCACATCTCGAATGTGAAATTGGTCGATCGCGAGAAAAAGGCCGAAAAGAAAAGCAAAACGAAGCCGAAGAAGGAGGCTGAGAAGAAGGCGGCGTAATGGAAAACGAATTTTACCGTCATTACAAAGACCGCGTGGTGCCCGCTTTGCGCGAGCGGCATAAGTACAAAAATGTCCACCAGATTCCGCGAGTCCATAAAGTCGTGATTAACACTTCGGTTGGTTCGCAATCGGACATCAAGCAGGCTTTGGACGAAGCGAAAGTGGAGCTGGCGCTCATTACCGGGCAACAACCGGCGGAAACGCGATCAAAGAAGAGCATCGCCAATTTTAAATTGCGCAAGAACCAGGTCATCGGCGCGAAGGTTACACTGCGTGGCGATCGGATGTACGAATTCCTCGAGCGGTTGATCAAAGCCGCGCTTCCTCGAATTCGAGACTTTCGCGGCGTCTCGCCCCGTTGTTTTGACGGGAACGGCAATTACACACTCGGTGTCCCCGATCAGACAATCTTTCCCGAGATCGAGATGGACAAAATTAAGCGCAACATCGGTTTTGATGTTACAATTGTGACCACCGCGCGAACGGACGAGGAGGCCAAATCGCTCTTGAGCGAACTGGGAATGCCTTTTTCCGATCGCGCGAAAAAGCTCGCCACGGCGAGTCCGTCCGAAGGCGGACCGGCTGGGCAAGCGCAAGCCGCCTGAATTTCATGAGTACTGTTACAGATCCAATTGCAGACCTGCTTGCTTGCATGCGCAACGGCGCGAGCGCGCAGAAGATCGAGATCTTCGTGCCGTACTCCAAGCTGAAAGCCGAGGTCGTCCGGATTTTGAAGAACGAAGGTTACATCAGCGATTACGAAGTCGACACGAAGGCGGCGCATCCGCGCATCAAAATCACAAACAAGCTGGTCGATCACACTTGCGCCATCACCGGATTGAAACGGGTCAGCCGGCCCGGTCTGCGGCGTTACGTTGGCGCCGGCGAAATTCCGCGCGTGCTCGGTGGAATGGGAACGGCGATTTTGTCGACGTCGCGCGGTATTATGTCCGGTCGTGAAGCCAAGAAACAAAAAGTGGGCGGCGAACTGCTCGCCTACGTTTGGTAAATTTTATGTCGCGAATTGGAAACAAACCGGTCGACATTCCCGACAAAGTCAAAGTCAACATCGACAATGACGGCGGCGTTTCGGTCGAGGGACCGAAGGGCAAGCTCAATTGGAAACTGCCGCGGCAAATCACCGGTAGCGTGAAAGACAATCACGTATCGCTCGCGCGCGGCGCGGAAACGCGCAGCGTGAAAGCGTTACACGGTCTTTCCCGCGCGCTCGTGCACAACATGGTCGTCGGGGTGAGCGAAGGTTTTACGAAACAGCTCGAGGTCGAGGGCGTCGGTTTTAAAGCCGCAGTGCAAGGAACGAATCTCAATCTTAGTCTCGGTTTTTCGCACCCGATCCTGTTTCCGATTCCAAAGGACATCAAAATCACCGTCACCGATCAGACCAAGATCATGATTCAAGGCGCGGACAAGAAAGTTGTCGGCCAGGTTGCGGCGGACATTCGCCGCTATTACCCGCCGGAACCGTACAAGGGCAAAGGCGTGCGTTACGCCGGCGAGCAAATCCGTCGCAAGGAAGGCAAGACGGTCCAGTAATTTTATGGCGACGTTCAATCGAAAAGCTGCGCGGGAGCGATTGCATCGGCGAATCCGGAAAAAAATTTCCGGTACGTCGACGCGTCCGCGTTTGTCGATCTACTTTTCTGGTAAACACGTTTATGCGCAGGTGATTGATGATGACGCGGGCAAGACGTTGATCGCAGCTTCAACCGCCGAGAAGGACGTGCTTGGGAAAAACAAAGCCGCCGCCAATCGTGCGAGCGCCGAAGTTGTCGGCAAAGTGATTGCCGAGCGCGCGCTTGGAAAAAAGATCGACAAAGTCGTGTTCGACCGCGGCGGATTCCAATATCAAGGCAAAGTAAAAGCGTTGGCGGATGCGGCCCGCGAAGGTGGATTAAAGTTTTAATTTCATGGCAGCACCAGGACAAGGCAGACGACCAGACTCCCGTCATCAGGACAGAACGCCGGCGGCAAGAGGCGACACGACCGAGAAGGTCGTGTTCATCAACCGCTGTGCAAAAGTCGTGAAGGGGGGACGGCGTTTCAGTTTTAGCGCGCTAATCGTGGCTGGGGATCACGACGGCAGCGTTGGTGTCGGCTTCGGAAAAGCGAACGAAGTTTCGGAAGCGATTCGCAAAGCTTCCGAGTCAGCGCGGAAATCGATGGAGAAAGTGTCACTTCACGAAAACACGATTCCGCACGAGACGATCGGCGAGTTCGGTGGCGGGCGCGTTCTGTTACGGCCGGCTTCACCGGGAACCGGGGTGATCGCGGGCGGCGGTGTGCGCGCGGTCGTGGAAGCGGCGGGAATTCGCGATGTGCTCGCGAAATCTCTCGGCTCGAGTAATCACGCGAATGTGGTGAAGGCGACTATCGCAGCGTTGAAATCGTTGCGCCGCAAAGACGAAATTTTCAAAGTGCGCGGAATCAAAGGCGGCGGCGACGGAAAGGCAGCCGCGCAAGCGACATGATGCGGTTGCATAATCTTAGGCCGCGTCCGGGCGCTCGGCACCGGGTCAAGAGGCTTGGTTCCGGCGAAAGCTCCGGCCACGGAAAAACGAGCGGCAAAGGCCACAAAGGTCAAAAGGCGCGCTCCGGCGGCAGCATCCGTCTTGGATTCGAAGGCGGACAGATGCCGCTAATTCGACGTTTGCCGAAGCGCGGCTTCAACAACGCCGCTTTTCGCGCAACCTACGCGATCGTGAATCTGAGCGATCTGAACGAATTTAAAGCCGGCACAGTGGTGAACGAAGAGTTGCTGCGCGAATCGAAGCTTGTGCGTGGCGACGTTGCTGGAATCAAAATTTTGGGCGACGGAGAATTGAAGCACGCGCTCAAGATCGAAGCGGACAAAGTCAGCGAATCGGCCAAAGCAAAGATCGAGAAGGCTGGGGGAACGATCACGATGCGGGAAGCGGCAACGCGAAAGCCGACGGCGGGCGCCGACGATGTTGATCAAACGGCCAAAGAACCTGAAGCCGCAACTAAGTCGAAGAAAAAATCGACAACGGCGAAGGCAAAAAAGAAGGCTTCCAAGAAGCGGTAGCGCCGGCGCGTGAATTTCTAAATGGTTTCGGCCTTTCTCAACACGGTCAAGATACCGGAGTTACGGCGGCGAATTTTGTTCACGCTG
>Ga0209470_1000861_pt1 | contig 23671 bp, 24 predicted proteins | sample GraSoiAngelo_125_FD_185882 | JGI IMG/M metagenome (GOLD analysis project Ga0209470, IMG submission 185882) | Grasslands soil microbial communities from the Angelo Coastal Reserve, California, USA - 14_0927_05_40cm (SPAdes) (version 2) | ecosystem: Environmental > Terrestrial > Soil > Grasslands ... | reverse complement strand
GGCGGCGAGCGTCGACGGGGTGAACTCCGCGACGCCTGAAACCGCCCAAGTCACCTTAGCGACGAGCAGCGCGATCGCGTTCATCCGTAACAGCACGCTCTGGACAATGAGCCCGGACGGAAGCGGCGCCGCGCCACTCCTCGCGACGGTCGGCAACAACGATGCGGCACCGTCCTACTCAGCGAACGGGACGAAGATCGCGTTCGAGACCGCGCGCTTCAGCGGCGGCTCTCCTGACATCGCCGTCGTGAACGCCGACGGCACGGGACTCGTGAAGGTCGTCCAGAACGCACGCGAGCCCACCTGGTCGCCCGACGGCACGAAGATCGCCTACGTCGCGAACCGCGACGGGCTCATCGGCTCGATCTACGTCGCGAATGCCGACGGCACGAACGAGACACGCGTCACGAACGCGTTTCCCGCGAGCGACGACCAGCCGGCGTGGTCACCCGACGGCACGCGGATCGCGTTCTGGACGAACGAGGGCGCGAGCGGACTGGCGATCGGGATCGTGAACGCGGACGGGACCGGTCGGTCGCTGTTCGATCCCGCGGGTGCGAACTGGCGGGCACCCGCGTGGTCGCCCGACGCGACAAAGATCGTGGCCGTCCGCTCGAATCCCATCGCCGTCGACACGGCGCTGTTCGTCGTGAACGCCGACGGCACCGGCGCGACACGACTGACTGACGGCGCATTCGCGGATGACCATCCGGCGTGGTCGCCCGACGGTCAACGCATCGCCTTCGACCGCAATGTCTCGGGCCACCTGCAGCTCTTCGTGATGCACGTGAACGGCACGGTCCAGACCAATATCAGCAGCAACGCGACGTCGGACAGCGCGCCGACGTGGCGCCCCGCATCGTCAACGGCGCCGCCGCCGAGCAGCAGGATCGCGTTCGTTCGGACGTTTGAGATCTGGACCATGAACGCGGACGGCACTGATGCGACAGCCGTGGTGACCCAGCCGAACGGCGACTCGGGTCCGTCCTTGTCCCCCGACGGAAAGAAGATCGCCTTTACGACGGGGCCGTCGAACATCGCGATCGTCAACATTGATGGCACCGGTCTCACGACGATCGTGCTCAACGCCAAGGAACCGACCTGGTCGCCGGATGGGACGAAGATCGCGTACGTCGCGCTGCGCGACGGCCTGATCCGCTCGGTCTACGTCGCGAATGCCGATGGCACGAACGAGACGCGCCTCACCAATGCGTATCCCTACTACGACGACGAGCCCGCATGGTCACCGGACGGGACGCGTATCGCGTTCTCGACGACGGAAGGCGATGGCCGCGTGGGCGTCGTGAATGCCGACGGGACCGGCCGCACGATGCTGTCGCCGCAGTTCGTCACCTGGCGCTCACCGGCGTGGTCGCCTGATGGGACAAGGATCGCGGCACGGCAGCACGATCCAAACGCGGCCAGCGAGCTCGCGATCTTCGCGATGAACGCAGACGGCACGAACGTGACGCGGCTCACCGGCGGCTCGAATGACGATCACCCGTCATGGTCGCCAGACGGTCTGCGTATCGCATTCGACCGGACGGTCAGCACAGCGCAGATCATGGTCATGAACGCGGACGGCACGGGTCAGACGAACATCAGCAACAGCGCGACGGCGGACAGCGCACCGAGCTGGGGCATCGTGCGCGTCGCAACGCAGGCCACGAGCACCACGCTCGCCGCGTCCGCGAACCTGGCCGTGTTCGGCCAGGTCGTGACACTCGCCGCCGCGGTCACCGCGGCGAGCGGTACGCCGACGGGTTCGGTTCGATTCAGCGAGGGCACGACGACGCTGGCGACGGTCGCGCTGGCGAGCGGCGTCGCGATGACCACACTGACTCCTTCGGTTGGGACGCATACGTTCGTCGCGACGTACGAAGGCATCACCGGCTTCGCACCGAGCGCCGCCGATCCGCTCGCGCTGACCATCAACAGGGCATCGACGGAGCTCGCGGTCAAGGCCGCGCCCGATCCGGCATCCGACGGCGCACCCGTGACGCTGAGGGCCTCCGTATCCGTGGTCGATCCCGGCGCGGGGATACCGACGGGCTCCGTCACTTTCTTCGATGGCGCGACCGCGCTCGGCTCGAGCGTGCTCGAAGCGCGGCTGGCGACGATCGAAGTGGTGCTTTCCACCGGAACACACACGATCACCGCGCAGTACGCGGGCGACCGTGACTTTGAGGGAAGCACAGCCGCCGCGGTGACGCTCACCGTGCAACCCTCGGCGGTGGTCGTCGCCGTCACCGAGACGGTCGCGGTCAGTGACCAACCCGCGGTCTTGCCGGCTGCGGTCATCACGGTCTCGGAAATCGTGGGCGTCTCCGACGCCGTCGCCGTGCTGCCGCCGGCGCAGATCTCGATCGGCGAGAGCGTGACCGTCACCGACGCTGCGGCGGTGCTGCCCTCGGTGATCGTGTCGGTGTCGGAGACGATCGCGCTGTCTGACGCGCCGACCATCGGGAACACGAGCGTCGGATCGCTCGTCCACGTGATCCTCCACGCATTCAACACGGATTCCGCGGCATCGCTCACCTTCTCGACGGTCACGAGCAGCGGTAACACCACGCTCACCGCCAGCCTGACCGGCTTGCCGGCGCCGACCGGCTTCGATCCCGCGACGCCGCTGCGGTACTTCGACATCTCGACAACCGCGACCTATGCGGGGCCGATCACGGTATGCATCGATGTGACTCCGCTCACCTTCGTCGGCTCCCCGCACCTCTTCCATCTGGAGAACGGTGTGTGGGCCGACCACACCGTCTCGTTCGACCCGCTCCTGCACGAGGTGTGTGCCATCGTCTCATCGCTCTCGCCGTTCCTCGTCGCGTATGACGCGACGCCACCGGAAGCGCGCATCGAGTTCGACGCGGAGACGCGTGACCTGGCCGTGTTCGGCACGGACGCTGGATCCGGCACGAGCGCCGCGCCGGTCGTGCCCACGGTCGGCGTCGGCCCAGGGCGCGAGCGGCGCACCTATCGCGTCCTGGACAACGCCGGGAACACGCTCGAGATCGTCATCGGCGTCGAGCGCGACGGGCACGAGGTCCACGCGACGGTCATCGCGCTTCGCTACAACGGCGGGGAGAGCCTCGCCCCGCCGCGGAGCGATCTCGCGTTCGAGTGGGCGCTGGCGGCGGATGCGACGCTGCGCAGCCTGGAGCAGCGCATCGCCACGGGCGTCGGGCCCGATCGTCAGGAGGTCGATGCGCGGTTCGACGCGCGCAGCGACACGACCGAGATCAAGGTGAAGGGAAGCGCCGGCGAGCACCGGATCTCGCGCCCGGGTCTCGCGCTCATACGGCTGGGCACCGACCGCGGCGTATTGATCGCACAGGTGCCAAAGCTCGCGGCAGCCACCGCATCGCCACAGCTGGTGGAGTAGCCGCGAGACCGGACTTTACTGGGCGGCTCTGATCCCCACGCTCACGATGCCGTGCGCTTTCGTCACCGGCACCTGCTGAATGACCTGGCGCGTCGTCATGCTGATGACGTTGACCATGCCGTCGACGTTCGTCGTCACGAGGAGCCGACCGCCTTCGGGGTCGTACGTCGAGTGGAACGGTTGCTTGCCCAGCTTGGTCTCGCCGACGATGTGACGCTCTCGCCAGTCGACCCACAGCAACGACGGGCCGAGATGATCTGACAGCACCATGATGCTGGTGTCCTCGGGACGGTACATACCGTCCTGCATCGGCTTCAGCGTGTGGAACGGGTAGCGGCCCGCGAAGTGGATCTCCTGCTTCACCTTCTTCGTGTCCGGGTCGTAGATGACCATCCGGTCGGATGGCTTGTCGAGGAATCCGCTGCTGCTCGACCACACCTCGCTGCCGTCCGGCGTGAAGTACGCATCGTGCACGTCGCCGACCTTGATGCGCGTGACCTCGCGCGTCTGCGTGTCGACGACGCGGAGCACATCGCCCTCGCTCGAGTTCGTCAGGGTGAACCACAGCTCGTTGGGGTGGCCCGGGTTGATCGTGAGCACGTGCTGCGGGACCATGACCATGAACGGCCGCTGCGTCGTCCACGTCGCCGTGTCGATGACTGCGATGTACGTGTCGCGCTCATGCCCGACGTAGAGCGTCTTGCTATCCGCCGAGAACGTGATGCCGTGCGGCTGCTTCCCTACCGGAATGCGCACGATCTCCTTCAGCGAGATCGGATCGATGATCGACGTCGTGTTCGCCATGCGGTTGTTCACCGCGACGAAGCGGCCGTCAGGCGACACCGCCATCTGGTGTGGCATGCGTCCGACGGGGATCTTCGCGATCGTCGTGTATTCCTTGCCGGGGGCGGCCTCCATGACCCAGACCTGATCGGTCGACTCGGACGCGACGAAGACGCGAAGCTTCTCGTAGAGGCGAATCTCGGGTGTCGCGGAGGGCGCGGCTAACGGTGCGGTCGTCGCCGCAGGCGTGGCCGCGGCGAGTGCTTCGGGGACCGGAAACTCGGACGAGGCGGCTGGGGCAAGGCCGGGACGCGCGCATGCGGCGAGGAGGATCGCGCCCGCAAGCAGTACCCCCGGTCGACTCACACTCTCCACCCGCCATGCCGAGCGTCGCGTCTTGACGTTCGCTCCGCTCGCTGAACAGGGATCCCCGCCCCTGTTCGCGCGACAACTCTAGCCCTGCGCTCCCTTGTCTGCTAGGTGCGCCGCGGACGCCTCCGCTCGCTGACGCGGAGCCGCACCAGCGCGCGCTGGAGCTCCGCGCGAGCGCGCGCCTCGTCGGCCGCCGAGAGTGTTGCGGCCTGTGAAAGCGTCTCCTGCGCACGCGCCCGAGCGGCCTGGGCGCGGGCCGTATCGATCTCCTCGGCCGGCTCGGCCGCCTCGGTGAGCACGACGACGCGATCGGGCCGCACCTCCATGAACCCGCCGAAGACGGCCAGCACCTCTTCGACGCCGCCCTTCTTCACGCGGAATTCGCCCGGCCCGAGCGCCGTGAGGAGCGGCGCGTGATGCGGCAGGATCCCGAGGTAGCCCTCGCTGCCGGGTGCGATGACCATGTCCACGTCGTCCTCGTAGACCTTGCGCTCGGGCGTGATGACCTCGAGATGAAGGGGCATCAGCTGGCAGCCATCTCCCTTGCCTTTTTACGAGCGTCGTCGATCGTGCCGATCATGTAGAGCGCCTGCTCGTTGAGGTCGTCGGCTTTCCCGTCGAGGATCTCGCGGACCGAGGCAACGGTGTCGGAGACCTTCACGTAGTCGCCGGAAAGCCCGGTGAACTTCTCGGCCACGTGCATCGCCTGGCCGAAGAACTTCTGCAGCTTGCGAGCGCGAGCGACGAGCAGTTTGTCCTCGTCACTGAGCTCGTCGATCCCCAGGATCGCGATGATGTCTTGCAGGTCCTTGTAGCGCTGAAGCACGCGCTGCACCTCGCGCGCGGTGCGGTAGTGCTCCTCGCCCACGATCGCGGGATCGATGGCCCGGCTCGTCGACGTGAGTGGGTCCGCGGTCGGGAAGAGGCCAAGCTCGAAGAGCGCGCGCTCGAGGCGGATGACCGAGTCGAGGTGCGCGAACGTGGTGACGGGAGCCGGATCCGTGTAGTCGTCGGCCGGGATGAACACGGCCTGCAGCGACGTGATCGAGCCCTTCTTCGTGGAGGTGATGCGCTCCTGGAGCTCGCCCATCTCGGTAGCGAGCGTCGGCTGGTAGCCGACGGCGCTCGGCATGCGACCGAGCAGCGCCGAGACCTCAGAGCCGGCCTGCGTGAAGCGGAAGATGTTGTCGATGAAGAGGAGGACATCCTTGCGCTCGTCGTCGCGGAAGTACTCCGCGATCGTGAGGCCGGTGAGCCCGACGCGCAGGCGCGCGCCCGGCGGCTCGTTCATCTGACCGAAGACCATCGACATCTTCTCGATGACGCCGGCCTCCTCCATCTCACCGAGCAGCTGCGTGCCCTCGCGCGACCGCTCGCCCACGCCGCAGAACACCGAGTAGCCCGAGTGCTCGATCCCGATGTTGCGGATGAGCTCCTGGATGACGACGGTCTTGCCGACGCCGGCGCCGCCGAGCACCGCGGCCTTGCCGCCCTTGAGGAACGGGCAGATGAGATCGATGACCTTCATGCCGGTCTCGAGGATCTCGGCCGAGGAGGTCTGATCCTCAAAGGACGGCGGCGCGCGGTGTATCGGATCGCGGCGGGTGATGTTCTTCACCTCGCCCTTGCCGTCGATCGGATCGCCGGTCACGTTGAAGAGGCGCCCGAGGGTGCCGAGGCCGACCGGCGCGGTGATCGGAGCGCCCAGGTCCTCCACCGGCAGGCCGCGCCGCAGGCCGTCGGTCGACGACATCGCGACGGCACGCACCCAGTTGTTGCCGAGGTGCTGCTGCACTTCCGCGATGACCGGCGTGCCGTCCTGATGCTTCACCCGCAGAGCGCCGAAGATCTCGGGCAGATGGCCCTCCGCGAACTGCACGTCCAGGACGGGTCCGATGATCTGCACGATCTCGCCGGTGTTGGCCTTCGTCGTCGTAGCCATCTGAGTACTTTCTCCTATTCGCGGATAGCGCTCGAAGAGCACCATCCCGCCATCCCGGTCGATTTCATCTACTTAGACATTGCCTCCGCCCCAGAAGCGATCTCGAGCATTTCTTTGGTGATGCGCCATTGGCGCGCCTTGTTGGCCTGCAGGGTGAGCTCGGAGATGAGGTCACCGGCCGCGTCGGTCGCGTTGCGCATCGCGATGAGCCGCGCGGAGTGCTCGGAGGCGAGGCTCTCGAGGACGGCCTGATAGACCGCGACCTCGAGGAGACGCGGCAGCACGGCGCCGAGCACGGTCTCGGGATCCGGCTCGAAGATGTACTGCAGGCTCGGCGCGCGTTCGTCGATGTCCTCTTCCTCCGGTACGAGCGGCAGGATCCGCCGGACCGTCGGCGTCTGGCGCAGCGTGTTCACGAAGCGCGTGAACGACAGATAGACCTCATCCACGCGGGCCGCGAGGAACTCTTCGACCAGCACCTTCACGACGGCATTCGTGTCCGCCGTCGTGGGCCGGTCGCCCAGGCCGGAGAACTCCGCGACCACCGGCTGCGTGAAGCGGCGGAGCTGCCCGATGCCCTTGCGGCCGACCGGGATCCACCCTGTCGCGGGGAGCGACTCGGCGTGCCGCAGCGCGTTGCGCACGTTGTTCGTATTCATGCCGCCGACAAAGCCGCGATCGCTCGTGACGAGCACGATGAGCGCGCGCTTCACCGGACGTTTCACAAGGAGCGGGCTCGCCTCGGGGTCGGCGTACGGCGCGAGATCGTTGAGCACCTCGCGGAGCCGCTGTTCGAACGGGCGCGACGCGAGCACGGCATCCTGCGCGCGGCGCATCTTCGACGCCGAGATCGTCTGCTGCGCCTTCGTCACCTGCTGGATGTTCCGGACGCTCCGGACGCGCAGCTTGATCTCGCGTTCGGTGGCCACTAGACCCTCGCCTCAGCGCGCATGAGCTAGCGCGCTCCCGCGGCCACGGGCTGCGCAGGCTTCGGCTGCTCGCCGTACGAATGCGCCTTCTTGAAGTCCTCGATGACCTTCTTCAGCGCGTTCTCGATGTCGTCGTTCCATTCGTTCGGCTTCGCGAGGAGCTGTTCCGACAGCTGCTTGCCCTGCCCGTCCATGTAGCGGCGAAGATCGCGCTCGAAATCCGCGCACTTCTCCTTCGGCACATCGTCGAGATAGCCACGGTTCGCGGCGAAGAGGATCGCGACCTCGTGGTCGAGACGGATCGGTGAGTACTGCGGTTGCTTCAGCACCTCGCTGATGCGCTCGCCGCGCCGCAGCAGCTGCAGCGTCGCCTTGTCGAGGTCCGACGCGCCGAACTGCGTGAAGGCGGCGAGCTCGCGGTACTGCTGGAGCTGGAGTTTCATGCCGCGTGTCGCGCGGCTCATGATCTTCCGCTGCGCGTCGCCGCCGACGCGGGAGACTGAGAGGCCCGGGTTGATCGCGGGGCGGAAGCCCGCGTTAAAGAGGTCCGGCTCCATGAAGAGCTGGCCGTCGGTGATCGAGATGACGTTCGTCGGGATGTAGGCCGAGATGTCGTTCGCCTGCGTCTCGATCACCGGAAGCGCCGTGAGCGAGCCGCCGCCTTGGGCTTTGTTCATGCGGGCCGCGCGCTCGAGCAGGCGGCTGTGCAGGTAGAAGACATCGCCGGGATATGCCTCGCGTCCCGGAGGTCTGCGCACTAGGAGCGAGACCTGGCGATATGCCCAGGCGTGCTTCGTGAGGTCGTCGTAGACGACGAGCGCGTCCTCGCCCTTGTCACGGAAGTACTCGCCCATCGCGCAGCCACCGAACGGCGCGAGGTACTGGAGCGTGGCGGAGTCGGATGCGCCCGCGATCACGACGATGGTGTGCTCCATCGCGCCGTGCTCCTCGAGCGTGGCCACGATCTTCGCGACCGTCGACTCCTTCTGGCCGATCGCGACGTAGATGCAGACGAGGTCCTGGCCCTTCTGGTTGATGATCGTGTCGACAGCGATCGCGGTCTTCCCGGTCGCGCGGTCGCCGATGATCAGCTCACGCTGACCGCGGCCGATCGGGAACATCGCGTCGATCGACTTGATGCCCGTCTGCACCGGCGTGTCGACGTTCTGCCGCGCGATCACACCCGGCGCGACGACGTCGACGCGCTGGAAGTGCTTCGCGTTGATCGGACCCTTGCCATCGAGCGGCCGCCCGAGCGGGTCGACGACGCGGCCGATGAGCTCCGGACCCGCCGGCGTCTCGATGATGCGACCGGTCGTCTTGACCTCATCGCCCTCTTTGATCTGCTGGTAGTCACCGAGGATGATCGCCGAGACGGTGTCCTCCTCGAGGTTGAACGCGAGGCCGAACGTGTCGTGGCCGAAGTCGAGCAGCTCGGAGGCGAGACAGCCGGCGAGACCGTGGATCCGCGCGATGCCGTCACCGATCTCGACGACGGTGCCGACGTCGACGGACTCCGCCTTGCCTTCGAACTTCTTGATCTGCGCCTTGATGATGTCCGTGATCTCGGACGATCTTCCTGCCATGCGTTCTCTCCTAGCTGCTCGCCATCTCGCGCGCGAGGTGCTCAAGCCGCGTTTGAAGGGACGCGTCGATGAGCCGATCCCCCAGCTGCACTCTTGCGCCGCCGATGAGCGCGGGATCCACCTGGAACGTCGCGCGGATCTTCTTCCCGCTGGCCTGCTCGAGGCGGCGCACCAGCTCGTCACGCTCTGACGCGGCGATCTCGACCGGCGTCGTGATCTTCGCCTTGACGATGCCCTCGCGGCGGTCGACGAGCTCACCGAATGCGCGCGCGATCCCGGGCACGATCTCGATCCGATCGCGTTCCAGCAGGATCGCCATGAGGGCGCGTATCGCCTTCGGTTCGCGCGCGGTCGCGGCATCCAGCGCCGCGCGGCGCCGGTCGAAAGGCACGCGCTGGTCACGCAGTCCGCGGATGTTCTCGGGGTCGAGACCCGTCGCGAACGCATCGAGCGACTCGCGATACGCCGCCACAGCACGCTCCTCGGTCGCGATGTCGAGGAGCGCCTCCGCGTAACGCCGCGCGCCCGAGCCGGCTGCCATCTAGTTCTTCTTCCTCGCGCTCGGCTTGGCCTGCCTGCGGCGGCTTGCGCCTCGCCGCCTCGACACCGCTCGTGGAGTTCGCTCCTCGCGAATGAATCGCTCGTCGCTCACGTTAGTTCTTCCGCAGCTCCGATCCCGCCTCGCTGAGCGACTGTTCGATCAGCGCGCGATGTTGCTCGGCGCTGATCTCTCGCCCGAGGAGCCGACTCGCCGCGAGGACGACCATCGACGCGAGCTCGCCGCGGAGCTGCGCGAGCGCCTGATCGTGGAGCTGTCGCGCGTCGAGCCTCCCGCGCTCGCGCAGGCGATCGGCCTCGGTCTTCGCCTCGGCGCGCGTCGCGGCCGCAGCCGCCTCGGCCGCCTGCGCTGTGCGGTCGGCGATCGCGTTTGCTTCCGCACGCGCCTGGGCCAGTAGCGTTTCGACCTCCTGCTTCAGCCGCTCGCGATCGAGCCTCGCCTCTTCGGCCAGCTCGAGGCCTTCACGGATCTTCGCGGCGCGCGTCTCGAGCGCTTTCGTGACCGGCACCCAGAGGAACCGGCGCAGAAGCCAATAAAGGATGAGGAACTGGACGAGCGAGACGAGGATCCAATACGGATCCACCGTGAGTGAGAACGCGGGCTCCGCGGCGAGCGGACTGCCGAACATCGACTAGCCGATCCGCGTCCAGAGCAGGATGCCCAGTACGAAGGACAGGATGCCGAGACCTTCGGCGAGCGCCGCACCGAGGATCATGTTCGTGCGGACCGCTCCGGCGGCGTCGGGATTGCGGCCGATCGCCTCCGACGAGAATCCGGTCAGGATGCCGATGCCGATGCCGGGACCGATGACGCCGAAGCCGATCGCGATTCCGGCGCCGATGGCTGCCTCCATGTTTCTCTCCTATCGATGTTTTGCGGTCAGGTCGAGGCCGCGGGGCGCGGATGCATCTCGGGGGAAGGGACGCGGTCGGTGTCTGCCTGGGATCCCTCCTCATGTTCTTCGTCGTGTGATTCGATCGCGAGGATGAAGTACATCAGCACCAGGAGCGCGAAGACGAGGCCCTGCACGAGCCCGATGAAGACCTCGAGACCGACGAACGGGAGTGCAAGGCCCGGGAGCAGGAGTAGCCCGCTCATCACGACGAGCATGATCTCGCCGCCGAAGACATTGCCCCAGAGACGGAGCGTGAGCGTGAGCATGCGAAAGAGCTCGCTGAAGAGCTCGATGAACCCCACGAGGACGAAGATCACGCCGATGGCCGGGCCGTCCTTAAAGCCCGAGAAGTTGAACCACCGCTTCGGATAGGCGAGGCGCAGGTGCCGGAACCCCTCGGTCTGGTAGGCGACGAACGCGAGCACCGCCATCGCGAAGTTGGTGTGGTAGTCGGCGGTCGGCGAGTGCAGGAACTTCACCTGGCCGATGAGCGGGACGACGGACAGCCAGTTCGACGTCACGATGAAGAGGAAGAGCGTGCCAAAGAGCGGAAGGTACTTGAGCGCGTTCTGGCCGCCGATCGAGGCGACGAAGTCCGCGAGTCCCTGCGCGAGGAGCTCGACGGCGTTCTGGAGTCCCGCCGGACGCTCGCGCATGTTGCGCGTCGCGAGGAACGAGATCCCGGCGAGCAACACGATGACGATCGCCATGGTGAGATGGGCGTTGGTGTAGCCGACGGGGCCGATGCGGAAGAGCTCCTCGCCGGTCGGCGTCGGGATGTGGAAATCCGGCGGGTACTTGAAGCCGTGCGGGAAGAGGAAGTCCATCTACGAGCTTCGTCCCCTAGCGGTCCTCATCCTCGCCGGCCTCCTTTCGCCGCTCTTTCTCGCGGATCTCCGCCTCCCAGCGTCTGCCTGCCTCGCGCGCGCGCTCGGTCGAAGGCTCGATCGGATTCTCGTCTGCGTAGCGCTTGATCAGCACGCCCACTCCGACCCCCGCGATGACCATGCCCACGAAGATCAGACCCAGCAGCCCGATCGGCGAGGTGCCCGCGGCTCCGTCGATCTGCAGACCGAGCCACGCGCCTACGGCGATCGGGACCGCGATGATGAATCCGACCTGGCCCAGGATCGCCGCGTTCGAGCGCGCTCCACCCGGGGGATGGGATGCGGCCAAGGCGAGGCGAAGTCTATTGGCAAAACGAGCCTCCCGCGAATCGCGGTGCTAGAGCCAGCCCTTGCGCTTGAAGTACCACGCGGCGCCGACCGTGCCGACGATCATCACGACCATCGAGAGCCAGAAGAGCCCCTGGGATCCATACGGGATGAAGTCCCAGTTCTGGCCGAAGAAGCCGGTCACCACGTTCAAGATGAGCAGGACGGTCGCGACGCTCGTCAGGACCTTCATCACCTCGTTGAGCCGGTTCGACACCGCGGCGAGGTGCGCGTCGACGACGTTCGACACGAGATCGCGGAACGTATCCACCTCGTCGGTCACGCGGATGATGTGGTCGTAGAGATCCTGGAAGTACGCGCGACGTCCCGGCTCGCGGAGATCGCGGATGTCGCCGCGGACGAGCGCGGCCGCGACGTCGCGTTCCGGCGCGATGACCCGGCGGATCGCGAGCAGGTCGCGCTTGAGCCGGAAGAGCTCGCGGATCGAGGTGTGCGAGTCGCGCGGGTCGCCGTCGATGACCATCGCCTCGATGAGTTCGACGCGGTCACCGAGCCCGTCGAGGATGTCGAAGTAGGTGTCGACGATCGTGTCGAGGATCGCGTGCAGCAGCAGGCCCGCGCTCCCGATCTTTCCGTCACGGAAGCGCTTCTCGACCTTCTGGAGCGCGGCAAGCGAACCCTCGTGGACCGTGACGATCGCGTTGTGCTTGAAGAAGATGCTGAGCTCCACCTGGTTGATGACGTCGGGGCTCGGCTCTTCGAGCGCGTACACGACGATGAAGTAATGGTCGTCGTACTCGTCGATCTTCGGGCGCTGGTGGCGGTTCTGGGCGTCCTCGACGGCGAGCGGATGGAGGTTCAGCTCCGTCGCGGCGAGCTCGAACTCCTCGCTGCGCGGATCGGAGATGTCGAGCCAGCACGGATGCTCCCCGCGCATCTCGGACAGCTGGTCCGGCGGCTGATCCGTGACCGCGTGCGGCTCTTTGACGAGAAGGCGCGCAGGCATGGGCCGAGGATACGCGCGGAGCTAGGAAGCGAAGCGGCGAACGACGGTCACGAGCTCGCGCGAATCGAACGGCTTCGCGAGGTACGCCTCGGCGTTGCAGCGGTCGGCCTCGTGTCGCGGATCGGGCGCGCCGGTGAGGAGCACGAGCGGGACGTGGCGCAGTGACATGCGCAGCTCGCGCGCGAACGACGGTCCGTCGATTCCGGGCATCTGCACATCGAGGATGACGACCGCGGGCGGATCGTGCTGCATGTACCAGAGCGCCTCGGCACCGTCGCGTGCCTCGACGACGCGGAAGCCGTTCTCGTGTAGGACTTCGCGCTCGGCGCGGCGCGTCGCCTCGTCGTCGTCGACGACGAGGACGGGCCGCGGATCAGGCTGGCGTGCCATGACCCAGGTAAAGCAAGGGTCATACCGGACCGGCTGACGGCCGCTCGTCTGTATCCGATCGGAAACGACGGATTGGTCCGGAGGTCATACCGGTCTGACGCGGGGAACATCGCGCGGCTTCCTATCGTCGTACGGGATATGAGCGCTCGCGCGTTCCTCTGCTTGTTGCTGGTCGCCGCCGCGTGCGGCGGGAATGCCCTCGCGAGCCCGACGCCCGCGCCGTCGCCGCTGCCGGCGGCCGAGCTGAAGTACCGCGTGATGGACGCCGGCGGGCGGGTCGAGTTCTGCGACCCGGATTACTACCCGATCGCGCGCGCCGACGAGGATCAGCTCGCGAAGGCCCGCATCGGCGACATTCAAAAGGATGCCGAGACGTACGCGGCGATCACCGCGCGCGTCGGCACCGATGTGCTCACGGTCTATCGCGAATGGAAGGCGCTGAACGCGCTGCGGCTTACCCCGCTGTCCACGACCGCGCCGGCATCCTGGAGCTTCGCCTACCGGTCCACGGGCAAGAACGCCGGTCCGTCGCCGGCTCCGAAGCAAGGTCCGTTCTTCCAGGTCGAAGGCTCCGTCAATGTGAATGGCAAGGTCGACATCACCAAGAACGTGACCGCCGGCGCGGTCCCATGCCCGATCTGCCTCGCAATGGACACGCGGATCGCGACGCCCCGTGGCGACGTACTCGTTCAGGATCTGCGCGTCGGCGACGTGGTGTGGACGCTCGAGGCGTCCGGCGAGCGCGTCGCCGCGCCGCTCATCGAGGTCGGGAAGACACCCGTGCCGAACACGCACGAGGTCGTCCTGCTCGCACTCGCCGATGGGCGTGCGGTACGAGCCTCACCGGGTCACCCGACCGCTGACGGCCGATCGATCGGCGACCTGCGTATTGGCGACGAGCTTGACGGAACACGTGTCGTGCAGGCAGGCCGAGTTCCCTACACGGCCGGATTCACCTTCGATGTACTGCCCGCCGGCGCCACCGCCTCCTACTGGGCGAACGGGATCCTGTTGAAGAGCACTCTGCGCCAGGGCGATCAGTACAGGACGCGACGTCCGGCGATGACGACCTTGCGGTCGACGTAAACGAGGCCATCGCCCACGCTCACGAGGAGCTCGTCGAGGTTCCAGGGGGACGGCCCTCCGATGTGCTCGCCGTTGACGTCATAGAGCGAGCCGTGGCACACGTCATGGAAGGCGAGGCCGCCGTCGGCGAGGCGCATCCCCGGATGGTCGACGTTGAGTCGACAGCCGTTGCGCGGATCCGCAGCGATGAACGCCCGCACCATGCCGTCGTATCGAACGAGGTACACGCCGAGGTCGCCCTCCAGCGTCACCGCTGCGCTCATTGGTGGATACGGACCGGCGGTGCTGCGTATCTTTCGCGCCTCCGCTTTGAGACGGTTCAGGCCTGAGGCCAGCACGTATTGCGGCTCGCGTTCCTTGAGCGTCGACAGCTTCGCGATCGCGATACGCGCCGGGTCGCCGATGGGCACCGGTTTGGGTGTGAGCGCGGCGAACGCGGAAGCTCCAAGGACCGCGATCGCAAGCGCGGCGCTCGCGACGAACGAGACGCGTGCGCCGCGATGCACTACGCGTTCAACTCCCTCGTGAGGAACGCGACGACGCGAGCGTAGGCGTCGTCGGCATTCTTCTTCTTCGTAAAGCCGTGGCCCTCGTCGGGGTACACGACGTATTCCACACGACGCCCGAGCGAACGCAACTTCGCGACGACCTGGTCCGATTCCTCCTGCGGCACGCGCGGGTCGTTACTGCCCTGGAGGATGAGCATCGGGCACTTCACGTTCTCGATGTGCGTGATCGGCGAGCGCAGGGCGAGCTTCGCGCGATCGGTCTCGAGGTCACCGATCCAGCGCCGGAGGAAGCGACGCCAGTTCGGCTGCGCGTTCTCGAGCATTGTCACGAGGTTGGCGACGCCAAAGACGTCGACCGCGCAGCGCCAGACGTCGGGGATCTGCGTGACGCAGAGGAGCGTCGCGAAGCCGCCGTAGGAGCCGCCATACACGCCAAGCCGCTTCCGATCGAACTCCTTCTGCTTCGTCATCCACTCCGTCACCGCGCGGAGGTCGCGCAGGTCGATCCCGCCCCAGTCCTTGTGGATCGCCGCCTGCCACGACCGTCCGTACCCGGTCGAGCCGTGGATGTTCGGCACGACCATCGCGATGCCCGCATCGATGAGCGCGAGCTGGTGCATCGCCTGCGGCGTGAACGCGGGCCGGGACTGTCCCTCGGGTCCGCCGTGCGGATACAGGATCGCGGGGTAGGGCGCGCGGGCACGCTTCGGGCGATAGATGAAGCACGGGATATCGCCCTGCGGACCGCGAATGCGGATGAGCTCGGGCTCGACGAGCTCCGACGACGCGATGTTGGTCTTCGTGGTGAGGGCGATGCGCGCGTCACCGCTCGCGGTGTCGAGCGTCCACACCTGCCACGGCTCGGTGGCCGAGAGACGGCCGAACGCGAGACGCGACCCGTCGGCGGAGATGATCAGGTCCTCGCACACGCCCTTGACGTCACGCTCGCGCATCGGCCGGCCGTCGACCCGCCAGCGGATCTTCGAATAGCCGTCCTCGTTGACGGACCACGCCTGCACGCGGCCGTCAGCGGAGGAGCAGGCGAGCTCGATGTCCCAGCCGGGGCGATCGATCGACTCGCGCGCACCGGTCTGCGGATCGAGCGCCGCGAGCCACAGGTGCTCCTCGTCGATGTCGGTGATCTCGAGGATGCGGCCGTCGGCGAGCCAGCCCGCGGGCACGTGCGAGACGTCCTCCGAGTTCTGCGTGATCTCCTGCGCGTCGCCGCTGTCCGGATCGACGACGAAGAGGTCCTGTGTCGTGTTGTCGTGCACGCGCATCACGAGGAGCCGCGCGCCGTCGGGTGACCAGCCACCGACGACGTGCCACGCCGCGGCGGTGAGGAGCGGCCGCTCTGTGCGCGTTCGCAGATCCGCGATCACGACATCCATGTCCGTCGACGCGCGCGCGTTGCTCGAGAATGCGACGCGATCGCCGCTCGGCGATGCGGCATTCCACGAGAGCAGCCGCTGCACGCGTCCCGCGGGATCGACCGAGAGCGGCGACGACGGACCATCGGGGTGCCGGACGTAGAGCTGGTGCAGCTCCGTGCCGCCTTTGTCGGCCGCGGCGATGAGCTCGCCGCTCGCGCTCCAGCAGAGGCTGCGTACCGCGTGCTCCTCGACGGTGATCGCCCGCTGCGGCGTCCCGCCTGTCGCGGGGAGCGTGAACGCCTCGTACGTGCCCGCGCCCTGGTCGCTCACGACCGCGAGCGCGCTCCCATCGGGACTGAGCGCAAGAGCGGACCGGCACGCGAAACGGCGCGTCGTGTGCGGGACCCCAGCCAAACGCTCGCGCGGCTGGAAATCCACGAGGGATCGCGCCATAGCCCGATGGTACGGGTCGCCTATTGACCTCGCGTCGGCGCGGTCCCATACCGGCCTCTGATGGAATACAAAGGCTTCCCCACCGCGGCCGAACAGCATCGCGAGGCCGCCGAAGGCGCGAACATGCCGCGCGCGCTCCTCTACGGTCTCGTCGCCGGCGCGATCGGCGCCGCGATCTGGTTCGCGATCGTCGTCCTCACCGAACGCGAGCTCGGTCTCGTCGCGGTGATCATCGGTGCGCTCGTCGGGACCGGCGTGCTCATGGGCTCCGGCAACAAGCGCAACGTGCGGCTGCAGCTGCTGAGCGTTTCTCTGACGCTCGCGGCCATGGCGGGGGCCGAGTACTTCATCATCCGCCACTTCGTCGTCGAGTACCTCGTCGAACAGGGCAGCGCGACGGCGTCGCAGATCCCGATGTTCCTTCCGCTCGACGTCGCGTGGGACTTCGTGGTCAGCACGATCCAGGACGATCCACTCACGCTGCTGTTCTGGGGCATCGCCGTGTGGACCGCGTTCCGCGTACCGGCGCCGGCGAAGGTCAGCGCCGTCCCCGCGCCCGCGGCGCGGCCCGTCCCGCCCGCCTAGTTCCGCGCGGCGAGCAGCTTCCCGAGGTCGGCCGCGTTGCGCACAGCCTTGTCGCCGTAGCAGTTGTTCATGAGCAGGTGAACCTCATCAGCCTCCTCCTCGAGTCGCTTGATCTTCGGTAGCCATTCCTTCAGCTCGGGCAGCCTGTACTCGTAGTCGAAGCGCTCCGCCGCGGTGAGACCCGGCTTCTTCCAGTTCTCAGCGTTGCGACCATGGAAGCGCACGATCGCGAGGGGCGCGGTCACCGCCGCGACGGGCGGGATCGACGAGGGGAAGCCCTGCGGCTCGTCGACTGACACGTACGTAAGCCCGTTCTGGCGCAGGAACGCGAGCGTCTCCTCCTGATTGCGCTCCTCCATCCAGGTACGGTTGCGGAATTCGACGGCGAGCGTGTCGTCCGGCAGGAGCTCGCGCGCGCGGAGGATCTCCGCCTTGTTCTTGGAGCCGATCGGGAACCATTCGGGGTACTGCAGGAGGATCGCGCCGAGCTTTCCGCTCTTGCGCAGCGGCTCGAGCCCGACCCAGAACCGAGCGTGCACCTCGTCGAGGACCTCCTTGGGGAAGTCCTTCGGATAGAGGCGCCGCTTTTCGAGCGCGTCTTCGGGGAGCGACTCGCGCAGCTCTTTTGGCAGTCGCTTCGGATCGGTCGGATGCGTCGTGATCGTGCCGAACGCCTTGAAGTTCATCTTGAAGTGGTCGGGGGTGCGCTCGACCCAGAGCTTCGCCTGCTTCTGGTCGGGGATCGCGTAGTACGAGGCGTCGTTCTCGACGAGTGGGAAGCGCTCGGCGTAATAGCGAAGACGCTCGTCCGGCTTCTTCGCGATGTCCTCGGGATACCAACCGGAGGCGATGAGAGTCGGATCGGTCCAAGAACACGTCCCGATGAGGACCTTATCCCGGCCTGAGACGCGGTCCTTCTTAGTCGCCGTCCTCGGCATAGACCGCGGGCTCGACGTGCGTCGCCTTCGGCGCGCGCTGCGCGAGCGCGAGCACGACGACGCCGAACACGACGAACGCACCGACGAACGCGATGACCTGGGTGCGTCCGTTGGTGAGCAGCGCGAGCGCGCCGAAACCAAGGGTGAGCGCGTAGATGAGCAGCACCGCCTGTGAATGGGAGAGGCCGACGTCCAGCAGGCGGTGGTGGAAGTGGCCGCGATCGGGCGCGAAGGGCGGCTGCCTTTGGAGGAGCCGCCGCACGAGCACATAGAAGGTGTCGATGATCGGCACGCCCAGGACGAGAAGCGCCGCCGCGACCTTCGCGGTCCCGAAGATCGAGAGGACGGCGAGCATCGTGCCCACGAAGACGACACCGCTCGTGCCCATGAAGAGGCGCGCGGGATGGAAGTTGAACAAGAGGAAGCCGAGCGACGCGCCGGCGAGCGAGAACGCCATCCACGCGACGAACGGCTCGGATACCTGCGGCAAGAGCGCGATCGCCCCGAGCGTTGCCGCGGCGATCGCCGAGACACCGGCCGCGAGGCCATCGAGACCGTCGATGAAGTTCAGCGCGACGTTCATGCCGACGATCCAGAAGAACGTGAACGCGACGGCGACGGGGAACGCGAGCTGGATGAGTCCGCTGCCGAGCGGGTCGTCGACGAAGTCGATGTGAATGCCTGCGGCGATGACGATGAACGCGACGATCGCGTTGCCGAGGAACTGCCAGCGCGCGCGGAGGTCGAACGTGTCGTCGATGAACCCGACCGTCATGCCGAGGAACGCGGCGAGCGCGGTGAGCGCGAATCGCGGGGTGCGGACCTCTTCAGGGATGAGGAACGGTCGGCCCATGTAGCGGTCGATCGCCCAGAACAGGAAGATCGTCAGACCGAATGCGAGTGCGATCGCGAGGCCGCCCGGTCGCGGGATCGGCCAGGGGTGCTGTCGCCTGCCTCCCGGCATGTCGAGCATGTTGAGTTTCCCCGCGAGGTGCGCGATGAGTGGCGTGAGCCCGGCCGCCGTCGCGAACGCCACGAACGTCGACAGCACATACAGGACGACCGTCATAGGAAATGCCTCGGGACCACCAGCTCCGTCACGATAGCGCCGCCCGTTGCAGCCTGCGTTCCACGGTCTGTGGGTTCACAACGAATAGACTGTCGCGCCGTCGATGGATATGCCCGCGTTCATTGGGTCGTGGACGGTGATGATGGCCGCGATGATGTTGCCGTCGGCGATGCCGATGATTCGCCTTCATCGGCTCGGCGCGGACGGTGGCATGCGACGACAGCTCTGGTCCGGCACGTTCATCGCGGGATATCTGCTTGTTTGGGGCGCCGTCGGCATCGTCGTGTGGGCGGCGGCGTTCATCAGCGAGATGGTCATGGCGGAGGAGCAGCGCGCGATCTCCGTTGCCGTGCTCCTGCTCATCGCGGGCGGCTATCAGTTCACGCCGCTGAAGTCAGCATGCCTTCGGGCGTGCCGAACGCCGGCCGACTTCCTCATGACGCACTGGTACCGCGGACTGGGCGGGCAACTGCGCCTCGGCATCGAGCACGGTCTCTACTGCGTCGGCTGCTGCTGGGCGTTGATGGCGATCTTCGTCGGCATCGGCGCGATGAGCATCGCGTGGGCCGCCGCGATCGCCGTCGTGGTGCTGATCGAGAAACTGTTCCCGCGCGGCGTCGCGTTCGGTCGCGTCATTGGCGCGATACTCGTGGCCGCATCATTCGTGGTGTTCGTGCGTCCCGACCTCGTCGTCGGCGTCGGCACGCGGATGTGAGAGGAGAAACACATGGCTGAGACGAAGCCGCCGGTTTGGATGATCAAAGGGACGCTCATCATCGCCTGCAACTGCGAGTACGGCTGTCCGTGCAACGTCAACGGGCGACCGACGACGGGAAAGTGCGAAGGCGGGTGGACCTGGCAGATCGAGCAGGGCAAGTACGGCGATGAGAGTCTCGATGGCCTGTGTTTCGGGCTCTACGCGAATTGGCCGGCAGCGATCCACGAGGGCAACGGCGTCGCAACGTATCTGCTCGACGAGAAGGCGGCTGGCGCACAGCGCGAGGCGCTTGCTTCGCTCGTGCGAGGGACTTCCGGCGGCCCGTTTGCGATATTCCGTAAGACGTTCAAAGAGCTGCACGGCCCGCACGTCGTGAAGTACGAGGTCGATATCGAGACGCGGCTGCCGCGCGTCCGCGGTGGGGACACGCTGACGATCGAGACCGAGTACATCCGCAACCCCGTCACGAAGGAGACGACGCATCCGCGGCTCGCGCTCCCTGAGGGACTGCTCGTGAAGGAGGTCGCGCTCGTCGGCTCAAAGCGTTTCACGCTGAACACCGGCGAGGTGAGCTACGACCACTCGGGGCGCTACGCGTCGTTCGGTTTTTTCCAGTACTTCGGGCCGTAGCCAGCGGACTTACGCGATCGCGCTTATAACCGCCCTATCACGGGGCAACCCCGAACGAGAGGAGCGATAGATGCCGCTATTCATGGACGTTCACAAGAAGGCGCCGGAGGGGACGAAGGCGAAGGACGTGGCAGCCGCGCACATAGCCGACGTGAAGACGCAGGAGAAATACGGCGTCAAGTACATCAACTACTGGTTCGACGAGAAGTCCGGCCAGATCTTCTGCCTCGTCGACGCGCCGAACGCCGAAACGGCCAACCGCGTGCACAAAGAGGCGCACGGGCTCACCGCGGACGAGATCCATCCGGTCGTTCAGGGCTAGGGCCGACCCATCTAGCCGGTCCCGAACTGCCGGTCGCCGGCGTCGCCGAGGCCGGGGACGATGTAGCCCTTCTCGTTGAGGCGCTCGTCGAGCGCGCCGACGTGGATCGGGACATCAGGGTGCGCGCTGGAGAGGGCTCGTACCCCCTCAGGCGCGGCGATGATCCCGACATACTTCACGCGCTTCGCGCCCCACTTCTTCAGGATGTCGATCGTCGCGACGGCCGATCCTCCGGTGGCGAGCATCGGATCGAGGACCAGGCACACCGCGACTGTGGCCGATGAGGGCAGCTTGTTGTAGTACTCGATCGGTCGGAGCGTGCGCTCGTCGCGGAAGAGGCCGATGTGCCAGACCTGCGCGTCGGGCATGAGCTCGAGCGCGGCCTCGACCATGCCGATGCCCGCACGCAGGACCGGCACGAGGCCGACCGGTTCGGCGAGCTTCGCGCCCTTCGCGTCCGCGAGCGGCGTCTTCACCGTCGTCTCCTGCACGGGCAGGTCCGCGGTCGCCTCATAGAGGAGGAGCGTCGCGATCTCTCCGACGAGCTGGCGGAAGAGACGCGGCGCGGTCTTTTCATCACGGAGACGAGTCAACTTCTCCCGCAGCAGCGGGTGCGTCGAGACGTGGAGCTGCGGTGCGCTCAGCGGACTGCCGCGGCCGCCTTCATCGCAGACGCCGGTCTCGCGGTATCGCCCCAGTCGCGTGCCGCGGCGCCGAGCAGGTCGAGATCGATCTCCGGATAGACGGGATAACGACCGAGCAGCGCGGTGACGCGCTCGCGAGCCGCCTCCGCGGCGCGAGGTGCGAGCTCGAAGCGCGCGCGGCTCTGTTGTCCGGCGTCGGCTCCCTTTTGCACGGTCGCGGCCTTCGCGTTCGCGAGGACGAGCTTGAACACCGCGGCGATCTCGCGCATGTCGGCGGGGGTCATCCCGAGCGTCGTCGCCGCCGGCGTCCCCACGCGTAGCCCGCTCGTGTACCAGGGCCCATTCGCGTCGAACGGCAGCGCGTTGCGGTTCAGCGTCATGTGGCACGAACGGATCGCGGACTCCGCCTGCCGTCCGGTGAGCCCGAAGCTCCGATGGACGTCGATGAGCAGCAGATGGTTGTCGGTACCGCCGGTGAGGACGTCCATGCCCTGTGAGACGCACGCCTCGGCGAGCGCCCGCGCGTTCTCGACGATGCGACGCGCGTAGTCGCGGAAGCTCGGCTGGCTCGCCTCCCGCAGCGCGACCGCTTTCGCCGCGAGCACGTGTGGCAACGGTCCGCCCAGGATGATCGGGCAACCCTTGTCCACCGCCTCCGCGAACTCGGACGTGCACAGGATCATGCCGCCGCGCGGACCGCGCAGCGTCTTATGCGTCGTCGTCGTGACGACGTGTGCGAATGGCACAGGGTTGTAGTTCCCTTCGAAGACCCCACCCGCGACCAGGCCCGCGAAGTGGGCCATGTCGACCATGAGGACGGCGCCGACTTCATCAGCGATCTCTCGCATCTTCGCGAAGTCGATCTTCCGCGAGTAGGCGCTGTAGCCGGCGAGCAGCACAAGTGGCTTGATCTCACGCGCCTGCCGCCGGATCTCGTCCAGGTCGAGCAGCATCGTCGAGCGATCGACGGTGTACGTATACGCGTCGAAGAGCTGGCTCGAATAGTTGTGGCGGTAGCCGTGCGTCAGGTGTCCACCCGAGTAGTAGTCGAGCCCGAGCATCCGCTGGTTGTGCGTCGCCTCGCGGACGCGCGCCCAGTCGGCGCTGGACACCTTCGTGGGATCCTCGACGCCGATCTTCTCGAGCAGCGGCTCCTCGACGCGCGTTGCGAGGATCGCGAGGTACGCGAGCAGGTTCGCATCCGCACCCGAGTGGGGTTGCACGTACGCGTGCTCCGCGCCGAAGAGCTCGCACGCGAGCCGCGCCGCTTCGCTCTCGACGTCGTCCACGTTGTCGCAACCCGCGTAGAAGCGATGGGCCGGATAGCCCTCGGCGTACTTGTCGGTGAACAACGTGCCCTGCGCGAACTGGGTCGCGAGCGAGCAATAGTTCTCGCTGGCGATGAGCTTGAGATTCGTCCGCTGATCGCTGAACTCATGCACGATGGCGGCTGCCACGCTCGGCGAGACGGTGGCGATGTGATCGAGCATCGCGTACAGCGCGGCGGGTGCGGGATCCGGCGACCGGTCACCGACGCGCTCGAGGTACTGCGACAACAAGCTCATACGCCCCTCCTGTTCAACCGCTCGTTGTCACTGCCACGAGCGGACTCGCTCCTCGCTCACGCTCGCTGCGCTCGCTGAACAGGGGCCCCTGCCCCTGAACTGCTCGTCGCTCGTTCCAGTTCGGAAATTTGCTTCCGGCGTCTGTCGTGGCGTCCGCCTTCGGGTTGGGCTCCAAGGTACGCGTCCAGGAGGCTCTTCGCGAGCTCCTCGCCGATCACGCGCTCGCCGAGCGTGAGGACGTTCACGTCGACGTGCCTCACCGCGTCGCGCGCGCTCCACTCGTTGTCGACGACCGCCGCGCGGATGCCGCTCATCTTGTTGAGCGCAACGGCCGGGCCGATGCCCGAGCCGCAGCAGAAGACCGCGCGCTCCACCTCGCCGCGCTGCACCGCTTCCCCCAGCACGCGCGCGATGAGCGGGTAATCATCCTCTGGTTCGGACAGTGGTCCGTATGTCCGCACATCGTGGCCCCTCGATCGAAGGTGCGCGACGAGCATGTCCTTCAGCCGCTGGCCCGCGTGATCGGCCGCGACGCCGATCCTCATGCGACCTGCACCTGGCGCAACACGCGCTCGATCTCGTCCGCCGAGATCATGCCCTCGCGCTTGATGACGGGATGCTCCGTCGTGCAGTCGACGATCGTAGATGGCTTGTCGCCGGCGGTCCGGCCGCCGTCGAGAATGAGTGCGACGCGTCCGTCGAGCTGCTCGAGCACCTCGTCCGCGGTGCGGCAGTCCGGATGACCTGAACGATT
>Ga0209470_1000858_pt1 | contig 23704 bp, 24 predicted proteins | sample GraSoiAngelo_125_FD_185882 | JGI IMG/M metagenome (GOLD analysis project Ga0209470, IMG submission 185882) | Grasslands soil microbial communities from the Angelo Coastal Reserve, California, USA - 14_0927_05_40cm (SPAdes) (version 2) | ecosystem: Environmental > Terrestrial > Soil > Grasslands ... | reverse complement strand
TGGCCGAGGCTCTGTCCGCCGTCGACGAGCGCGGTGGCTTTCGTCTCCCGGACGGTGCGGCTCGCGTCCTTCGGCTTCATGAAGCCCTCTTTCAAGCCAGCCACGTATCGGCCGAGTCGCGCGACGCCGTGCGAGTCGATCCCGCGGAGATCGGCGAGGACCAGAACGTCTGTCACGACCTGCGCGTCGGCCTTCGGAACCTCGAGCTTCGTGAGAACTTGCTCGCAGAACCACCTCAGGGTTTCCTCGCGGATCAGGGGGTGCTCCAAGATCGCCCACCACTTAGGCACGATGAATGAGCCTTTCTCCTATAAGCTTGCACTCCGAACGCGTGTCTTGGCGACCTCTGCGCCCGGAAAGTCGAGCCCCTCGGGGAATGTTTATCCGGTAAGGGACAACTGTCCATCTAAGGAGACGCCGCGGAGGATCCTTGTGCACCTGAAGGCCATCTCGCTCGCCTTCCTTCTGTGCGGCATCTCGATCATGTCCGCGGTCGTCCTGCCCGCGGGACCGGACACGTCGGTTCGTGCGACCTCGGCCCGGTCCTCGGAGGACGCCGCTTCCGCCGATGCCTCGCCACTTCCGGTCCGGCTTGCTGCGGACACGATGTCCCAGGGACCTCCCACCGTCGCCTCGGTGACCCTCCGAGGGTCGCCCACGTTCGTCGCCCTCGACAATGACGGCGATTCCCTTGCGAACCAGCTCCTTCTCCGCGTCCCGCTTCATGTTGATGTGCCCGGAGTCTATTGGTTTATCCTCACCTCGCTCCGCGGGAATGCGTTCGGCCCGGTGAACAAGTATCTGAACCTGTCCGGAGGTGACGCGATGGTCGTGATTCCCCTCAGCGGGATCACATTGCGGTCCTTCACCGGGAACCTGTCTGTGGCCCTGCAGGTCGCTTTGGTGACGGGATATGGATTTTGGACGTACGTGTTGGAGTGGCAGGGCATCTATGCGATTCCGGATCCGACCTATTTCCAGACCGTGCCCACAGTGGATGTGACCGTTCGCGTCACGGGTCCCCCCTCTGCCGTCTTCAACGCGAACCTGGAATTCTGGAACGCGTCAAACGCCTTCGACGCGAGCATCGAGATCCCCGTGGGAATCGATGTCCGACTGTCCCTTCCGCAAGTCGACTACGTCGTCCTGGCATGGATTCGTGATCCGGTCACGACATGGGAGGGACTTCTCCCGATGCACCTCCCGACTTCGGGGACCGTGGGCATTTCCACAAGCCCCGCCGGCCCCCTCGAGGACGGGATCGAAATTGGATTCACAGACTGGACCCGGGGTGAGGCTCGGTCGAGCCGAACCTTCCGAGCCACACCGTCCGCTCGCTTCTTCGCCGATGTGACGGGTGACGGGAACGGGGTGCTTACGGAATCGGAAATCGCCACGTATGCGTTCTGGAGGGTCTTGTATCCAGCCGCGGCCCCTACCATTCGCGTGGACGGCAACTCCGTACTGATGGGTCCATGGGGTCTGCCCGCCGGTCAGGGGGGAGGACCCGTGGTCTCCGATGCCGATCTCGGGGTCGTCCGATCTGGATCCGCCATCCTCTCCGCACCCAACGCCGTGCCGCACCGAGTCCGGGTGGACGTCCCGAATCCGCGAGTGGGGGCCGTCTCCGTCGTGACGTTCCGATGGCCACCGGGATGGGTTCTCGCCGGCACCGACAACGGACTCGTGACCTCCCTGATTGGCGAGGGTTCCACACGCATCCAGGTCGGACACGAGCAGGGCGTCGCCGGGTACGACGTGAACCTCACCGTCGTCCCGATCACGGACGCGCCAGGGTCCATCCGCGGCGGACTCATCGAAGCTCCCGCGCACGGCACTCCCGCCCACCCGATTGCGAATGCGACGGTACGGCTCTTCGCCACCGGGACGCTGATCGCGCAGGCTACCTCGAATTCGTATGGAGAGTTCGTCCTGTCGCCCGTACCGCCAGGGAGCTACGTCCTCCGCGTGTCCGCCGCGGGGTATCAACCCGCTGAGAAATCCGTCACGGTTGGCCCCTTCCAAGAGGTGTCCGTTGAGAAGCTCGCGTTGGCTCCGACCCCGGCCGTTGCCGGCCCCGATTCCACAACGTTCGTTGTCGTCGGCGTGGCAATCGCGGCAGGTCTTTTACTCTTCGGCGTGCGCTGGCGTCGTCGCCGAAAGAAGGGAGAGTAGAGACCCCGGGATCTGCGACCCGCCGGCCTACGAGTGCGATCGTCAACGGGTCCCGCGATTGGCGCGAGTCCTCCGAAGATCGTCTCGGAACGACTTCGCCGCGCGCTCCGTGGCGACCCTGATCACGACGTTCGGAAGGCCGCGCACGTGGTTGCGAAGAAAGGCTTCCGTGCGTCGGCGGTCCTGCTTCCAGCACTCGCGCAGCCACGTACCGACGGCGCGCTGCACCCAGAACTCGTCGTCGTACAAGAGTTTCTCGAGGAGCTGGAACGGTTTGTCGAGTTCCGCCGCCCGGACGAATCGGTGGAGCGCGTACGTCGATGCGCGTCGTCGCCAGATGCTCTTCGCGCGCGTCCATCGAAGGATGTCTCGAAACCGGACGGGCTTCGCGTACACCATCCCCGCGATCGGGCCGGAGGCAAGACCGTCGCTCAGTCCCCAACCGGTCGCCTCGTCGACCCAGTGGTCCGCGAGCTTCCACGAATCGTCGTCGAGGATCTTCGCGTATCGACTCAGCAAGAGGATCGCGAGCGACTTCTCCTCGAACAGGGGGTCGGCCCAGAGGGCGGCCGCGAGGGCGTTCACCTCCGCCGCGGTCAGCGTCCGATGATCTTTCGCGAATGCGACCAGGATCGCGCGCATCGTCGGCATGCTCAGGCCGAGGACCGGCACCGGAGAGCCGACATACGATTGGAGATCCGCGGGAGCCGACGCTTTCGGCGCCTTGCGAAGCTCTTGGACAAGGTGATTCCTCGCGGCTCCCACATCGAGTGCCATTGATTGTGGAGGAACCGCGGCGGGCGATAAAAGAGGCACTGCGGCTTCTGAATTGTATCGAGGCGCATTGAGCGTTTGTAGATTTTGTAAACAAGAAGCGAGATAAATCGCGGACGGCCTTGTTCGGACATGGCGCATCATTCGAATTCCGGCGCTCAGACTCAAGCCGACCGGGTCGCCCTGATCACCGGAGCGAGCCGCGGCCTCGGATACACCGTCGCGGAGTTCCTGGCGCGCCAACGCTGGACCCTGATCCTCACGGCGCGTCACGAGGTCCCTTTGCTCGAAGCCGTGAAACGCCTTCAGGCCACCGGCGCGTCGATCAGCGCCGTGCCCGGCGATGTGACGCAGGACCGACACAGACGCGACTTGGGAGACGCGGTCCGCCGCATCGGTCGTCTCGATCTCCTCGTCAACAACGCGTCCGAACTCGGTGCGTCCCCGTTCCCCGCGCTCGTGGATTACCCGCTCGAGGTCCTGCGGCGGGTGTTCGAGGTCAACGTCGTCGCTCCGCTCGCACTCATTCGTGCATGCCTCCCGGTCCTCCAGAAATCGCGGGGCCTCGTGGTGAACATCACGAGCGACGCGGCGCGCGGTGCGTATCCGGGTTGGGGCGGGTACGGGAGTAGCAAGGCCGCGCTCGAGCTCCTGAGCAAGACGCTCGCAAATGAGTTGCGCGATGCGGGCGTCGGCGTCGTCGCGGTCGACCCCGGCGATCTCCGGACGCAGATGCACCAGGACGCGTTCCCCGGGCAGGACATCAGCGATCGGCCCCTTCCCGAGGTCACATTGCCGTTCTGGGCGTGGCTCGAGGGTCAAGACCCGTCGCGCGTCACGGGCCAACGATTCGAGGCCCAAGGCAGCGTCTGGGAGGTGCCCGCATGAATCGACAGGAACTCGTGTTTGAGCAACCGAAGGTCCTGTTCGCCTCGACTCCCGTTGAGATCGAACAAGGCGCCCGAGATGCGGTCCGCCTGTTGGTCACGACGCCAGCGGGACACGAGCACGCGACGTTCGCGGACCTGCCGCGGTTCCTCTTCCGCGGGAGACCTCCTCGTCGCGAATGAGAGTGCGACATTGGCCGCGAGCCTCGAGGCTCGTGGGCCCTCCGGACCTACACGCTCGACCTGAGCACGCGGTACGCGGAGGGGCTCTGGCTCGCCGAACCACGGTGGGATCCGGCCCATCCCGGCCCCATGCCGATCGAGGCGGGTGAGGAGGCCCGGGTGGGCGACGCGACCGTGCGATATGTCGCGCCGTATCCCGGGATCCGGCGGCTCTGGTTTATCACCGCGGACCGGCCGCTCGAGCCGATCTTGGAACACGCGGGCGTGCCAATCCATTACGGTTACGTTCCGAAGATCTGGCCGTTGGAAGCGTATCAGAGCCTGTTCTCCCGCGTGCCCGGGAGCGTGGAGATGCCCTCGGCGGCGCGACCGATCACCCCGAGGATCCGGGAGGCTCTCGAAGGCGCCGGCATCCGGTTCGCGTCCGTCCTTCTCCACTCCGGCGTGAGCAGCCTTGAGATCGAGACTGACAAGGTGGAGGAGCAAGCCGTGTATCCGGAGCCGTTCCAGGTGTCACAAGCCACCGCGGACTTGGTGAATCGAACCCGCGAGGGCGGTCACCGAGTCGTCGCGATCGGGACGACCGTGGTTCGCGCGCTCGAATCCTCGTGGACGCCAGACGGGGTGCGAGCGCGGGGAGGATTCACGCGCCTGTTCGTGCATCCCGGAAACCCCGTCCGGTCGGTCGACGGCCTTCTCACCGGCTTCCACGACCCCGTCACGAGCCACCTCGCGATGCTCGCGGCGTTGATCGGGTTGCCGCGCGTCATGGAGGCGTACCGCGCCGCGATCGGGAACGGATACCGGTGGCACGAATTCGGCGACAGCCACCTCATCCTGCGAAAGTAATCTCGTCCGACGTAGGTGGCAATTAAGGCGGAATGTTCTGGTTCATCCGGAATCGGTTTTCCGGATCGTACTTGCGTTTGAGGCGGACGAGCCGCTCGTATTTCTCCGGGTCGTATGCAGCCCGAATCCGTTCGGCTCCCTCGTCCCTCTCGGCCCCGAGGTAATTGACGTACACGCCGCCGGATGCGAACGGCTCCATTGCACTCCAAAGACCCCGGGTCCACGCGATGTTTGCTTCGTCTTTCGTGGGATCGGACCAGATCGACGTGATGACCAAGTCGAACCGCGCGTCTCGATGGCCGAAGGCCGTGTCCCGTTCCCCGACGCGGGAGACCGCACCGCCTAGAAACTCGAGCACGACCTGAGTGCGTTTTGAGGGTACGCTCTCGGCGTGGCGGACTATGGTGTCGATCGCCTGTTCTCCCAGGTTGGCGAGGAAGCCGGACTTCCAGTAGTTCCGGGCGCCCGGCGGATATGCCGGTCCGAGGATGCCTTGGAGATCGACGTATGACATTCGCTTGATATCATCCAGGATTGGCGGGCCGAATTCGCGCAGCGGTCGGAGAATTCGTTCCCCCTCATCCAAGGGGCCGAAGTAGCCCGCGAGGATGACCGCCACGGGTACGCCCTCGGGCGAGTTGCCAAGTGCGGCAAACAAGGTGAGTTCATCCGGTGCCCCCTCGACGAACTTGCTGTAGAATCGAAGGAGTTCCCGGGCTCGTCCCATGGGGTGGACGAGGACACCGCCAAGGATCGCACCGACGGGATGGAGTCGGAACTCGAACGACGTCGCAACCCCAAAGTTCCCGCCGCCGCCTCGGACGCCCCAAAACAGATCCGGATTCTCCTGTTCGCTCGCACGGGTGACGCGCCCATCCGCCGTGACGAGATCGACCCCGAGGAGGTTGTCGCAGGCGAGGCCTTGCTTCCGCGCGAGGAAACCGGATCCGCCCCCCAGGGTCAGTCCGGCGACGCCGGTGGCGGGGACGACTCCGCCGGTCGTCGCCAACCCGGCGCGCTGCGCCGCCGCATCGAACTCGCCCCATGTGACTCCTCCGCCGACGACCGCAGTGCCTCGCTCCGCGTCGACTCGGATGTCTTTCATCAGAGACAGATCGATCACGAGGCCATCATCGCACACCGCGTTTCCCGACACATTGTGTCCACCGCCTCGGACGGCCAAGGCGAATCCATGGTCCCTCGCGAAGCCGATCGATTGGATCACGTCGTCCGCGTCCTTGCACCGCACAATCACCGCGGGTCTGCGGTCAATCATCGCGTTCCAGATTCGCCTGGCCTCGTCGTACTTCGCGTCGTCCGGTCGAATGAGTTCCCCATGCAACCGGTTGGCGAACTCCACAAACTCTTCGTCCGATGTCGACACCGCTCTCCCTCCCACGCTTGATGGGAATGCTGGGGACCGTGTAAAGGATTTGCGGTCTCTTTCCGTTTCCAAGAAACCGTCCTATCCCCCGAGCCTCGAGAACCAGCCGGCCAAAACCAGCACGGCTGAGAGACAAATTCCGGAGAGCACCGCGCCAACGCCCAGCGCGCTGCGGAGCGGTTCGGGTCCCGCGCGGGCCCGGTGGAGCCCGACGAATGCGAGGAGGTTCGCCAAGTTCGCCACGAAGACCGCCAGCATGACGAGCGGCACGGATGTCCAGAGATTCGGGGAGAACAAAGCGGCGATGAGAACCGCTCCCGTGGCGATCGGCAACCCGATTCCGAGGGAGGCCGCGGCCAGATGGCCGGCTCCCCGGACCCGGCCGCCCGTCCCCGCGTCGGTGGGATACATTCTGCTTACCTATTGAAGGCACCGGGAAGAACGTATCGTCTCCGACGCCGCCCTTCCGCGAACGTTCGGAGGAAAGGATTTAAGGCCTCTCCCGGGTTCGACGCGGCCACGACATCTCGCGGGGGTTACGCATGAGCTGGGGACTTCACAATCGCCTGTCTCGGATCATCCGGCCCGCGGATGGGCACACGGTGATGCTCGCCGCGGACCACGGGTACTTCCTCGGGCCGACGCACAAACTCGAGATCCCTCGCAAGACGTTGGAGCCGCTCCTCCCGTACGCGGACGCGGTGATGGTCACACGAGGCGTCGTGCGCACCTCGATCGATCCTGGCGCGAACGTGCCGATCGTGCTCCGGGTGAGCGGTGGCGCGAGCGTGTTGAACGAAGACCTGTCGAACGAGAAGATCACCACATCGATGAAGGAAGCGATTCGCTTGAACGCATCCGCGGTCGCTCTCTCGATCTTCGTCGGCGCGGCCCACGAGCATGATTCGCTCGTGAACCTCGGAAAACTCGTCGACGAAGGCGAGGAAGCCGGCGTCCCGGTGCTCGCGGTGACCGCGGTCGGGAAGGAGCTCGAAAAGCGCGACGCGCGATACCTCGGCCTCGCGTGCCGGATTGCCTCCGAGTTCGGGGCCCATTTCGTCAAGACGTATTACGCCGAAGATTTCTCGAAGGTGGTGGAGTCCTGCCCTGTGCCGCTCGTCGTCGCGGGCGGCCCGAAGCTCGAGACAGAACTCGATGCGCTCGAGCTCGCGTACGACGCGATCCAAGACGGCGCGAAGGGCGTCGACATGGGTCGCAACATCTGGCAGTCGACGAATCCGGTCGGCATGATCCGTGGCATCCGCGCAGTCGTGCATGACCGCGCGACCCCGAAGGAAGCGCTCGACCTCGTCAAAGGCGGCGCGAAGCCCAAGAAGTAGGCACCGCACCATGCGCGCCGCGATGTACTATGCGAACGACGACGTGCGGATCGTGGACCTACCGAAGCCGCGGATCGGACCCGGAGAGATTCTCGTCAAAGTGCGGTCCAGCGGAATCTGCGGCTCCGATGTGATGGAGTGGTACCGCAGGCCGAAGGCGCCGCTCGTCCTCGGCCACGAGATCGCCGCGGAGGTCGTCGAGGTCGGGACCGGTGTAAACCGAGTGAAAATTGGCGATCGGGTTTTCGTGTCGCACCACGTGCCGTGTGGTGAATGCCGCTACTGCTTCGCAGGCCATGAGACCGTGTGCGATACCCTCCGGACGACGAACGTTGATCCCGGCGGGTTCGCGGAATTCGTCCGAGTCCCAGCTATTAACGTGAGAAACGGCGTCGTCACCCTGCCTGAGACCCTATCGGATGAGGAGGCCGTATTTATTGAGCCGCTCGCATGCGTGGTGCGGGGGCAACGTCTTGCCGAGCTGCGGCCAGCGTCGACCGTACTGGTAATCGGTAACGGCATTGCGGGGCTTCTGCACATCAAGGTCGCTAAGCTCATCGGAGCGAAGCGGATTTTCGCGACGGACATTGTTGAATATCGTCTGAAGGCGGCGAAGAAGATGGGCGCGGACACGACCATCGACGGCCACGGGGACGTACCTGCAAGGGTGCGAGAGGCGAACCACGACGACCTGGTCGATTATGTCATCACATGCACCGGCTCGTCTAACGCAATTTCACAAGGTCTTGCCTCTGTGAATCGTGGAGGGACTGTGCTCCTTTTCGCCCCCGTGAGCCCGGGTACCAAAGTAGAGTTCCCTCTCAACTCACTGTGGCGGGACGAAGCCAAGGTCGTTTCGTCATACGCGGCGGGTCAACAAGACATTCAAAAGTCGATCGAGATCCTCACCCACCGCCGGATAAACGTCACGGACCTCGTTTCCCACGTGCTCCGCCTCTCAGATGCCGCGGAGGCGTTTCGCATCGTTGCTGCAGCGGGTAACTCCCTGAAAGTAGTCCTTCGGCCGTAGGTTCGCCATTCTACACCTTATTCGGCCGATTGGGACTCCTCTTACGAAGGACCCGGTTTAGAGCCGAAGGTCATCGGGATACGCAAGGGCACCAGGTCCGAACTAAATCGACATCACCGGCGGCCCCACACGTTAGAAGGGGGTGACGACACACAGTTCAAAGGAGGCAGGGCCCGATACAGTCTGGCTGTTGCTGCCGTATTGCCCGTCCTTGGCGTAATAGGTGTGAGTCGTCCCCGATTGCGGGTGATCCACGTAGTGCCCGCTGGTGTCTGAGGTCCCGATTTTCACGTTGTCGCGATAGACATCTAGGAGGCCGGCAGGCTGGCACGGGGGAGGCGCTCCACGCCAGCGTTCCGACGTGAGGATGTTGACGTTGTAGGTGCAATATTGGTAACAGTAGTCGAGACCTTGGCTGATGGTAACCCCGTCTACTGGGACTGGATTTCCCCCGGCGTCGCTTTCCCAGATGCCCGCGAGATAGGCAATGTTAATCGTGTAAGTTCCAGGCAGTGTTGGATCAACGGCAAGTTGGAAACCAAATCTCAGACCGCTCTCATACGGTCCTCCCAACCAGCTGTACCAGTCGGCCCACGCATGGCTGCCGTCGTATCCCGTCGGTTGCGTAGAGAAGGCATATTCGATGTCAGATCCTATGCCATAAGGGACCACGTTTACAAGGGTCTGATAGACCACGTCGAGAACGTATTGGTAAGATCCACTCTCGGGGCTGTGAAGCGCGGTCAGTCCTGTGAACCGATCACCGGATAGGGCCACACCGTTGGGGTCAGTCCCGCTTACGGAGACGAGGAGCCTCCACACCATATACCAGCCCCCCATCGTGTGAGCTTCGACTCCTGCGTAGAATTGGGGATGCGTGTCCATAGCCGGCGCATCATAACCGTATTCCGTCGAGCCTCCGTAGTTAGCAACGATGGGGTCGCCCAACTGAGAGTTATCGTCGATTTGGGAATATATGACACCTGTGTGGAAGCCATAGGCCGAGGCATTTCCCGTCCACAAAGGTGTCGAGAACGCTAAGATGAATATGCCCATGGTGAAGATGATCCAACACTTCATTCGAGGTCTCTCGTTCTTTCCGTCCGTCCTTGTCCCTCCTGTTTTTTCGAATGGGCAAATTCAGCGCCATGATAATCCGGACGTACAGGAGTGATTGCACTTGGTATCACCTGCGATATCGTCCGGGTTCGTGTGCGGACGTCGATTTTCCCTACGGAAGAAGGATAGGCTCCACGACGGGTGTGGCCGCGAAATGGCCTGCCGAAAAACGGTAATCATTCGATCTGGCAACCCGGCCTAGTGCCTCAGAACTCGGTCCTTGAATTCTTGCGACTGACAGGAATTGAATGGGGTGAAAAAGAATCCGTCTTGAATGCCCAGCGAGGGATTCGCGTGTCGTCCTCCCTGAACTGTCGACGTAAGCTGGAGGTACCTGTCCCGAGACGGACCGAGGTCATCAACCGCTAACGATTTTTCACTTCATCGTCTGCCCGACGTCGGCCCCGGCCAGCGGCATCGGAACTGCCACTCCGAATGCCGGGCTCGGCGTGACCTCCTCCCAGATTTTGGTGTCTTTCGTTTCGGGCAGGTATTTCATGCCGATGAGGAAAGTCATCACCGGGATTGAGATGCACCAGAACAAGAAGAGGAAGATGTTTCCCGTCGCCTGGAAAATAAACACCGCGATGACCGGAGTGAAACCTCCGAACTCCCCGTTGCCCAGATGGTAAGGGACCGATAGACAGGTGTATCGAATTCGTGCAGGGAAAAACTCGACGAGGAAGGCGGCGATGGGTGCGTAGACCATCGTAACGTAGAATACCAAAATGAAATTCAGCGCGATAAGGACTGGAACATTCGGTGGCTTGGAAAACGCCGCGATTCCGGCGAAGATCGGGAAGTACGTTACGGCCGCCAGGAGGCATCCGGCCATGATGATTTTCTTCCGTCCAATGCGGTCCGATAGCCGACCAAAAACGATGAAGAACGGGGTTGCGAGCGCTAGTGCGATGAGGATGATCAAAGAGGCAAGTGTGGCGTCCATGTTCAATGACGTTTGCATGAAATACAGGGCATAGAACTGACCCGTGTACCACACAACGGCCTGGCCTGCGGTGGCCCCAAACAAGGCGAGCAAGATGAGTTTCCAGTTTGCCCAACTGGCAAGTGCTTCTCGCAGCGGAGCTTTCGAGGTCCGGCCTTCAGCCTTGAGCCGCGCGAACAGCGGGGTCTCTCGGAGTTTCCACCGGATGTAGAGGGATACGGCCACGAGCACGGCTGAGAGCAAGAAGGGGATTCTCCATCCCCAGTCGTTGAACGCAGGAACGCCCATGATTGCCTTGAGGATGAGGACGACTCCTAGGGCGAGGAACAACCCGAGTGTGGCCGTCGTCTGTATGAAACTCGTCCAATATCCTCGCTTCTCATCCGGCGCATGCTCGGCAACGTAGACGACTGCGCCACCGTATTCGCCTCCGAGGGCGAGCCCCTGAATCACTCGCAGCCCTAGGAGCGTGATGGGTACAATGAGGCCCACTTGGGCGTATGTCGGCAAAATTCCGATCAGGGTCGTCCCGAGGCCCATGATTGAAATCGTGAGGAGGAACGCATATTTCCTGCCGACCAAGTCGCCGATCCGCCCGAAAACGACCGCCCCGAACGGCCGGACCGCAAAGCCCGCCGCGAAGGTCGCAAGCGTTAGGAGAAGCGCCCCGGAGCCGGGCGCAAAGAATACCCCCGACATCAGGGTGGCGAGGGAGCCGAAAATGTAAAAGTCATACCACTCGATGATCGTCCCCGTGCCCGATGCAGCGACGATAAACGGCATCCCGTGCGCTTTCTGACCCGCGAGGACTCCGCTCGCCTGCCCGACCCCCATTGCCATAGCGTGCGGGAACCTAGCACGGCCCTAATAGGGGCGTGTTTAGAAACGGTATGACCTGTGTTCGCCGCCCGTTCCAAGCGCTGGACATGGGGTAGAGGGTAGCCCGCCATGGGGGATTGGTACCCTCACCCTGATTCATTAGCGTATTTAAGCGGCGGCGACTCTACCGGCCCTGTCGGCCGGAAAAGGGTCGGGCCGCGGGTGATTAGCCGTGGTCGTCTCGAGTGCCACGATCGACAGCCTCTTGAAGGAGAAGGAGCAGTACCCGCCCTCGGCGGCCTTCCGAAAGAAGGCCCACCTGAAGGACGACTCGTTCCGCGGAGACGCTGCGAAGCGTCCCGAGGCGTTTTGGGCCCGCATGGCCCGGGAACTCGATTGGACGGCCCCCTGGTCGAAGGTCCTCGAGTGGAACCCGCCCTTCGCCAAGTGGTTCCTCGACGGAAAGCTCAACGTCTCCGCGAATTGCCTGGACCGTCATTTGGCCGGACCCCGTCGGAACAAGGCCGCGCTCGTCTGGGAGGGCGAGCCGGGAGAACGCCGAGTCCTGACGTACCACGACATGTGGCGGGAGGTCAGTCGCTTCGCGAACGTCCTCAAAGGCCTGGGCGTGAAGCGGGGGGACCGGGTCACGATCTACATGCCCATGATCCCGGAGCTCCCGATCGCGATGCTCGCCTGCGCCCGCGTCGGCGCCGTGCACAGCGTGATCTTCGGGGGCTTCAGCGCGCGCGCGATCCGGGACCGGGCCGGGGACGCGGAGACCCGCGTCATCGTGACGGCGGATGGCGGCTACCGCCGCGGGACCGTCCTGCCGCTGAAGAAGATCGTCGACGAAGCCGTCGCCGGTCTGGATGTCGTCCAGCACGTTGTCGTCTTCAAACGCGCCGGCATCGAGGTCTCGATGCGGGAGGGGCGCGACCATTGGTGGCACGAGCTCATGCCGAAGGCGGACGCGGAATGCGAGCCGGAGGCGATGGACGCCACGGACCCGCTGTTCCTCCTCTACACGTCCGGCACGACGGGGAAGCCGAAGGGGATCCAGCATTCGACGGGAGGGTATCTGGTCGGCGTCGCGACGACGATGAAGTACGTCTTCGACCTGAAGGACGAGGACCTGTTCTGGTGCACCGCGGACATCGGGTGGGTGACCGGCCATTCGTACATCGTGTACGGTCCCCTCGCGAACGGCGCGAGCGTCTTCATGTACGAAGGCGCGCCGGATTGGCCGGAGCCCGACCGGTTCTGGCGGATGGTCGAGGAATATGACATCACGATCCTGTACACCGCGCCGACCGCGATCCGCGCGTTCATGCGCTGGGGCGAGGAGTACCCGAAAAAGCATGACCTCTCGAGCCTCCGTCTCCTCGGGACCGTCGGGGAACCGATCAATCCGGAGGCGTGGCGGTGGTACCATAAGACGATCGGCGGCGGCCGCTGTCCGATCGTGGACACGTGGTGGCAGACGGAGACGGGCATGATCCTCATCACGCCGTTGCCCGGCGTCACGACGACGAAACCGGGATCCGCCACGCACCCGTTCCCAGGGATCGCGGCGGAAGTCGTCGACGAGAAGGGCCGTCCAGTCCCGATGGGCAAAGGAGGCTACCTCGTGATCTCAAAGCCTTGGCCCGCGATGCTCATGACCCTGTACCGCGACCCGGAGCGATACCGGCAGGTGTATTGGTCCCAAGTCCCCGGCAAGTATTTCACGGGAGACGGGGCGCGCATTGATGAAGACGGCTACTTCTGGCTCATGGGCCGCATCGACGACGTGATCAACGTCGCCGGCCATCGGATCGGGACGATGGAGATCGAGTCCGCCCTCGTGAGCCACCCGAAGGTCGCCGAAGCCGCGGTCGTCGGGAAGCCGCACACGCTGAAAGGGCAAGCCCTCGTCGCGTACGTGGTCCTCAAGCGCGGCGAGTCCCGCTCGGATTCGTTGCGACAGGAGTTGCGCGATCACGTGCGAAGGGAGATTGGCGCGATCGCGGTGCCCGACGATCTCTATATCACGGACAAACTGCCCAAAACGCGGAGCGGGAAGATCATGCGTCGCGTGATCCGGTCTCTCGTCTCCGGCCAAGAGATCGGCGATACGACGACCCTCGAAGACCCTGGCGCGGTGGACGAAGTCCGCAAATGGCTCGCCGAAGTGGAAAGCGGCGCCTCCGACGAGCATTGATGTTCACGAATGGGGACTCGACCCGACCACGCGGACATTTGTAACGGAAGGTATTAGACGTCGTCCCCTTCGTACGGGGCATGGCCGGTATGAAAAGGATTTCGGCCGGTGGTCGCGCCCTGCTCGTTGTCGGCGCGATCCTGCTGTTCGGCAGCCTGTTCTTCCTCCCTTGGTTCGTTGTCTCCGGGACGAGACCGGACCTTTCCCCCGGGACGTACAATGGGGTCGGGAGCACGGGTCTCCTGAACACGTTGCTCGGCGGACCTTGGGGTTGGATCGCCTTCGTTTGGCTCGTGATTTCGGCGATGGTTGGCCTGGGGGTCGCGGTCCTCGGCCGCAAGACACGCCGCCTCGGAACGTTGGGGATGGTGGTCCTGCTCCTGTACGCGCTCTTCCTCGTCGTCGTGCCAACCTACCTGAGCCCTCAGGGATCGACGGGCACTGCGTCGGTCGCCTTCGCCTACGGATTCGTGACCGCCGTGCTCGGCTCAGCCCTCGTCGAGGCGGGCGCCCGTCTGCCACGCGCCGTGTTTGGGAGATATTCGGCGCCGGCGGCTGCCGAAGCGGATAGTTGGGATAGTCCCTAGAGCGGGGTCCGGGCCTTCGAATCTGCCGAGGCCTCGCCTTCCGTGGGGACTCGCGCATAGCGAGCGCGAAGGATCGTCCTCTGCTACGGATCGACCCAGTGCGCTCGCCGGGACGCGATGAAGCCCATGAGGGCCGCGAACCCGATGAGGTAGGCCCATCCGATGGCGACCTGCGAGGGCGGGATGTCGATGAGATGAAAGTAGTACTTCGCGAGCTGGGCAGCATGGGTCGTCGGGATGAGCATGGCGATCGGTTGGACGATCGCGGGCAAACGGTCGAGCGGATAGTACACGGGCGGCAGGAATCCTAACGCGATGCTCAGGACTTGCGGGATCGAGTTTGCGCGTCGTGCGTTCTTCGTGGTCGCGCCAATCGCGAACCCGACGAAGACGAGGCCGATCCAAAGGAGAAAGGCAGTCGCCAGGAGGAGGACGACCCCCGCGGCGCTGGACGCCCCCGAGAGCAAGAGGAAGACCGAGGCCACCACGACGCCGGGGAGCGCGACGACGAGGCCGCTCAACGAGAGGCCGAGCGCATACGACGCCGGCGAAACTTTCGAGGCGACGAACATGTCTTGGAAACGAAACCACTGTTTGTTGAAGTACACGCTCTGCGAGGCGAAGAGGCCCGTGAAGGAGAACGTCAACACGATGGCGCCGATGAGGGATTGCCTCGCCGACGCTTGGTCCGCGAAGACGAAGATGAAGATCACCGGCAGGAACGAGAACAGGCTGATCACGACGAGGAGCATCGGATCCCGCAAGAGCGGCAAGGCGTCGAACAACCCGATGTACATCGCTTCACGTATTCTCGACTTCAATCGATCCCCCCACGATTTTGATGAACGCATCCTCGAGGCTCGCCGGTTTGAACGTCACCTTGCGCTTCTCCCGCAGGCCCCGCTCGACGATGGCCAGGATCTCCTCGGCCGACTTGGGCTCGAGGATCTCGGGGGCGGTCGACCCATTCCCCGCGGCCGGCTCCACGATCACCCGCATCCCCACGCCGGTATCTCCCTTCGCCTCGTCGACGGTCCCGAGGAAGACCGTCCGTCCCTTGTCCACGATGAGCAGATGGTCCGCGAGGACCTCGGCCTCGTCAAGATAATGTGTCGTCAGGAGGATCGTGGCGCCTTTCTTCGTCAGCGCGCGCAACATAGACCACACGGATCGCCGACCGAGCGGATCGAGCCCGATCGTGGGCTCGTCCAGGAATAGTACCTCGGGGTCCGCGACCATCGCCATGGCAATGATCAGGCGCTGGCGGAGGCCGCCGGAGAGGTCGGATGCGAGCTTGTCGCGGTGTTCCCAGAGGCCCAAGTCCTCCATCACCTTCTGGGTTCGTTCGCGGGCCTGCGCCCGCGATTGGCCGCGGATGAGGCAGAAGTACAGGATATGATCGTACGGCGACAGGAGCATCTGCGGCCGGGCCTCTTGCGGGACGACGGCGATGTGCGGGCGGATCGCCTGCGGTTCCGCGAGCACGTCGTGGCCCAGGACGGACGCGCGGCCCACGGTCGGCTTGAGTTGGGTCGCGAGGATCCGGAGGAGCGTCGTCTTACCGGCGCCGTTGCGCCCGAGGAGGCAGAAGATTTCGCCCTGGTCGATCGAGAAGGAGACGTCTTCGAGGGCTTTCGTCCCTCCCGGGTACGTTTTGCCAAGTCCTTCGACGCGGACGACCTCCATGCCCCGCGCCCAACGGGCGCGCCCTACTTGAGACTTCTGCGCGGAGCCCCGCGACAACTCCCGCCCCGCGGGAGAACCCCCGGTTGCTTCCATAGAAAGTGGCGCGAATCTCACGTCGGGACCGTATGTGCCAAAAGCTTATTCGCCCGACTCGGTTCCGCGGTTCGTGGACCGGACCGCGCACGACATCGTGATTGTCGGCGGGGGCGCGGCGGGCCTGCGCGCGGCGATCGCGGCGGCGGAAACGGACCCGGACCTGTCGATCGCCGTTGTATCGAAAGTCTACCCAATGCGGAGCCACACCGTGTCCGCGGAGGGAGGGACCGCGGCGGTCTTGCGAGACTACGACTCGCTCGAGCTGCACGCCCTCGACACGATCAAGGGATCCGATTTCCTCGCGGACCAGGACGCGGTCGAGTTCTTCGTCGCACGGTGCCCGAAGGAGATCATCCAACTCGAGCATTGGGGCTGCCCCTGGTCGCGCGACCCGGACGGCCGCGTGAGCCAACGCGCCTTCGGCGGGATGTCCGTCAAGCGCACCGCGTTCGCGGCGGACAAGGTCGGCTTCCACATCCTCCACACGCTCTTCCAGACGTCGATGAAGTTCGAGAACATCCATCGGTTCGACGAGTTCTTCGTGACGAGCCTCGTCGTCGACGGCGGCGTGTGTGCGGGGGTGACCGCGATCGACCTTCGCGGCGGTCGTCTCGTCGCGATCGTTGGGAAGGCGACCATCCTCGCGACCGGCGGCTGCGGTCGCGTGTACGAGTTCACGACGAACGGATTCATCAAGACGGGCGACGGCATGGCGCTCGCCTACCGCGCCGGGGTCCCGCTGAAGGACATGGAGATGGTCCAGTTCCATCCGACGTGCCTGCCGGGAACGGGCATCTTGATTACCGAGGCGGCCCGCGGGGAGGGCGGTTACCTGATCAACAAGGACGGGGAGCGATACATGGAGCGCTACCTGCCGAGCAAGATGGAGCTCGGGCCGCGGGACATCCTCTCGCGCTCAATGATCGAGGAGATCAAGGCGGGCCGCGCGTTCGAGGGACCGTACGGTCCGTACCTCGGCCTGGATTTGCGACACCTCGGCGCGGCGACGATCGACAAGAAGCTCCCGATGGTCCGCGAACTCGCGGAGAAGTACATGGGACTCGACCCGATCCACGAACCGATCCCAGTGCGTCCGGGACAGCATTACATGATGGGCGGAGTGTCCACGAACTCGACCGGTGAGACGAGTCTTCCCGGCCTCTACGCGGTCGGCGAGACCGCGTGCGTCTCGATCAATGGCGCGAACCGCCTCGGGTCGAACAGCCTGAGCGAGTGCCTCGTCTTCGGCGAATGGTGCGGCCTCGCCGCGGCCCAGCACGCGAAGCAGCGGGTCGCGTATCCCCGGGGAACGGCCGCGCGCGAAGCGCTCCGGAAGGAGGAAACCCGCATCTTCGACGGCCTGATGGGCCGGGAGCGGGGGAAGGAGACCCTGGCCGGCGTGCGGGTCGAGATGCAACAGCTCATGGAGCGCGACGTCGGCATCTTCCGGGACGAAGCCGGCCTCTCCGACGCGTGCGGAAAACTCGCCAAGTTGCGGGACCGCTTCGGGAGCGTCGGGTTGGCGGACAAGGACCGCGTCTTCAACACGGAGATGACCGGCGTCCTCGAGCTCGACTTCATGCTCGATGTCGCGGCGTCCATCTCGAACAGCGCCCTGAACCGACGGGAGTCGCGTGGCGCCCACAGCCGGACGGACTTCCCGGCGCGCGACGACGTGAATTACCTGAAGCACACGCTCGCGTACCGGACGGATGGCATGCCCCGAATCGATTACTCGCCGGTGAAGATCACGAAGTGGCAGCCCGTCGAGAGGAAGTATTGACATGGCCGGGCGGGACGTCGTGTTCCGGGTGAAGCGGTACCGACCGGAGTCGGGAGGCAAGCCAGCGTACCAGGAGTACCGCATCCCGTATCGGGACGACATGGTCGTCCTCGACGGACTGAATTACATCAAGGACTACATCGACCCCACGTTGACGTACCGGTGGTCGTGCCGCATGGGCATCTGTGGTTCGTGCGGGGCGAACGTGAACGGCACGCCGCGGCTCACGTGTGGCACGTACATCCGCGACGTCCACAAGGGCACGGTGACGGTTGATCCGCTCGCGAACTTCCCGATCCTCAAAGACCTCGTCGTGGACTTCGACGATTTCCTCACGAAGCTCGCGTCCGTCACGCCGTACATCGTCCGCGAGGAGTCGGGCGACCTGTCCAAGGAGTTCCTCCAGTACCCGGAGGATGTCGAAGCGTATCGGCAGCAAAGCCTGTGCATCAACTGCATGCTGTGCTACGCGGCCTGCCCGGTCTTCGGCGGGAGCCCCGAGTTCGTCGGACCGGCCGCGTCGGCCCTGGCCCTGCGATACATCCGCGACACGCGGGACGAGGGCGCGGATGAACGCCTCGCGCGGCTGAACACGAAGTCCGGCGTCTGGGAATGCACGTTCGTCGGCGAGTGCTCCGTGGTCTGCCCGAAGAACGTCGATCCCGCGGCGGCGATCCAGACCTTGAAAGTCCTCGCGACGACGCGGCACATGCGGCGGCTCCTCATGCCGGGCGCCGCATCGAGGTGAGACGATAGCCCGCGAGTATCCGTGGCGCCGGCCCGCGGGATGGTGGCTGCGGAACCGACGGTACCTCGGATTCCAACTCCGCGAACTGGGCGGAGTCGTCTCCGGTGTCTATGGGCTCCTTTTCCTGAACCTGCTCCGAACGCTACGGGCCGGGGAATCGGCGTACACGGCCTTCGTCGACGCGATCCGTACGCCGCCGATCCTGTATCTGAATCTCGTGCTGTTCGCCCTCCTGGTCTGGCATGCGGTCACCTGGTTCATGCTGATCGGGAAAGCCCAGCCGATTCAGTTCACCGAGCGCCCGCTTCCTTGGAAAGCCGTGTTCGGCGTGAACGTGCTCCTGTGGATCGGGGTGTCCGGGGCCGTCGTCTACCTGATCTTTGGGGGCTTCTAGATGGCCGAAGAAATCGGTTCCACCCGCGAATCCCTCGCGTACAACCCGGGCCGCGAGACCGTTCATGCGGACGAGAAGACCGGCGAGCCCGAGGTGTTCCTCGAGCCGCTCCTATGGAGCCTCTTCTCGGTTGGCGGCTTCATCACCGCGTTCCTCTTCCCGATCACCGTATTCCTCCTGTTCCTCGCGCCCACGTTCGGCTTCTGGCCGACCGATCCCGCGGCGTACGCAACGTTCGCGGCCCATTGGCAGGAGCCTCTCGTCCGCCTGTTCTTCTTCGTCCTCATCGGTGGATCGCTATTCCACGGGACGCATCGGCTGAAGTTCATGCTCGTGGACGCGGGACTGAGAGGTCCCGGAATCGGGGCGGCGCTCGACATCATCTTGAACGCGGTCGCGATCGTCGGGACCCTCGGCGCGCTTTACTACGCGGTGCGCGGCTGGCTTTTCGTCTGACAGGCGCCTTCTTCCGCGTCGCTTTCCGGGGGCGGGCCTTCTTCGCCGGTGCTTTCTTCGGCGGTGCCTTTGCAGCGGGTTCCCGGACAAGCCCCTCCGCGGGGAGCAGCTTGTAGACGAAATCTTTCTCGCGGACGCGGTCACGGACCTTCATCCCGACCTCCTGGCCCGGGCCTGCGCGCGAGACGTCCGCGTGTTCGATCTGCAACGTGTCCACGGTCTGCTCCAGGTTCGTCGACGGTCCTTGAATTTGCACGGTGTCGCCGAGCGCGATCCCGTCGTCCGTGAGCCGGATGGCCGCGACGCCGATCTTCCCGTAGAAGTGGAAGACTTCGCCAACTTTCTTCCGTTCGAGCGGCATCGCGGATGCATGGGTCCGCGGCGATAAATACGTTGGCGACTCCATTGCGACCGCGTCTCCCGAGAGACGTCACAAGAAAGTCTTAAGTGCATTCACGAATTATGGCGCGTCGGAAGGGGGGACAGATCCTTCGATGGTGATGCCTCTTAACGTTCTAGAAAAATCCATCAACAAGCGGGTCCAGCTCCTGCTCAAAGATAACCGAATCCTCGAGGGGAAGCTCGTCGGATACGACGACTACATGAACATGGTCCTCGAAGACACGGAAGAGACGAAAGAGGACAACGTCCGGCGCGTCGGGACCGTGGTCCTCCGGGGCAACAACGTCGTCACGATTGTCCCCAAATGAGCGGCGAGGCCAGAAAATAGATAACCGGGCCTCCGCTTCGTAGCGCGGATGCAGCTCGTGATCATCGCGGGCGGCCTCGGCACGCGACTCCGTCCGCTCACGCTGAACCGCCCGAAGGCGCTCGTCCCGCTCGTGGACCGCCCCCAGATCGTCTACACGTTGGATTCGCTGCCGGCCGTGTGTGACGAAGTCCTCGTCGCCGTCAATTATGGCTTCGACCAGATGCGCGAGTTCTTTCAGACCCACGACTTCGGCGTCGAGGTCCGCGTCGTCGAGGAGCCGAAGCCCCTCGGCACGGCCGGCGCGATTAGGAACGTCCGGCGGCACATTCACGGGACGTTCGCGGTCTACAACGGAGACGTGGTCGACACGATCGAATTGGACCGCCTCGTCGAGGCGCACCAGAAGGGCCGCGGAATCGGCACGATCGCGCTGTGGCCGATCGACGATCCGACCGCGTTCGGGGTCGTCGCCATCGATAAGGACCGAATCACTCGGTTCGTGGAGAAGCCCACGAGGGCGGAGGCACCGAGCAACCTCATCAACGCGGGGCGTTACGTGTTCGAGCCGATGGTGTTCGATTTCATCGAGGACGGCCGCGCGGTCTCGCTCGAGCGGGAGGTGTTCCCGCGCCTCATTGAACGAGGCCTGACCCCGTACCGGTACGATGGCTACTGGTCCGAGGCGGGGACGCTCCCCAGCTACCTGCACGCGCAGCGGGTGCTCCTCGACGCGGGGCGGGGAAAAATCTCCCCCAATGCGGACGTCACGTCCGGCTCGCTCCGGCCCCCGGTCTACGTCGGCGCCGGGTCCTACGTCGAAGGCCGCCTCGGACCGCACGTCGTCCTCGGCAAGTCGTGCAAGATCGGCCGCGCCTCCCTGACGAATGCCGCCCTCCTGGAAGCCGTCAGCGTGGACGACAAGACCGAAATCTCCTCGTCGATCATTGGGGCGGGCGCCTCGGTCGGCGAGGGAGCGCACATCCGCGACAGCATCGTGGGCGACGGCGTGCAGATTCCCGCGTTCGCCACGATCGTCGATGACCGGGTGAGCGCATGACGCGTCTCTTCGGGACGAACGGAATCCGAGGCGTGGTGGGCCCCGACATGAACGCGGACCTTGCGCTGAAGGTGGGCCGGGCGATCGGCACGTCCTTCGGAGGAGGCGCCGTCGCGCTCGCGCGCGACACGCGGCTCAGCGGTCCGATGCTCGCCCGCGCCGCCGCGTCCGGCCTCATGTCGGCGGGCTGCGACGTGATCGACTTGGGCATCGTGCCGACGCCGTGCGCCCAGTACTTCCTGGCAAAGTCGGGTCACCTGAAAGGGGGAGTCGTCGTGACGGCGTCCCACAACCCGCGCGAGTTCAACGGGCTCAAGGCCCTCGACGCCCGCGGCATGGAGGCGAGCCGCGAGGAAGAGGAGGCGATCGAGTCGATCTACTTCGACGGTCGCTTCCGCGTCGCCGCGTGGTCCGAGGTCGGATCGATCCGATCCGACGACACCGCGAACCCACGATACCTCGAGGCGATCCTCGCGAAGGTGGATGTGGCCGCGATCCGAAAGAGCGCCTTCACCGTCGTCGTGGACCCGGGGAACGGCGCGGGCTGCGTCGTGACGCCGTACCTGTTGCGATCGCTCGGATGTCGGGTGATCTCGTTGAACGGTCAGCCGGACGGAGCCTTCCCCGGGCGGATGCCGGAGCCAATCCCGGATCACCTCGGCGACCTGATGCACGTCGTCTCGGAGGTCCACGCGGATCTGGGGATCGCCCACGACGGAGACGCGGACCGCGCGATCTTCGTGGACGACAAAGGTTCGTTCGTCTACGGCGACAAGAGTCTGGCGCTCCTCGCGAAGGCGGCAATTCAGGGCCGCGGCGGGACCGTCGTCACACCCGTGAGCACGTCGAGCCTCATCGACGACGTCGTGCGCGCCGCGGGAGGACGCGTCGTCCGGACCCGCGTCGGTTCGCCGATCGTCGCGCGGACGATGTTCGAGACCGGCGCCGCGTTTGGCGGCGAAGAGAACGGCGGCGTCATCTTCCCCGACCACCAGTTCTGTCGGGACGGCGCGATGTCCGCGGCCAAGATGCTCGAGCTCCTCGCGCGCGAAGGCAAGAGGCTTTCGTCCCTCGCGGCCTCCCTCCCGCAATACCATCTCAAGAAGGCGAACGTCTCCGTGCCGGTCGAGAGACGCGATGCCGTCCTCACGTCCCTCGTCGAACTCACGAAGGGCCGGAAGGTCGACACGACAGATGGCGTGAAGATCGTCGAGGCGGATGGCGCGGTCCTCGTGCGTCCCTCCGGGACGGAACCGATCTTCCGGGTGTACGCCGAAGGTCGGACGCCGGAACGAGCGGAGGCACTTGCCGCGGAAGGCGTGGATCTCATCAAGAAGGCGCTAGCCCGTCGGTAGAGGCCCGGCTGCGATGAGGATGATGTACGCCAACACCGCGCCGGAGGTCGTCGAGACCAGGTTCACGGTCTTCTTGTCCATGAGGCCGCGGCGTTCCAACGTGGCGCCGAGCACGCTGTCGAACTGACAGCCGAGGAATCCAATGGCCATCGGGATCAGCAGATACCAAGACGCCTCTGGCATCGTCGGAATGACCGTGAGGTTCCATAGCCGAGAAACATACGACAGGACGACCCAGCCTGCGACCGATGTGTAGGCCGCGGCTCCGAACGCACACAGCTGGCCGAGCCGCGAAACCCCTCCGTCGGTCCCGGGTGGGACGATCTCACCGGTCGTGATGAGGACCGTCTTCTTGGAGAGCACCCCAATCTCACTCGCGAGTGTGTCCGCACCGGCGACGGACAGCGCGGAGAGGAAGATGATGCCACTGATGATTTTCGGGAACGCCGTCGGCATCGTGAGGGCGATCACGGCGACGGCCATCGGGGCGAATCCGTTCGCGAACACGTTCGTCGACTTCCGCTCGCCTCGGAGGCCCTCTTGGACGCCGAGTGCTTCCTTGAGGGCGAACCGGTAGCGGGTCGCGAGGAAGCTCGAGAGCAGGAAGAACAGGAGGAGGAAAAGCCACGTCACGTCCCCGAAGATCCCGATGACCATGCCGACGACGAAGGCCGCCAGGCTGCCGTCCCACGTGAGGACACTGCGCCGGTACGCGAGGGCGCTCAGTGCTCCGGTCAGCAAGGTGCTGACGAGGACCAAGGGCACGAAATCCAACGACACTGGCGCGGTCAAAACGAGGTCCGGTTATAGCCTTTCCGACCCGATTCTCGGACCGTGGTTACCAGGAGTCCAGGGACCGTTGTTTCTGCTCCGATCGCGCGGTCCCGAATTTCTCCAACGCGGCGTTAATCCGGTCGGGCGAGAAGTCGTGTTCGTCGCACAGCATGTGCCGGACGCCATCGGCATCCGGATCGCGGAATCGGAGTTCGACGTTCGGCAGGACGTTCGGCTTCAGGAAGATTTCGCGGACCTCGTCCTTTGATTCTATGTCGACGCCGAGTTCTACGAGGGCCGGCCCGAGCGTTCCGTGTTTCTTGATCAGCGCGAGCGCCTTCTTCGGC
>Ga0209470_1000854_pt1 | contig 23728 bp, 16 predicted proteins | sample GraSoiAngelo_125_FD_185882 | JGI IMG/M metagenome (GOLD analysis project Ga0209470, IMG submission 185882) | Grasslands soil microbial communities from the Angelo Coastal Reserve, California, USA - 14_0927_05_40cm (SPAdes) (version 2) | ecosystem: Environmental > Terrestrial > Soil > Grasslands ... | reverse complement strand
TGCTCGCCAGCGGTATGTCCTTCCCGACTCGATATAGCTTGAGGCCCGTACCGTCGACACTCAACTCGATCTGTTCGTTCTCCGAATCGCCGCCGTATAGCGCCCCGACCGTGTTTCTCACCGGAACCCACGAGATGATGTACTCACCATCCGACGGAAAATAATGACGAACGAGCAAACCGCCTCGAGTGCCGAAGGGCAAGCCCTCGACCTGGTCTTCCTGCGAGTAATCTTCCCGTGTGTAATAAATCTTCCGGCCCGGCGCGGTTTCGTGGCCAAGGGCAAGACGGCTCAGCTTGGCGGCTGCCGAAACGTAGCCTTCCACCAATGCCGGCGAAACTTGCAAACCACTCTCGACATTGTCGAAGCCATAGCTGGAATCATCGGCGGGGAGGTATACGGCTGGATCGATGTCGAGTCCGATAAGCTCGCGAATGGCGTTGGCATATTCCGTTCGGTTCAGCCGGTGCACACCAGGCGTGGATAGTTTCGGTCCAAGGCGACCGTCAGCGCTTCGTACCTAGCGTCGTTCGGCCTCGGCATGCCTTGAGGCGGCATCATGCCGGCGCGAAGCTTGCGCACCACTTTTTCCCAGGCTTCCCGGTCCTGCGCAACATGCGTGGGATCCATTTTGTCGAGCATCAAACCGGCGGTCTTCGCTCGTTGGTTATGACAAGTGACGCAGTACTGATCGATCAGCGCGCGTGGCGCCGTGTTGGAAGCCGGATTCTGCGCGAGAGTCAAGCTGGCGCAAATGACGATTCCACCAAGAAACACGAGGCTTTTCATCGCGTACTTCACAAGAAGAAACAATTAATACACGGACATACGCGGTGGTCAAGTCATGTGTTCGCCTCAAGGGTGAATGGGTAATTTGGTCATTGGACAATTAAATTTGACATTGCTCATTGGACCTCCCAACATTGGACATTTAGGAAACCCGTAAGTGCCACACAAAGGCAGAGATTTATGTCGAATTACATCGCTTTGGTCCTCATAGTTGCTTTCCTTGCTCCGGCGCTCATCTTCGCCGGCGGTTCACAGATCGCGAGCAACGACTCGGACGTTTGGAATAGCCACAGCGCCGCCGCTTATCTCGATCAGCGGTTGAGTTGGTGGACCACCTGGAAAAACGCCGAGCGCGATCACGGAACGTTCTGCATTTCTTGCCACACAGCGCTGCCGTATGCGCTCGGCCGGCCTGCGCTGCGAGCGGCCCTGAATGAGCAAGGTCCATCGGCTAGCGAGCGCAGGCTTCTGGAGAACGTGACGAAACGCGTCCGGCTGTGGCCCGAGGTTCTGCCGTTCTACAGCGACGAGAAAAACGGCGCACCCAAGACGGCGGAAGCGCGCGGGACTGAATCGGTGTTGAACGCCCTGATTCTGACCAGCTATGAGGCGGGCGGGAAGCTCAGCGACGATGCCAGGCTAGCTCTCGATAACATGTGGGCGCTTCAGTTGAAGTCTGGTCAGGAGAAGGGCGCGTGGATGTGGCTGAATTTCCACAACGAACCGTGGGAAGCGGATGATTCGCAGTTTTGGGGAGCAACGCTCGCCGCTCTTGCTTGCGGAAACACCCCGAAGGATTATCGCTCGGGGAACGCGCGCGAGAATCTGAAACTACTCACCGAGTATCTTCAACGAGGAGAGCGAACGCAGTCACTTTTGAACCGCCTCTTCCTACTTTGGGCTTCTACAAAGGTTCCGGACCTGTTAACCGCCAAGCAGAAAAGGTCGATTGTCGATGAGGTTCTTGCCAAGCAACAAGAGGATGGCGGCTGGAGCACGTCGTCCCTCGTGGCCGCAACCTGGAAGCGAAGGGACGGAACGCCGTTAGAGAAGAAGAGCGACGGCTACGCAACAGGTTTAGTCTCGTTCGTGCTGCAGCGGGCGGGTATATCGGCCACCCGGTCAGAGTTGAAGCAGGGGCTCGGCTGGCTTGCGAAGAATCAGGACAAAGCCGAAGGTCGGTGGCCAGCGGCTTCGCTGAACAAGGAGCGGGATCCGGCTTCTGACCCAGGCAAATTCATGACTGATGCGGCGACCGCATATGCCGTACTAGCGCTGACGGCCAAGTAAATTTCAAAATCTAATTAATGACGATCATACCTGCGCCAGTGACATCGTTATTCAGGTCCCAGGTTCGCTCGTACTTCAGGCTTACCGCGTCATAGACTTCAATTTCAAAACCGGCACCGTAGAAGTAGAGCTTCTTGCCGTTGCCAGCCATACCGAAGCTGAATCGCGACCGACACGCGACCTCTGTGGTCTGAGCGATGTGATTCGTCGCCAGGTCGAAGGCCCAGAACTCACACCGTTTGTTGCCGTGTATGCCGTTGGTGATAACGGTATAAGCGTTCTTTTTGTCCGGTGCGACTTGAAGTCCCGCCATCCCGTCCGGAGATGGACCGATGGGTGTGAAGTTTACCTGACGCGTGGTCAGATCGAAGCGAGCGATGCCGAACACGCGGTTGTGTACGATGGGGTCGGCTGAATTGAATAGCGAAATATGCTGGCCGGGCTCGCTAATGGAATCCAGCAGCCCCCCAAAGCCGACGTTCTCCATACCTGGAAAATCCGGCTTGGCGAGATCGATGCGGTCGACGACCTTAAAATCGTCGGTGCTAAGGATCACGACTTTGTCGCGGAATTGATATAAGTACTTGCCGTCGGGTGTAATTTCGAAGCCTGCCCGCCCGTAATAACCGGCGTTCGCATTCTCGTCCTCGCGGGCGATGTCGGTCGTCCTCACTATCTTTTGCGCGGCCAGATCAATGACGGTGTACTTGGGCTTGCCGATCTCATACCGATCGTTCAGCTTGTTCATCTCTGTGGTGACCGTGTAAAACAACTTGTCCTGAGGATCGGGCACACCGCCGTTGAAACGGTAACGCTTGGTCGGGGTATTGAGCACAAAATGATTGATCACTTTGTGCGTGGCTACATCGAGTACTTCGACACCACTCTGATCATTCGTGGTGACATAAATCTTCTTGCGATCCTGCGAAAGACGCATGCTGGTGGGAAGGCCCGTGGTGAGCCGGACCCTGTCGATGATCTGCCCTTTGGCTTCATCGAACACAATGATGGAGTCCGGATACGCTCCCATAAAAAGCGTGGCTCCATGCGCAACGGCAGGAAAGAGCGTAAGTAGAGTGAGAACCGAAAGCAATGTCTTCATATTCGCTCCGCTGAGGGGCAGTTATGGGAAGACCAGATCCAGATTACGCCAGTCTTTTGTCGCTGCAGCGCACTTGTTCGCCCAATTGGGAGAGTTGTTGAGGTGATCGGGTACCTGCGCGGGCCAGAAACAAGTGACGTAGCAATCGTAGATGTCGCGCTCCACCGGCTGGCAGAGCCCGGCCGTGCCGCCCGCCGAATCCACTTCCCATCCCGGCGAAAACGAAAGAGAGCAGCCCATGGGGATGTGAGGCCTCGGGGGCTGTGGCGGGTTCTGCAATGCGATTACATCTTCTGGTTCCGGCGGGGCGAGTTGACCCGCAATGCGGCTTGCTTTCTGGTTCAAGGGGCGCAGGTGCTTCATGATAAGGCCTTCCTTTCAGCAAACAATCTCAAGAACTCTGGGTTATGGATACTGATTGCGCCATAGATTCGAAGACATGTATCGGTCCAGTCGCGGATCCAATCGCAGTAGTGGAGGTTGGGATGACCGGTGTCGCCGTAACGGACGTACGCTTCGTGATGGCAGCCGCCGGCGCAAAGCGGGCGGGCCCAGCAGGTATGACAATCGTATTTCGAATTGATATGCCCGCGGCGCAGAAAGTCTTTCTGCTTCTCCCGGTCGATACCGGTCGAGATGTGTCCCAGAGCATGGCTATCGGAATCGACAAAACGATGACAAGGCGCAATGTCGCCCGACGGCCCGACTCCGACCAGGCCAAGGGCGGCGCCGCAAGGATGCGATTTGTTGACGCCCTGGTACAGCTCCGACAAGGTATCGCTCACGTTCGAGAAGCCGTGCAGTTCGCCACGCAGAGCATATTCAAGATACTCGTCGGCCAGTATGTGGAATTGCTCGAGCACATGATCCATGCCGCGATCGTTGATGGCGTAGAGCCGATTCGGCGAAGTGGTAACCGGCGCGAAGCCGACTTCGTGGAACCCCAGATCATTCTTCAAGTGCCGGAAGATGCGGACGACATCGGTGACGCCCGAAGTCAACGTGACTCGTGCTGTGATCGGCCGAGTGCGATGATTCTGAATCAGGGCCCGCACTCGGGGCTCGATAACATCGTAGCTGCCGCGCCCATTCGCAAAAACGCGGAGCTTATCGTGCAGGTCGGCCGGACCATCCATGCTGACTGTAACGCCGATGCAATTTTCGGAAAGGAACTCAATGATGGCGGGCGTCAGCAGCGTCGCATTGGTGGTGAGGCTGAAGTCGATGCAGCGGCCTTCTCCGGCGCAACGGTCCTTCGCGTAGGTTACTACTTGCTTGAGGACCGGGAAATTCATGAGCGTCTCGCCGCCGAAGAAAGTGATGTGCACGCCTCGACGGCCAGACGACTGGTTCAGCAGAAAATCGATGGATGCCTTCGCGGTCTCGAAGTCCATGAATTTCGGCTTACCACTCGGCGTCGCAACTTTATCCGCGCCGAACTCGTAACAATATTGACAAGACAGATTGCACTGGTTCGTGAGATTGAGAACCAAGGTTTGCAGAGGAAAGTCTGCGGGAGCATCCGCAAGCGGTTCCGGCGGAAGATCTCCGGCGACGATGACGCGCGACCGGTACAGCTCCGCTATGAGTTCTTGTGCATCCGAAGCAGAGAACCCCTGAACTGTCAGTTCCGCCACGAGTTGGTCGTGCGAAGCCTCGCTATCCGCGAGTCTGTCGATTAGAGTTTGTGCGGCGGCGTCCAACTCGAAGATCGCTCCCGCCGGCACCAGATACAAGAATCGCCGGCCGGCCGCTGAAAAGGCGTGAAACTCACCCAGATGATAGGCGCGCGTCTCGGCGGCGATCATCTGGAGACCTCGGGCTGATCCCAACGAATATAGGTCGGAACGGTGACCACCAGATACGAGCGGCCAGTCAGCGGTTTGTCGTCTTTGTCCTTCTCGTTTTTGGCCGTGGCGACCACCCAAACATCGCCGTAATTGTTACGGCCGAACTTGCGCTTGGGATTAGGCCCGTCAAGAGCGGGCGTAAAAAGACCGGTGGGGCTGAGTGTCCCTACAAACTCCTTATCGTCATCGCCATATACGGAAAGATATTCCTCCACCGACCAGGTGACGTCGATGGGTCCGAGTTCGACGTCATCGGCGGTGTGTAACTTGCCGTCAGCGCCGCGTTGATATGCGACGGCTTCAAACTGCTCAAAACCTTTCGGGTGGACATCGCTTCCCAGGTGGGCGATCGAAGCTTCAGGTTCCACCTTGATATAGTCAACCCGATCGTAGACGGCAATAGCATTTTGGAGCACCGACCGGCGGAGGGCGATGTCGCGTTTGCCGGGCACAGCGTTCGGCGCCACGTCCACTTCGGCTACGATTTCTCCCGGCGTACGCGACACGATGCGCCGCAGAGCCACACCGGATCCAAAGTCCAGATCCGCGGGCGTCACCTGGGCGGGCAGATTGTCTCCGATTAAGCGAACACGATTGGTCTGGGAACCCAGTTTGAGCATCGTGCGATCCACCCCAAGCAGTGTCGGCTCGGCTGAGGCGCGCACCAGCTTCACGTCGACTCCGAATTCCTGGTATTCGCCCCAGAACCATCGACCTTCGGCCCAGAGCTGATCAGGGGAGATCCACAGGGTTTCGCGCATTTCTTTAGACAGATCATCCGGAGTCGGGCCTGCAGCACCGGAGCTTTTGGATCGTCCACGCCAAGAATAACCGGCATAGACTAAGCCTTGACCTGCCCGCGTAAGAGTCGAACCGTCGGTGAGCGACTGAAGCTTGACACGCGTTTGGAATTCATCCTCAGCAGAGCCGCGCTCCATGATCATCTCGCCGTAGTATCTTCCACGGCCGGCGATGTGGGCCGAAACGAGCCAGCGGCCGTCGAGCTTGGGCGCTCGCATTCGGGCTCGCCACGCTGCCCACTCTGGAGTGTGCAGCGGAGCGTGCAGGGCCAAATAATCCAGCGTCTGATCTACTAGGGGAGGCGCATCTTCCTGGGGCCGTGCGATCAGCGGGGCGTTGCCCGTTCCGAAGAAGCCTCGGCGGAAGGCGACGTCGGCCTGCGCGTATAGAAAGACATGCATGTTGGTGAGCAGCTTCCAGTCTTCCTTCGAGCGGCGCCAGGATAGGCCCCGGCCGAACGGATGGCATCCCATACAGGTCGTTCGCACGGCTTCATTCGGCACGGGCTCGTCCAGAATTCGATGCTCGGCCATGTACATGACAGGCTTGGCCTCTTCAGGCGCGAGCCCGTGATAAGTGCTGAGATACTTTAGAACCGAACGGGCATCAGCCGGCGTAATCTCCAGGCCATTGAGGCGTACCATCCGTTTGATGGCTTCTTCCCAGCCTTCCGGTGCGGCGCGCTCCCAGGAGATGCGCGATAGGTTTCCCTTGTCATCTCTGGTGTGGCAGGTTCCACACTTTGCGATCACCAGCGGATCGGTGACCGGAATACCTTCTTCAGGTTTTTCCTCGGCTGCCGGCCGTGCTGCCGGCTGATTGCCAGGTGCCTGTGCTTGCCCCGGCATTGCGAGCAAAAACGCCAGAGCGGCCAAGCCTGCTATCTTTGGCATCATCCTCTCCTTTTCCCTGACATTCTTTCATAAAACCTCGTCATCAGAAAGTCAGGCGGGTGCCGAGTTGGATCGCGCGCGGGCCACTGTCCTCTGCGCTCTGCAAGCTGCCGATCGTGCCGAAGGGCGCCGTGCCGAGATTCAGATTGGGCACGCCATAGTTGGGATGGTTGAAGAGGTTAGTCGCCGAGGCGCCAATCCGGAAAGCATAGCGCTCTTTATATCGAATGCTCCGATAGATTGAGAGCGAGACGACCTGCGTGCCGGGGCCCACGACAGCCCCAACCGGTGACGTGGCGAAGCGGCCGATGTTGTCTCGAGGCACCGCGAACGCCGCCGGGTTCACCCATTGCTGGATGCTCCTGTTCGTGGGATAAATCGGAACGCCGGGGAGGATGTCGGCGCGCGGATCACCTCCAACCGCGGTGTTGGCGAAGTTGGTCCCGGAGGGGTCCGACCCTGGAGCCTGCACCGAAAGATACGGTCCGGTCTGGAACATAAGCCTCCCGGCCACTTCCCATCCGCCGACCACTTGATTGATGATCCTGTTGCTGCTATGGCTGGAGATCTCATACAGGAAGTTCGCAATCGCACGATGGTTGCGCGTGAAGGGCACGCGGCCGTAATCGTAGTTGGGATTGTAGTAATCACTGGTTTGGAGGCCGCCCTCACCCGCGAAGGCCGTGGGGGCCCACCCGCCGGCGTTGGAAAGGTTCTTGGCGTGGTTATAACTAAAAAGGAACTGCAGACCCTTTGACATGCGTTTGTTTACGGAGATGGTAAACGCCTGATAGTTGCTGCGCGCGCTATTTTCCACGTTGGCCAGCGAATACCAGAGCGGATAAGGAGCGCTGGCTTTCGCATTGGCAAATCCTACGGTATTGGCGCGCACCTGGTTGGGATTGGTGGTCACGGACAAATTGCTGCCATGGCTGCCATCGTAGGAAACACGCAGCCCTGTCTGGAAGCCGAGATCACGCTCGATAGTGAAGTTCCACTGCTGGACATAGGGATCCTTGTAGTGGAGAGAATACGAGTAAACGAACTCCTGCGTGCCCGGCTGGGCGACATTTGCAGGAAACGGACTGGGGAACGTGTACTGTGCCCTTCCATTCGCGATTGAATTGGTGAAGCTGGCTACGTCACTCGCCTCCACGGCCCAGGAAGAAAGGATCAAATAGCCAAGCGGCGCGTCGATGTATTTTCCGTATCCTCCGCGCAGCACCGTCTTACCGTCACCGGTAGCGCGCCACGCAAAACCGACACGCGGGGCGAAGTCCGTCTTTTGCGAATAACGCAGGCTGTTCGGGATATGGGCCTGGTCCGCCGTCAAAATTGGCGTTGGGGCGATGGATTCGGCAAACGCCGGATGGACCAGCTTCAGGCTTTCATTGGGCACGGCGACCGCTCCATGCACGTTCACGCCGTTGACCACTGTATTGTAGTCCGGCAGAAACGCCGCGACATTCCCGTATCGATCTTCAAACATCGGGTGGTATTCCCAACGGAGACCGTAATTAATGGTAAGACGCGAAGTGACTTTCCAGTCGTCCTGACCGTAGAACGCGTAGGCTCTCCCGTACGCGTCAGTATCGGGATAGATGACGTTGGCAATGTTCGAACTGCTCGGAATTCCGAGCAGGAATGCGGCAAAAGGATTCCCAATCACCGGGCCAGTGACGGAGTTGGTGAACATGTAGCGTCCCAGCCACCGGCTATCGAACACGGAAGTGTAAAGCGCTGTGAGGTGCCGGAAGTCGCCGCCGGCTTTAACGGTGTGCTTCCCGTTTAGCCACGTTACGTTGTCCAGAAACTGAAGGGTTGACGCCTGTTGGCGGCTCGATGCCTGGCCGCCGGTGCGCTGGAATCCCGCGATGCGAATGTCGGGAGTGACGGTTTCTCGTTCCAGGAACTCACGGCTCTGCTTAATGTAGGGGGTCAGACCCAGTTGATCTTCGATTTGACTTCCTAAGATGCTATGTTTCCGGTCGAGGTGAAAACCGGTCCACCCGGCACGAAACTCGTTCAGGATTCGCGGATTGACTACCCAGTTATGAGCGCCGGTGAGGCTCCACTCGTTCTCGGGGCGCTGGAATCCACCGAGGAGAGCCGTTCCATTCAGATTCGTCGGATCCGTGCAGTCGCATGGTAAACGTGTATCCTCGCGGCGCTTGTAAGTAAACCGCCCGAAGACTGTATGTCCGGCGGCGACGTTGTGATCCACGCGGACATCGCCCTGATTGCTCTTGATGGGGGTCGGAAAGTTCTCTACATAGTTATTGGCAATTGCGTTCGGCGATCCGGCGTTCGGCAGCGGGAACAGATATTTGAGCACGGCCGCAGAGAGCGGATTTATGCGTGAAGCCGGAATTCGGTTTCCCGGAAACGGCGTGCCGTCGACGTCTCGGATCTGCGTTGGATACACCGACAGATCGCCACTGCGCAACGCCACCGACGGCACGTTTTCCGTCAGAACCTGCTGGCGCGGCAAACGCAAGCCCTCGTAATCCGCGAAAAAGAAAGTCCGGTCTTTACGGATCGGCCCGCCGCCGAACGCTCCGAAATCGTTCATGATCAGCTTGGGCACCTTAGAGCTAAACGTATTACGCGCAGCAAAGGCGGAATTCTGGTGATTCTCGAAGATCCCGCCATGAAACTGATTGCTGCCGCTTTTGGAAATCGTGGTGACGTCGCTAATGCCGCCGAATTCGGCAGTGTTGTTGATTTCACTCACGCGGATTTCGGCGATGCCGTCGAACGACGGAAAAAGCTCTGCTATGGGAGCGCTGTTCCGTGCACTCATGGTGCTGATGCCGTCGATGGTGATCGAGAGCATGTCGCGATTCGCGCCGGCGACCGAAATAAAGCCGTCGTTGTCGATTTCCACGCCCGGTTGCGTCGTCAGCGTGCTGAACGCGCTCGTGGAGCCGGTCGCTCGAGAACCGAGCGCTATGGGAAGATCGATCAGTTCCCGGCCGAGCTTCGTCTCCGAAATGTTGGAGACTTCTGTGGCGATGGGAGCTACGGCTTCAACGCTGACCTCGACAGTTTGAGCCTGAGACAGGAGCGGCATGACGCCATCCACGCGAACCGTTTGCCTGGCCAAAAGCTGTAAATTCGTGCGAGTGACTTTCTGAAAGCCGCCTGCTTCCATGGTGATCTCGTAGTCTCCGGGCTCAAGATTGACCACCGTGTAGGAGCCAGTTTCATCCCCGATTGCAGTTCTCGTCGCCGAGGTCCCAAGATTTTTCACGGTTACCATGACGCCGGGAATCACGGCTCCCGATGGGTCTTTCACGGTCCCGACGAACTGTCCGAAGGTAGATTGGGCCAGCCCGATAACGGTGAAAAGTTGGACGGCCGCCGCGACGACGGCGAATAGGCACGCTTGGATCAACAAGCGGCCTGACTTCTGAGAAATGGTTTTGGAAAACATCGGTCCCCCTTCAAAGAGCCTGTTTACGTCCGAGACCATCTTGGTTTGGGCGTCTAAGACGAAGTTGGTTTTTCGCGTGGACGAACTGTTCCGCGAGCAGACGATTCCGGGTTTCGCGTCCGCTCATATACCAAGAGATTTGGCGGTTGTCAAATCGAAACAGCTGAAATAACCGAAACCTCGCCACGGTCTGCCGGATAAAATGTCCCATGTTGGATGCACATCCCAACTTTGGACATTTAAGGAACACTTGAAGTGACGCCCACACGAGTTTGGTTCAGACAATATGGACGGGCTCTCCGCTTCCTCTTGCCATACTCCAGGCGGCTTGCGGCGGTGACTTTGATAGGCCTGATGGCGACGGGCGTTGGTCTGGTGCAGCCATATTTCTCCAAGCTGCTGATCGATTCCGCACTGCTTCGCCGTGATATGCGCGCTCTGGTGTGGGTCGCCGGGCTTATGGCCGCCTTTACGATCGCGGGCTTCGTATTGAACATCATATCGAGTTATCAATACGTGCGCATCTCGGCGCATCTTCTGTTCGAAATGCGCCTGACGTTGTATCGTCATTTGCAAGCCTGTTCTCCCCGGTTTTGGACGCGCAACCGTTTGGGGGATGTGGTTTCCCGAATCAACAACGACGCCGCGGAGGTCCAGCGCATCACAGCGGACACGCTGCTTGCCGTCTGCTCGAATATCGTATTTTTGGTGGGCGCTGCCGGCATCATGGTGTGGTTCAGCTTACCCATTTTCTTGTGCAGCGTCGCCGCGCTTCCTCCCAGCATATGGGCGCTGCGCCGGTATCAGGCACTCCTGTCGGAACAGGCTCGTCAGGTGAGGGAACGCAGCGCGGATATAGGCAGCTTTCTAATCGAGACGCTGACCGGGTTTCGGCTGATCGCGACGAGCAACACCGAGGCCGTGGAAGCCGCGCGATTCCGACGGCACAACGCCGGTTTTATCGATGCTCTACTGGCCATGCAACGGACGTCTTTTTTGGCCGGTGCCGTACCTGGAACGGTGCTGACGCTAACCACTTCGGCGATTTTTCTTTATGGCGGCAGTCTCGTCATCCAGGGGCGCCTGACGACAGGCTCGCTGGTGGCGCTCATGGCGTATCACTTGCGATTGCTGGCGCCCGTGCAAAACCTGATGGCACTTCAAACGAGCCTCATAGCCGGCGGCGCATCGCTAAGCCGCCTTTTTGAATTGCTTGATACGCCCATCGAGGTCCCTGACAAGCTCGACGCCGTTCCGCTAGACAAGGTGCTCGGCGACATCACGTTTGAAAATGTCAGCTTCTGCTACGAAAACTTGCCGGTCCTCGACAACGTCTCGTTTCACATTGTCCCCGGTTCCGTTTGTGCCGTTCTCGGGCGGAGCGGTGTAGGCAAATCCACGATGGCTGACCTTCTGGTTCGGCTTTATGATCCCGACCAGGGATCGATCCGGCTTGATCAACACGATCTACGCAGCCTGCGTCTTAGTGACGTCCGAAACGCGATTGTGCTGGTCGATCAGGCTTCCTTTTTATTCCGTGCGACCGTTCGCGAAAATATCGCTTACGGTAAACCCGATGCGACATTCGAGGAGATCATGGCGGCGGCGAAGGCGGCCGCGATTCACGAGCGTATTCTGGCGCTGCCGCAACAGTACGATACGATTGTGGGCGAACGCGGCCTCACCCTTTCCGCGGGCGAGCGGCAGCGGATCACGCTTGCGCGCGCGCTACTGCGGAATCCTTCCGTACTTGTGCTGGATGAACCCACCGCAGCGCTTGACGTCGAAACCGAGCGTGAGATCATTGACTCACTCGCAACAGCCTTGCGTGGCCGGACGGCCATCATCATCACACATCGTTCCTCCCTGGCTTCGATTGCCGGTCAAATCATCACGCTTGACGGCGGCAAGATCAGCGAGGAAGCGTTCGCAGCGTCGCAATGAGAGTCCGTGTCGGCATCGTCGACAGCGGCATTAACCCCGATCATCCACACGTCGGTCAAGTCATGGGTGGTGTCTTCCTCTACGCGGAAGGCGAAAGTCCGGATTTCGTCGATCGAATCGGACACGGCACAGCGGTGGCCGGCGTGATTCGTGAGAAAGCTCCCGCCGCCGAACTTTATGCGGTCCGGATCTTCGACCGGCGGCTGGCCACAAATATCGACAATCTGATGCGTGGTCTCGATTGGTGTTTGGGTCACGGAATCCAGGTCGTGAATCTAAGCATCGGGACGGCGAAGGAGCAGCATCGGCCCCGTTTTGAGGACTTTCTGCGGCGGGCCCACTCGCAGGGAGTCTTCGTTGTAAGCGCCGCCAACATGTTGCCGGGAATACTGGAAGGAGCAATCGGAGTTGACTCCGATGCGGAGTGCGATCGCGCAACCTGCAGGTTTCGAAATGGTGTCTTCCTGGCGTCGCCCTATCCGCGCTCCATACCAGGCGTGCCTCGAGAATTTAATCTGCAGGGAATCAGTTTTGCCATCGCGAACTGCACCGGATTGCTCGTCCGTGTCATGGAATCGCACTCGCCGGCGGATGCATATCGAGAGTTCGTAGCCTCGGGGACAGACGGGTGAATTCCCTATTTTCCTTCGACGATCTTTGATCCGAAAATAGGGAATTCACCCGTCTGTCCCCGAATTTCCCGAATCTACCCGAATTTCTTCCAGTTCCAGCCCACGTAGCCTGTACCGGAACTCTCCGGCGTTGCTGAGTTGGTGGTCGCACCATCGCAAGCCCTCTTTCAGAGAGTCCAATATGGAATCCCACCAGGGTCCCACTCCACCCGACTGATAAAACTCGAGGCAGACGGCCAGGTGACGCTTGAAGCCCGCCACCAGCCTTGCTTGATAGTGAGCTCTTAGCGCGTTCACGTTTGTGCCTCGGGCAGCGGCACGCACGACCGCCGATGCGAGAATCGCTTCCCGAATGGCGTGGCCGGTACCGTCCCCACAAAGCGGATCGAACGCCAACGCCGCCGTTCCGCAGGCAAGCCAATGCGGGCCACAGAGGGGCCAAGTGATGCGCGGATATGATGGAAATTCACGCGTACGATTGCCCAATCCTCGAATCTGACTCGCGATCATGCTGCTGCTGTTCAGGTGTGCATTCAGCGGGCCACCAACGGATATCAACCAGCCCGAACCGGGCGCATCAGGCATCAAAAAGAGCCAGCCATCCTCCAGAGATTCCATCCAGCACGCCGTGTGATCTGAGTTCTTTTCGAGTTGCACCAAAGTGACTGTCGCGATTTGCGATCCAAAGCCACATTCAATGACGGATTCTGGTAGAGGGCGGGAAGAAATGATCGTCCAATCCCCCGCATCGGGCGAACTCGCGTTTGCGTGGAATAATTTTGGCATCACCATCTCTAGCAGGAACTGCTCGGAGACAATCACTGAGGAGTGGGGAAACGCGACGGGTTCTGCGTGTGGACCCCATTTCACCACCCGTTTTTGAATTCGCAGCAGGGTCGCAAAAGGATCCTGCAATTGCAGCACATCGCGGAAGAGAGCTTGTGAGGAAGCGCTCAACATAAGCGCGGGCACATAGGCCCGGGGAGCGCGTTCGATGGATACCCCGAATCCGGCGCTCTGCAGCAGGTATCCACAGGTCAAAGCCGCGATGCCATCACCTCGGAGGACAATCGTCACCATAGCTCTGCTCGTCTTACGAACGCTAGCGACTATACCTCAACTGAGATTCCGTTGGTGTTGGTGCGTTTACCGAGGTGCCGTTCCCTCACTGGGCGGCTTGCCATTGCGCCGGATGGTCCGATCCACTGTGTCGATAAGGATATTTAACCGCTCGTCAGTTTCCTTCTGGGCCTCGCGGAGCTCGGCTATGTCCTCAGTCAGGCGAGTGATTCCTCGATGCATTTCATTGATTTGCGCGTTTGTGACTTGCTGCGCGTCGGTGATAATGCGGCCGATACGGATGAGGTCCTTGATAGCCTCGTTGTGCTTATCGAGGGTTCGTTGTTGTTCTTCGATGATTTTTTCGATTCGATCGAACCGTTCTTCGGGGGTCATGGACAGTACCTGAACACCATTAATACATGGACACAACCCATGGTCAAGGTGTATGTATCTGTAGCTAAAGCAATTGAAAATTGAACAGTGAACAATGACAAAGCATTTGAATGGTCATCGTTCACTGGTCAATTTTCAATTGTCATCACTTAACGGAGGAGGCAGTTTCTATGAGGAATTTCGTCGGCGTATTGACGATTGCACTAGCGTTGGTTGTTGCGGCCGGAGTTGTTGCCGCTCAACAGTCCGGATCCAATAGTGTGCCGCCGCCATGGGCGTTTGGCTTTGCGGCGCCCCTGACTCCCGGGGCGGCCGCTCCAGCGCCACCCGCGGCGCCCGCGGCTCCACCCGCTCCCGACACGACGATGCACAAGCTGCCGGGCAGTCAATTCTCTTTCATGCTGAATCAAATTCGGGATCAGTACGGTCCGGCGGACTGGTTCCCCGGCGATCACCCTCAAATGCCAGACGTCGTGGCGCACGGCAAGAGGGACCAAATGGTCGCAGCCTGCAGTCTTTGCCACTATCCCAACGGCAAAGGCAGGCCGGAAAACGCCGGTGTGTCGGGTTTGCCGTACTCCTACTTCGTGCAAACGATGATGGATTTCAAGAACGATAAACGAAAGAGCTCGGACACGAGAAAGGCGAACACCAACCGGATGATCTCGTTCGCGAAAAACATGACCGACGACGAAATCAAGCAGGCCGCCCAGTACTTCGGAGCAATAAAGTGGAGCCCGTGGATTCGCGTTGTCGAGACCGATACGGTGCCGAAGACGCGCATCGCCGGAGGGATGTTCCTGGTAGAAGAAGGAGCCCAAGCCGGCAAGGAACCCATTGGAATGCGCATCATTGAAACGCCGGAGAAGACTGAGGACACGGAAATGCTGCGTAATTCGCATTCCGGCTTTATCGCATACGTGCCTCCAGGCAGCATCAAGAAAGGGGAAGCCCTTGTCAACAACGGTGCCGGCAAGACGACACAATGCGCCGTTTGTCACGGAGCGAACCTGCAGGGACTCGGCCCGGTTCCCGGAATCGCCGGCCGTTCGCCCAGCTATCTCGTCCGCCAGCTTTATGACATGCAGGCAGGCAGTCGCAAAGGGGAATGGACAGACCTCATGAAACCCGTCGTCGCGAAACTGACGGCGGAGGACATGATCAATATTGTTGCCTACACCGCATCGCGGCCGGTCGGGGAAGCTCGCACCAGCGGCGGTGGCCGGTAGGCCCGTTACCGGTAGGCCCGTTAAATGACAATTGAACATTGAACATTTAAATGCTTTGTCATTGTTCACTGTTCAATTGTCATCTCCTATTTAAGCCGTACACACGTCGCCGAGTACTCCACCGCCGCCGCAATACTTCGCGTCTTGAAGCTGAACGGCCAGACCGTCGGGATCGGTGAAGTAGAGTTCGGGTGTTCCTTCCTTTGCTCCGCCGCGGTTCTCCATTCGCATGCTGATGTAATGTACTAATGGCGGGGGAGCGCCTTGTGCGCTTCCTCGCGGCTTGATGCCGTAGCTTTCCAGCGTCTTAATCACTTTTTCCGGATCGAAATTCTCCATGGTCCAGCAAAAGTGGTTAATCCCCGCAGAGCGCGCCGCAGCGCCAGCGCCGCCACGGGCACCGCCGCCGCCGCCTCCCCATACCAGAAACTGACCGCTCTTGCCCACATTGAACACAGGAGATCCCGGCCCTTGATAGGCCTGGATACGAAAACCGAACAGATCTTGATAGAACTTTCGGGACCGCTCTGGATCCGACACAAAGTTTGTGGTGTGGTTCCAGTCGCGAAGCCGGATCAGTCCCTTCTTGGGCGATGTTTCCGGCGCTGAACAGACCTCCCCGAGCGCGCCGGCTCCGCCGCAATACCGCGCATCCTGCAACTGGACAACAAGACCGTCCGGATCGCGGACGGAAAATTCGGCAGTGCCTTCTTTGGCTCCGCCCGCTTCCGGTCCGCGCATCCGCACGCGCATCCGCATGGGCTCCGGAGCTTCGCCCTCGGTGATCCCGTGCTGGCGCAAAATGCTCTTGAGCCGATCGATATCAAAATTCTCGACCGCCAGACAAATGTGATTGATGTTTGGCGCGTTCGAACGTGCTGATGAAAGTCCCAGGAATTGTGGACCGTCTCCAACCCGAAGATTGAGCTCTGTCGTCCCCTGACGGCTGATGACCGGCATCCCGAAAAGGCCTTGATAGAAATCCAGAGAACGCTTCAGATCCGAAACTTGCAGCGTCACATGATTGATTCCTCTCGCCTGTATTTGCGGCTTGCGTGCCTGCAGCAACGCCCGCGGCGCCATGACAAACGCGGGCAGCGAAACGAGCAGGCGCCGGCGCGAAATAGTGAATTCATCTTTCATAACGTCTCCTTTCGGACTGACCCATGTTCCGGTGAGCGTACGGCATGCGGGCTGTCCCAAACCAGTTTTTTCGTTGGAGGGCCGTTTGACTTTTCGCGCCTAGCGGTAGTAGCTTCGCATCCCCAAGTCATTGGTGGAGGTCCTATGAGGCAAATCGTCCAATTTTTGATCCTTGTACTGGCCGTATCTACGACCGTCGGCATGAGCGCATGGGCGCAATCAACCGCGCAGATCACCGGCACCGTGAAGGATGCCAGCGGTGCGGTCCTGCCTGGCGTAGAAGTCACGGCAACACAGACCGAGACCGGAATCGCCCGAAGCACGGTCAGCAACGAAACCGGCGTCTATGTTCTGCCGAACCTGACGCTCGGTCCTTACAAATTGGAAGCGTCGCTGGCGGGATTTCGAACGTTCGTCCAGACAGGAATCGTGCTGCAAGTCAACAGCAACTCAGTTATTAACGTGACGCTTCAAGTGGGCCAAGTGTCTGAGCAGGTCGAGGTTCAGGCCAATGCCGCGCTTGTGGAAACCCGAGCTGTCGGTGTCGGACAGACCATGGAAACACAGAGGATTCTGGAACTGCCGCTGAATGGACGCAACGCGGCCGAGTTAGTGTTGACGGTAGGCGCGGCAGTTAGCATGCCGGAATACGCGTCCTCTCCGCGGAGTATGCAGAATCAGTTGTCGATCGCCATTGCTGGCGGCCTTCCGAGCGGCGTCAATTATGCGTTGGACGGCGCGCAGCACAACAACCCTTACGATAATTTGAGTCTGCCGCTACCGTTTCCGGATGCGCTTCAGGAATTCAAAGTCGAAACCAGCGCGCTGTCGGCCTCTCAAGGGCAGCATTCCAGCGCGCAAGTGAATACGGTGACCATGTCGGGCACGAATGATTTCCACGGAAGCCTCTTTGAATTTGTTCGCAACGATCTGCTGAATGCGACGAATTATTTCGCAAGGGTCGATCCCAGTACCGGCAAGAAAGTACACAGCACGCTCAAACGGAACCAATTCGGCGGCACAGCGGGCGGTCCCATCCTGCGTAACAAGCTTTTCTTCTTCGGCGGCTATCAGGGGACGATTAACCGCCAGGATCCAGCCAACGTTCAGAACTTCATCCCGACGCCGGCGATGCTGCAGGGCGATTTCAGCGCAATCGGATCGCCGACCTGCAACAACGGCCAGCAACGGATTTTTCCCGCAACCCTGGGGTTCAGCGGCGACGCAACGAATCGCATCGACCCTGCGAGGTTCGATCCGGTCGCTGTGAATCTAATCAGGAAGCTTCCGACGACGAATAATCCTTGCGGTCTGATCACGTTCGGTAATCCTGGAAGTTTGGATAGCAAGCAGTACGTCGGAAAGGTCGATTACCAGCTGAACGCGGCGCACTCCGTTATGGGACGAGTGCTACTCACCGGCGAAGACCAGCCGGTGCCGTATTCACTCGCGCCGAACAACTTGTTGACCACATTCGATCGCGGCCGCAGCAATTTCGCTCAGTCGTATGCTGTCGGCGACACCTGGTTGGTCAGCCCACAGACGGTGCTTTCCACCCGCCTGGTTGCGAATTACACCAATATTCAGAGGCTGGGTGCGGAGTTCTTCAACTGGGGCGACGTGGGCGTGAAAAATTATTACAGCTACCAGCCCAAGTACTTACAGCTTACCGTCTCCAATCCTGGGTTTAATTTGGGTGGCGGAACTGCCAATACGTCCACGTATAGAACATTCTCGAGCGGCTTAAATTCAGATGCGAGCTTCACGCGAGGTTCTCATCAATTAGCAATCGGAGGGGCACTGCTTTGGATTGATTCCAACTCGAACGCGAACGTGACCTCCTCGGGCTCGTTCACTTTCAGTGGCCAGTTCACCGGATTGGGCCCGGCAGACCTCCTTCTCGGAAAACCGAGCATGTTTGTACAGTCCGGGCCCAACGTGGATTACATGCGGAAGTGGTACACGGCGGCCTACGTCGCCGATACCTGGAAGTTAAATCAGCGATGGACGCTGAATTACGGGTTGCGCTGGGAGCCGGATCTTGCCGAGACGCTGACGCTGGGCTATGTTGCCAAATACAGCGAACAGGCCCGCGCCGCAGGCGTCCGCAGTACGGTTTTCCAGAAGGCGCCCCTGGGCTTCTCCTTCCCTGGAGATCCGGGATTCCAGGGTAAACGTGGGAGAGACCGGAATTTGTGGGAGTTTGCGCCCCGGTTCGGATTCGCCTGGGATGTCCAGGGAGACGGCAAAACATCGGTCAGGGCTTCAACGGGTCTCGGATATGACTATCCGAACTCGCAGTACCATCTGTGGACGTCGATCATTCCGCCTTTTGGCTCGAGCACCACAATCCTCAATCCGGTTTTCAGCGATCCATGGTCGACGCCGGGAGCAGGATACAACGGCATCAACCCGTTCCCGGTAAGCTTCGGCCCCACGACGCCCTTCGTTGCATTTGGCAATTTCACCGCAATGACCAACATCAAGCCGGCGCAGGTCCAAAGCTGGAATCTGTCGATCCAACGCCAGTTCGGAAATGACTGGCTTGTATCCGCCAGCTATATCGGTGATCACATCATCCACATGCTGGGTTCGGAACAGTTGAATCCGGCCATCTATTTTCCCGGAAACCCTGACGCCAACGGCAACTGCTTTGCTCAGGGCTACACGTTTAAACCGACGACGCCTCTTCCAGGTCAGCCCGTCCCTCCCTGCTCGACAACCGGAAACACGAACCAGCGGCGCCGGTTGTCGTTGATTGATCTTCAAAATACCGGACAAAATGTCGCGAATCTCGTGACAGTCGAAAGCGGCGGCAAGTCCAGCTATAACGGAATGCTGCTGGAGGTACGCAAGCGCGCCGGAAAAGGCGTTACGCTCGGGGCGAACTACACGTGGTCCCATTGTCTTGCGCCCTTTCAAAGCAATGAAGGGGGAGATACGGGCGCGAATCCAGCTATACCCAATCCGTACATAGGTAACCGCGATGGAGGCCGTGGCAATTGTCTGAGCGATCGCCGTCAGCTTTTCCACTTCACACCGGTGCTTGAGACACCGAACTTCCAACGGCCCCTGCTGCGGCGGATCGCTTCCGGGTGGCGATTATCCACCATCTACGGGTACTCGACCGGTGAATATTTGACCATCACCGCTACCCAGGGCAATGACTTCGCGCGAAACGGAACGAACCTGACGGGCCAGCCGGCGCAGTATCTTGCGGGAGACCGGATCGGCGATGACTCGGGCCGTCCGCTGACACGCTGGTTTGGTAAGAATTGTCCGCCTCAAAATCCGATAACGCCCGACTGCGTGTTTGCGGCTCCGGCGCTGGGAACGCTTGGGAATTCGGGTACGAGAACCGTGGCCGCCCCCGGTCACTTTGATTTCAACATGGCTCTGGTGCGGTCGTTCCGGTTGAAGGAAAATCAGCGCGTCGAATTCCGGTGGGAGGTCTACAACGTTACCAACAGCTTCCGGCCTCTGATCGCGCCGAACAACACACCCACGGGTCCCCAGATGCTGAGCACCTGCACGAATTGTGTGAGCACCGAAATCACTAATTCCAACTTTGGTGTATTGAGGATCTCGGACGATCCGCGCATCATGCAGTTCGCGCTGAAGTATGTGTTTTGATATGGAGAGACGTTGTCAAGCGTGACCTCATTTGAACCTGGGTTTCCTCTTATAGGAGGGTATATACTCTCAGCCCAGCAACAACAATAATTTCGCTGGAGGAACATATGCGAATTGAATGCCGGAAAGTTCGTTCGCTACGCGTAATCTGTGTGACGTTGGCCTCAGGAATAACGTTGTTTTTAGCAGGCGCGGCGCCGTGGTTCCATTCCGCCATTGGCGCGCCCAAGGAGGGCGTTGCCGATACGGCCGGCACGACAGACGACCTCCAGCGGTCCCTCCGGCTGGACAACTACACCGTCGTGGCTGACAGCGGGCCCGGGCGCGGTGAAGTGATTTATTTCTACAAATGCTGGATGTGTCATAACAAATACGCAAAAGGCGGTCCCTACCTGCAGGATCTGTATCAGCGCGCGAAGCTAGTGTCTGGTGAAGCGGTAACCGACGAAACCGTGAGCGCGAAGATCAAAGCGGGTGGTCCAGGCATGCCCGCCTATCGCCATACTCTGACGGATTCCGACATCGCCGATCTGCGTGCCTATTTCCGATCCGGAAAATGCTGCGTCGAGGGCGAAAATCCTCCTGCCAATCCATGGTATCGCGCTCAAACGAATAAATGGCCGGTTCAGAGCGGCCTCAATGGCGGGGCAACGGGCGTTGTGCGAACCAAGACCGGCGATTCGCCCGAAGGGGTGGGTATCCAGCTCGTCGCCCCAAACGGCGTTCGGACTACCGTCTATACGGACGGCGACGGCAAATTCGAGTTCCCCAAAATGCAAGCGGGCTCTTACACGCTGCGCATTGCAACGCCCGTCCCGTTTAAGCCGTACCGCCGAGACTCCGTTTCGATTGATGGCGCTACCAAGCTCGGCGAAATCGTGCTGGAGCGAATCGCCGAGTCGGACAATCTTCCGGCCTCGCCTGAGCTGGAGTCTCAGCTCAGCGGCGCTGAATTGCTTTGGAATATTCCCGGCACCGCCGAGGAAAAGGCCACGTTCCAGAAAAATTGCTCCGGTTGCCATTCCTGGCAGCAAGTTTTCCGGAATCGCTTCGACGAGCACGGTTGGGCTCTGGTGGTGGATCGCATGATGCACTTTACCGGTACCGCCATCGCCGTTCGAAACCGGGCAATGTCGGATCCGGATGCCGAGTACACGCTGCTGGTCAAATGGCTCACGAGAGTCCGGGATCCGGAGTCGAAGGATGCGCCGCTGCGCGTTTTTCCGCGTCCTCGTGGCTCATCGACCAGGGTCGTCGTCACTGAATTCGAAATGCCGCAGCAACTGCTTGCTCTCCACGATGCGGCTCTCGATGGAGAGGGTAACGTTTGGTTCACCAGCCACAAGACCCGCTACGTCGGCAAAATGGATCCGAAAACGGGAATCTTCACTGAATATACCCTTCCATTAACTCCCGGAGTCATGCCTGGAACGCATCACCAGGAGGTCGATAAAAACGGCATCGTGTGGATCTCGGAAAACTGGGCGCACCAATTGAATCGTCTGGATCCCAAGACCGGGGATGTGAAGCAGCTGCGCATCGAAAGCAATGTTCCTCTGAATGCTCCGAGTTTCGGAAATTTCACGCTTGACAAGGAAGGCTTCGTTTGGGATGCGCGCGCGAACCGCATTGCCAAACTCGATCCGAACACCGGCAAGGTCCTGAAAGAATGGCCGCTGCAAACCGCGAGCAGCTACGACAACACCATCTCCTATGACGGAAAATACTGGGGAGGCAGCGGGCCGGCGAATTGGGGCAATACCGTCGAGATGCTGGAGATTCAGACAGGGAAAATCCTGAACCTGAACAGCGGAAAGCACTTTATGACCGCCAAGCGCGGCGGCTTTGATCCATTCGGAAATACGTGGTGGGGAGGAGCCGATGGCGCTCTCATCGAGTTGAATGCGAAGGCGAAGCGGATCGAGGAATTCTGGCCGCCCATTGCGCCGCATCCATACACGGATTTCTACGAAGCCTATCCGGACAAGAATGGAGAGATCTGGGCGGGTGTGCTCCACGGCCGGCAGATGCTTCGACTCGATCCGAAAACAGAGCGGTGGCGAGTCTACCAGATGCCGGAACCGTACTCGTACGACCGGAGGACCATCATCGACGCCTCCACGAAACCAGTGACGGTTTGGTATGTGGACTACAACAACTATCTTGTTCGGGTTCAGCCGCTGGAATAGGGAATTGGAACATTTGAGATCGGACGATTCCTGCATCTCAAATCCGAAATCGGACGATACCGGATTGGACTTCGCATCTCCGACAGTCCGATTTAGGATTTCGAAATTTCGGATTTAAGATGCAGGAATCGTCCGATTTCAAAATTCTTAAAGCACGCCGGCCTCCCGCATCACCCGTTCACATTTCTGTTTGATGCGACTCGCGACATCGAAGGGATCTCCCTGCACAAGTTCCATCAGGAAGAGTTCAACTGAAAGGGCTCCTCGATATTGTTTCTCCGACAGTTTCTTGAGGATCGCAACGACCGGGGCGTTTCCGTCGCCGGGAATGACTCTGCCGTTGTTGTCGATCAGTTCGCGCGGCGTGTCCAGAATATCTTGGAAGTGAGCGTGGGCGAGCTCGCCCGGCCGAATCGTATCGAGATCTTCGAATTTACTCATGCCCGACCAGAAGTGGAAGAAATCGAGCATCGGCCTCACATTGGGGTGGGCTGCTTCGCGAATCATATTGAGCGACGAGCTTAACGTGGCCAGGTGCGTGGAGACGCGCGTGAATTCGATCATCGCGGTGAGGTTGAATTGTTTACAGATCTCTCCGGTCTCGCGTATGCAGTCGGGAGTGGCTTTGAAATCCTCCGCCGTGACCTTGCGATTCGTGACGGAAGGACAATAAATCTTCTGGAGCCCGATTGTGGAAAACTGCTCGCAGCGCCGTTTCCATGTTTCGAGTGATGCTGTGCGCGCCGGCCCGGGAATCCAGATATCGGGAAGCACGGCGGCCGCTGAAACCGGCGTCAAACCGTGATCGGTAACGACGCTTTTCGCTGCAGCGAGAGTATCGGTCTTGAGGAAGTCATCGAGCAGCACATCCGTCAGTTCGACGTATTTGATGCCGGCCTTTGCCCATCCTTCAAGGGATTTGCGATACCCGGCTGCGCGCGAAGTGTTCTGATGAATCGAGAGTAACATTTTGCCCGAGGCTGCAGTTTGTCCCATTAGTGTCTCCGCGAAAGAGAATGCCAGAGGAGCCATCAGCAAATTTCGTCGTGAGATCATGAGCGACACTATAGCGTAGGATGGGCGGAAAATGACAACTGACAATTGAACAATGAACATTTTTGGACTGCTGTGTCATTGTTCAATGTTCAATTGTCAGTTGTCATTTGCAGAAAAAACAAAACCCCGACGAGCCTTGCGGCTCCTCGGGGTTTTTATTCCCGGCAACGACCTAGTCTCCCACGCAGTCGCCCGCGCAGTACCATCGGCCCTGAGAGGCTTAACTTCCGTGTTCGGGATGGGAACGGGTGTTGCCCTCTCGGTAGGGTCACCGGAAAACGTTTCA